>Ga0164293_10003728_pt1 | contig 13028 bp, 23 predicted proteins | sample GEODES118metaG_FD_111487 | JGI IMG/M metagenome (GOLD analysis project Ga0164293, IMG submission 111487) | Eutrophic lake water microbial communities from Lake Mendota, Wisconsin, USA - GEODES118 metaG | ecosystem: Environmental > Aquatic > Freshwater > Lake | place: USA: Lake Mendota... | reverse complement strand
GTCAATCCCAGATAGGGCAACATGGTACGGTGCCCGCTGCCCGAGGGGTGTGGTGTACCTGTCCAGAACTGATACTTGCCACCCATACCTGAAGGGTGAGCAGAAGTATTACGCAGCAGCGGGGTGGTTCCGATTCGGCATGACCCCGAAGACGGCAATCATCACGAGTAAGACAACAGGTCGGACGGTGCGCGTGCTCGTCAGGGATTTTTGCGGTGCGTGCAGACAGGGGAGGTCGATCATCGACATCAGCCCGCTCGCCTTCATCGCCCTCGGGCATGATCTCGGGAAGGGAACGGATCGCGTGTTCATCAGGTATTTGGAGGAGGGTAGATGAGGAATCAGAAGACGGTTGATGATGAGGAGTGCAGACTGTGCGGGTTTCCTGACTTAGATGGACTTTGGTATGACGGAACCTGCGACGAGTGCCACGACATCATCATCGAGCAGAGCATCCACCGTGCCATAGAGGGACTAGAGAAGGAGGGGGAATGAGGAATCAATACGCATACGAGAAGAAGAAGAAACGGTTCTGGGAGGAGCGCGTCGCAGCGGGTCGGAAGGCTCGGGAGTTAGGGCATCAGCCCGAGTTCCATCTTGACGAGGAGTTCGAGGTGGCCATCAACTGCCCAGACTGCAATCTGTGGGGGAGGATCGTCCTCCCTCCGGTCGGGTCGAGCGAACCAGAGGACATAGGAGGGCGGGTGCTCACGGTTCCGTGCTCGCCCCTCGCGGCTCATACTTCTGAGCCCGAGTTGCACTGGGACTTCTCGGCTGGTAGTATAGATCTTCCAGCCATGTTTGCGGGGGTAGGTTATGAGCCAAGAATCACAGCCAAAGACGAACTCCGATCCAAAGTCGGCAAAATCTCATGGGACAGGTGAGTCAAGTGAGCAGTCCAAACGACATTGGAAACTCTATCACCCCAGATACTCCGTCCAGCAATGCCCTCGGTGCGGACACCCAGAGGCAGACGGTTGGTACTGTGATGTGGACGACGGAGGATGCGGATGGTACATCCCGAGGACTGTACGACGAAGCAATCAGGAAGCAGAGGAACAGTCAGATCAGTGAGTACATCCTCGCTGGGGTGATGATAGTATCGTATCTGATCGCCATGTTCGGGATGGGGGGAGCAGCCAAATGAGTAGGACAACACCAGTATCACAGGAGGCGGAGCGCAGCATCATCGGCTCGATGCTTATCGACCCGACTGTTGCGTCAATCGCGTGCGAGCGGCTGTCGGAGGAGGACTTCTTCCTCCCCGATCATCGTTCTGCGTTCTCTGCCATCCGTTCCATCGTGCGGCGTGGCGGCGTGCCCGATGTCGTGTCGGTGGCAGACTCTCTCACGACGGTCGAGCCCATGTCAGGGCCGGGTTGGGGTAGCATCCTCTCGGGGTACCTGCACGATACGCCGACATCAGTGAACGCCGAGCAGTACATCACCATCGTGGAGCGCAAGTCGGTGATGCGTGCCATCATCTCTGGCGCACACAAGATCGCAGAGATCGGGTACGAGGATGACCCCGAGGTGGATGCATCGATCGACAAGGCGGAGTCGATCATCTATTCCCTGAACCGCAAGCGCAAGGCGGAGAACGCCATCACGCTGAACCAACTGATCCCCGAGACTATCGAGCAGATCAAGTTCATGGTCGAGCACAAGGGGGAGCGGCTTGGCATCCCATCGGGACTGAACAGCATCGACCGCATCACAGGCGGGTGGCAGAACAGCGACCTAGTCATCATCGCAGCGCGCCCTTCGGTGGGCAAGACGAGCCTCGCGCTGAACATGGCGCAGCACGCCGCTGTTCGACATGGCAAGAGCGTTGCCGTGTTCTCGTTGGAGATGAGCAAGGAGCAACTCTCGACGCGCCTCGTAGCGGGGGTGTCGGGCATCGACATCGGCAGAATCCGGCGCGGCGACATCAAGGGCATCGACATCGCACGCATCGCAGCATCAGCGGGCAGCCTTCTGGATGCGAAGATCATCATCGACGACACACCTGTAGCAACCGCTGCCGATCTTCGTGGTCGGTGCCGACGCATCGAGTCAGAGCATGGGCTCGACCTGATTGTGGTCGATTACCTGCAACTCATGACGGCAGACCGCACGACAAAGGATGCCAACAGGGTATCCGAGACGAGCGACATCAGCCGAGGGCTGAAGCGCCTCGCCCGAGAGATGGGCAAGCCAGTCATTGCCCTGTCGCAGTTGAGTCGGTCATCGGAGCACCGCGAGGGTGGGCAGCCACGCCTCTCCGACCTGCGGGACTCTGGTGCCATCGAGCAGGATGCCGATGTGGTGCTCATGCTGTGGCGTCAGAACCCACCCGACATCATGAACGAGTACGAAGAAGTCAAGGCGATCATCGCCAAGCACCGCAATGGTCCAACTGGTATGGTAGACCTGTCGTTCCACAAGGCAACGACAACATTCAAAGATAAGGAGTTCTAAGATGGAGGGGAGATACGGACCGAAAGACCCTGACGCATGTTGGGAGTGCGAGGATAACTTTCCTGAACTTTATAAGTGTTGGGAGTGTGAGGAGTACTTCATGGAGATTGCCCCTGTGGTGTTCGTTGACCCTGTGCAGTACATCTGCATGGCGTGCTGGGAGGGGATGAATGCCAACAAGTTGTCCGATCTCTACGACGACAACGACGACCTGCTACTCGATGACGTTGCGCTTCCTGAAAAGGACGACCTCTAACTCTCGCTCGTCAAGGGATGAGAGCGGCACCGTCGGCTCATCTTGGTGAGCCTCCTTGCCCACGGTGCTGGCGTAGATGATGCCAAACTTCCGGCAGTAGGCTCTAACACTGAGGCCGAGGCGCTTTGCCTCGGCCTTGAAGTATTCCTCGGGACGCTTCGGCATCACTTCTGATCGCTCTTCTCCCTCATGTACTCCTCGAGCACATCGACCGCAAGGATCATACCGTAGCGGACATGCACAATAGTCTGCTCCCGCATGAGGTCTGGGCTACCCATCGCCTTCAGGATCGACTGCTTCGTGTCAGAGTCAATGAGGTTGGTCTGCCCGATAAGTCTAATCAAACGCTTTCTTACTTCTTCCAAGTCGCTCACTTTTCCTCACCTGCTCGGGATACCTCTGACCACTTGTTCTCTCCGAGCGCAATGAGAATCATGGCGTAGTTCGCAATGTCGATGAGTGCGTCACGCACGCCATCGTTGTACCAATCCTTGCTGACTTCCGGAACGCCGGACTTGATGGTGCCGTTCAGCGAGGTTGCAATGCGCCCGCACTTGTCGAGTGCAAGACGAGAGAACACACCGTATGGACCAAGCCCTTCGATGTTGGCAGGGCCGTACCCTTCTTGGCGTTGGACGAGGATGTCGTACGCTTCCTTGTTCAGTGAGCCAAAGTAATCAGTGAATTCCTTCGGTACTTTGCGCATCGTAGATCTCCTCCAACTTATCTGCTGTTGTATCCTTGACGAGGACATTGGCAATCATGAACCGCTCACCGCATTCGCATTGCCATAGACGAATCGACAGTCGGGGGGTGAGTACTTTGTATGGCTTTCGCGTTGCCCGGATCTTCTCCGACTTGCATCTTGGGCAAGCGATCCCCATCAGCATCAGTCCTGATCGATAGCCACGAGGATCAACGCCGCACAGGCGAATGACCCCCATGGGAAGGGAGCAAGGGCTGCTAGAAGCCCCGCAAATGCCAGTAGGAGGGCCGTACGCGGGCGCTTGCTCCTTAGTGGGGCCTGGATAGCCCTGACCGCTCTTTGGACGGCTGTAGGCTGTTCTTCTCGGTCCTCTGGATTAGTCGCCAATTGATACCTCCCCGACCAACTTGGTCGCTTCTTGCGCGGCACAGGTTGCCTGCGTTAGGCGTGCCGCATCTTTAAACTGGTCAGGCAGGTTGCCTGCTTTCTCTTCGAGTGCTGCGTAGATGTAGTTGAATGCGCGTGTCCACGCAAGCAATCCATCCTCAACGTTTGGCTTTCTCTTTACGTATGGTACGCTCACTTGGCTCCCTTCACCCAGAGTTCAAGTGCATCCTTGTCAGCAAGCGGAGAGATCGTATCCTTCTCGGAGATGATCGTCACATCGTGCTTGCTTACAAGTTGTTCAACCTCGGGGAATGATCGATAGTTTACTGCAACTTCATGCGCACCATTGTATGCAGCGGAGCAGAGGTACGTGACCGTTGCATCGGTGATGGCAATGAATCCTCGGGCCCACCACCACGGCGCGTAGAACAACTTGCCGTCGCCAGCCTCCATCTCCTCCGAGATTACCTGACCGTAAAGTTTTGACATCGGGTCAATGTTGACAGCAAAGATGAGCGCCTTGCCAGACGACACCATCATCGCTTTGTCCATGAAGAGTTGCGCATGCAGTCCACGGAACACGCCGGCTAGCGACCACGATGCGTTCGCTTGACGGACACTGAAGCCCGGGATGGATCGGTACGGGTCCTTGACGATCTCAAGGAAGTACCCACGAGAGTCTTGATAGACTCCGTTTTGGATGACCCTCGGCTCGAGGGAAACGTTAGCGAGATGGTTCGTCATTGAGATACTCCTCCAAATCAAATGTTACCATGTAGCGCCGCTTTGTGCCAGCGCCTTCTGCGCTTACGTGGACTGACCCACGCAGCCTGTCCGACCGATACTCTATCGACTGGATCAGATCCCAGATCCGCTCGGGGAACGTGCCCCCGCTCTTGATCTGTAGTTCTAGGTGTCCGTTCTCCACGTCGACCTTTCCGCCGAACATCCCAACACGCTTGCCGCCAATCATTTTGGCGACGGCTAACTCGATGGAGTTGCCCCGCTTGCGGTTGTTCTTGCCCCTTCGAGCGCGTTCAGCGTCAGTCATTCCTGAGCATCAAGAAGACTGGCGTGTTCTCCCCAACGTAGGCACCGCCAACGTTGAAGTCGAAGAACTCGATGGCCTCCTCTTCAGTCATGCCGTCACGCTCGACCATTACCTCAAGGCACTTGTCGTAGTCGTAGATAGCGACCGGGTAGTTAAACCTTCGACCGTAGCCGACCAGTGCATCCTCGAATCCGTCGGCAAGCAACGCCTCTTCAAAGTCTTGAAGCAGATCGTTGTGATCCTGAATCTGAAGATCCTTCATCTTACCCATCTACTTAGTCTCCATACACTTGCGGTGCACCCAGTGCCATTCGGTACTGCGGCGAGCACCAATGAACTCAATAGATTGTACACGATACGAGTCCCCTTGCTTGCCGATGGCGAGGGCGCACTTGATGCACGGGCGTGGGGTCCACTTGCCGATGCTTCGCTCTCCCTTTCCGGCCTTGACTGCTGGACTCATATGATCTTACCTCTCTCGTAGTTGGAGATTGCCACGTTGTTCCTCGGGTCCTCGATGTAGTCTCGCACCCACTTGAGTAGTGGGCGGACCGGGTGCTCGCACCAGCGGCAGCCCTCGCTAGTGCGACTGCACCCAGTCCTGTTGTCACTCATGCGGTCCAGCGCACAGCGCGAGGCTTCGACCGCGTCGTATGGGCTTTCGATCACTCCTTATTGCCCCGCTGGGACAACGGGCCCCAGACGCAGCGTGAGATCTCTCGAAGGGTAAAGTCTGCATACGAGCGACCGTCCTTCTCAATGTTCTTACCCCACTTGCCAATCGCCACAGCGTCGGCACGGGGATCGCCCTCTGTCTTCTGTGTGTTCGCCCAGTCGCGGATCTTTCGGATGTGATCCCATGACGGCTCGTCGAATGACGTGAACGTCACGTAGAGGTATCGGTTAGGCTTGTCGCCCTTCTTGCCGCCCTCGACCCACAACTGGTACTCGTATGAGTTCATCGAACCCTTGAACGAAAGGATCTTCACGCCAGATGGCAGCGTCCTCTCCTCGGGCTCAAACTTGTCGCTGAACCAAAACAGGATTGTCTCCATTAGAAGTCTACCTCCTCAGGCTTTACGGCTGGCTTCGGTGCAGTCTTCACACTGCCACCAAAAATCTTCTCGGCAGCACGTGCGATGGTTGCATCGCCGCTGTCGTTCTCGGGGTCATCGCCCGTCGGGATCAGGAACGTCGTGAGCAGTGCGTACTTGAGCGCACCAGTCGACGACTTGTACACATGCTTGTCGCCACTGTCAGCGCCAGAGCCGAGCGTCTGGATGTCCAGCGTCTCGCCAGTGTCGCCGTCAATGAAGCGCCACGTATACCGTGCCGTCACGATAGTCTGCGTACCCTTCGGCGTCGTGCCCTCGGAGACCACGTCGACCCCAACCGGGATCATGATGACGTTGAGTTCACCGAGCGCCGTGCGGACCTTGTCCGCCACATCGGACGCCATGACATACTTGTACCCCTGAGCAGAGTTCGTCCCGCCCTTCTGAACATAGCCAACTTTGGCCATCACCTGTGAAAGTTTCGCTGCGAGTTTCATCGGCTGCTCCTACACTCTGTCTGCCACCTACAATACGAGCATGGGTACTTCCATCCGCCCTTCGGCGACTTGGCCCACGCATCGGGGATGCGAGGTGGCTTCCGATCCCCGTAGTAGTTTAGCACACGAAGGGTGCGGATTGCTCGATCCTGCCACTCCTCGGGGATGAGGTACTCGTCCAACGAGAAGGAGTCCTTCTCAATGTATACGACGCGCACGTCATCGACCGGTGTGCCGAGGTGCTTGAGCGCCGCCCCGTAGGACGATGCCTGCACCATGTGCTCCCTCTTCGGCTGTCCGTTGCGAAACCTGCGGGCATTCGACGACTCGGTCTTAAACTCTAGCACGGATTTCGTGCCATCCTCCCACGTCACCAATGCGTCGATGTTGCCCGCAAAGTTCCACTCTGGTATCTGAATCGGGACCTCTGGCTGTACGTCGGTGAAGCGCCCTGAGTCGACGAGAACCTTTACGATCTCCTCGCCAAACAAGTTGCCCACCTTGAAGATGCCGAACAACTTCTCCTCGAAGGGTTCGGTCTCCGGTACGCCATTGGAGTCGTACCAGTGCGCACGAATACAGCCTCCAAGCAAAGAACCCCGCCACTTCTCTTTAGAAGGGCGAGGCTCTCTAATCTTGAAGACACCCTCGACCACGCTCTTTACGCTTTCCATGGTCGGAGTATACAGCCCCCCGTGGGGCCTGTCAATTACAAACGTCCGTCCTGTTCGATGATCTGCTTGACACGCTGGATGCGGGTCGGATACTCCTCACCCATTGACTGAGCCGTGCGGAAGACCCTCATGATCTCCTTGTCGTGCTCTAGGTAGGTGAACGGGTGACCCTGACCAATGGTCGTCGACATCCGCTGGGTATCTAGCCAGTAGTCCCGGGCGTCAGCATTGCTCTCCGGGCATGGCACGAGGGCCGACTCTGTAGCCCGCGCCACCCTGTCGGCAATCTCGAGCACCGTCGTATTCTCCGTTGCGCAGTTCACAATGCCACGATGCCGGGTCGTAGCCGCCGCCACCAGGAGGTGGGCAGCGTCCTTGACGTGAAGCATTGGGCGCCGTGCGTTCTGGGCAGGGGCCACCTCTCGGTTCTTTGCCGCTTGCCAGCAGAAGGCATTGACTACGATGTCCCGGCGCATGTTCGGGCTCCAGCCCCACAGCGTACCGAAGCGTAGGCAGATGGCGTCGTACTCGTCCGAGGTCTTGTCGAGTGAAGAGATGTACTCGTCGACCGCCACCTTCGCCCGGGCGTATGCCGTCAGCGGCTTAGTCGCATCCCCCTCTTCCGAGAAGTGATACTTGTCCGTTGACCCGTAGACCGACGCCGAGGAGGCGACGACGTGCCGGGCGTCCGGGTATAGTTCCATGAGGCGGATCGTCCCGATCACGTTGATGCGCTTGGTCAGGGTGTCGTCGATCTCCGAGAGCGGGTCGTTCGACAGGCCAGCAAGGTGCACTACCACGTCCACGTTGGACGGCAGCATCGCCTGCTTGTCCGAACGCAGGTCAAGGAACAGTTGCTCGTCCGGTAGATGGTCTGCGTGATCGGTCAGGTCGAAGGTTGGCAGGAACCATCCGGTGTCTAGCCCGACAGTGTGGATGCCTGCATCCTTCATCTGCCGGACCACAAGTGGCCCGACGTACCCGAGGTTGCCAGTGATCAGTGCTTTCATAGTCCCTTCCTCACATACTCCTGCACTGCCTCTGCCCAGTGTCGGAGTGCCGGTAGTTTAGTATTCTTCAGGTTGCCCCACATTGGGCGGGTCTTATCCTTGCGCGTTACTGCCATGACCTTTGCCTTGTTCCTTACCTGCTCACGAACGAAACTTGCGAACACTGCCCAGTCGGTCGTGCCCTCGTTGGTTACGTGGTAGATCCCGGGATCACCATCGAGCGCAAGGTCGACGATTACAGGCGCAGCGTCTGGCATGTAGGTCGGCTTGAAGTGTTGGTCGCACGGCAGTTCCAAATTGTCCTGGCTGCTCATTGCGAAGTCAGCGAACGATGCCTTGAATGGAGACTTGTGTGGGCCGAACGGGCTACTGATCCGGACGACGATGCCGCCACGCTCCAGCACTACCTGCTCGCCGCGCAACTTGCTTTGCCCATACACGGACAGTGCCCCATGGCTAGGCTCTTCCTCATGCAACGTTCGGTTCTTTTCGTTGAGGTCGTAGACATAGTCCGTGCTAATGTACACCTGTCGGAAGCCAGCCTCGGAGACCGCGAGCGGGATATACACGTTCGCCTCGTCGGCCTCGTGTGGCTTGCTCTCGCAGAGCGCAATGTCCCGCTGGGCAGCACAGTTGATGACTGCCTTCGGGTTAGCATCCTTGATTAGGCCAATCAGTTCCTCGCGGTCGGCCCAGTCTTTGCGGGAGAGGAACAGATAAGGGATGCCCCTCTCCCGTAGTGGATCGGCAATGTGTTGGGCAGCCTGCCCCGTGCCAAGAATAACAATCACTTCTTCACTCCCGTCTTTCCGCCAGTCATCTTCACGCCTTTGCGTGCGATGAGCCAGTTGGCAATCTCCGGCCAATTGTTGTCATACTTTATCGCCTTGTCGTCGATGTACGCAATCGCGGTAGGCTTTCCGAACCCGGTGTGGATCTTGTGGTATGGGATGTGGTGCTTGTGCAGCCACTCTGCCATCCAGCGCGTGCGTTCTCCGCGGTCGGCAAACCCTTCCCACGACCGGGACGAATGGATCACGATGAGGTACCCTGCGTTCCAGAGTTTGATCATCGCATCCTTGGCGCCGTTAGTCGGCACGATCTCGCCCATGGCCTCGATGGCTAGTGTATCATCGAAGTCAACGGCGATGGAACGCTGGATGATGTCGTCTATGCTCACGCGCCCTGATACCTGCGTCCACGCCATGCGAGTGCAGATCCGGTCCATGAAGCGAAGTCAGCCTGCCACTCGCCTGCCTGCTCACCCCAGAGTTCAATGACCGAGAAGCCAGCCGACCATCGGCTGACCTGATGTTGCGCAAGGTACCCAAGTTCCGTGCGCTGGCACATCATGCCCGTCGAGATGGCAACGATCTTCTTCTCCGGCAGGTCAGCGAAGCCACCCACTGTTCGGAAGGCCATGCCCTGTGAGTGATCGTGCCCGCCGACAACCGACACGCCCGCCGCTTCAGCGATAGGCAGGATCGATGCAGCGCCGCCCGAGTTGCGTGAGTACGTGCCATGCGTGGCGATAAGGTCTGTCGTGATCTTGTAGTACGAACGCAGATGCTCTGGTCCGTTGAACACTGGCTGTTCGTCGAGGCACGACTGGATCCCCAGTGTGTCGAAGCGCAGCAGGTTGGCTAACGAGAGCAACTCTACGCCATTGGCATCGACAAGTCCCACCAATTCAGGGGCCTTCTTTGCCAGCCACTTCGAGAAGCGAGCCTCGTGGTTTCCGTAGACAAACAAAATGCTCGCCTCTTTCCCGGCAGCAGCGCGGATCTCCGCGAGCCGTAGGTGAGCGCGAGCAAGTTCTTTCTGGACAGGGAGCCCAAGACGCGGGTCCTTGTCGTACGAGGATACGCTAGTCAGGTCGAGTATGTCTCCCGTGAGGACAATGCGGTCCGGGCGCTCCGTTGCAAGGAACGTCAGGAATGCAGCAAAGACATCACCGTCCTCGAATGGGAACTGGAAGTCGCCTGCTGCAACGACCAACTCACCTCGGGTCAAGGAGGTAGGCTTCCCAACACGGGACAGGTACTTAACCTTTACAGGTTCCACTGGCTCAATGACATGTGGCACCCTTCCTAAGGAAGTATATATATTTCTATTATTAGAACTATCTACTTCCTTAGGAAGTATTTCCTTAGGAAGATTTCCAAGAGTATAACCACTTTTAAGTTGCTTGTCAAATCGTACGAAACGCTTCTGGGCCGCATCCTTGGTCATGCCCAGCATCTTGCCAATCTGTGAGAACGAGAGGCCTTTGCCTCGGAGCATGGCGATATCGTTGTCGATATCTGAAGCCATTGTTGCCTCCTAGTTGCCTATCCCGAGGACCTTCAGGGCGATTGTAACAATTGCCCCGGCAGCACTTACTGCGATCCCCACACGCCATCTTAACGCCAGCGCATCTTTCTGTCTATTCTCATCCACAGCCTCGGCGCGATGTTGAAAACTTTCTACCTCGCGGAGGCGATCCTCGATCCGGTCAAGGCGCTCAGACAGGTCAGAGCGTACCTCGCGGATAGCCTCAAGGAGCGAGTGGAAGTGGGACGAGGTCATCGGCCCAACTTCGTGTAGGAGAAGGTCTTCTTCTTCTTGCCCGTAGTGGTTGTCACCGTAGTGGTTGCACCGACGGTGGTAATCGTCGTCTTTGCAGGAGTTGGCTTTACCGGAACATTGGCTCCCGGCTTCTTTGGGAGGTCCACTGGTGTGCCATCGGCACCCGGAGGTGGGGGCGGAGACGCCTGATCTTGTTGCGTGGACGGGGCAGAGGGGCTAGTCTCCAGTTCGCCAGAGGCTCCCGTTGCAAACGGATCGCCAATAGGAACTGCCGATAGATGTCCCGGACCGGCTTCAGTCGTTGGCTCAAAGACCGTGCTCTCGATGCTGATCTTAGAGATCGGGCTCTCTTCTCGGTAAGGTACCAACTCAAACTCGCGCTGGCTTCGGTTGTAGAAATCGAACGACAACTCCTCGGAGCCGTCTTCTCGGCCAACCCACTGTTGCCCGCGCAATGTTACATTGGTGTCAACATTTACCAAGCCCCGCTTGATGACTACGCGGACGTCGTCGCCAAGGTTATAGTTTTTGTAGGGGATGATGGCGCCGTCAACGACTGCAAGGTTGATGACCTTCAGCCGCTCAGGGGCAGACTCGTTCAGGTTGTACGCTGCCCGTGCAGAGACAGAGTCTTGAGAGATCAAGTCCTCTTGGATGTCCACGCGGTCAATGACGCCATAGGTTGAGACCAGCGCCGAAGTGGCAAAGTCTGACCAGATCTTTGATGAAGAGGTCCCAAAGATGCTCGTGGCAATGAGCACCGCACGGGTGCGTAGGTTACGGAAGTTTGGACTGTACGAGAATCGCTTGACGTTCCAACCATAGACTAGCCGCACGTTGTTGTTTGGCGTAGTAGCATAGTTCATGTCGAGGAAGAACGAGTTGTAACTTTGGGTCGATGACTCGATCCTGTTGCCGAAGACGACCTTGTTTGTCGTACCCTCTTGAGCAATGGCAGTCATGTTGAACAGGAACTCGCCTCGCTGCTCTCCAGCCGTGAAGATGTCGTATGTCTTTGTGGCAGCATTGATCGTCCCTTCGACGGTGATGAAGCCAAGGCGCGAGTTGGCGCCGTTCTTGGCGGCGCTGAGTTCGGACTGCCAGATCTCAGAGATCGTCTTGTTGTCGTATGTTACAGTGGTTGACGGGTTGGAGATTACGGCGGACACATCGGTCAGGGTCTGGTTCAGGGCTGCCATGTAGTCGATGCCGTAGAACACGGTCTCGTTGTCGGTGGCCTGATAGTCCTGCAGGATACCAGTGCCGATAGTACGATACACGGCGTCCTCTTCGTCCCATCGGTCGATGCGATAGTGACGCTCAAGAGGCAAGCACTCCGCAATCTGCGGGTGGTTGTATGGCAACGTGAAGAACGCCTCGCCGCCCTCGTTGAGGTACGACGAGCAGCCAATGTACTTGGCGTCGGAGATCACGGCCTTGACCGTGCCACGCCCTCTGCCCGCCCCGGTCATGTCCCAAAGCGTGATACGGAATGGGGATTGCGAGAACCAACGCCCAGTGGCGCCAGACCCCGTAACACGAGGGGCACTGGTAATCTCCAACACCTGCGTATCTGAGATCGCGCTGGTGGCGGCAGCGGTAATGGTTAGTGGGCCCACTGTGTTGCCCGTAACAAGGCGCGAAGCAATGCCGTTGAGGGCAGTGGCTGCGCCAATGTTTGACAGGGTTCCAGTTCCAGATTGAGAGAATGTTACAGAGGCGCTACTGGACGTCAGCACAGATAGCGAAACGTCACGCACTTCCGCGACAAGCAGGAGGTTGCTACCAGATGGCAACGGGGTACTTGACGACGTGATAACGATGTGGTATGGTTGGATCGTGAAGGTGGTTGATCCACTCGTAACCGTCGAGTTGTAGGCGCCGGTAATGGTGATCGCCCCCCCTGTGGTCGCCGTTACTGCCGCAGAGATAATGCCAGCAGCGGCGGTAACAGTGGTCAACCCCGTCACACCACCTGTGCCGGTTTTGGTCAGGGTAATCGGAGTCGTAGAGTCGTCGGTCATGATCGCGCCGACGCTGTCTCGTAGTTCGGCGGTCAACGTGCGAGCAAAGCCTGCGGCAATCTCCGCAGTGCTGGAGGTAAAATGAACTTCTCGTGGTGTTACGTCAAAAGATTGCGTGCCGTTGGTAGTAGCAGTTCCGTAGACGGCACGGATGTCCAGTTGTCCGACACCCGTGGCTGTGATGGTTGTTTGTGCTATGCCGGCTACCGCAGTGGCGCTGGCAGTAGCGATGGAGATATTCCCGACGGAGGTAGTGTCCTTGCTAAAGACGATGACGCCAGTGAAGGAAGTATCGACAGCACTGGTGGCGCTGTCGTATACGGCCGCTGAGATCGTCCGC
>Ga0164293_10003727_pt1 | contig 13028 bp, 9 predicted proteins | sample GEODES118metaG_FD_111487 | JGI IMG/M metagenome (GOLD analysis project Ga0164293, IMG submission 111487) | Eutrophic lake water microbial communities from Lake Mendota, Wisconsin, USA - GEODES118 metaG | ecosystem: Environmental > Aquatic > Freshwater > Lake | place: USA: Lake Mendota, Wisconsin... | reverse complement strand
TATAGTGGTATAAATAAAAAAAAATTTTATCGCGGGGTGGAGCAGTCTGGTAGCTCGTCAGGCTCATAACCTGAAGGTCCTTGGTTCAAATCCAAGCCCCGCAACCAAAAAATCAATATTTATTAAACTATGAAAATAACTAGTAATTAAAATTGCTAGAGATATGTGTTTTTTTATATCTGAATTAAATATTATAATCTAAAAAATTTATATTTAATCAATACATATAAGGCTCTAAATCCATCATAGATACCAATTTTCTTTCCTTCTTCTCTGGATCTTCCAATATAGGATATGGGTACTTCAATAATTTTTTCTCCTAAGTTAGAAATTTTTGTTGTCACTTCCGGACAAAAAGCAAAATCATTTTCAATAAGGGTTAATTTTTTAAAAAATTTTCCAGAAAAAACTTTATAACATGTATGAGCATCTGTTAAATTTTGAGTATTTATAATGTTAGAAATAACTGTAAGAGCATGATTAAAAAAAATCCTACTTAAAGATATGAAGCCTTTAGCATTGTATCTAAATCTTCCTAATACTCTTGAGCCATAAACGACATTAGATTCTTTCATTTTAATAGGTTGTATTAGTTTATTATAATCTTTAGGATTATACTCTAAATCAGCGTCTTGAATAATAACAATATCACCAGTTACAAATTTTTGTGCTGATCTTATCGCAGCGCCTTTTCCTAAATTTTTTTTATGAAAAATAATTTTTTCTGCTTCTAAAAATATTTTCTTATTTAAAATTTTTCTGGTTTTATCAATTGAATAATCGTCAACAATTATAATTTGTTTATTTTTTAATTTTAACGATAATATTTTAAAAAAAATTTTTTCTATAGTTTTTTCTTCATTATAAACAGGTATAATTATTGATATTTTCATTCAGGAATAGTTATGTCTTAAGTTCTAATATAAATTATAAATAATAACTATGGTAGAATTTCTTTTAGCAGTTATTTGCAGTTTAATTATAACTTTAGGTTATGGTTCTTTTTTTTATTCTTTTAGCTTTAATAATAAAATTTTCTCAGAAAAAGAACATTATGAACAAAGCATTTTTGGAATTATATTTATAAGTTTTTTAGGTGTTATTATAAATTTTTTTATACCTATTAATAAATTAGTTGGAACTATATTTTTAATATTAGGAATAATATTATTTTTAATTTTTTTCTTAAAAAATAAGTACAAAAAAAAAATTTTAAAATATATTTCTCTATCAGCTTTTATTGCCTTCATGCTAACATATTCTTCAAATGTTTATCGCCCAGATGCCGGATTATATCACTTACCTTTTATAAGTATTCTAAATGAAGAGAAGATAATTATTGGTCTTGCAAATATACATTTTAGGTTTGGAACAAATTCTATAATTCAATACTTGTCGGCATTTTATAATAATTACTTTTTTAATACAGCTTATATAACAATTCCTACTAGTATAATTTTTACAAACTACTTAATATTAAATTACAAAAAAATTTTTTTAAATTTCGAAAAAAGAAATTACAAAACATCAATTGTACTTTTTTGTATATTAATATTTTCTTTTTATTCTTTTAATAATTATACAAAATATGGCAATGACGTTCTTGCCCACATTTTTTACTTTATAATTATAATATTTTTGTTAGAGGCTAGTAACAATTATTCAAATAATCTATTTTTTAAAATTAGTCATCTTTCTATATATTTATTTGCAGTCAAAGCGTTTATGTTTTTAGCTTTAATATTTCCTATATTAATTTTTACAATTATAAAAAATAAAAAAAATTTAATAATAAATAAAAATTTTTTTATTATTTTTATATTTACACTATCCTGGCTTATCAAATCATTGCTTACGAGTGGTTGTTTTTTATATCCGGTATCACAAACGTGCATTAAAAATTTAAAAATTTATGACCACGAAAAAACTATCCTGGAATCGAGATCTGGTGAAGCATGGGCAAAAGATTGGGTAAATCAAAGTAAAAATAACGAGAAACTTAGCTTTATAGATTATAATAAAAATTTTAATTGGACGAAAACTTGGTCAAAAAATCATTTACCCATAATTTACGAAAAAATAATTCCTTTTATTATTTTTTTATTTATTTTATCAATAATTTTTGTCGTAAAATTTTATAGAACAAGAAGAAAAATTTTTGCTAACGATAAATCTAAAAATTTTAATATTTACTCTTTATTTTTAATTTCATTCATCTTCTCTATTATTTGGTTTATAAAGTTTCCTCTTTATAGGTACGGATTAAGCTTTATTATAATTACAATCATACTTGGATACTCTCTTGTAATCAGCAAACTAACAAAATATCTTTCTAAGAATAATTTTAAAAATATTTTCATTCCTATAATTTTTATTGCTTTTATTGCATTTTCTATAAAAAATTTTCACAGGATTATTTCTAATAAACATAAAGATTATGCTAACTATCCATGGTCAAGAATTTATTCCTTAGATGAAAAAAAAGAAAATAAAATCCAAAAATTTGTTAAGATTAAAGACAATCAAAATTTTTTGTATTTTTATTCGAATGGTGAATTATGCATGTACGGTAATGCGCCGTGCTCTAATTATAAAATAGATCGATTAAAAAAAGAGAAAATTTATTCATACTCATTATATTATAAAAATTAAAACTTTTTTTCTTTCCAGGTAACAGGTGTTAAATGATTATTTATCTCAAGATTATAATTGTAAATAAATTTTTTTGGGCCAATTTTTTTTACAAATTCTGACATTTTCTTCAAAGATTCATCGACTCCAAATTTTGTGTTGTAATTTAATACTTTTCTAGCCTTGTCTGCTGAACAATTCGACAACTTTACTTCATTGGGTCTCTCTGGAAAATATTGCGGTCCCTGATTAAACTGAAATAGGTTTGCTATTTTTGAAAAAAGATTATTGATCGTTATATAATTTTCATCTGGCCCTATGTTAAATATTTGTGATTTAATATTTTGATCTAAAGCTAATTTATCAATGCAAAAAATGCAGTCTTCAACGTCTGAGAAAGATCTTGTCTGATTACCATCACCATAAATGACAGGTTGTCTTCCTTGCATCATCATGTTCATCATGATTCCAGCAACATTCCTGAAAGGATCATCAATTTTTTGTTTAGGTCCGATAATATTATGAGGTATTGCTATATTATATTCAATTCCATGAACTTCGCATAAATTTATCAAAACTTTTTCTGCTGCGAGTTTTGCTATTCCATAAGGATCCGTTGGATTGGGCTCATCATCCTCTTTAAATGGTTGAGGTATATTTCCATATCTTGCCATTGAAGAGCAATAAACAATTCTTTTTACTTTATTTTTAACTGCTGCTGAAAAAACGGATACTGATCCAGCAAAAACATTTTTTGTTATTAAATAAGGTGAAAAAATTGACAAACCTTCATGAGCAAATGCAGCCGCATGAATAACCACATCAACATTTTTATAAAGTTCACTATTTTTTATAATATCTTCGCAATCGTATTTATAAAAATTTACTCTAGAATCTAGATTGTCTAACGATCCTCCAATTAAGGTATCATTACCGCTAACTTTAAAACCTTTTTTTAAATAAAAATCAGCAAGATTTGAACCTAAGAAACCTGCCACACCTGTTATAAAAATATGCATTTTTAAATATAAATATATAGATAGTTTTGAATATAGACAATCTAAAGTATAAATAATACTTTATTTTATCTAAAATCTGTAGAATAAAAAAATTAATTATTTTAATAAAGATCAATTAAAAATTATGAATTTAAAAAAAAACGATAAATTATTTTTTATATTAAAAAATATTCAATTATTAATTAAAAAATTACTTAATAAAATAATTAAATATTCAGATATTGAGAATAGACTAGGACAAATAGAATCTTTTTTAGCTGAGGCGGATAACGATAAAAAATTAGAGTGGGAAAAACATTGTTTAAACGGTCAATATTATAGAAGAAAAATTATATCAGAGCTGCTTAACAAGATTAACTTTGATTTTATAATAGAAACAGGGACTGAGTACGGATTTAGTACTGCGTACTTTTCAACTTTTGGAAAAAAAGTTTTTTCTATAGAAAAATCAAAGATACTTTTTTACCTAGCTAAAAAAAAACTAGGAAATTTTAAAAATATACATTTAATTCTAAATGATAGTAAAAATATAAAAAAAATATTGGATCAAAATAAAATTGATAGAGAAAGTCACGTTTTTTTTTATTTAGACGCACATTCAGAAAATGACTATCCAATATTGGAAGAATTAGAATTTATTACTAGCAGTTATCAAAAGAATTTAATCATCATTGACGACTTCCAGGTTCCTAATGATGATGGTTATGGCTTTGACTCCTTTAATGGAAGAAAATTAAATCTAAAATTAATATCAACATCACTTATTGGTAAAAATTTTATTTACTTTCCAAAAATTTCTTCAAACATTGAGACGGGTAGATTAAGGGGTTATGTTTTAGTTACAAATAACGAAGACATTAAAAAGAAATTAGACACAATAAATGAACTTTATCTTTTTAAATCTTAGATAATTATTTTTCACAAATTGGTAGTTTCGAATAATCTAGATGGTAAATGTATCCATTATAACTAGATTTTTTTGCAAAGGGGTTTCTTACGGCGTAATTGCCAACATTGTTCTTGAATTTGTATATACTTACAATACAACCATCAAAATCTTCTAGACGCGGGAACTCTCCAAATGTTGCATAATATTTTACTTTTTTTTCTTTGATTAAATTTTTGTAATACAAAGAATCGTCAGAATTGGTAAAATTCATAAATAAACCAGATATAGCAAACCCACCATGGGAAATTGATCTAGCAAAAATTACAACATTTTCATTACCAATCTCTTCGATCACCCATTTTACTCCAGCATAATCATTTGCATATTTATTTTTTACTAAAAAATATTGTTTTTGAGTAATAGATCCTGGAAAAAGGTTATAAGTAGAATAAAGCAAGGCTAATATGACCATAAAAACTTGGGATAAATAAAAAATTTTTAAAAAATTAAAACTTCTTGGCACTTTAATATACTTGAGACCAAAAGCTAACCAAAGCAATATGTCAAAAAAATACCTGGCATTTGGAGATGCATACCAATTGGATATAATTAAATAAACTGTAGAAATAATGACAATTGAATACATTTCTCGATTTTTTTTATGAAAAACATAGTACAAAAATATCAAAGAAGAAAATCCAAGTGTTTCGGTAATTCTAGCGAGTGAATTTGTTACAATCAAAAAATAAGGAAAATTTAAACCAAGTCCCTGGGGAGCTCGAATATGCTCCAAAAGATTACTATATCCTGGCAAATGCGAAGGATAAGGGCTAAGAAAATATAAAAAAAAATTTCCTCCATACTGAATCCATTTCCAATAAATATATGGAAAATAAACCAGCAAACAAACAAATGCGCTTATAAAGAATAATTTTAATATATTTTTTGCATTGGCGATATGAAGTGTAGCTATTATCCAAATTAAAAAACCCCCTAGATTAAAAGAAAATTTTCCTGCCATGCAACTATAAATAAGAATATTAATAAATACATAAGAGAAAATAATATTTTTTTTATAATTATTTCTATAAATTGTAGCTAAGGCAACCAATAAACATGCTGAAAAAAACAATTGCGGTTTTGCAGTGCTTGTCAAAAAAAGTAATACAGGGCACGTAAGAATAATTAATGGCAAAAAATAAGGGGTGTGAAAAACTTTGCTATCCTGAGAAGTTCTTAATAAAATTCCACAAATACTGAATAATCCAGAAAACTGAACTAAACTTGCGTACTGTTCGGCTCCGGCATGCAGTCCAAATGCTATTAATGTCTCTCCTGAACCAGATCCGGCAAGCGTAAACCATTCTTTAAACAAAATATAACTATCATACCTTAAAATATTTATTGCAGATCCTATGTGATAATCTAAAGAATCGGCATCGGTAATTGGAGAGGCTGCTAATAAAAAATAAAGAATAATTAATACAACTAAAATATAGTAGTAAATTGATTTATTATTTTGCGACTTAATTTGTAAGATTTTTTTTTTAGATAGAAATATCTCAAGTAGATAAAAAAATAAAGCAATAAAATTTAAAAATAAAAAAAAAATTATTATTACTCTGGCATTATCGAAAAAAACGATTAATGGAAATATTGATAAAATTAAAAAAATCTGTCCTATTAAAGCTTTTTGAAAGTTGACATTTGAAATATCGTTAAAAATATCTTTTAAAAAATTATTTTTTAAAAAAAAATGCCCAATACTAAAATTTCCTAACACAAGTAAAATAGATAGAAGCAAAGAATAGGGAGAGATTAATATAAAATTATCCATTTTTTTTGATCATTTCGAATAAATGTAAATTTTTATTTATATTAAATTTAGGAATAATTTCGTAAGTGCACTATAAATGAATATCCACGTACTTGTCATGTAAGAATAAACTAAATTAATCATTCTTATTTTTTTGAATTATAAAATACTGAATAAAAAATCATTAAACCAAACAAGGCAAATCCACCGTTGAAGTACCCAGCTCCTCTTATGAGCTGAACTACAATTACTGCAATTAAAAAAATGGAAGTATGCAAATCTTCTTTGCTACTAAAGACAAAGTATAGAAATAGCATTATCGGAAAGGCTATAAAAATACCAAATTCAGCAATTATTTTTATTAAATTACTAGACGCATCCCTCTCGTTTAGAATGGCGGCTGTGGGATCTGTAAGCTCTAAGATAAATCTATCTCGAAAATACTTATGTCCTACTGCATAATTATCTAACCCCAATCCAATAAAATTAGTTTCAATAAGAGAATATTTAGTAACCAAAAAAGCATGACGATGTACATCTGAAGTCAAATTAATATGAGTATCTGAGGTTTTAATATGAGTATCTGAGGTTTTAATATGAGTATCTGAGGTTTTAATATGAGTATCTGAGGTTAAGTTTTTATCTTCTTTTTTTAAATTAAACACAGTAGCAAACGCCACTTTATTAGTTTGAAAAATTTTTAATTTGCAAGATTTGTCATTAAGTAAAAATAAAATAGAAATTCCCATTAATAAAATAAAATAAAATAAAAATTTAAATTCTTTTTTACGAATTAAAAAAATTATAACTAAGATAGATGACAATACTATTCCAACATGAAAAGTAGTTGAGTAAGTTATGTAGTTGAAAATAAAAAAAATAAAAAAAATACACGAAATTAAATTTTTTTTAAAAAAATTTTTATTTACAATGCTGGACAAAATAATTGGGACTGAGATCATTGCCAAATGTGAATTTTCTCTCACAATCAACCCTGTATAGGAAACTAGTCCGTTGTCGCAATTAAAAAATAAATTAGATAATTTTAAGTTTTGATCGTTTTTAATATTTTCTATATTTATTAAAATACCGAAAATAAGATCTATTAAAAAAACTACTATATAAATATTGATAATTTTTTTTAAATTTTTAATTAATAAATCATAATATTGGGATACCACCAACGAAATAACAAATATACTCAATATTGGCTTGAAGTTTGCTGTTAGTGAATATGAGGTCATTAATCCCTGACTCAAATTTGCATACGAAATTATCAAATGCAATAGAAACGCAAACACAACAAATAAAGAAAAATAAACTATTCTTAGATTTAATTCTTTTTTAAAAATTTTATATGCAATCAAAATTGCCGGAAAAACAATAGAAAGTCTTAAATTAAAACCATCTGCTAAACCCCACGCAAAAATAAAAAAAAATAGACACAATAAAACAAAAAAAAATTCTAATTTTTTAGGAATTTTATAAAATGATAAATTTGTCTTAAACATCTATTTTTTTCGAGTAACTAAGTAGTTTTCAACAACAAGTGCGTCCAACCCACTATTAATAAATGTTGGAACAGTATCATTTACGCTGTTACAAATAGGTTCTTGAATATTTAAAGATGTATTTAGTAATAATGGGCATTTAGTTAATTTATAATAACAATTCAAGAGATTATAAAATTTCTTATTATCAATTTTTTTTACAATCTGAATCCTGGCAGTATTGTCAACATTCAATACAGCTGGAATTTTTTTAAATATATTTTTTTTTGCTAAAGTGGTAGCTGTCATATAACGATAGTCAAAATTTTTAGAAATATTAAAATACTCGTTTGCATACGTATCAAGTATAGATGGTGCAAAAGGTCTGAACTCTTCCCTCGCTTTTATTTTTTTATTAATAATTAATTTAATTTTGTTGGAAGCTGGATTGGCTAAAATTGATCTATTTCCTAATGCGCGAGGACCATACTCCGCTCTGCCCTGGTGCCAAGCAATAACATTATTACTTTTTAATAACAGTGAAACTTTTTTACATAGCTCGCTATTGGTAGAAAATTTTTTATAAATAAATTTCTTATTATTTGAAAAGTATTCATCTAAGGTTTTTTTCACTTGCTTTGCGCTATCCTCATACCCCAAATAAACGTTTGTAAATTTTTTATTTTGAAATTTTTTATCATATATTCTAGACGCATACAAAGCCGCTCCAAGCGAACCTCCTCCATCTCCTGAATTGGGTTGTATTACAACATGTTTAAACTCATTTGATTTAATAATTTTCATATTTAGCAAACTGTTAAAAAAACAACCTCCAGCTAAAAATATATTTTTAGCCCTTATTTTTTCATTATAATATTTTATTAAATTTAAAATTGTTTCTTCAAAAACTACTTGAAGAGAGCTTGCAATATCTTTGTGTCTATTAAGGATTGGTTCTCTTGATTTTCTACTGGCTCCAAGCAAGTCAACTAGTTCAGCTGAATAAAAATTTTGGTAACTGGCAATGCTAATTTTTTTATCTACTAGATTAATGTAGTGTAGGAAATATTTCTTATTAAGTCTTATTTTTCCATTTTCATAATTAAGAATTTTTTTTATTTCATTTTTATATTTTGGCTTTCCATGAGCGGCTAATCCCATTACTTTATATTCGTCACCATAATTTTTAAATCCCAAATACTGAGTTATAGATTGATAAAAAATTCCTAAAGAATGAGGGTAATTTAATTTGTGCAAAAGTTTGATCTTATTTTCACTTATCTTGTAAATTTCCAATGTTGAGAAATCTCCAGATCCATCAATAGTTACCCCGATCCCCTCTGAAAGTCCTGAACATAATAATGAGGAGGATAAGTGTGCCAAATGATGTGGCACATACACGATGGGTATTTTTTTAGTTAAACCAAAAAAAGAATACAGTGATTTTTCTATAGATTTTTTTGATTTGACATTTTCAAACGCTTTTCTGTAAGAATAATTAAAAAAATTTTTAACTGCATAAATAAATTTTGGTATAAAATTGTAATAAACATTATGATTTACGGAAATAATATCAATATTGTTAATAGTTAAATTGCAATAATTTAAGCAGAAATTTATTGAAGAAGTTGGAAAACCTCTATAATTCTTTATACGAACAAACCTTTCCTCTTCGGCGGAAGCTACAATTTTTCCATCTATTATAATTGTTGCTGATGAATTTGCATGGTAAATATTCAATCCTAGTACTTTCATATTAAAATATTTTTTTTTTATTTGTTAATAAAACAAAAAAATAATATAGCAAAATATTAAATATTAAGGCTCCTAACAATAGGTAAGATTGAGAAGGAAGGTATCCAAAGTGTATTAAACGATAAACGTAAACTTGCGATATAAAGGATGCAAATATTATGTTTCCAAAAGAAAATCTAAAAGAGATGTATTCCAAAAAAGCTCCCAACATATAAAAAAAAGCAATAAGTGCTAAAAAAAAAAAAATTGAACCAGAATAAAAAGAGAAGGAAAAAAATCCAGGAAGCACTACTCCATAATTTTTCTGAAATTCAGGAATATAATCTATATTTTTTTTCCCGAGGAAGTTATTTTGATAGTATGTAAATTTATTTTTATTAAATTTTTCATTAAAGGAATCAAAAAATAAATTACTGCTTAGATTTGGATGACTGGTAACTGCAAACCAAGAATCGAGACCAACCCATCTATTGAAAAGCAAATAAATAGTTTGGTTTTTTGAAATTATATTCTTAACAACTGAAAAGGCATGTGCACTAGTTAAATCAATTGTCTTTATAGTTGCAAAGTCTTTCTCAAAATTAAAATAATTTTTAAAATGATACTGATCTCTTTTTAAGTTGATAAAATGAATTGCAGTAAAAGAAATAAAAATAATTAGAAATAAGTATAAAAATACTTTTTTTTTAGAAAAAGGATTATTTGATAGTTCAATAATTTTTTTAAAACCCAAGAAAAAGGATATTTGACTAAAAATAAGTGATGCCCTACTTAAAAAACCATAGCTAGTTACAAAGCCCTCAAATAGAGATATAAAAAAAGCAATAAAAATATTCTTTTTTCTTTTGATGAAGCAAAAAATAATAAAAGAAGAAAACGAAGCAAAACCAAACATTGTAAGCCATTTAAATATAGATAAAAAGACAGGGTTTAGCAGTTGATTACTGATAATGCCTTTCTGATAAATGGAAAATTTTAAATTGATAATCGCACAAAATAAAACTAATAAAATAAATATAACCAAAAAATAATTTTGGTAATTGAAATAAAAATCTATTGATTTTTCTTTTATAAAAAATTTTTTTTTGGAAAATTCTTCGTAAGAAAAAAAAAATTGTTCTCGTAAATATGACATAATAATTAACAAAAAAAAGGCAAATGATAAAATTAAAAGCGCTCTATCATATGATGTACCGGAAAAATCAAATAAGCCGCTCCCCTCTGTAAGGTAGCCAACTTTAGTGATAATCATCACAAACTTAAACCAGAAACCCAACCATAGAAAAGAAGCAAGAAATATTTCTGTAAAAATATGTTTTTTTCTAAACGAATAAATTAAATAAAAATTTGATGAGATGCAGAAAAAACTTAAGATAAAAATACTGCCTTCATAATTAAAGTATGAAATTAAATATAAAAATAAATTAAAGGAAATAAATAGAAATTTCATCGCTTTAATTAATTCTTTTATTTTTTCCAGAATTAATTGCCATCAAAAAGAATGATATTTGGATCCAGAAAAAAAAACCAAACCAAGACGAAAAAATTGCTCCTGTAGGTTTAAATGGGAATATAAAACCAGTAAATAAACTTATGCAAACAATTGCGCAGCTATTTTGTCTAAATTTTTTGAAAAAAATATAATAAATTTTAAATATTAAAGAAAAAAAAAATAAAAATCCAATCAGCCCTGTTTCTACTAGTAGTTCAAGTATATAATTATGAGGGTGTGTAGAGCATTTTGAATCTATGCCAACATAAATAATTTCTTTTTCTAGATTAATTATCTTATTTTGCTTTGCATCTATAATTTCCTTTGCAATTATATTATCCATTTGCATAATTTTATATTCTTCTCGCATAGACCTTAGGAGATTTAATTTGCTATCATTTTTTTCGTATTCAAGGCATGATTTGGTAAAATTTCTTAGGCCCACTCCAAAATATGGATTAGTTTTAATTAATTCTAAAGCGATGTGATAATGACCGCCCCAGGGTGTTCTTAAAAAATTTTCATAAATATTATTTTGGTTATTTGATTTCCAAAACCAAATATTAAGATCATTCGCACGTTCTCGCGTAGTTGGGTTTGTATAAAAAGCAGACAGAAGAATTGAAACTAATAATGTGATATTAAAAAGTTTATTTTTTAATGATGATTTTGATAAGAATTCTTGTGCAAAAAAAGTTATAACAAATATCAAAACTGATGATCTTTCTCCTGATAAAATAATAACTGAGAAATTAATAAATATAAATAAGTAATATATTTTGTTTGAAAATTTATAAAAATATTTTAAAAAAAAAATTGAAAGAAAGCCAAACGTAGAGAGGTAAAATCCAACTACTTGCTCATCACCCATGGGGCCTGTTAATCTTATCGGTAATAAAAATTGTCTGCCAAGAATTGAATATTCTCTTATAGTATTTGATTTATACCCAAAAATATCTTTGAATTCAGGATTAAAAAATTGGTAAATGCTATCAAGGATAACAAATACCGTTAAAAAAAAAAGATATAAAACTAAAATTTTGATTAAGTTTTTTTTTAATAAAAAAGCATAACTTGCCAAACCTAATAAAAAAAAAACTATAAGAAATAGCCAGGTCAGTTTTAAAAAGCTTCTTGTATCTAATTCATAAATAGCTATAGAAGAAAAAAATAAATAAAATAAAAATGCAAAAAGATGTGGCGTTATTTCGGTATATAAAAAAGTCCAATTTTTATTTTTAAATGATCTGAAAATTAAAAATAAAAAAAATCCAATAACAATTGTATTTAGTAAAAACCTACTAAATATTACCGAAAGCGGTATTAAGATAAATATTCCAAAGATAAAAATTTCTAAATTAGTTACTTTTTTTTGAGAACTATGCATTTTAATTCTTAAATTTTTTTAAATTGACTATTGATCCAATTAGTATTGTTTAAATACCAAAGTATAGTTTGTCTCAATCCCAAATCTAGGTTAATAGTTTGTTTCCAATTGGTTTGTTTTTGCAAATCACTGCAATCTAAAAAATACCTAAAATCATGTCCTTTCCTATCTTCTATAAACTCAAAATAATCATTTGAGCAGTATTTTTTTATTTTTTTTATTTCATTAAAAATTTTTATTATTTTTTTTACTAAATTTAAATTACTAAGCTCATACTCAGATCCAATGCAGTAAGCATTTCCATTAAAATTTTTATTTATCAATTTTAAAATTGCCTGAACGTTATCCTTAACATGAATCCATTGTCTAGACTGACTTCCTTTTCCATAAATGCCTATTTTTTTTTTTTTAAGTAAATTTAATATAGTTAAGGGAATAAGTTTTTCTGGACTTTGGAAGGGTCCATAATTATTACAAGAGTACGTGATCATTGTTGGTAGGTTATATGTTTTATAAAAAGCATTTACTAAATGATCGCTCGATGCCTTA
>Ga0164293_10003726_pt1 | contig 13029 bp, 8 predicted proteins | sample GEODES118metaG_FD_111487 | JGI IMG/M metagenome (GOLD analysis project Ga0164293, IMG submission 111487) | Eutrophic lake water microbial communities from Lake Mendota, Wisconsin, USA - GEODES118 metaG | ecosystem: Environmental > Aquatic > Freshwater > Lake | place: USA: Lake Mendota, Wisconsin... | reverse complement strand
AAGCAATCAAAAAAGGGTTGGGTTTGCCTGGCTCTAGAAAAATTGAACAAAACCCCATGAATATTAAGCAGATTTTGCTGTGGTTGAGCCTGTTGTTTGGCGGGACGACACTCGGGCAAACACTTCCTGAAAACCAGACCGATTTTTTAAAATTCTACCTGGATTTAATGGACGACGGGGCTACAGGAAAAGAATGGAAATCTGCGTTTAAAGACAATGAAACGTACTTTGAATCGGCTACTTTTTCGGCCATTGAAGATTCCTTAAAAGAAACCACCAAGGTGTTGATGCGCAAAAAAATGAGGGCAACCCATTATCAGTCGCTAATGAAATCTGTTTTGGCATTAAATACCTGGAAAGAAGAATTAAAACCCTATTTTGATTACTTAGAACTGGTTCGAAAAACAGCACTAAAAGCCTCGCCAACTTCCGTTCAGGAACTGCTGGATTTTGGGGAAGGATTTTTTGTCAATAGAACCCTATACCAATCATCAGGACATGCCTGGAAAGCCGAAGGCGATTTTCGTTTTTTTGTGGAACAGGGCAAGCCAAAATTAGAATGCCGGCGCTGTTTGCTTTCCGTGGAGGCCTCGTTCGACTCTAGCCTAGTGGAAGGCAGTACCCTTATTTATGAGCCTTTAGAACATCTGATTTTTTTACAGGGTGGCCGGGTGTATTTCACCCGGAACGAAATCCCCGCCGACATGGCGTATATCACCCTGAATACCGCAAAAATCAATGCAAAGCGAAATTCCTTCAGCGCCGACAGCGTGTGGATGGTTCAAAAAGATTTTTTTGAAGAGCCCTTGTTGGGAAAAATGGAAGAAAAGCTCACCGCCACAGGGGAAGATAGAGACTCCCGCTACCCTAAATTTGATTCGTACGAAGCACGATTTGAACTTGAGGATGTGGTGCCCGGTGTTGACTATCAGGGTGGATTTTCGTACTACGGAAATCGATTCATTGCCAAATCGATAAACAACGAATATTCGCGCTTGACTTTTAAGCGGGAAGGGCGGCCCTTTATGGTATTTCGGAGCAAAACATTTTCAATCAGCAAAGAAAAAATTTCGGGCAACCAAGCCTCGGTTACCATGATATTGGAAGAAGATTCCATTTTTCACCCTGGAATTCAATTCAAATACTTAACCGAAAACAAAGAAGTTTCTTTGCTTAGAATTGGCGATGGAACGGCGAAAACACCGTTTTTCAATTCCTACCACAAGTTGGACATGTATTTCGAGGCTTTGTATTGGAAAACCAATGAAGATTATTTGAGAATCGCTATGGCTAAAGGCAGCGCCAATAGCCGTGCTTTATTTAAATCGGCTTCGTATTTCAGCACAGCAGAATCAGATGCCATACGCGGATTGGCAGAAACACACCCGGTGATTCCCATCTTTAATTTATTGAAATCCCTTGAATTTCCAGCCGCATTTACAGCGGCCGATTTGGCCAAGTTTATGCGCATGAATATCGACCAAGTTGAAAATATGCTCATACAAATGAGCATATCGGGCATTGTATCCTATCAATCCGAAACCCAAACAGTGTACATTAACGAACGGTTTTTTAATTTTTACTTTGCCCGTACCGGCCAAAAAGATTTTGATGTGTTGGCCTTTGAATCGATAATCAATAAAGACAATGCCCGATTGTCGCTGCTCGATTTTCGGTTGGATTTGTTCGGGGTAAGCCGTTTTACCGTGTCCGATAGCCAAAGTGTTTTTATTTATCCGGCAGAACAACAGGTTCAGGTTAAAAAAAATCGGGATTTGAGCTTTAGCGGAACCATAGAAGCCGGCAAATTTGGCATTTATGGCAAAACCTTTGAATTCAATTACGACCGCTTTAAAATTGGATTAAACAACGTCGATTCGGTCAAAATTGCGGTCCAAAGTTTTGAATCCGAAGCATCAGGTCGAAACGACGTACGCTTCGTAAAAACTGTAATTGAAAGGCTGAAAGGCGAACTGTTGATTGATGACCCCGGCAATAAATCGGGAACCAAAGGCCTGCCAGAATACCCTCGGCTTATTAGCCACAGCGACTCATACACCTTTTACGATAGGCCACAAATTGAAAAAGGAGTGTACAAACGCGATCATGTTTTTTTTAAAATTGCCCCCTTTACTTTAGATAGCTTAGATAACTTTAGAACAGAACAAATTCAACTGAAAGGGGACTTCCACAGCGGTATTTTTCCTGTTTTAGATGAGAAACTAAGCATTCAACCCGATTACTCGCTGGGCTTTCAACGTTTCTTAAAACCAGAAGGCTTACCGGCGTATGGAGGGAAAGGACAATTTTACGACACCCTTCAGCTGTCGCACCGAGGAATTCGAGGGGCCGGAAAATTAAAGTATTTAACCTCCAATATTTGGAGCCACGACTTTGTTTTTTATCCCGATTCTACCAATACAATGGCCTATAAATTTGGTATTGAAAAAAGCAAAGGAGCCATTGAAACCCCCGATGTGAAGGCCCTCGATGTTTATGTGCACTGGGAACCCAAGAACGACCTTTTGGAAGTGTCAAACTCAGACAAACCACTAGAAATGTACGAGGGCGAAAGCGCCATGTCAGGGCAGCTTACTCTGACCCCTAAAGGATTGACCGGCGATGGTAAAATGGACTTTGGAACCGCTGAAATGGAATCCTCTGTTTTTAACTATAAAGCCAACGATTTTAAAACCGATACCACTTCGTTTGCCTTGAAAGACGAAACCACCGGCACCGATACGGCAAATGTGGGCCTTATAACCGACAATGTGCGGGCCGATGTAACCTTTGAAGGCCGAAAAGGCATTTTGAAATCCAACAGCGCCGAAAGCCACGTGGAATTCCCTCAAAATAAATTCAAGGCCTACATGGAAGAACTTGAATGGTTTATGGACCGAAATGAGGTAGATATGAATTCTTCGAAAGTAGATGACCTGGGACTTAAAGGAGCCCTCTTCGTTTCTACCGAACCCGGAATGGACTCCTTGGCTTTCGCAGCCCCCATTGCCAAGTTTGTGATGAAAACAAAAACGATTTTCTGCGAAGGCGTAGAATATATTGACGTCGCCGATGCCCGCATAAAACCAGGCGACAAAAAAGTGACCATTCAAAAAGGCGCCGAAATCGACCCCCTTGCCAATGCCACAGTTTGGGTCGGAAAAGAAATGCAAACCCATGTATTGACCAAAGCTGATGTGCGTATTTTTACCAGCCACGACTATACAGGTACCGCAGATTACACCTATGTTGATGAACTGGGAACTGGGCAGCTCATCCATTTTTCTTCGGTTCGAAGCCAAAATGACATTACTTTCGCCAGCGGAAAAGTAGAACAAGTCTCGAATTTTACCATGAGCCCTTACTTCGCCTTTAAAGGAGGAGTCGAACTGCTGGGTAGCGACCCTTTGCTCACGTTCACTGGGTTTACTAAAATTATTCACCCTTGCAGCAACCTAATCAACGAATGGCTAAACTTCAATGCCAAAATCGACCCCAAAGACATCCTGATTCCAATCGGCGACAATCCTAAAAACGACGACGATTTACCCCTGTTCAATGGGTTCCTCTTCGCCAGCGACTCCACAGGTCTATACCCTGCCATTTTTACCAAAAAAAGACGGTTCACCGATTATGAAGTGATGAAGGCAACCGGTTACCTAAAATACGACCGCAGAAATAAAGAATTTAGAGTAGGAAGCAAAGAAAAATTAGCCGACCGAACCCTTGCTGGCCCCTACTTTTCATTTAATACCATGAATTGTACATCCTACGGAGAAGGCCGAATGGATCTGGGATCAAAAATGGGACAAGTAGAACTTAAGGCAGCAGGAAATATTCTGTACTTCCCCGACAGCGACAGCACGGAACTTAACCTAACTCTGAGCATTAACTTCCCTTTCCCGAACGAATTGAAAAAAATCATGGGAACTACATTTGAAAACCTACCTGGAAATACCCTCGACTTAAAAGACGAAGAAACAGTGAAATACCTGACCGACATGCTGGATAGCACCACCTCAGAAAAAGCCTTCGCTGGCATCAAAGAAGACGGTAAATTTAAACGCCTGCCCAAAGAATTTGACCGAACGCTCGTCTTTAATAAAGTTAAATTAAGCTGGTGGAAGCGCGATAAAGCACTCCAATACAGCGGCGAATCTGGATTGGTGGTTTTCGATGGAGAACAAATACTCAAACCCCTCAACATCATGATGGAATTAAACCGGAAACCCTCCGGCGATTTGTTCTCCTTGATCTTAATCCCAGAAGAAAACAAGGAGTTCTATTTTCAATACAAAGCAGGTACCCTGCAAGCCTTTTCCAGCATAAAAGAATTCCAACAAACCCTAATCGGATTGGATGCCAAAGACCGCCAATTTACCGAAAAGAAAGGCGGAACCTTAACCGTAATACCCTCCTCTAAAAGACGGTCTGACCGATTCAAAAGTCGGTTCGTACAGGTTGACGACATTCCTTCCGACCTGCCAACCGACCCAGAAGCCCAACCCGATTCCAATACCCAACCTCCCGCTAATGAATAGTGTTTTGGTTCTTTTTATGCTCGGCGCTTACTTGATTGGCAGCATCCCCTTCGCTGTCATCATTAGCAAATATAAATTTGGAAAAGACATTCGGAATCTGGGCAGTGGAAATGCAGGTGCAACCAACATGGCCCGGAATTTTGGAAGAAAAGCAGGAATTAGCACCCTGATTTTAGACCTCTTAAAGGGGGCAATCCCCCCTTTGGTTTACATAAGCTACCTGAATTTGCAAACAACAATAATCCCCAATTCTCAATTCCATGCCTTCCTCATTGCCTATGCTACCGGCCTAGGGCATATTTATCCGGTTTTTGCGAATTTTAAAGGCGGAAAAGGCGTGGCTACCCTGTTGGGCAGCATGCTGATTCTTCAAACTCCGCTGGCTTTGATTGGATTGCTCGCCTTTGTAGGTATTCTGCTTTTTTCAAACTATGTCTCCCTCTCTTCCATTTTATCCGCTCTGCTTTTTGCCTTCCTTTTTAACTGGAAAGAATCCTTCCACATCTCTTCCTTCGTGGCATGGGGATTCCCCGCTTTATTCATTTTTACGCATCGTTCTAATATTCAGCGCTTAATCAAGGGAAATGAAAACAAAACCCTGCTTTTGAAAAAGAAATAGTTTCTGCACCTTTGTATCCAATTGCAACTCAAATGAAAATACGCCTTTCCTCCTTTCTCCTACTTGGCATTTTGATGTCAAGTGGCTTTGGATGCTCCGGCATCTCTGATTTATTCTCCAATGAATCAGAAGCAGTTGAAATTGCCGAATCCTACCTGAAAGCCCTGCAAGAAAAAGACTGGGCCAAAGCTAAATCCATGGCTACCGAAGAATCGGCAACCTACATCGACATGCTCGAAAGCATTAAAGATGAAATGCCCGGTTTAGACTCCATTTCCTCCATTACCAAAAAAGGTTCCTATAAAGTGGTGCTGGTTGAATACTGCTGCAATCAAAAAGGAGAGCCCGAAACCCTTGAAATATCTAATAAATCAGGCGATTGGAAAGTGCATCAAACTAAATTTGGAGGCAACATGCCCCTGGACCCCATGAGCGATAAAATGTTTGATAATGCCGACATGGACGAAGCCGAATTCAACCCCGAGGAAGAAACCCCGGCCGTTGAGCCCGAAGCCGAATTCATTCCTGAAGAAAATTCCGGGAACTAATCCCCCACAATGGCAGTTCTGAATTGGAGGCCCGGCTCCCTCCTTTTTGCACTGTTCCTCGTTTCCCTGGGTTGTCAAAAATCCAAACCTATCCGAAAACCGGTTAATTCGCCTGAGCTAAAATACTGGATGAGCGAAATTCAAGAAGGAGATATCATCTTCCGACATGGATATGGTGCTGTTTCCGATTGGATTAATGCACAGCAATTGTCTCCTTTTAACGTCTCGCATGCCGGTTTGGTGGTTCGATTGAACCAAAGTTGGATTGTAATTCACAGCATCTCAGGAATTTTAGAGGCTGAGGACGGAGTCCAAGCCTCGTCCCTAAACCAATTTTTAATGGAAGCTCAACCCCAAACCGTTTTCATTGTACGGCCCAACCTAGCCCAAAAAAATCGACAATTAGCGGTACAAAATGCCTGGGCCTGTTTAAAAAAAGGAGTTCGATTCGACCACCATTTTAACGCCAACGACCCCTCTTATATGTACTGCAGCGAATTTATTTTCTATTGCTATAAAATGCGAGGTAACATCGGGGCTAGGCAGCACCCAAATACCGATTTTAAGGTCTTAACCGACACCGCTTTTGGAAAACGAATCGCTCCCGTCATTCCTTGGAAAGAAACCCAAGTGCATTAATTACCTTTGAGCCCATGCGGTTTTTATTTCTTTTCCTGTTTTGCCTCCCCCCTTTGCTCTCAAGCCAAGAGTTTCTGCATAGGCAATCCGTGTGGGACTCAACCCTCACCTGGATTGGAGAAAAGGATTACCTGCCCGCTCAAAAAGCCTTAGAACAGCTTTCAATCGAATTCCCCCTCTCAACAAAGGTGCTTTACAATTTGGGCGTTGTTTACGCTCGTGAACATTTGGATTCGAAGGCATACGAAACCTTTAACAAATTGGCTCAGTTGGATTCCGCTTTCCCAAATCTGCAAAGAACCCTTGGCCTTCTTGCCCTAAAAACCGGTTTAAATGCCACCCTGGCCGTTTCGCATTTTAAAAAAGCCATTTCTGAAGACCCTAGCCGTTTCGATGCATGGATGAATCTGGGTAGCCTATCCTTGGGGTTAAACGATTACCGCTCGGCATTGCTTTACCTTAAAAAGGCAAAGGAACTAACAAAAACAGAATGGGCCCCAAACCTTGAATTGTCTAGGTTGTACCGAAGAACCCAACACCTGGATTCCGCAGCAAAAATCTGGGAAAAAACCCCTACCCCCGTCCTAAACCAAGCCGATTTCTCGGCCGAACTCGCTTTGGTTTTAATCGAATTCAATCAATGGGATTCGGCAATGACCATGCTGCGTAGGGCATTTAATTACGACATGGACGACCCTATTCATCGACTCAATTACTCCGTTACCTTGCTCGAAACCAATCGCTTTGAAGAAGCCGAAAAAATCCTAGAAAGCCTGAAAGAATACCCCGATCTAATAACCCCCGTAACCCTAAACACCGCAGCACTAAATTTAAAGCGCGGAAAAATAGACGATGCCATTGATGCCCTAACTGCCTTAATTAAATCCCAACCCGAACTGGGTGTAGCTTGGATGAATCTAGGTATTGCCTACGAACACAAACTCATGAAAAAGGAAGCCTGCCATTGCTGGCAAAAAGCCGCCGATGTAGGTACCCCTAATGCTCAACTCTTTTTAGCCAACGAATGCGTAGAATTTTAATCCTAAGCCTTTTATTGGTATTGCAAACCGAGGCCTCAAGCCAGGGTTGGCCCATTTGGAAACGTCCAAAAACCCATGCGGATTCGCTAGTCTGGGCCGAAAATAAACGGGCACGCTTTAAAGCCAGCTCCCTGAAAAACTGGCAAAAAAACCATTTCCAAAAAAACCATTTTCGCGATTCCCACACCCTCCCTCTGCTCTTAAAGCTGTACTCCGATGATGCAGGACTTTGGACCGCCCGCGCTAAAAATGCCTTTTTGCAACGGCATTTCCTTAAGGCCGATAGTTTGTTGATTGCAGCCGAATCAAAAGGCCATATCCTGCAAAGCCCCGATATGCTTATTCGTGCTATGGCCCAACATCTAAGAGGAGAATTTGACGCCGCAACCCTCTCCTATAGACTCTATTTTAGAGACCTAAAACGAGAACCCGCCGAACGCGTTACTTGGGCAAAAAACCGGTTGATTCAAGCCGAAACAGCAACCCGACTTGTGGACCGCCGCGACCAGCTTTTTTCCCAAACCCTCTTCGATACCAACACCGATTCTTTATTTTCTCCTCTGAGTTTTGCCTCTGAAAAATTCTTCTTTGGCGTAGATTTTGACCCAATAAAAAAGGGCTACCAAATACGGCGCATCTCATATCTAGCTCAAGAACCTGGGCCCGGAAAAGCAGAAGCTGTATTCAAACAAAAACCCGTTTGCTTGTCGGCCGACGGTCAATTGATGATCCTAAAATCTGAACACCCAAAAACCGGATTCGATTTATGGTATGCCCAAAAATTAAATGGAATCTGGTCTAGCCCCATTCCTTTTCCACCCGGAGTGAACTCCGATGCCGATGAAATATCGGCCGCGTTCTCCCCAACCCTCCAACGCCTTTTCTTTAGTTCAAATAGACCCGGGGGATTCGGTGGCTTTGACATCTACTCCGCCGATTTCCATCCCGACCGGGGCTGGTGCAACATCCAAAACCTAGGACAAACCATCAATACCCGAAAACATGAACCTTTTGTTTGGTGCCACATGGACAGCAAAACCCTGTATTTTTCTTCCTATGGACACTCCAGCATTGGAGGCGCCGATATTCATTTTAGTGAAATGCGCGGAAATCAGTTCCAAGCACCCCAAAACGTAGGATATCCCATCAATACCCCCGCCGATGACCTTCACTTAAACCTAAGTCCCGATGGCCATTTCGCCCTGATGCAGGTAAGACCCAACGAAATAAACCCCATTTCAAAACTGAGGCTGGTTTCGATGTTTGCCCAAACCAAAGAACCCATGCTGGTGCTGGTCGACAAATCCTCCGTTCACCAACCCAAACCCATCACTGTTCCCATTCAACGAAAAGACCTTTGCCCTTCTTGCTCACCCGTACGCCAATGGAATTTAAAACTGCCTCAAAACCACCTAGGTGGACTGATTTGGATCGAAGACGATGTTATTCAGCAACCTTTGTTTCAAATTGGCTACGGCCCCATCGATACCCTTATTCAATTGGCCCTGCCCGCAGAACGCCGATATAAAATCACGCTGCTGCCAACCGGCCGAATCCCCAGAATGTTTAGCATCGACCACCTTTACCCCGAAGGTTTTAGCAAAAGCCAACACCGACTTCCCCCTACCGACATTGCCGGTTCTTGCCTGCCCATTCGACCCACTTTGGAAGATTTGCCCTCGGCTTTGCTGCCCCAAGTCTTTAAGGTCCTAGACCAGTGGAATCAATATCAACCCGGGCAAACGTTTGAACTCAGTTACAACCTCGAAGCGCTGTCCTTGCCCTTAACCTACCTTAAAAACCACCTGAGTCGTTTGCATCCCGATATGCAAATGTCCATTCGATTCTCGACAGAAACTCCCCGAAATGGCCTACAACTCTCTATTCCTAAAAATGACCCCTGACCAACATATCGTGGTTACGGCAGACGGAACCCCTACCCTCTTTTCAAAGCAATTTAATGAGCATTACCACTCTACCCACGGGGCCCGTCAAGAATCCCTGCATGTCTTTATTCAAATGGGCTTGGCTTCATTGCCCTTTACCCCAAATCCCATCCCCATTTTAGAAGTGGGCGGCGGTACCCTGCTCAATGCGCATCTAAGCCAAAATTGGCTCATTCAAAACAACCGCTCTGCCATCTACCACATCGCAGAAGCATATCCTCCACACCCGCAAACGCTGAACGCCTTCTGGGCCAATGCGCCACTACCCCAAAATTGGATGAACCTGTATGGCCAACCTGCCCCCATCCATTCCCAAGCCCTTTCACTCGAACACCGATACAATAAATTGGAAGAGGCGGAACTGCCCGCCTCGTTTTATAGCCTTGTTTACTTCGACGCATTTGCCCCATCCAAACAACCTGAATTGTGGACAACCCAGGTGTTTTTGAAATTGGCCGATTCCATGACTCAAGGAGCAATCCTTGTTACATACTGCGCTCAAGGCCAATTTAAACGAAATTTGAAACAGGCAGGCTTTCGAATCGAATCCCTTCCTGGCCCACCCGGAAAACGCGAAATGACTCGGGCAACCAAAGCTTAATTCCATCGCCTTTCCGTATTTCTGACTACCTTTGAACTATGATTCGGGGCCTTCGTCTTCTATCCCTCCTTTTCTGCTTGCAACCGCTTCAATCCCATTTGTGGGCACAAGTTCCCGCTATCTTAATCACAACCAAAGGCGACACCCTAAACGGGTTCATCGACGAACCAAATGCAACGCAAGCCTTAAGGCAAATCCTGTTTTATCCGACAGCCAATGCCGATAACCCTCAAAAATTCTACCCTAGAACCCTGCAAACCCTTTTCTTCCAGCCCACAGGCAGCTCCGATACCCTTGGCATTCGATCAATACGCCTCGACGATTCCTACCTCTTTGGCTGGATTGCCGAAAATGGGCCCCTGCAATTAATAGAAAGTGGCCAAAAAGAAAAAATCAATGGAAAGTCCACCCTAAAATGGAGGTATTACCTACTGGACTCCAGCGACACAGCACTTCCCGACGAAATTCAACCCAGCAGCTTTAGGCGGATAGCCGGACGCCACATCAAAGACCATGTGCGCTTGTACAAAGACCTGAACGCTAGAATGTATGAGTTTGAGCAACGCCGCGAATTGGTAGCCGAATACAACCGATGGATTCGGGCGGGAAAACCGGCCAACAGCTGGACCGAAGAAAATGGGAATTATACGCTGAAAGAAGCCCCCAAACCTTCAATACAAGCCAAAAAGCCAGAACCCGATTTGAGCCATTCACCCATTCATTTTAATCTGGAAGCCGGCGGATACCTCGGCCTTGGTATTATTCAGTACGATGAGTTCACCTTTAATACCCTTGGGCTTCGCTTTAGCACACCCGGCCCTGGATACCAGCTTCAACTCGGTGCAAACATGGAATGGAACAAACGCCTCTTGATCCGCGCAGGCCTTAACCTCTCTGCCAAAGGACTCCGGGTTTCCTATTCAGCAGAGGATACCGCAACTAATAATATTATACAGCTCACCGAAACCTGGAACATGACCTACCTAGGCGGATACACCATGTTCGAATACCACCAAAACGATTTTTTTGTGGGTGGCGGTTTTGATTTTACTTTTCACCCCTTTACCAGCCAACGCATCTCAGGCTCTAACGGCTCCATTGAAATAGACGAAGAAGGTACTTTGCTGTTTAATAAGCCCTTAAATCAGTTTGATTTGGTTTTAAGCACAGGCTTTTCGCTCAGCGACCCCCAAGGCAAATTCCGAATCAAACCCCTATTGACCTATCATTTGCCCGTCCAAAATCTGTTGGAATTTTTAGACCCGCTTGACAACATAACTGGCCTAAATCAGTACCCTTTGGCGGGCATTAGCTTCCGACTGGGTGTGATCGTTGATTTTAAATTTAAATAAAGTCAAATTAAAAGTTCGGCCTAAGCAGCTCTGTTTTGTTTTTTTTGGGGGCGCTGTCCGGCTGTCTCAGGTAGCGGCTCGGTACAGCCTGCCCGGGGCTGCTGTCTGCGGTGGCTCCCAAGGTCGCCTCCTCGCCAGGCCCCGGGAAGGCCGTACCCCCGCCGGCTACCTTGTTCCATCCGGGCGCCATGCCGCCTCATTCTTTTGCCCTTTTCAATGTCCTTAATGCCCAATGAACTTGAACCCTGTTCGGCCTCCAATGCCCTAAACGGCATTCCGCTGATTCAAATTGCCTCTAGTACAATCCGTTTTTATTGCCCTTTTCAATTTCCTCAAAGCCCAATCCACCTAAATCTTGGTCTGTGCCTGTACCCTAGACTTCATTTCGCCAATTAAAATCGACTCTGCTGCCCCTCTGTTTAATAGCATAAAAACCAAGGGCATCGAAACCAAACAACCTACACGCCTAATTTAAAAGCAAGCAGAACTGCCAGAATTCTTTGGCCTCTTTTTGAGGCTCAGGTTAATCCTTTAAAAACTTAAACTCTACCCTACGGTTCAATTGCCGATTGGCGGGCGTATTGTTCGGAACAACCGACTTATCAAAAGCATACCCACGCGGGTCAAGGCGCTCTTTCTTGATTCCATTGCGGACCAACCAGTCAACAACAGCCTCGGCCCTGCGGCGCGACAACACAAGGTTATAAGACCTGCTTCCAACATTGTCGGTATGGGCAGACAATTCAATTCGGATGTTCGGATACCGTTCCAACAGGAATTTTAAATCCTTCAACTCTTTAATGGAAGTTGGACGCAGACTCGCACGGTCAAAATCAAAATAAATTTTAGACAAGGTATAGTCTTTGTCAAAATCCAGTTTATTCAAATAGAAATCTCGAATGTATTCAGGCGCATCGCTTTCGGCAATTTTAGCTGTTTCAACCACAGTTTGGTATCCTTCTGAACTCACTTTCAGCGTATAAACCTCCTCTGGGCTAATCGCAGTTTTAAACCGCCCAGATTGGTCGGCTTGAATCAATTGTGCAAAATGCTCTTCCGAACTAATTTCAATCTCACCGGTGATTTTTTCACGGGTAAAGGCGTCGTACACTGTGCCTGCCAAGGTAACCACATCCTCGCCCAAATTCATATAGATGGTATCGCGAAAGTCAATGGTTTCAGCCGTTTCATATACCGTGCTGATTTCTCCAATGTGCGATTTATAGCCCAAGGAGGTTATTTTCACAAAAAATTTCTTGTACACGGGCAACACGGTCATGTAGCCGTCGGGCTGCTCAAAACTTTTGTATTCCTTTTGCTCTTCACCCCCTACAACCTGAATGGAAGAACTAATCTGCTCGCCGGTTACCGAGTCAATAACCAAGAAATGATAAGGAATGGTTTTGTTGGCCATGTTTTCGACCAAATACATGTCTTTTTCACCCAAACCCTTTAACCGGTCTGAATCGATATACATTTTATCGCCTCCGTTTAAAACACTTAAAAACACATCATCGCCGGGTGAGTTGATTGGATAGCCAAGATTGACGGGTTTTCCCCATTTTCCTTCTGGGCTTAGCTCTGTCTTAAACAAGTCTTTCCCGCCCATCGAGGGATGCCCCTCCGATGAAAAATACAGGGTTTTTCCATCTGGACTTATAAAAACGCCTTCTTCATCGTACTCTGTATTGATGATGCCGCCAAGATTCACGGGTTGCGTCCACCGACCTGAAGCTGAATCTT
>Ga0164293_10003725_pt1 | contig 13030 bp, 7 predicted proteins | sample GEODES118metaG_FD_111487 | JGI IMG/M metagenome (GOLD analysis project Ga0164293, IMG submission 111487) | Eutrophic lake water microbial communities from Lake Mendota, Wisconsin, USA - GEODES118 metaG | ecosystem: Environmental > Aquatic > Freshwater > Lake | place: USA: Lake Mendota, Wisconsin... | reverse complement strand
CTAAAAAACAGTAGATAATTTTTTTAGCCATATAATCAGTTAGTTTGTGTAATAGCAAGATTAACAAAAAATTAATGAGTTTGAGCCCTTTGTGGAAAAATGATTCAGATTTTACAGAGATATTTAAACAGTGCAGCTATAAGCACCATTTTGCAGATGATTTTCGGGCTTGGGGGATTAAAATAAATAGCCGAAAGAAGTCCGTTAACCCCCAGGGTGGCCTTGGGACTTGATTAAGTGGTGACAATCAGCATAACAAAGGTTATTTCCGGAGGGCGTTAAGCAGCTACCCGAATTAGCGTCGCTGCTTGTCAAATTCATCGTTGTTTATCGAATTCGACAATACAGTAAACCACTTCCTTGTCGGACACTTCGGCTGCGAAACTGATGTTGCCTTTGGCAGTGGTTGTGAAATTGACATCCGTAGCCGGGGCTCCCGGTATGGCTTTCTTAATTTTTTGTGTCCAGTCCGCTGAAGCTGGCTGACTATTGATCGACTTACGGATTGCATTCCAGTCGAGTTCTTTCTTGCTGACAAGGATGGCGAGCATATCCCGGGAGCCAATGCTGTCGGGCGTCATGCTCGCATCGCGGGGGAACAGTCTATAGCCTGTAATGCCGAAGAAAGCAGAGTATTTTGTTTTAGAGGGATCATCTTTCATGGGATACGGAAAAAGCGTGTATGCGCTACCGTCTGTTTCCATTCCGAAGATGTAAATAAAGCATTCGTTGTTGTTTTTCACTTCAGCCTTGAACTTGCTGCCAATTCTGATCGGAGTTGAGGTGCGATAATGATGATCATCCACTTTTCGAAGACTGATATAATTTCCGGGGACCATTTTCTTGCTGGCATCAAAACTAACTTGTACGAGGCCTAGTTCACACTGAAGTTTACTGGCAACAGAGCCTGTTCTTGCCATGGGCTCGAGGCCATATGCTTCCCGGACGAAATAATTGAATTCGGGATAACGCACCCAGGCAAAGCCATTCCGACCCCATTCGGGACCCCAGCTATTCATGATCAGGAATGCGCCACCGTATTTCCTGTCGTCATATCCCACCACGCACATGGCGTGACCGCCAAATCCCCTCATGCTTTTATCTGAAGGTTCCGGCACCCACACGTCCTGGCTCATCATGTTTTGCATGAAGCTTTGGCCTACCATCATCCCTATCACTACCGGCGCGCCCTGGGCAAGATTCTCTTTAATGGCTCTGATATCGATCGCATCGTTCCTGTCGCCCAGGGAGAGGCGGGTGAAACCCTGCATTTTATTCCCTGAGGCTTGTTGAATGAGGCTCATATCGGGTTGACGGGAACAGTCGCGTTCGTCGTACGGAAACTGCTGGTAAGGAACACTGCCTTGTTTAGTCATATACTCCATGGCGCGGATGATATAACTGCCCTGGCAATTATCCAGGCCGATCTGATTATACAGGAAAGAAGGGCTGAAAGGGGTTTTGGCTTCGCCTGTGCGGGCAGATTCCAGGATGGTCCGCGCCGCGTATGCTGAACTCCACGCCACGCAGGAACCCTGTTTGCCCTGATTGCCCACAGGAGGTGCAAACTGCTGAAGATTTGCGGATTCGGGCAGTGGGTTACGGGCATTGTCTTCGGCCAGTGGTTCATAGATATTGGCGCGTTCAAATTGCTTTGGGTCCAAGAAACCACCTGTTGTGAGTCCTGCTATGGTATTGAGCAGACCTCCCCCACCTGAGCCGCAGTTGCCGCGGAAGAAATAGAGTCCCGCTGCTATAGCCAACAGCAGGAAAATACCTTTTCCGCTAAACAACTTGAGTAGCATGGGGAGTAAACTGAAGAGACCGCCCCCACCGCCACCGGTGTTTCGGCTTGGCCGTTGAGGATAGTTTTGATCATCATTACGATCCTGAGGCCCCATCGGGTCGTCTTCCATACGTATAGGCATACAACGAGCTTTTTTAGAAGGCTCAATTTAGGGAAGAAAGACAAGGAGCGGCAAAAAAAATGGAATCCTGATACAAGGAATTTAGCCTGGGCGGATAAAGCTCAACTGGATGATCTGATTTACCTGTATGACTTGAGCTAACCGGGATCCATCGTGCTCAACTGGATGATCCGATGATACCAGCCCGACTTGAGCGAGCGAAATTAGTTGGGCCCAACAGATTTTGTTCAGACGGTACCAAGGTCGATCTGGTTTCGTACTAGGTCGTCAAATTCATCGCGGCGTCTGATGAGATGATTGGCGCCGTTCGACACCAATACTTCGGCTGGCCGTAACCGTGAGTTGAAGTTACTGCTCATTTCAAAACCATAAGCCCCTGCATTATAGAAAACCAGGAAGTCGCCTTCCCGAACTTCGTTCAGCTTGCGATCCCAGGCAAAGGTGTCCGTTTCGCAAATATGGCCTACCACGGTATATATCCTTTCAGGGCCGAAGGGGTTGGAAATATTGGCAATGTAATGATAAGCATCGTAGAACATGGGCCTGATCAGGTGGTTAAAGCCACTATTGACCCCAACAAAAACGGTAGCAGGCGTTTGTTTGATCACATTGGCTTTAACCACGAAATAGCCCGACTCGCTGACGAGGTATTTACCTGGCTCGAACCACACGTCGAGCTTCTTTCCTGATTCCTTCTCGAAGGTTTTGAAAGCTTCGGCAACGCGGCTTCCGAGGTCTTGCACATCGGTTTCGGGATCACCCGGTTGGTAAGGCACTTTAAATCCGCTACCCAGATCGATGAGTTCGAGATCGGGGAAATGCTTAGCAAGACCGAACATCACTTCAAGGCCTTCGAGGAAAACGCCGATGTCTTTTATTTCAGACCCCGTGTGCATGTGGATTCCTTTCACCCGAATTTTCGTGGTTTTCACTACCCGTTCTATGTGTCGGATCTGGTGAATGGAAATCCCGAATTTGCTGTCGACATGCCCTGTGGAAATTTTGAAATTTCCGCCTGCCATGATATGGGGATTGAAGCGGATCAATACAGGATAACCGCTTCCAAATGTATTGCCAAACTGCTCGAGGATGGAAATGTTGTCGATATTGATGTTGACACCGAGGTTTTTTGCTTCGATGTATTCAGAGAAGTCGGTGCAATTAGGCGTAAACAGGATTTCGTCAGGAAGAAATCCTGCCTTCAGTCCGAGTTGCACTTCGTTGATGCTTACACAGTCGAGCCCCGCGCCCAGGCTTTTCATTAGCCTGAGAACATTAATATTGGTCAGTGCCTTACAGGCATAGAAGAATTTAGCGGAAGTATCTTCGAAAGCGTTCTTGAGCTGTTTATATTGATGGGCGATCCGCTCACCATGGTACACATATACGGGGGTTCCAAACTCCTTTGCAATTTGTTGTAGCTGCTCACCGTCGAGCACAGGCGAATTTTTTATTTCTATGTTCATGCGAAAATTGGCTAATTAGCTCATTAGCTCATTGACTAATTGGCTTTATCTTTTGTATTGTCGTCGTCCTTGTCATCTTCATCATCGTCATTTTCATCGTCTTCATCTTCGCCTTCACCATCCTCGTCGTCATCGTCATCATCGTCTTCATCGCCGTTTCCCTCATCACTATCATCATCGTCGCCATCTTCTTCATCTCCTTTGGCATCCTCATCTCCTTCCTCATCATCATCCACATTCATGACATTCTCCACATTCATTTCCTCCACATTCTCCACATTCTCCACATTTACATCCACCAGTTCCCCTTCTTCCGACACCACCAAACTCGCGCCTTCTTCCACGTCGAAATGAACAGCATTCACCAAAGTTGGTGCTACAAATTGTTCTGCGAGTACTTCATTGATCTTTGGCAATTCATCGGCCGTATTGATGCCGAAATAATCCATGAAATGCCTGGAAGTATTATAAACAAGTGGTTTGCCGGGTAACAGTTCGTTACGACCGCTGATCACAATGAGTTCTTTTTCCAATAATTTCTGAATGCTGTAATCACTGTTCACGCCCCTGATGGCTTCTATATCGCCTTTAGTGATCGGTTGTTTATAAGCAATGATGGCCAGGGTTTCCAGGGCCGCAGAGGAAAGTCTTTTCAGGAATTTATCACCATTGAGCTGGGCAATGGTTTTATGGTAATCCCTCTTGGTCAGGAATTGCCAGCCACCACCGCTCTGCCTTAGTTCAAAAGGGTAAAATTCCGACGCATATTTTTCGCGGATCCCATCCACCGAAGCTTCTACCTGGTCTAACGTGATCTTATCTTCCATGAAACCAAAGGCATTGTTCACAAGTTCCACCACGTCAATGGAAGTCAGTGGTTTCTCACTGGCAAAAATAAGCGCTTCTATGTGCAGAATGAGGTTAGAGATTTCCATGCCGGAAAAGTAAAATAATTATAGGTTACTAAATTCAACACATATCCACATCGGACGCTATTAACCTTGCAATGCAGCTGCGCCACTTACGATCTCCGTAAGTTCCGTAGTGATCGCGGCCTGGCGGGCTCTGTTGTAGGATATCTTAAGTGCCTTCAGCAATTCGTTGGCATTTTCTGAGGCCTTATCCATCGCAGTCATCCTGGCTCCGTGTTCAGAAGCGTTTGCATCAAGGATGGCTTTATATAACTGGGTATTCAAGATCTTAGGCATGAGCTCGGAGAGCAACTGATCTACGGCTGGCTCAAAAATGAAATCAGCCTTGGCCAATTTCTGACCCTTGGTATCAACCGTTTTTGGAATGGGAAGAAAACGCTCAACACTGAAACGTTGTGTCGCAGCATTCTTGAATTCGCTGTAGACCAGTTCAATAACGTCAAACTCCTTATTGGCAAAAGCCAGGACGGCTTGCTGGGCCACCCCTTGAACCGTGCTAAATGACAGACGCTGGAAGGTATCACGATGGTCAGTGTTCACGTTGTAGTTCCTACGCTGAAAAAACTCGGCGCCTTTTTTACCGATGCCCCAGATGGTAACATGGCCCTTGGCGAGATGTTCAGCATATTTCTCTTCAATGGTCAGTTTGGCAAGTTTAGAAACGTTCGCATTGTATGCACCGCACAATCCCCTGTCGCTCGTGATCACGATAAACAGCACTTTTTCCACGGGACGCTCTAATGCGAGATTAGAACCCAGATCACCGCCTTCCACGTTGCTCACGATATTGCTCAGCATATCCTGCAGTTTCCGCGCATATGGACGCATTTGTACAATAGCATCCTGGGCCCGCCTGAGTTTTGCCGCACTCACCATTTTCATGGCCTTGGTGATCTGCTGCGTTGACTGTACCGATTTTATCCTGTTACGAACTTCTTTTAATTGACCAGCCATAAGAATTGACGAATTTTCGGATTGACGAATTGGCGGATTTGGTGACCCCCTTTTCAGGCGGCAAAGGTAGGGAATTTGAGCGAATCAATTGGCGGATTAGCGGATTAGCGGATTGACGGGATGGCGAATTAAAAACATTTGTTTCAGTCATCAGGAATGGCCAATTGGTGGAAGTGTTCTCAAAATCCCAAAAACGAAAGGATCGCCCCTTTGGAACAATCCGCCAATCCGCCAATCCGCCAATCCCTAAAACCTCATACTCCGCTCCATGCTCCGCTGCTGCTGGCTCGGCTGCGCCCCACTCTGCTGGCCGGAGAACCGCTGCAACCGGTAGGTAAACGACAGCATAAAATACTGGGTAAGCCTGTTTACACGGGAATCCGTGATCGAGTTGGCACCGAAAGTACGGCTCACGGCCTGGTTCTGCTTTAGGATATCGAAGCCCGATAGTCTGATGAAACCGTTCTTCTTCTTAAAGACCGTTTTCTCCAAAGAAGCGTTCAAAATGGTGAAATTAGGATCTATCCCTGCCGCATAGCCAATATTGATATTGTGGGACACATCGTACCTGAAAATGATACCAGCCGGGAAATCTACCCGACCATTGGATACCAGTCCCCAGGTTTGGGTGAAATTCTTCAACTCAGGCTGCAAGGTGGCTGATTGTGAAGTAAGACTGTACCTGACTCCGAAGTCGATCTCCAGCCACTCCTTGTGGTTGAACTCAAAATTCACGCCCTGCATGGCCGTAGTGTACTTGCTGATGCTTTTTTCCCCATCAATAAAACCAGGGTTATTATTATAGATCAGGTTACCATTAAAGCTCAGCACATACCTTCTGTTCTTGTAAGGTTTGCTCCAGTTATAGAAACCCATGATCTGGTAAAAGCCATTGATGTTTTCCGGCCTGGTGAACCGGCTTCCGCCCTGCGCAAACGTTGTGTAGTCAGTAATCTGGTTCTGTATGATCGATGCGTTCATCCCTAAGAAGAAAACTTTGCCGGACTGGAACTTGAAGTTATTGAAGTAGGCGTTCACCCCGTGGGTTACCGCAGGCTTCAGGTTTGGATTACCGGAAGTGATATTCTGGGGATTGCTGTTATCGATCAATGGCTGCAACTGGGCCAGGCTGGGCTGTTGCACGTCCCCCTGATAACTGAAATTCAAAGTTTTGGTACGGGTGAAGTTGTAGGCCAGTCGGGCTACCGGAATCACATTGACCCTGGTCACCGGCGTATATACACTGTCCTTGGTAATGGAATACCCTTTCTGGGTGAAAGGCTGGGCTACCAAACCGAGGGTGTAATTATATTTCTTCTTCACCGTTCTGATGTTTGCTCCGATCCTCTGCTGGATGAATTCGTTTTCAAAAGCATTGGTCAGTGGGCTCAGTACGGGAAAACCTGTCTCTGTATTATATACCCTGCTGTCGTTCTTAGAATAACTATTACGGATGGTATACGACATATCCATATAGCGATCCTTGGCAATCGGCTCCGTGTACACCAGTCTGGTATTGAAACTGGTGCTTTTGTTATCGGTATTTCTCAGCTGGTCAGTGATAGACTCGCGAGCCGGCAGATAAAATTCGGTAAAGTTGTATGAGTCGCGGTCCGACTGGCTTTCAGAGGTCGAGATATTGGCATTTACAGAGAAATTCCTGCCCTTTTTCCGGAACTTGTGATTGTACAGGATGTTTGCTGACAAGTTAGGCGTATAACCCAGCGTGGAGTCTTTCGAAAATCCTTCCTGCAGCAACAACCCTTTTTCATTGAACATGTTGAATTCAGCAAAAGTCTGATTATTGGTCTCAGAAAAAGAGAGTTGGGGACTGATCTTGATATAATTGAAGGAGTCAATATAATACTCCAGATTCAGGAACGCGCGATGGGTATTGGACTGGTTATAACTTGTGGTATTCCTGTTATCCGTAAATGTATTGTTAGTAGCGAGGTTTTGGGTAGATATGCTCCGGTCAATATCTGTCATCCGGCGGGTGAAGGTGTAGCTACCGTAAAATGAAGACCCCTTGATCTTAATAAAATCGTTCCTGAAATTGGTACCAAGAGAATGGGTTGTAGTGATGCCGTCACCACCCTGGTTGGCAGCACTTGAGCCCTGCATCAACTGGATACCGCCCATCATACCCCGGCCTCCGCCGCCGCCACCTCCGCCGCTAAAGCTATTACCACCGCCGCCGCCATTTCCATCGAACAGGTTGGCATTGATGTTATTGGTGTTTCCGATCAGCGAAAGCTGCTTGTTATTATTAAAATAGTTCATATTACCAGAAACCTGATACCTTTCGTCCGTGCCGGCTCCTGCAGTAAGGCGACCGAATACGCCTTTGTTCTTATCTTTCTTAAGCTGAAGATTGAGCACCTTTTCCGGCTCGCCGTCTCGGATACCGTTCATGCTGGACTGATCGCCGTAATCGTCAACGATCTGCACTTTATCGATCATATCGGCAGAAAGCTCACGGGTAGCGGTTTTAACATCGCCCTGGAAAAAATCCTTCCCGTTCACTTTAACCCGGGTAACCTGCTTTCCCTGGGCCATCACGTTGCCATCTTTATCCACGGAAACCCCTGGCAGCCGCTTCAGAAGGTCTTCCACCATGGCATTGGGTTTCACTTTGAAGGAATCAGCCTTAAACTCAACAGTATCTTCTTTAATTACAATGGGCGGGGTAGAGATCACGATCTCCTGCATGGTGGTGAAAGAGGGATCCAGGGCCAGCTCGCCCAGATCTACCTTATTGGCCGTATCAGAAGACATTTTTACCCGCGAGCCAAATCCTATACTGGTGGCCTTTATATAGAAAGGCCGGTTCTTTACCTGGTTGAAAATGAAGTACCCTGTGTTGCCGGTCAGGGTTCTGAGCGTATCACCCGGCGTGTCGTAGAACAGCATCACCGACGCCTTCTGGATTGGCGATTTGGCCGTATCGAGTATCCTTCCCTGCACAGTTCTAAGCTCCTGGGCACCTGCAAATGCCGCAATGGTGAGGAAAAAGGCCAGAAAAAGCAGTTTTGGTGTAATACGCATCATTCTCAGATGCCAAAACTATATGTTAACCTTCGTGTAAACAGTAATATTGTGATGAAAGGACATTAGCGATGAAACGAGCTAATTAGATTTATGTAAATTTGCACCCTATGTTCAAATTCATCAGTAAGATATTTGGAGGCAGCAAGTCGGAAAAAGACGTAATACAGGTCAAACCCCTGATTTCAAAGATCAATGAATTCTTTTCATTATATCAGCAATTGACCAATGACGACCTCAGGGGGAAGACGGGGGAATTCAGACAAAGGATACAGGAGCACCTAAAGCCCATCAACGAGCAGATCAACGCCATCAACCAGCAGGCCGAGGCCCTGGAGGCAGACGATATTAATGGCAAGGACGCCCTTTATAAGCAGGTGGATGAGCTGAAAAAGAAGAGGGACGAAGAGATCGAGGTAGCGCTAAAAACGATCCTGCCAGAAGCTTTTGCCGTAGTGAAGGAAACTGCGCGGAGGTTTTCTGTCTCCACCGAGATCGCGTCTTCGGTAACACCGCTTGACCGCGAGCTGAGCGTGAAAAAAGATTATATCCGGATAGAAGGCGATAAGACCATCTTCAAAAATACCTGGCCCGCTGCGGGCAATCCCGTGACCTGGAACATGGTACACTATGATGTGCAGTTGATCGGCGGTACTATCCTCCACGAAGGCAAAATAGCCGAAATGGCCACGGGTGAAGGTAAAACCCTGGTCTCCACCCTTCCCGCCTATTTGAATGCGCTGGCCGGCGAAGGTGTTCACATTGTAACGGTAAACGACTACCTCGCCCGCCGTGACTCGGAATGGAACGGAACCATTTACGAATGGCTGGGGCTGACCGTAGATTGCATCGATAAGCATGAGCCGAACAGTGAAGCAAGGAGAAAAGCCTATTTGTGCGACATCACCTATGGAACCAATAATGAATTCGGCTTTGATTACCTGCGCGACAATATGGTGCATTCCAAAGACGAAATGGTTCAGCGCAAGCACCATTACGCGATGGTGGATGAGGTGGATAGTGTTTTGATCGACGATGCCCGGACGCCACTGATCATTTCAGGGCCTGTACCAAAAGGCGATGAACAACAATATCATACCCTAAAGCCGAGGATCACGCAGCTGGTGGAAGTACAGAAGCAGGTGGTGAACAAATCGCTTATCGAGGCAAAGCGATTACTGGCAGAAGGTAAAGACGATCCCCAGGAAGGCGGTATTCAACTGATGCGCGCGTTTCGAGGCCTTCCCAAGAACAGCTCCCTGATCAAATTCCTCAGCGAGCCCGGCATTAAAGTGAAGTTGCAGAAAGCGGAAAACTATTTTCTTGGTGAGCAGCAAAAACATATGCCCGAAGTAGATGAAGAGCTGTTTTTCCACATCGATGAAAAAAGCAACCAGGTTGACCTCACGGAGAAGGGACTGCAATACATCACCAAAGGCGGGGAAGACCCGAACTTCTTTGTACTTCCTGACCTCAGCACCAGCCTCGCTGAAATTGAAAAATCAGAAGTCACGGTAGAAGAGAAGTTGCATCAGAAAGAGCAGATTCTGCAGGACTATTCCCTGAAAGCAGATCGCATCCATGCCGTGCAGCAATTGCTGAAGGCATTTACGCTGTTCGACAAGGACATTGAATACGTTGTAATGGATGGACAGGTCAAGATCGTGGATGAGCAGACCGGGCGTATTTTAGATGGAAGAAGGTACAGCGATGGTTTGCACCAGGCCATAGAAGCGAAAGAAAATGTGAAGATCGAAGCGGCCACACAAACCTATGCTACGGTCACGCTGCAAAACTATTTCAGGATGTACCACAAGCTTGCGGGGATGACGGGTACTGCGGAAACAGAGGCAGCTGAATTCTGGAATATTTATAAGCTCGATGTAGTCACCATTCCCACCAATATTCCTATGACAAGGAAGGACAATGAGGACATGGTATACAAAACCAAGCGTGAAAAATACAAGTCGGTCATCGACGAGATCGAGATCCTGAGAAATGCAGGAAGACCGGTACTGGTAGGTACCACTTCGGTGGAGGTAAGTGAATTGCTGAGCAGGATGATGCAGGCGAAAAAGATCCCGCACAATGTACTCAATGCCAAGCAGCACGCGCGTGAAGCACAGATCGTGCAGGAAGCGGGTATGCCGGGGAACATAACCATCGCTACCAACATGGCCGGTCGCGGTACCGACATCAAGCTAGGCCCGGGTGTTAAAGAAGCAGGTGGATTGGCCATCATTGGCACAGAGAAGCATGAAAGCCGCCGTGTCGACAGGCAGTTACGGGGCCGCGCGGGCAGGCAGGGAGATCCCGGTACCACCCAATTCTATGTATCATTGGAAGATGACCTGATGCGGATGTTCGGCAGTGACCGGATCGCTTCGCTGATGGACAGGATGGGTTATAAAGAAGGTGAGGTGATCCAGCACAGCATGATCACCAAGAGCATTGAAAGGGCGCAGAAGAAAGTAGAAGAAAACAACTTCGGCATACGAAAACGACTGCTGGAATATGATGACGTGATGAATAAGCAGCGTAATGTGGTATACACCAAGCGACAGCACGCCTTATTTGGTGAGCGTCTTGCCCTCGATCTTGATAATGCATTTTATGCGGTAGCAGAGGACCTTGTGGCTGGCTATAAAGCGCAGGATGATTTTGAAGGATTTAAACTGGCAGTGATCGTGAACTTTGGTATAGATACGGTGATCACGGCTGACGAATTATCGAAAGGGGACAGCAATGGAATCACCAACAGGCTCTATGAAGAAGCGGTTGGAAATTATACGCGGAAGAAGACCGAGATGATGAGACAAGCCCTGCCTGTGTTCCAGAATGTGAGGTTACAGCAGGGGTCGCATATCGAGAATGTGGTAGTGCCGTTCACCGATGGTAAAAAAGGCGTGAACGTGATCGCCAATTTAGATAAGACGATCAGTACAAAAGGCGCCGAGCTGGCGAATGCATTGGAACGCACCATCACACTCGCCATTATTGACGACACCTGGAAGGAGCACCTGCGGGCCATGGATGACCTCAAGCACAGCGTGCAAACGGCGGTGTATGAGCAGAAAGATCCGTTGGTCATCTACAAGACCACGGCATATGGGTTGTTCAGCAACATGAATAGTGAATTGAACCGTGATATCGTATCGTTCTTAAGTTATGCCGGCATACCTGTACAGGAAAATAATGCCCCATTGAAAGAAGGCCGGGAGGAAAAAACGGACATGAGCAAACTGAGGGTCAGAAAAGAAGAGTTGGTATCCAGTAGTTCAGGAGGACAGCAGGAGATGATGGATACGGAAAATGAATATCACGATCCTTCCGTTAATAAGCAGGAGCCGGTTCGGGTAGGCCCTAAAGTAGGCCGGAATGACCCATGCCCTTGCGGTAGCGGCAAGAAATTCAAAAATTGTCACGGTAAAGAATAAAGGCACGGGGCCGATAGCTGAAGGTTGATTTGCTATCGGCTTCTCGTTCAGGTAGTGGTACGATCTTTATTTGGTAATCCATATGGCACGAATACTATTTATTTTAATGCTGTTGCCCCTGGCCGGTATATCCCAAGTGGACGTTGTGAAAGACCACAGGTTGGACCTGTTGATACAGAAGCAGGAGGAGCTCAATAAGAAGGCTTACATCGAGAATAACAGAACAGCCGCGGGCTTCCGCATACTGGTGATAAATACCAACGACAGAAATAAAGCAATGGATGTGAAGTCGAAGCTGATGCGCGGCTTCCCGGAACACAAGACCTACCTGATCTATCAATCACCCTATTTCAAGATACATATCGGCAATTTTAAAAGCAGGCCCGATGCCGAGTCGCTGAAAAAACAGATCACCAGGCTATACCCCACCGGTATTATCATTATTCCATCCACAATTGAGGTAAAACCGGAAGAGGATCTGCAATTAGCCAATTAGTACCTGCCGGCCTTAGGCAGGAATCCGGCAATTGGTTTATCTTCGAGCTATGATTGCAGAGCGAATCAGGCAACTTGCATCCAAATATGCAGCAGATACGATCGCCATCAGGCATCATTTGCATGCGCACCCGGAGCTTAGTTACAAAGAGTTTGAAACGTCTAAATATGTTCAGCACATCTTAAGAGATTTGGGCATTCCCTATACTATCATGGCCGAAACCGGTGTGGTAGGACTGATACATGGGAAAGATCCTGAGTCCAGGGTGGTGGCACTGCGCGCCGATATGGATGCGCTGCCGATCCATGAAGAAAATGAAGTGCCTTATCGTTCAAAATCTGAAGGCGTTATGCACGCCTGCGGACACGATGTTCACACCAGCTGTTTGCTTGGTGCCGCGAGAATTCTTCAGGAGACGCGAAATGAATGGAGTGGTACCGTGAAGCTGATATTTCAGCCCGGTGAAGAAAAAAATCCAGGGGGGGCCAGCATTATGATCCGTGAGGGTGTGTTATCAGCCCCGGCGCCGTCGTTGATCGCAGGTCTGCACGTGCATCCTCAACTGGAAACCGGCAAGCTGAGTTTCAGGAGTGGCAAAGTGATGGCAAGTGCCGATGAGATCTATATAACGGTAACGGGTAAGGGCGGACATGCTGCTGCGCCCCACCAGACCACGGATGTGATTCTGGTGGCATCGCATATTGTAGTGGCCCTTCAACAGGTAGTGAGCAGGAACAACAATCCCTTCTCCCCTTCTGTATTGTCCATT
>Ga0164293_10003721_pt1 | contig 13036 bp, 12 predicted proteins | sample GEODES118metaG_FD_111487 | JGI IMG/M metagenome (GOLD analysis project Ga0164293, IMG submission 111487) | Eutrophic lake water microbial communities from Lake Mendota, Wisconsin, USA - GEODES118 metaG | ecosystem: Environmental > Aquatic > Freshwater > Lake | place: USA: Lake Mendota... | reverse complement strand
GGTATCAGCCGCTGACACGGGTGCTGGCCGGCATTGCCGCATTCGACCTCAAAAAGGACTACGGGCATGGCTGAGCGCCGACTGATCGGAGTGCTGGGAGGCATGGGCCCTCTTGCCACGGTCGATTTCATGCAGAAGGTGATCGAAGCGACACCTGCTGAGCACGATCAGGATCACGTTCCTCTGATCGTGTATTGCGTTCCGCAGATTCCTGACCGGGTTGGCGCGGCATGTGCCGGAACAGACGAGCCCTTGCCGGCAATGCTCGCCGGGGTAAGGACACTCGAGCAAGCAGGTGTCGAGGCGATCGCTATTGCCTGCAACACGGCGCATGCCTGGTATGATCAGCTTGCTGCTTCAACCAGGGTCAGGGTCATCCACATGGCACAAGCTGTGATCGATGCTACGTCGCAGAACACCAAGCCTGTTGCCGTCATGGCAACCATCGGCACACTTAATGCGGGCATCTACCAGACCTATTTCGAGAAGGCTGGATGGCTGGCATTTGTTCCCAAAAAGCCCGATCAGGACATGATCCTCGACGCCATCGCTGCCGTTAAGCGCGGGGAGATCGAGCGAGCGCGGGCAAGCTTCGATGTTGCAGCAGCCAGTCTGCTTTCCTCCGGCGCGGATCGGCTTCTTCTTGCCTGTACAGAACTCCCGGTCGCTGCAAAGGGCTCCATCCACGAAGACCGTTGTCTCGATGCAACCGTTTGTCTGGCTCAGGCTTGCGTTGCGTTCTCCCGCAACGTCGGCAGCAAAGATGTTTGAAGTTAACGTGGAACGGGGGCCAACTCTGGTGGATTCGGGCGCTGTCTGACCTGCCACTGAGTTGTCATCCAGCGCCTGTTAGAGCCTCGGCGGGTCATGGCAAATGGGATGTAGCCCCGCGGCGGGGCTGGTTTTCGCCATATCTCTTTCCTGCGTTTCGGCTGCGGACGCGGGCGGTCTTTCGACCACCCGCTGCAACGTTGTTCGTGTGACGCCTGATCAGGCGTCGTCGACCAGCTTCTTCACGGTATCCTTGGCCTTGCCCATGGGCTGCTGGGCTTCGCCCTTGCGTTCCTGGATGGTGCCTTCGATCTCCATCTGCTTGTTGCCAATGGCTTTTCCAAAGCCCTGCTTGACGTTGCCGGCAGCCTCGTTGGCCACGCCCTTTGCCTTGTCGGTCATGCTGGCTTGCCGGGTGGGGTGACTGTTACGTTGCGCCCAGGTTTATCCAGCTCTGAGTTAGTTTCCGGGATGGGCCTCATGCGAGGTTGGCCTCATGACTGCCGCCTGCAATCTCCGGGCTCCGGCGCTTAACCTCTTGTTCGTATCGATTTCCGCTGCAATTCCTCTGAACGTCGGGATTAACCTGATGTTTTCGCCTCTGCACGATGGTCGCCATGGTGAGTGGTGCAATGGAGGCGGACATGAGCGTGATGGGTATGTCAGGTGAGACGGGCCGGTCCCGGAGCGCTGTATCGGGCACGGCCGTTCTCGGCGCCTTCACCGCGGCGATATTCACATCCGCCTTTTTACTCTTTTCCATCCAGCCCATGTTCACGAAGATGGTGTTGCCGCAGCTTGGCGGCTCGCCGGCGGTCTGGTCGATCGCGATGGTGGTTTTCCAGGCATTGCTGCTCGCTGGCTATGGCTATGCGCATCTCTCGACAACGCGCCTGTCGACTCGAAACTCTGCGATTCTCCATGTTGGTCTGCTCACCATCACGCTGATTGCGCTGCCCATCGCGGTGACCACATCCTTCGGAGAGGCGCCGGCAGAGGGGCAGGCAAGCTGGCTGATTGGCGTGTTCATCCTGTCTGTCGGGCTGCCGTTTTTTGCGGTCGCTGGCAACGGCCCGCTGCTGCAGGCGTGGTTCTCCCGCTCAGGCCACGAGCAGGCCAAGGATCCATACTTCCTTTACGGGGCCTCGAACCTCGGTTCCTTCGCAGCGCTTATCCTCTATCCGATCCTGTTCGAACCGATGCTGCGCCTGAAGACCCAGAGCGTCTCGTGGTCGGTCGGGTTTGGCGTGCTGATGGTGCTGATCGCACTCGCCGCCTATCTCATTCAGGACCGCGCCGCTGCGCATGACGCGGCAGACAGCGCAACCACAACTGTCGCCTCTGACGAGACCGCGCCAACCGCAGGCCGGATCGCGGGATGGGTTGCGCTATCGTGCATTCCTTCCGGTCTGCTGGTTGCCGTGACGGCCCATCTGTCCACCGATGTCGCGGCAGCACCCTTCCTCTGGGTCGTTCCGCTTGCGCTGTTCCTGCTGACATTCGTGCTCATCTTCCGCGACAAGCCGCTGGTGCCGATGGAGTCAGTCGCCCGGATCCTGCCGATTCTGGCAGCGAGCCTTGTGCTTTTCAGCAATTTCGGTGCGCAGCTCTTTGTGGTGGTCCTGGTCGTCCATACGGGTTTCTTCTTTGTGGCAACGCTGGTCTGCCACGACCAGCTCTATCGCCAGCGTCCTTCAGCCCGCTATCTGACGCACTTTTACCTCTGGATGAGTGTCGGCGGTGTGCTTGGTGGTCTGTTCTGCGGCCTGATCGCGCCGATCATCTTCGACCGCGTTCTCGAGTATCCAATCCTTGCTGTGCTGGCTGTCGCTGCGCTTCCGCAGGTCTGGCAGGCCAAACGCGTCGACTGGATGCGTCAGGCTCTGCCGATCCTGTTGCCCGGCTTCATCGTGCTGATTGCGCTCCGTCTCTTTTTCGGGCCGGAGAACCAGCCTCCAAGCCTGATCTATGGGATGTTCTTTGGCTTTTCAGCCCTCGCACTCCTGCTCTACCGCCGTCCGCTGATGGTGGTCGCGAGCCTTGTGATCCTGTTCACGGGCTTTGATGCGATGCAGCGCATGCAAGGCGGCCGCGTTGATGAGCGGTCCTTCTTTGGTGTTCACAAGCTGCAAACCCGCCAGGACGGTCAGTTCCGTGTCCTGAGCCATGGCACGACCATCCATGGTGCCATGCGGATCAACAATGCCGATGGCACGGCCTTTATCGATCGTCCAAAGCCACTCACCTACTACCATCCAGATGGCCCGATTGCCGAAACGCTGCGGGCGGTGCCGTTGGCTGAAAAGGGCCGTAATCTCGGTGTTGTCGGGCTTGGTGCCGGCGCTCATGCCTGCAATGGCACTGATGCGGACGCATGGACCTTCTTCGAGATTGATCCGCTCGTCGTCAAAATCGCAACTGATCCCAATAAGTTCCGGTTCCTTTCGACCTGCGCGCCACAAAGCCGCATCGTTGTCGGCGATGCCCGCATGACGCTGACGAAAGAACCGAACGGCCGCTTCGATAATCTTCTGATCGATGCCTTTTCATCGGATTCGATCCCGGTGCATCTGATGACCAAGGAAGCGATGGCGCTCTATCTCGACAAACTCACGCCCAACGGCGTTTTGACGATGCACATTTCCAATCGCCATATGGAACTTGCCAGCGTTCTGGCGTCGTTGGCGCGTGAATTGAACGTGCACGCACGGGTGAAGCACTATCCGCCGCGGAGCGCGTCCCTCAACTTCGACGAACCCGTCCCAGCAAATGTCGTTGTCGTTGCCCGCAACGCGGACATGCTGCTGCCGCTCAGCAGCGCGGCGGGCTGGACACCCATTGAGGATCGCGGCACCGCCGTCTGGACCGACGATTTCTCGAATATCGTCACAGCAATCTGGCGGCACTACACGGTCGTTTTCGGGGCCATGTGGAGCACATGGAAAGCAAAGGTTGGTCTGTGAGGCACGCGGAAAAGGAACGGCCTGTTGGACGCGCGCCCAGTCGGCCATCAGCCGCGACATCGCCTTGCCTGAGGGCGAACCGGGTCTGCAACTGTTCGACCGCAGCGCAAGGAAGCCGCACCTGACCGACACCGGCAAGGCGGCGCTCGCAGACGCCAGGCCAGATGGGACATACCCGAGGATTGGCCTGGCAAGAACCCAGGCCAAGGCAGGCTGCCCTGGCCGGCAAACAGGACAAGTACACCCCAAGACCGAATGCCAGCATGGGGGCAGATAGCCTGGTTCTCACCGGAGCATCCTTTGCGGACAGTCTTGATCGCATCCGGGCCGCGGGCATCAAGGCGCCTGTGCTGCTCGGGGGCGGTGTCACCACCGGGAACGTGGGCGTGGCCCTGGCCAGCGCCGATGGCGTCGTCGTCAGCGCCGCGCTGATGCTGAAAAACGAGGCGCGGCGCGGACCTGTTATCTGGGACATCGACCAGTACCGGCGCTTCATGGATGCAGCCGGAGGATGAGGCTGGTCCCACGACCCTGACGGCTCCGTCATCAGGATGTCATTTCGATGCTATCGAATATGTCGATTATCGCGGAGATATCGTCATGAAGATTGGCATCAACGGCATGGGCCGCATCGGGCGGCTGGCACTGAGGGCGGCGATGGGTGCGGTGCTGCGGCCCGAAGATGATCCGCGCGCCGGCAATCGGCTCGATGTCGTGCATGTCAACGAGATCAAGGGCGGCGCTGCGGCCACCGCGCACCTCATCCAGTTCGATTCGGTACAGGGCCGCTGGCGCAGCGAGATTGCAGCGGAGGGGAACGAGGCCCTGCTGATCGGCGGCAAGCGGCTGGGTTTCTCCGAGCACCCGGCCGCCGCCGACATTCCCTGGGGCGATCTTGGCGTCGATCTGGTGCTGGAGTGCACCGGCAAGTTCCTCACCCGCGAGACACTGGACGGGCACCTGGTACGCGGGGCGAAACGCGTCATCGTGGCGGCCCCCGTCAAGGTGGACGGCGTGCTCAACATCGTCGTCGGCGTGAACGAGCAGCTTTACCAGCCCGCGACGCACGACATTGTCACCGCTGCGTCCTGCACCACCAATTGCCTCGCGCCCGTGGTCAAGGTTCTGCATGAGGCCATTGGCATCCGGCACGGGCAGATCACCACGATCCACGACCCGACCAACACCAATGTTGTGGTCGACGCGCCGCACAAGGACCTGCGCCGGGCCCGGTCCGCCATGCTGTCCCTTCAGCCGACCACGACCGGCAGCGCCACGGCCATCGGCCTGATCTACCCGGAACTCAAGGGCAAGCTCGACGGCCACGCGGTGCGCGCTCCGGTGCTCAACGCCTCACTGACTGATTGCGTGTTCGAGATGGCGCGCACCGTGACGGCGGATGAGATCAACGGCCTGTTCGCGGCTGCCGCCGCCGGGTCGCTGGCGGGCATCCTCGGCTACGAGGCACGTCCGCTGGTCTCGGTCGATTATCAGGGCGACACGCGCTCGGCAATTATCGATGCGCTGTCGACACTGGTGACGGATGGCACGATGTTGAAGGTCTATGCTTGGTATGACAACGAGATGGGCTATGCCTGCCGCATGGTCGATCTGGCCTGCCACCTCGATGCGCAGGGCCTGTAAACATGGCTGAGGGCGCCCCTGCCGCGCCGCAGCCCGCTTCCGGTGCGGGCCTGCGCAACTATGTCATCGTCACGGCTGCCTACTGGGGATTCACGCTGACCGACGGCGCCTTGCGCATGCTGGTGCTGTTCACCTTCTTCAAGCTCGGCTATTCGCCGTTCACGCTTGCCTTCCTGTTCCTGCTCTATGAAGCTGCCGGCATCCTGGCCAACTTGGTGGGCGGTTGGCTGGCCGCCAAGCACGGCATCAAGCGCATGCTGATCGTCGGCCTCGGCACTCAGATCATCGGCTTCCTGATCCTTTCGGCCATGAATCCGGGCTGGGAAGCGGCCTTGCTGGTGACGTGGGTTGTGCTGGCGCAAGGCGTCTGCGGCGTTGCCAAGGATGTGACCAAGACAGCCTCCAAATCTGCGATCAAGCTCACGGAAGCGGAGGCGAAGGGCGACGGCGAGGGCCGGCTGTTCCGCTGGGTCGCGTGGTTCACCGGCTCCAAGAACGCCATGAAGGGCTTTGGCTTCTTCCTCGGCGGTGTACTGCTGGAGGCCTTCGGGTTTTCGCTCGCGCTCTGGCTGATGGCAGGCGCGCTGGCGCTGGTACTCGCCGGCGTGGTGCTGTCACTGCCGGTGCTCAAGGGCAAATCCAAACCCAGCAAATCGGTCAAGGAACTGTTCGGCAAGAACCATGGCGTCAACCTGCTGGCGCTTGCCCGCATCGGCCTGTTCGGCGCGCGGGATGTCTGGTTCGTGGTCGGCGTGCCAGTGTTTCTCTATGCCAATAGCTGGACCTTCCCGATGGTGGGAGCCTTCCTGGCGATCTGGACCATCGGCTACGGACTGGTGCAGGCCGCGGCTCCCGCTGTAATCCGGCGCAGTGCGGACGGGCTTTCCGCCGAAGTGCCCGCTGCGCGGCTCTGGTCGCTGATGCTGATGCTGGTCCCGTTCACGCTCGCCGGGTTTCTGGCACTGGCTCCGCCGCGCCCTGATATCATTCTGGTCGCAGGGCTGTGCCTGTTCGGCGTAATCTTCGCGGTCAACTCGTCAGTACATTCCTACCTGATCCTCGCCTATGCCGGCTCGGAAAAGGCTGCCGAGGATGTCGGCTTCTACTATGCCGCCAACGCCACCGGGCGCTTCATGGGCACGCTGCTGTCGGGCCTGCTTTATCAGGTCGGCGGCATCGGGGCCTGCTTGATCGGCTCGGGCGTGATGCTGGCCAGTTGCTGGCTGGCGACGCAGGCATTGCCGAAGAGCACCGGAGCGTCCTCTCCTGCGACCTGACCGGCGCGGGTATGACACGGGGAACCGTCACCCATCCGTCACGGCCCTGTCATGGCGATCATTTATGTCGATCTTCATCGAACAAACGAAAGGTTGGACGATGGTTGACCACCGCCCCTACAATGTCCTGTTTCTATGCGTTGCCAATTCAGCCCGCTCGATCATGGCGGAAGCGATCATCAATCGCCTCGGGGCAGGCAGCTTTCGCGGCTTCAGCGCGGGCAGGCATCCGAGCGGTGCAATCGAGCCGATGGCTTTCAACCTGCTGACGCGGCTCAATTACGATGTGACCGGCCTCAGATCCAAGAGCTGGGAGGAGTTCGCCACCAAGGACGCCCCCGCACTCGATTTCGTCTTTACCGTCTGCGACGTGACGGCGAAGGAAGAATGCCCCTCCTGGCCGGGACAGCCGCTAAGTGCGCACTGGCCGGTGCCCGACCCGGTCAAGGCTGTGGGCGACGACGCGCAGCGCGGCCTTGCCTTCGCCGATACCTACCGGATGCTCAACAACCGCATCTCGATCTTCACGGCCTTGCCGGTGCGTGACCTCGACAAGGTGACGTTGCAGGCGAGGATCGACCTGATCGGGCAGGATAGCGGCCGCAAGGATTGACCAAGCGATGAAGATCGGGATGAACACGTCAGACACAGTTCCCAATCCAGCCCGGATGGTCGGGCAACTCACGGCCCTCGCGCAGGGTTCGCGGCTGGCTGTGATGCGGCTTCTGGCGCGCTACCAGCCCTTCGGATTGCCGGCAGGCGACATTGCCCGCCTCGTCGCTGTTCCGCACAACACCATGTCGACACATCTGGCCCTGCTGGAAGCCGCCGGGCTAGTGCGCTCGCGCCGCGACGGGCGGCAGATCATCTTTGCGCTTGATTCCAAGGCTTGCGCCATGCTGGCACAGCAGGTTTCCGGTGTGTTCGGTTTGGCGGGCGCGGCGGATCCGCCTGCCGTTCCGCGCGCTTCGATCGTGCCCGTCGTCCGGCAGCAGCAGGCATCCGAAAAGCCGTGGCGGGTGCTGGTGCTGTGCACAGCCAATTCGGCCCGCTCGCTGATGGCGGAGGCGCTGATAAACCGCGAGGGCAAAGGCCGCTTCGTGGCCGTTTCCGCCGGCTCGCAGCCCGCCGGCGCGCCACACCCGGAAGCGCTGCGTCTGCTGGCCGGACTGGGCTACGGCACGGCGCAGCTTGTCGCGAAAGACTGGCGCGCCTTCAGCGCCGAGGGGGTTACGCCGTTCGATGTCGTGATCACGGTCTGCGATGCGGCAAAGGGCGAGCCCTGCCCGGCCTGGCCCGGTCATCCGCTCGGTGCGCACTGGGGCATTGCCGACCCTGCGGCAGCGCCCATGCCGGAACAGCGCGCGGCAATGCTCGATGCCTATCGCAAGCTTTCGGTGCGGGTCACTAGCCTGGTCAACCTGCCGATCGAGACCATGGAACTTGCCAGCCTCAAGGCCGCCCTTGTCGCAATCGCCCGGCTGGAAGGTGCCACCCCGCTGGCCCTCGAACTGGCCGCATGACCGACGCCAGCGCCGTTTGCCGGCAGGCCCCGGTCAGCCCCGCATCAGTTCCGGCAGCCAGGTGGCGATGGCGGGGAAGGCGATCAGGGCGACCGCGAACAGGATCACGATCACCGCGTAAGGAATGGCGCCCTGGATGACATCGGACACCGGGCCCTTGTCGGGCCGGATTCCCTGCACGACGAACAGGTTCACGCACGCGGGCGGGGTGATCGGGCCAAGCTCGCACATCAGCACGATGAAGACGCCGAACCAGATTGGACCGACGCCGACAGCGCTGACAATGGGGAAAACAAGCGGTATGGTGACGACCATCATCGAGAGCGTGTCCATGAACATGCCCAACACCAGGTAGAACAGGATCAGGCACAGCAGGATGGCGACGCGGCCGATGGCGGATACAACGCGCAGCAGACCTTAGAGGCCGCGAGAGGCCGCGGCAGCCAGCTATGCGATGCGGCTGGAGATCGTCCGTAGGACACCCGATGCTGTCGGCTTCGAGGTGATCCTGAAACGGTGGGTTGTTGAGAGAACATTCTCATGGTTTGGCCGAAACCGACGCCTCGCAAAGGACTTCGAAAACCTCGCGCAATCCCTCATGGCCTTCGTCACGCTTGCCGTAATCCAGTTCGGTATGCGGAGGATCGCGAGGCCAAAACTGTGCTTTTGAGTCAGGCTCTGAGCAAGAGTCGCGCCAATCCGTTTTGAAAAAGCCGGCTTGCGGAAGCATCCGCACGCCGGCTTCTACATCTGCATTCTCTGCAACAGTTCAGGGGCAGGAGGACGGGTCCCCGGCCTGATCACGCAAGCATCACGTTGCGGTTCACCAGGTGGCGGTCAGGCCCGCATAGAAGGCGCGGCCCGTAGTGCCGAAGTTGCGCACTTCCTGATAGCGCGCATCGGTGATGTTCTCGATGCGGGCATGGACCTGAACCGTGTCGTTGACCTGATAGGACGTGAACAGGTCGAGGCGCGCATAGGGCGCAAGCCGCTGGCGCTCGTTGGTCGTCGAGAAGCGTTCCGAGAGCACGACCAGCGAAGGCTCGATCATCCAGCCAGCCAGAGGCGTGATCTGGAACGCGAGACGACCGCTATGGGCGGGCCGGCGGGCCAGCGCCAATCCCGTTTCCAGATCGCGCGCCCGCATGAGCGTGTAGGTGCCGGTCGCAGACAAAAGCCCGTCGATGAGGATTGCACGGGCGCTGGCCTCGATGCCCTCGGACTTGGCCTGACGGACATTGACATAGCAACCGAGGAACTGCTGGGCCGGCGGGCAGCCCGGACCGAAATCGAAGTCGATCAGGTTCCGGATGCGGTTCGCGAATGCTGTCACCGAGAGCTTGAGGCGGCCATCGAGCAGGGTCTGGTCGATGCCGGCATCAAGGCCGTAGCTGCGCTCGGGGCTGAGGCCGGGCGTGCCATATTCCGAGAAGCGCTGATACAGCGTCGGTGCCTTGGCCCCGGTGCCGACGCTGGCCCTGAGCTTGGTGCCGGTTTCCGGGATCAGGTAGGCGGCGGTCGCGCGCCAAGTGTAGAACGGATCCGCGCCGGCAATCTGGTCGCGCCGCCCGCCGAGGGACACGGCCAGCCGATCCCCGACCTGGCCTTGCCAGAGACCAAACAGCGACTGCGTGGTCTGGGCGTAGGCATCGCGTGCCGTGCCGATCAGCGGGAAGTTCGAATAGTCCGGCTCGCTGCTGCCGAGGGTCTCGCGCTCGATGCGCGCGCCGGCGATCAGCGTGCCGAAGGTGCCGAGTGCCAGCTTGCCCTGATACTCGCCGCCCGTGCGGGTGCCATTGTAGCGATAGCGCAGGTCGGCGCCATCCAGCGTGAAGCGTCGGGTCTGGTTGGCGAAAACCTGGAGCTTGTGGACCAGCGCCCGCTCGAACGTGTCGAGTTCGGCCGTGACCGCGACCTGCGAGAGCCGGTTCCGCGTAAACGCGGTGCGGCTGTCCGGCAAGGCGATGAAGGGGTCGTCGATCTTCTTCCTCGTGTCGACAACCAGCGCGCTAACGTCGAAACGGAAACCATTGCCGGGATCGAAGCCCACTCGCCCGAAACCGCCGAAGCGGCTTAATCCGTCGGCTTCCAGCTTGCCGAACCGGCTTTCAAAGCTGCCGATGCGGTAGCCAAGGCTGGAAAAGCCACCATTGCGGGTGGCCGAGCCCGAAAACGCGTAGTTCCACGGCCCAGTCGAGCCTGAGATCGAGGCCGTGCCCTGGAGCAAGCCATAACTGCCGGCTTCGATACCGGCGCTGAAGCGCGGCTGGCCCCGGCCCTTGCGGGTGATGATGTTGACGACGCCGCCGATGGCATCGGAGCCATAGAGCGCGCTTTGCGGACCGCGCAGCACCTCGATGCGCTCGATCAGGGCCGGTGCCAGCAAGGACGCGTCGAACTCGCCGCTCGGGCCGCTGGGATCGTTGACGCGGACGCTGTCGATCATGACGAGGGTGTGCCCGGAATTGGCGCCGCGCAGTCGGATCGTGGTGGTGGAGCCAGGACCGCCGCCTTCCGACAGGTCGAGGCCGGGAACGGTCCGCAGGGCATCGGCCAGTGAGCCCGGATGGGTACGGGCAATCTCTTCGCCCGAGACGATGGTGATGGCACTGCCGGTGCGCTGGATGCTGGTCGGCACGCGGTTGGCCGTGATCGTCACGTCCAACGGAATCGCGCCGGATGATCCGGGCGGCGATGACTCGGGCGATTGTGCCGATACGATTGTCGCGGAGAACACGAGAAGGCTGGCGGACGCCATGAGCGCCCGTCGGGGAGACCTGAACATGGGTTTCCTTCCCTGGCCCACCGCCAGAGTTCAGAGGTTGCACATGCTCTCGGCCGGTCTCCTGGCTCGCGGTTCATCGCCGGTTTCAGCCTTCCCGGTCTGATCGACCAGTGGCGTGTTTGAAACCAGCTCACCGCTTACAGTTGCGGGGGCAGCCGCGGCTTGGGATGATGGATCATCCTTACCGCGTTCCCGTTTCACCCATGTCTCCATGGACACCGAAAGCACGCCATCAGTTGCACGTGGTCTATCGCTTGGCAATCCGGTTGGATGCGCACACTGTCCCGTGGTGTGGCGGGCTGGCTCAGCTGCCGTTCTGCTCGCGCCGCAAGGTCGGCAGGCCGATGCCGGCGGCCTGGAAGCCGCCATCCACCGCTAGATTCTGGCCGGTGATGTAGCTCGCCTGATCGCTGCACAGGAAGAAGATGGCGTTCGCCAACTCGTCCTCCAGCCCATAGCGGTTGAGCGGAATGGTATCGTGATAATCGGCGCGGATCGCCGGGCTATGGACGGCCTTGGCCATGGCCGTATCGACCGGGCCGGGAGCTACCGAATTGACCCGAATGCCAAGGGAAGCCAGCTCGACCGACTGTTGCAATGTGAGATGCTTCAGCGCCGCCTTGCTGACACCGTAGGCGACGCGCAGGGTCGAAGCCCGGAGCCCGGAAATCGAGGTGATGTTGACCACCGCGCCGCCGCCCGTCTCGCGCATCAGTACCGCCGCCGCCTGCGTGCAAAGGAAGGGTGCAGTCAGGTTGACGGCCATCACCCGGTTCCAATCTTCCAGCGTGGTGTTCAGGATGGGCTTGAAAACGGCAATGCCGGCATTGTTGACCAGCGCGTCCAGCCTGCCGAAACGCGCCGTCAACGCCGCGAAGGCCGCCGTGATCTGGGCAGGATCGGACAGATCGCACGGCAGGGCCAGCGTGTGTCCGGGCGCGTCCAACCCTGTTATGGCACTGGCAAGCGTCTCGCGCTCCACATCGAGCATCGCCACATGCCAGCCCTCTGCCAGGAAGCGCCTGGACGCGGCGAGGCCGATCCCGCGTGCGGCACCGGTGATGAGGGCAATCTTGGCAATCGGGTCTGTCATGTCGGCTCCGGTTTGAAGGGGCAGGACGTCAGGGGCGAGCAGCGCGCTGCGCCGGCGAGACCAGAGCCATGCACCAAGATGCTGGCAAGAGCCAGATCCCTGCATCAGCCTTGTGACAGGATGTTCAGCACCGTTTTGCCCGACCTAAAGCGAATCCAGATACATTCGGAAGCCAACGGCAGGGTGAACAGCAGGCTGGCTGGGGGCGGGCGCCCCGGGCGGGGCCTGCGCCTGCATCCGGGCCCTTACAGCAGCCTGTTCGGCAGCCCTCTCCAGCACGGCGGGATCGATGCGGCGCGGCGCGCTTTCACCATTCGCCAGCCCTTCAAGCCAGGCGGCGAGCTGTTCGCGCTTGCGGTCGGTGGCCTGGATGCGCAGCGCGAACTCATCAGCCTTGAGCCGGACCACCGTGCCCTCGATGCGGCCGAGCCCGGCCAGATAAACCACCACGATCTGGCCATGATAGGGCCGCGCCTGCCCGCGCAGCAGCAGGCCGATCGGCGACATGTCGACGGCCTGGCAGTCCCATTCGGTGCGATCGGCCAGCAGATAGCGCCCGGCAACGCGGACCTGATGCCGCTTCGCACGCCGTTTGTCTGCCTCCGAGCCAGTCAAAGATGGGATCATCACACAAGTCTACGACGGTTTGGCTTTCAACGGGGTAAATCCGATACCCGGGATCTGTGAATGCCATGTGTTGGTCTCCGATCCCAAGGCCGCGCCAAGAGACCAACGCTGAGACCAAAAAATCCCAAGACTGTCAACGGACGCACCCGAACGCCAACGGCGCAAAACCCCGGCAAAACCGCCTATTTTGGGCTGTTTTAGGGGCTAAATGGTTGTCTGTGAAAGGAAGAGTGGTGCCCGAGACCGGAATCGAACCAGTGACACAGCGATTTTCAATCGCTTGCTCTACCAACTGAGCTACTCGGGCGCCGACGGTCGCGCTGGGCGCGCCGCGTTGGTGGGCGGGGTATAGT
>Ga0164293_10003717_pt1 | contig 13038 bp, 11 predicted proteins | sample GEODES118metaG_FD_111487 | JGI IMG/M metagenome (GOLD analysis project Ga0164293, IMG submission 111487) | Eutrophic lake water microbial communities from Lake Mendota, Wisconsin, USA - GEODES118 metaG | ecosystem: Environmental > Aquatic > Freshwater > Lake | place: USA: Lake Mendota... | reverse complement strand
TAATGTGTAAAGACCCCTGATTCTCTCCTTATTTGTCTGAAGGAATTCTCCATTTAGGTATATGATGTCAGTGAGAACTACGATTCCCTGTTGAATAATTGTTCCAAGAGCCATTGTGTTATTAAGGTTTGTAGGAGTATCTGTGATTGCTGTTATAAATTGATTAGATGAGTTTTGTTTATAAAAAGTTATCTTGTTATTTTTAAAATATATAACACAGTCATTACCCTTGGGAATTACTTGTATATAATCAAACTTAGATAACTTTTTAGGATATGAAGCAATTTCCTGTAAATGTAGATGGGTATCTGTATTTACATGAATAAATGGTTTACTCGTAGTAGATAATACTGGAGATATTGCAGAGGATGATATGTTGAATTCTGATTTATTGTAATATGGTTTACGGTTATATTGATGTTTATTATTGGTTGTGTTATTTCCAATAGATTTGCTATGAGTATTACCATAGGATTTATATGGCATTTTGGATTTATCTGTAGGTAATTTTCCAAAGTCGGAAGTTAAATTTGTGACAACTGATTTTGGGAGTTTAAAGTTCATTTTACTGTTTGTGGAGAGAATGTTCTTTATATCGTTTTTCTATATATTATAAGGCCATCTACTGGTGTAACTTTAAAAAGTTCTTAAGTTCTTCCTTCATATCTACGTTTGTTGGAAGAGCATCAATGAATGTGGTAGAAGTATTTACAGAAGTATCATCGTCATAATCATCGTCGGAACCATACTCAGTAGCGGTGTCATCTCCACTAGAGAGTTTCCTTTTTGAATGATTATTAGACATGCTTCTTTTCATTACATTGTAGATCTCTTCGTACTTTTTTTCTGTTAAACTTACTAAATCTTTTGTTTTTGGAATTGTTAAATTGTCTTTGAAAAAATAAATAATATTGTGTACCATAAAAATAAACAAAATAGATAAGATTGCTGTTTGTATAACTAAAAAATACATAAGTAATAAAACAAAAGAGATTTTAATATATAGTTATTTGTATTTCTCTCCAGTTTAATTACCATAAATTATATTTTGGTCTAGTATATGTTCCACTCAATTGCGAGTAACATACACAGGAACTGCTAAATTAGTGTCTAACATATCAGTGCTATTTTCTACAGAATCTACTGAACTATAAATATATTTCATACAACATTCATATATTCCAGGACATCCCCAATAAAAATAATAATCTAAATCTCCAGAACAACAACAAATTGCGTAACCACACTTTTTACATAGTTCACACGTATCCGAACACAATCCATTCGTTTCTCTCACAGTATCTCCTCTATTCATTGAACCTGACATTTACTTTTGTAAAAAACAAAGAAAACTATTTATACTGTTTTAATTTTAAACACTCGCCATTTAGATTATACAAAAACAATATAAACAAACTTGTAAAACCATCTTTAACAGATTATAATGCCAAACGTTGTTATTGTAGAGAAAGTAGGAACACTTAAAGCCCTAAAGATTAAAGAACTCAAGGAAGATGAACTTTACAAGAAATGTGGATATAAGAAACCAACCAATTTTGGAAAGCAACACACATGGAAGATTAAATATGAAAACACTTATTACTACGTGTCTCTCTTTGCTAAATCAGAATGCCGAATTGCGGACTGTGTAAATAAATATGAGTTTCCTCCACCAGTTGACAATGTTCTTTATTATGGGTCTTGTATATTAGTTGGATATGTTAAAACAGACAATCAACATACTGTAATTGATTTGACTGTTGATATGTGGGAAAAAATGTATAACAAGCTATATGGAGGATTTGAAACATTGGCCAACACTGAAAAATCAGATGAGCTAGAACCAGATGAATTAGCAAAAGTTCCATCACATAAAAAGACAAAAGAAGGATATCTCAAGGATGGATTTGTAATAGAAGACAAACCACATATTAAAAGTTCTGGAACATTGTCATCTAAAAATATTTCTAGTAAGAAAAAAACAGACGATGATGTGTATGTTACAACAGATACAGAAGAAGATGGTGATGATGAAGTGGAAAGTATTTATACTGATATTGATGATGAAGATGAAGATAAAACTTCTTCAAAAAAGAAGGCTTCTAAAAAGAAACCCATCAAGAAAACTGTCACCAAAAAGAAGGCCAAGAGTTCTTCACCCGAAGATACTTTAGATAATTCTATCTTATTAACTGCCAATGTTACTATGGAAGTATCCGAAATTATTATTACTGATGAATTAACAGAAGAACCATATATTGAGTAATTATTTGAGAGAAGCCTTACACATAATACATATTAATCTCATGTTATATAAAATACAATATGAGATGTTATTATCAACTAGTAAATTATACCCCAAGTTCTATACCTAACCCTGATATTTATGGAAGAAGACAACCAAGGTGTATGATGTCAAGTTTAACTCTTCCAACAACTTTTGAAGAACTCAAAGACAATCCAGAAATGCAACGTAAAGCAAATGTATTACAATATCGCAGAAATCAAACACAGCTCTCTAAAAATATGATTTATTCCAAAAAAATAAATGGAAAATGGACAAAGATCTCTAAAACGTATGCTACTCAGGGTGATACTTTTACAAACCCCAACACACAATCACTTTTAAGGAGTGGAGGAACTCTTACAAGTGTTGGCGGGAATGCTACAAGTTCAAATACTTATTGTGTATATAATCCAGAGTTATTTCCATCTAATCAAGAATCGCGTTATATTAATGACCCTCCATATGCCTACAGCCATCCACCAATAAATACACAAGTTCCTCCTCCAGTAGCGGGTCCTATTCTTGCAACTGCTTATATTCCTCCACCAGTTCCTCCAAGTGAAGAACCAAACTATGTTGCTCCTGTAGGAGGTGTCTTGGCATGTAGTCAACGAGTAGATACAACATGTGAAACAACAGTGGATGGTCAAACTGTAACAGGAACCACATATAAAAGAGCATGTTATCCAGCATATATGTCGGATGTACCTGGACCTGCAATTCTGTGTTGGGATGAGGCAACAGTATCCTGGAATACTCCACAAACATATACAGTAACTACTACTATATAATAGGATTTGTGTATTCTCTCCAAATAAATAATACCGAAATTTTAGAACTCTATTTTAGTGGGGTTCTACATAGGTTTATACAACACATAAAGATACTGGTAATCATAAGCACACTTCATCATATCTATATTAGCATGAATAATAAAACCAACTTCTTGAGCTTGTTGTAGAATTTGTGTAACAGTTTCCATATAGAGTGTGTGTTTATTTACACGGACATTATTTGTGTTCTTTGGTTTGAATTTCTCTTCAAATGTAGCTATGTTTTTTGTTTTGTCTAAATCAAAATTGGCATTGTATTCAAATCCATTAAAGTCTACTGTTGTGTTTGTAATTCTTTCTTTAGAATAACTCTGTGGAGAGATAATATAAAAGGGATTTCCAGGAGGCAATATGGGGTCAAACCGGTTTCTATCCACCAAATGTACCACTAAGAATCCACCAGGCTTAAGTAACTTATAGCAGTTGCTGAAAAAGAGTGTTTTGTCACTCATGTAATAAATCGTAAAGTATAGGCACAAGATATGTGTAAATGTTTCTTTATTAAATGGGAAGCCTTCCATTCTCATAATATCGGCAATTCTAAAATCATAGTCTGGATAATTTGACTTTGCTTTCTCAATCATATCTCTAGACTTGTCTATTCCTATTATATTGGAATATCCACGTTCTACAAATCCATGTTCTGTATGACCTGTTCCACAACCAATATCCAATATAATGCTTTCACTTGTAGGAGTTGTATTGTTAATTATCTGACCAATTTCAAATTCAGTCTTTACTTTGTTAAAAACAAGCTCATCATAGATATTGGCATAAAATCCGTCATAAATAAAATCATTCATTTTAATTGAAAACTCTTGATTTGTCTCAAAACCTTCTGGAATTATAATTTGTTTAGCACGAAAGGCAAACACTACACAAAGAATGACAGAAGCTATGAAGAGAACCTTAAACCAAACACTACTGTCATTATATAATTTAAGTATTTTATTCATATATGTATTATTAGCATTTTTTTTGTGTGAATTATAAAATAATGGATGACATTAATGATATTCGCCTGGATAAAGAATTCAGAGGAATCACTTTTTCAGGTTATAAGCTTACAGAAGTCAAACAAAATATCATAACTTGTTTAAATGGTGCTAAAATAGAGGAAGCGTGCTATTGGTCTGCAGAGTTAGTCTGTGCCGCTCATTACACAGACTTGTGGGATGTTATAATTTATTACTACAGCAGATATATACATATTGCCAACCCAAAGATGGGACACTATCTGGAACAAAGAATTAGGATTTTTGTGGAAATAATCAAACAATATTCTGGAAGAGAATTAACAATGAGAAATAACACAAAAGTTAGGCAGTTGGTATGTGAAGTTATATGTATGTTATGTACCACAAGAAAAAGCCACCCATTATCTGATATTAAAATACCAGAATACAATAGAGATATTTCTTCCATTCGTGATAAGTTTACAGCACCAAATGTGAACTTTTTGAAAGAGGTCTTTAAAGAGGAAGACCCAAAAGAATTATATGTACCAATAAATGAATTCTGTTATCAGATTTGTAGAGAAGGTAAAGATACTCAAGCTGGATGTTTCTGGATAGAGTGGATAATGGACCATGCTAAGCAGGCAAAGAAGTCTGGAGCTCACATTGTTTGTGGAAGGCGTGTTTTTCACGAGGTATCTATTCCAGAACCATCACAGATGGACCCTATATGGTTGATATGGGATTCTATTTTGAAAGAATGCGTTACAAGGAAAAAACCTATTATTAAAAAAATTTGTGAAAGCCTTTTGTATTTATTTTCAGTTAGATATTCGCAGGGAACATATACAAAACGCAAGTATCTGTTATTTACAGCCGTCTCTCTATTAACAATGCCAATAAATATTACACAAGAACAACTTATTACTGAACAGACAAAGAGAACAATTGAAGTTGTAAAGGAAAAGATACACAAAATATACCGACAAATAAAACGCAATGAACAATCTCCAAATACCGATTATCTCTTTAATGGGTTAAATAACAACAAAAATTTTGAAAAATCAATGAAGAAACTAGAACTATTAAATGAACTTGGAATGGGTGGTACTAGGAATGATACGGATGATAATACTGAAGAACCGGAGAGAAAAACGTCTAGTGTAAATGATGAAATGATAGAACTCCGTTAATTGGAATATTTTATTCACATAAGTTATAATGTCCTCAGCAACCAGAAAAAATCGTTCACGAAGAACTTTGTCTACAAATAAAAAAGACATCACTATTTTTTTCTTAGAGTTGTTATCAACTATCAAGATGTATCACTGGAATACTTATGATTACGCGGCACACAAGGCTACAGATGATTTACATGCCAAGCTAAGCGGAAATATTGACAAGTTTATGGAAATATTTATGGGAGCAACAAAACAAAGGATTAACATTGGTGGAAAAACTACTCTCTCCCTTGTTGATTTGTCAAAAGATAAAATGGAGAAATGTATAATTGGAAGCATTCGTTATTTAGAGAAACTAAAGCTTCCTTCAAACAATACAGATTTATACAATATTCGCGACGAAATGATTGGGGACCTCAACCAATTCCTTTATTTATTTACATTCAAATAAATTCGGATTATTCCGTTTAACACGAAAAATATTATATGTCATTATGAATATGGATTTGTCCTCAAAAATAGAAAAAGATATAAATCATTTTAAAAGTACTTCCAAGGCTCCTCCAGTTCCCGTTCCATCAAATACAGAACATGAGGTAATTAGTTTGTTTTCTAGTCCAAGTATCAAATATATATTATTTATTGTAGCTGCTATTGCTTTAATGTTTGGATTGTGGTTTTTGTGGGATTGGTACAAAGAACATAGACTGAAAGAAAAGAAAGAGAAAGAAGATAAAGAGACAAAAGGTAGCGGTTCTGGAACAGGTTCAGGTAGTGGTAGTGGTAGCGGTTCTGGAACAGGCATTGGAAGTGGTTCTGGTAGTGGAACAGGTTCAGGCAGTAGTAGTGGTTCTGGAACAGGTTCTGGCAGTGGTAGTGGATCTAGTGCAGTTATTCCACCGCCTCCCCCAGTATCATCTCCTGAACAACAAGCCCAATACGCAAGATATCAACAAAGTCAACAAGCTTTACACGATGCGTTAAGTCCAAACGCATATCAAGGAGGTTGTTCTATAGAAGGAGATTCGGCAGGAAGTAGTATTCAACAATCAAAGACAACTGGAAAGTCTGGATGGTGCTATATAGGAGAAGACAGAGGATATGCTTCATGTGCTAGTGTTGGGACAAATGACCAATGTATGTCAGGTCAGGTGTTTCCTACAGAGGCAGCTTGTAGGCAACTATAAATTGTAGATTTCATTCTGCTGATAGCATATCTCAATCTTTTAACTCTAAAAGAGATCTTAAAAGATTGTTTGTTGAAAGAGAAAAGGTACAGGCTAGAATGGTGGCACTGATTCTTTAGAATAATTAATGGGTTGTATATTCTCCATGGTTCTTCTTCTTACCGTTGTGAAAAATTCATATTGGGTTGTGGATAAGAATACTGTTGTTGTTGTTGTTGTTGTTGTAAATATGGATTATATTGATTATACTGGTTAACCTGTTGTAAATATTGGTTTTGATTATATGCGTGAACCTGTCTCAAATAATCATTATAATGCTGTTGAGCATATGCTGGATTAGTTCCAGGAGGAGGTGGTTGGTATGGAAGAGGAGCATAATTCGGGTTTAGTGGTGAAGGTTGAGGAGGAGGTGGAGGAAGATACTGGGTAGGAGGTTGAATTGTCTCTGGTTGAAGCTGTGTCGCTGTCTGTCTCCTGTTTTGTTCCTTAACCAGATTCAACCTTCTGTGAAGCTCAGCTGAACGATCAAAGGAGGAAGTAGGAGTAGGAGGTGGAGGTGGAGGAAGAGACTGGGTAGGAGGTTGAATTGTCTCTTGTGGAAGCTCTGACGGTAACTGATTTACAGATGGCTCTGTCTGTCTCATGTTTGCTTCCCTAATCATATTCCACCTTCTTTGGAACTCAGAGAACTTTTCAGAGGAAGAAGGAGGAGGAGGAGGAGGAGTAACAGAACTTTCAGTACTTTTATTTTTAGCAGAACTAAAGACCATTTTTCCAACAAACTGGTAATAACACATAGATATTATCATCATAAAAGCAACTCCTACAACAGATACTGCAGAAAGAGCCGTTATAGACATGGCATAAGTTTCATCTACTATTACATGAAATGGCTTCATGAGGATAGATTTAATTGCTGTTTCTCCAACCTCACCTACCCCTTCCATTCCAATCTTTGTCCATTCTGCAGCAGGAGATAAAATAGAAGAAGATATTGCTATCGTATTATTTACAGTTTCTTGGGTTGCTGAAAGAAACTCTTTCCATTGTTCTCTCCATTTTTCTTTCTGCATAGACTTAAGCATACTCATTTCAATGTTATTTTTAGCTGTGTAAGGAAATAGAGAAGCATTCTCAGAAACAATTTGATGTTTAATCATTGCGTTTGTTGTAGCAAATATATCAGTAGTTTGACTATATAATTCATCTACCGAATTCTTTGGTATTTTGTTATAAACCTGTATGAGACCGTATTCAAAATCAGTTAATATTTTTACATACAACTTCGACAACTCATACAAACTTTTAATACGAAGTTCATCAGATATCTTGATGTTTTCTATTGGAAGATTTAAAAATTTTGAGTGTTTCTCTTCTACAGTATTCATAAGATTTGCCATTACAACCCTTAACATATACCAATTTGTATCCATGTCCAACTGAATCTGTTCTGTAGTTTCGTTGTAATAAGCTCTTATGGGTTTCACAAAAGTAGTTCTGCACAAGTTGTTAAAATAAATCTTGGTACTCTGTTTTATTTCATTCCTTGTAGTTTTCTTCTCAGCCTTTCTTGAGATTTGATAAACATCAACAATAGTATTTACATTTATTGGGATACTCTCTTTCTCAAAAACTCCAATTTGTGCAAGGGCATGAACAATTTCTGGCATATGTTTTTTAGAAATTTGGTCTTCAAAAGTTTCAACAACTTTTTCAACTTCTTGTTCTACTTGTGTTGGAACTACCTCTAATGAGGTATTGAGAGATACAAATTCTTTACGAGACTTGGTCTTTTTTCTCGGTTGTATTTCTACTTTTTTATGTGTAAAATGTTGTGAATAATCGGTAACAGGTTCATATAATTCCTTAATTTGAGGACTTGTTCCGAGAAAAGATGAAAAAAAACCTTGAGATTTTGGTTGTTGTTGGGATTTTAATATAGCCATCTGGACTCTATGAGTTTCTTCATTAATCTCTTCTCGTCTTCGTTCTTCTTTTTTTCTCCTCTTCTCTTCTTCTTTTTCTCTTTCTCTTTCAATTTTTTCAAGTCTCTCTTGTTCTTCTCTTTTTAACTTTGCCTCATACTCTTTCATGGCTTTTTCTCTTTTCACATTCAAATTATAACTTTCAATATTTTCGTTTACTATTTTTTCAGACATCTTTTGCAGGTCGTCATATGCTTCTTGTAAAGTCCAAACAACTAATTCTGTCGGATGGCTCTCAACAGAATCCACTATTTTCAAACAACCTTCATACAACATATCACTCAATTCTGAAGAATATGAATTAAACTGTTTCATAAGTCCAGACACCAGCTTAATATGCTGTCCTCTCCAACGACCTATAGTTCCAAATTCTTCAAATTGACTAACAGGTGTAGACAACTCAGGAACATATGGGTTGTAATCTTTTGTTAAAGAATAACCTTTCGTTATTGTTTCCATACAAGTGGGGTCTGAATTTATGTTACACAATTGATGTAAGTGAGGCATAGTATTTTCTTCTGTATTTACAAAAGTGTGACCATGTACCACCATATCATTTAACATATTATCCATATTTTTATAATTATCATATGTACCAGAATTCAGTGTTAATTCTCTATTTGCAGAAATAACCACTTGAGATTCTGCATTCAATAAGTTAGAAATAAAAACAGAAGCAGTCATTATTTTAAAAATCAGCTGAAGAACATTTACACCACCGGATTGAACTTTGTTCATTGATCTCACTAATAATTTTGCTAATGTTGTCATATATCCATGAAGACCTGCTATAGTTGATTGAACACTCATTTGGTAAGCAATATATTTTTTCATTTTCATTACATTTTTGTAGAGAGTATCTCTATAGTCCATAATTTCCATTTCTTCTTGTGTATTTGAGTTAGAAACTGGAATTTTCTGAATCATCATCAACAAACCAGTAAGCATATTATTTTGAATAAGCATTTGTTTCATGAATCCAATTATTTTTTCAGTAGATACCTTTCCAATGATTTCATTGAGATTATCAACATAATGGTTAATTACTAAAGGACGAGAAACAATAGAATTATAATTCCTATTTACAGACTTTCTTGTTTTAGAATTGCGACCAATGACTTTTTTGGTTTTTGATTTGGTTCGTGATTGTGTTTTGGTTAACGTCCTAGGTATAGTTATTCTTTTTGTTTTTGAATTAGTAGAAAACGTTTTAATCATTATATAATATATATACATAATAATTATGAAAGTGGTAAGCTAAAAAAGATTGTCAACAATTATAGAATCCAGGTGAGTTTATTAAAAAGTATTTTGAATAAACACAAATATATCAAATTATATTTAAGTTTATTTTTTATCTCTGTGAATTATATAACATTAAGAATGAAACGGAACTCATACTACGAAACAATGGTATTTATATCGGTATTACTTATACTATACTACTCCTATCAAATATATAAATATGGATTTACTGGTTATTTAGATCGTAAAGCGCGACTAGCCAGTAATAGGAGTAACATCTTTTACGATACGATACAAAACACATACAAAGTGTATTCTGATTTTTAACTAATAAACCTTCTCTCAAACTCTTCCCACACATCTTGAGATATCATTAAATTAAATCTACTATGTTCATCTGTGTCGTTGAAATCTGTACCATTTCTTGTACACACATTAAACTTTTTTTTCCACCATTCCACACTTTTATCTGTATAAATGTATGGAACATAATCTTTATTGTTTTTGTTTAGTATAGATATTCCATGCTTCTCAGAGTGTCTATAAAAAAATTCTCTTCTATATACAAGTGTATTATATATGTTGTCTTGCCATGATTGATTTCTAAAATACTTGTAATAAGCAGTTCGTGTAATTGTTCCAGCTGCTGTGGGATATCGTACTGAAGTATAATTCACATATTCTATACAATATTCTGCAATAACTGGGTCGCGTGTCAATAGGTATCCAAATCTTACACCAGCCAATCCAAACTTACTAAAACTACTTGTTATGTATATTGTGTCATCGTGTTCAAATTCTCTATACATTTCTTCATTTACACTCTTATGAACCCCTGTAAATATATTCTTGTCATAAACAATATCAAATAATTTATATGGTTCTCTCAACTCTGTAGGAGAGGTAACTATTCCAAGAGGATTACTTGGAGAGACAATTACAGCCAAGTCTCCGTGTGTTGTGTTTGTTTTCCATGTTACATTTGGTACTATTTCAGTAATATGTTTGTGTAATGTATAAAAAACATTTGTATTAGTTGTAACAACAATTGATCTGTTTAGTTTTTTTTGAAGTGCGTAGTATAATGCGGCAACCATTACTGTAGTTCCAGCACCAAATATAATTTTAGTGTCTTTTGGTAACTGTATTCCATACTGTTTATATGTATCATGTATCATTTCTATGTTTTTCTTATGTGTATTACCTTTTAGATAAGAAAGCCCTCCGTTTTCATTAGGTCTGTCTGATGTTAGTGTTACAGATAATGGAGAGATACTATCTTCCATAAGGTATGGTTCTCCAATATTAGTACGAATTGTCTGGGTGCTTAGAAGGTGTTTTCTCTCCAGATACTTGTGTAATCTATAAGATAAATAGAATCCAAGAATTACAAGGACCCAAATTAGTATGGATCCATATTTCCAAAATAGTAGTTCTGTTACATATGGTTTACCAGGTTTCATGGAGTGTTATATAAAAATAAGTTATTTTATTACATCGGCGTGTAATGTATATTTGGACAAATATTAAGTATTTGAAAAAAAAGTATATAAAGACAAAGCCCAATATTTATATTGTAGCAGGGTGGCGCAGAGGAAGCGCATCTGGCTCATAACCAGAGGGTCAAAGGATCGAAACCTTTTCCTGCTATGTATTTGTGTTTATATGTTATATTTGTTTATATCTTACTTATGTTTGGTATTAACAAAATCTGCTATTATAAAATTCAATAACCTTTGGATTTGCCTTGATTCTTCTTGGGTTGAATCCTTCCAAGAATAATCCTTCTAATGATTTTACACGAGACAATCCAACATAAGCTTGACCGTATTCAAATACAGTGCTTCCCAAATCAATTATTGCTGTATCCAGAGTTGCTCCTTGTATTTTGTGGATTGTTACTGCCCACGATAGAATGAGAGGTAATACCATAACACCTAAAGTGGGATAATTCTCTGATTGAAATGTTTGATATCCAATTGGTATAGTGAGATCCTTAAACTTTACAATGGGAGTTTTGCGTTCTGTAAATCCAACTACTATTCCCTGTGAACCATTACACAATCCATGGTCCAAGTCCAAGTTTCTTGTTAGCATAACCATACATCCAACTCTTAGTTTTACTGCTTCTTTTCCATTTGAAATTCCAAGGATCGCATTGAATTCATACTCTTGAGCTGCTGGAGACAAGTTATTACATTTTTGAATTATCTCTTTTTTCAATGGAAGTCCACTATCCACATAAGTAGTCAAGTTTGTAACAGTTTGATAATTAAATTCTTCTATTTCTTCAGTGAGTTCTGAGAACCTCATATAGTTATAATTATCTACTTGTCTTTTCAATGGATAAATACGTGGAGGAAGTACTCCACCAGTTCTCTCTAAATCAATACTATCCAGATTTTCTTCTATTTTTCCATTTAGAACTGTTGTGTGTTCTGGTAATATAGTTCCAACGCGAATAGATTGAAGAATATTTACATATGTTGAATCAGACTGGCGATAGATATGTGTAAGTTGAATATGAGAGGTTGGTGGAAATATTTCATTCCAATGTTCGCTTTCAAAACAGAACGCACTTGTATCTGGTTCTGTAGAGGAACCCACTGGGGGCAATTGAAAGAAATCACCAGTAAATATAATTTGTAATCTTGGATTGATGTATTTGACTATGTTGTAAAATATATCAAATAATTTTTTTGACATCATGCTAATTTCATCAACAAATAGCACTCTAGTTTTTTGTATTCTTATCATTGTAAATTTATTCTTCTTTATGGTTTTAATACAATCTTCAACTGTTCCTTTTCCAAGACCAATACCAGACCAAGAATGAAATGTAGAAACATTTTTACCTAACAGAAGAGCAGCACAACCAGTCATCGCACAAAGTTTATGTTCAATATTCTCATTATTGAGGTATTCGCTCATACGATGTACTAGTGTTGTTTTTCCAGTTCCTCCAGGCCCAGTAATGAAAAGGTTGCGTCCTCTTGTAAATAATTCAAAAGCATTGTCGTGTTCCATTTTGCAGTATTTATGTTATGTGATATAGGTAAGTTCTTTATTTCATTTTTTATATATTATTATGGTAATTATACAGGGTGTATAGTATTTAGTCAGAACTTAAAATATATTTTAAATATATATATGCCACGTGTAAAACGCACAAAGAGAAACACACACAAAAAAAAGTATCATCGGGGAGGTGAAGGATATGGCGAAGCAGCACCTTATGAAAACCCAAACGCATCCTATGGGTATGGAGAGAATTACGAGAATCCTGAAGAAACTATTCCAGAACAACCATTTTCATCTTATGAAGGGTTTGGGTCAGAACAAAAACAAGAACAAGAACAAGAAC
>Ga0164293_10003716_pt1 | contig 13043 bp, 14 predicted proteins | sample GEODES118metaG_FD_111487 | JGI IMG/M metagenome (GOLD analysis project Ga0164293, IMG submission 111487) | Eutrophic lake water microbial communities from Lake Mendota, Wisconsin, USA - GEODES118 metaG | ecosystem: Environmental > Aquatic > Freshwater > Lake | place: USA: Lake Mendota... | reverse complement strand
GATGGCAAGACACCCGATGGCAAGACGCCCGATGGCAAGATCGCGGAGGCCGCAAGCCAGCCTATGCCCACCGGCCCAAAGCCGAAGGACCGCGCCTCGGTGATGAACCAGGGTGAGCGCACGCCATCAACCGCAGAGCGCGAGCTGATCGAACGCCTTGGCGAGCGCCGGGAACAGATCGATGCCCGCCAGCGCGAACTCGACTTGCGCGAGAAGCTGCTGGAGACCGCCGAGCGGAAGCTTGATGGCCGCGTCGAAGAACTGAAGGCCGTCGAGGACAAGCTCGAAGGCAAGAAGGATGAAAAGGACAGCGGCGAGACCCAGGGCCTGAAGAAGCTCGTCATCATGTACGAGAACATGAAGCCGAAGGACGCAGCGCGGGTCTTCGACCGCCTGCCATCCGACGTGCTGGTGCCGATGGTGCTCCAGATGAACCCGCGCAAGATGTCCGAGGTCATGGCCTCGATGTCGGCGGAAGCGGCGGAGAAGCTCACGGTGGCCCTCGCCGTGCGCGCCCGCGCCCGGTCGGAAGGCGGCGCTGCCCCGGCCCTGGCTGCACCTGCCGGACCCAACGAGCTTCAGGCCATCACACCGGCCCAGCCAGCCAGACGTCCCTGATCGCCTCTGACCATCCGGTCGTTCCGGTGCCGTCAGCCCCGATACGGCCGCTTGCGCCATGATTGGTCCCGCCCATCATCACCGCGAGGACCAACGCCATGATCGACTTCATCGACCAGCCCGATGCCGACTCGGGCCGCCCCTTCAGCCGCGCCACACGGGCCGGCGGCCTGCTGTTCGTCTCGGGCCACAGCGCCCCGCACGATCCGGCACGCGGCATCGTGCGTGGTGCCACCCCGCAGGAGCAGGTGCGGCAGGCCCTCGCCGTGATCAGCGGGATTCTCGCTGAGGCTGGCAGCGGCCTCGATCGCACCGTGCAGGTCACCATGCTGATCACCGATCCGGCGGATTACGCCGCCTGCAACGAAGAGTATGTCCGGCACTTCCCCGCAGGCCTGCCGGCTCGCCATACGGCCCGCTTCGGTGTGCCAACTGAGGCGCGCGTGGCGTTCTCCTGCATCGCGCTGGCCTGAACGATGGTAAGCTAGGAAGGCGCAGGCATCGTCCCGATCAATTGTCCCGGCAGCGGGAACGACGCTCCCCTGTTCGGCCGCGCCCTGCTGCCGCACTGGACACTTACTTGAAGAGGGCATGATCTTTCTCAGCCACAACTCGTATGGCGCGACACCGCGCCTCGTGCAGGCCTATACCGCTCGCTGGCAAAACCGGATGCAAAGCCAGCCGGTGCGTTTCTTTCGCGATGAACTGCCGACGCCCCTGCGCGCTGCGGCGTCGGCCCTTGCCGGCTTCGTCGGCACAGCACAGGAGCGCCTCGCCTTTGTCGAAAACGCCACCAGCGGCATCAACGCCGCGCTTCGCTCGATGCGCTGGCAGCCCGGCGACGAGAGCGTCTCCACCTCGCATGTCTACAACGCCGTGCGGCAGACGCTTGCCTTTCCGGTGACAAGCGCCGGGATGGTCAGCCTGGAAGTGCCGCCCGGCATGCCCCTGAGCGATGCAGCCGATGCCACGCGCGCCATCGCGGCACAGATCACGCCGCGCACGCGGCTCATCGTCATCGACCATATCGCCTCGGCCACAGCGGTTATCCGCCCGGTCAGTGAGATCGCGGCATTGGCGCGGGCTGCCAGCGTTCCGGTGCTGATCGATGGCGCGCATGCTCCCGGCATGGTCGACCTCGCCATCGATGCGCTGGGTGCTGACGATGATGTCGACAATTGCCACAAATGGCTGTGCTCGCCCAAGGGGGCTGCGTTTCTTGCCGTTGCGCCCAATGCTGCCGTGGCCGCTCATCCTTCGGTCATCTCGCACGGCTTCGGGCAGGGCTTCGGGCAGGGCTTCGGGCAGGGCTTCAGCGCCGAGTTCGACGGCAGGTCGGCACGCACGATTGCAGCCCATGGCTGACCATGCCGGCTGCCACCGACCTGCATCACGCCATGGGCGGACATGCCTTGCGCCAACGCAACACCGACCTCGCGCGCGGGAAGGCTGCAATGCTGGCTGACGCCCTCGGCACGCAGACTGGTGCACCAACCACGTTTCTTGGCGTGATCGCCACAAGCAGGCTGCCCGTCGCCGGTCACGGCGACTGGGTAATGGCCCATGCGATGCGGGACTGGATCTGGAGGAACCGTCCCATGGAGTTGCTGGTCACGGCCTTCGACGGACAATTCCGGATCCGCATGTCCGTGCGCCCTACAATGAGGCGGTCGATGACGAGGCCATTCCGGCCGCCCTGCATGATGCCTGGCGGGCACTGACCTGAAAGCAGATCGGCCGGCAGGGCAGCGCGGACTATGCAGGCTTGCGGGCCGACATCGCCAATTCGCGAAAACCGTCCTTGTCGGCGAAGCGGGACGCGTCCTCGACCTGCGGGAAAGCCGGGTCAGGCGGGTCTCCCATGTCGCAGCGGCGCACCTCGACGAAGCCCGCCGCTTCGAGATGGGCCGCCATCGAGGCGTGGTCCCACATCCACTGATGGGCGCTGCCGCCGATCATCTGCCTCAGGAGGTTGATCGAGCCTTTCGGTCGACGCTCGGCACCGAGCATGCAACTGCGCAAAAAGGCACCACCGGCTTTGACGCGTCCCGCATCAAGGGCCGCCACATAGCGCCGTGCGCGCTCTTCCGGATCTGGCACGATCAGCCGCCCCCCCCGGGCCAGCAGGACATGGGCCTGTCGCAGCGCGGACTTGAAGTCCTCGTAGGCTGAGATGCTCGAGCACATGAGAAGCAGACAACGCCTTCACGGTGCCGGCGGGCACCGGCAACCCGGTCGTGATGTCGCCATAGCGAACCGCGGCGGGTAAGGGTTGCCTGTTCCCTAACATCCGGGACAGCAAGCCCCCCAGAACAGGCAGGCGCTCAAGACGCAGCGGCGGAGAGCTGTCAAAGTTCAGCCAGTCTTCGCCAACGGAGAAGCCGCAGCCGAACTGCACGTTCACAGGGGTCATGGTCTCGCCTTGTCAGCAAGGCAACGCCGCAGCACAGCCCGGGATCGTCAGCAGCACAAGAGAAATCGCCGCGTCGGCGTCAACGCCCATGATCGTTGACAGCCTGGATCGACCCTCAGCGGGCGAGCTTGGCCAGCTCCACGGCCACGCGGAGTTCGATGTGGCCGATCAGATCCTCCAGCCGGGGATCGTCGGTGTTCTCGCGGCGCTGTTCGAGCTGGATCTTGAGCTGGGTGAGCTGCGAGGTCGGCACGATGCCACAAAGAAGGGCGGCCTTCAGCTTGTCGAGCCCATCCAGCAGATCATGGCCACGCTTGACCTGGCGTTTCTTGCGCTCGGTCGCATCTTCGTTCGCCTGGAGCGAGAACAGTGCATCCATCGGCATCGCACCGCTGACGCCGGCCATGCGTGCTGCTTCCGGCTGGACGCTGCCGCCGAGCGTGAAGCGGGCGCCAGTGCCTTGCGCCGGTCGCGAGCCTGAGGCGGCGGTGCGCTGGATGGCCTGTCGAGGATCGATCGGGAACATGACTGAACCTTGCGGCGAACATGGTTAACGATGCGTTTCAGACCCGGCAAATCCTGCCTTATCCGGCAGGAAACGCCGGGTCTGAAAGAGGCGTCATTGGACTCAAACGCAGACAAGTTAATGATTTCATTGAATGATTGTTAAACTCTTCAGTTGGCACAACCTTCGCTAGCAAATCTGGACGGGCTACCCTGCCCCCATTCAAACCCGGAACGAACCAGACCGTGAGCCCCATGACCCGCAACCCTTTCAGAGCGTTTGCCGCAGCGGCCCTAGCCCTTGTGCTCGGGCTGGCGCTGACTGACCCGGCATCGGCAACATCACGCATCAAGGATCTGGCGGCCGTCGAAGGCATCCGTCAGAACCAGTTGGTGGGATATGGCATCGTGGTCGGTCTCAATGGCACCGGCGACACACTCAACAACGCGCCCTTCACCCGCCAATCGGCACAGGCCATGCTGGAACGGCTCGGTGTCAACACGCGCGGGGCCAACATGCGCACCGCCAACATGGCCGCCGTGATCGTCACGGCCACCCTGCCGGCCTTTGCCACGCAGGGCACCAAGGTCGATGTCACCGTCTCCTCACTTGGGGATGCCAAGTCCTTGCAGGGTGGCACATTGCTGGTCACCCCGCTGCTGGGAGCCGATGGCGAGGTCTACGCCGTCAGCCAGGGTGCCGTCTCGATTTCCGGCTTCGCGGCCGGTGGCGATGCCGCCAGCATCACGCGAGGCGTTCCCACGGTCGGCCGCATCGCCAACGGGGCAATGGTAGAACGCGAGATCGATTTCGCCCTCAACAAGCTCAAGAGCCTGCGCCTTGCGCTCCGCAACCCGGATTTTACCACCGCCCGCCGTATGGCAGCCGCCATCAACGATTTCATGGGGTCAGCCACCGCCGAGCCGACCGATCCCTCGACCGTCGTGATCCAGATCCCGCAGCGCTATCAGGGCAACATGATCCGCCTGCTGACGGAGATCGAACAGCTGCGGGTCGAGCCTGACCAGACGGCGCGCATCGTCATCGATGAACGCTCCGGCATCATCGTCATGGGCCGCGACGTGAGGGTGTCGACCGTGGCCGTGGCGCAAGGCAACCTCACGGTGACAATCTCCGAGCAGCCCGAGGTGTCGCAGCCCAACCCGCTGGCCGGCGGACGGACCGCCGTCGTGCCGCGCACGGCCGTGAAGGTCGATACCGAAGGCGGCAACAAGCTGGCCATCGTCCGCGAAAGTGTCTCCCTGCGCGATCTTGTCGATGGGCTCAATGCCCTGGGCATCGGCCCGCGCGACATGATCTCCATTCTGCAGGCCATCAAGGCTGCAGGTGCCCTGCAAGCCGAAATAGAGGTGATGTGATGACCCTTGCCCTGACAGGTCTGACCCTGCCCGCCGCCAAGCTTGCGCTCGGTGCCGCCTCAAGCGCTCTCAGCGCGGTCAACAAGGCTCTCAATCCCGCCGAGCAGAAAATCCGCAAGACGGCCGACGACTTCGAGACCATGTTTCTCGAGAACATGATGTCGCAGGTCTTCCCGCAGGATGCCGGCGAGGGACCGGTCGGCGACAACGGGACGGGCGCGCAGGTCTATCGCGGCATGCTTGTCAACGAATATGCCAAGCAGATGGCGAAATCCGGCGGCATCGGCATTTCCGACACGATCTACCGGCAGATGCTGCAGATGCAGGAGAAGTCCAATGGCGCTTGAGGCAGCCAGCAACGCGGGCCGCGTGCGTGTCGGCTCAGCTGGCGAGGCGCGCGAACTGGTCGAGACCGTGATGGCAACGCTGATGAGCCTCGCCCATGTCATCGGCGAGGAGACCCAGCTGATGCGCGATGGCCAGATCGCCGCGGCGCTCGACCGGGAAGCCCGCAAGTCAGAGCTGGCAGGCTCCTATATGCGCGGACTCGAAGTGATCAAGGCCAATGCCGTGGCGCTCGCCCGTTTCGTTCCGGAGGATGTGCAGCGCCTCAAGGGTGCCCACAGCGAGTTCAGCGAACTGCTCGAAACCAACCAGGCCGTGCTGGCTACAGCCCGTGCCGTATCGGAAACCATCGTCAGGGACCTGGCCCGCGATGCCGGCCGCACCGCGCAGCCCCAGGGCTATTCCCGCGGTGGCTATGGCGCAGTGACGCCGCCGGCCCCGCGCAACGGCACAGGCCCGATCATGGTTAGCAAGTCGCTTTGAGCAGTCGTCAAACAGCGCGCCTTGCTCCACATTAACCATTCACCAATCTTTCTCACCGGGCGTTAAGATCTTCGTGTCATCCTGAAACCGTGTCTGATCGGGGCACGTGGACCTCGGGAGGGTCTCAGGATGGATATCGGCGGGATTAGAATGGCTCCCGCCGCCGCGTCGTTACCAGCGGCCAATCGCGTGGAGCCCAATGCCAGCGGCACTCGTGCCGTTGCAACCGAACTGCCCAGGACTGAGGCCGTCCGTGCGATTGGCGATAGCCCCGCCGTGCGTGTCGACATCCAGCAGGACGTGGCCCAGCAACAGCGCCAGCGTGAAGAACAGCTCCGCACCTTCATCCAGAACCGCAATCTCGTCGATCCGCGCACCCGCGAGATCGTGTATCGCAGCGTCGATACCAGAACCGGGGACGTCGTCCACCAGTTTCCAGACGAGGTGCGCCTCAAGTTGCGCGAATATCTGAACACGATGCGCGACCTCGACGCTGGAGCGCCCCGGCGGGCTGCCCGCGAAGCCTGACATCTCCATGCCATGGACCGGCCGGCAGTGACTGCCAGCGGCATGCCAAAATGTCGCAGTTCATGGTTGACAATTCCTGTCGTTCGCCTCGCACGCTTTACCTGCGATTAAGCTTAACGCGCCATCATCGTCGGGTCAGCAAGAACGGCTGATCAGCCCAGGACGGGCTGCTTCGACCCAAGAATGGTGTGTAAAATGCAGGCTCCTTCGCTGACCACGGGCATGAAGAATGCCCTTTCTTCGCTCGACAATATCCAGGGCCAGATTGACTCGACCAACAAGCGTCTTGCCACCGGCAAGAAGGTCAATTCGGCTCTCGACAATGCACTCAATTACTTTGTTGCAGACTCGTTTTCGTCCAAGGCACGCGGCCTCCAGTCCATCATGGACAACATTGGTCTCGGCCTGAATGTCATCAAGCAGACCGACAAGGCCCTGAGCTCGATCAGGGCCTCGTTCGAGCAGGCTGAAGGCATGATGCGCGCGGCCATGAACACCGCAGGCACCAACGCCAAGGCCACGTCCAACTTCTCCTTCCGCAACCCGTTGACCGGAGCGGCAGACACCATGCAGCCTCTGACGGAAGCCGCAGGCGGCAGCAGCACGAACCGGCTCCAGGCTGGCGACACGATCCAGATCAATCTTGTCCGCGTCAACGCCGCTGGCACTGCCACCATCGTCGGCACCGGCACGACCCTGACCACCAACGCGACGACCACGGTCCAGGACCTGCTCGACAACGTCAACACCAACACGTCGATCAACCTGGCCGGCCAGTCGGCACGCGTCAGCGCCTATCTCAACGACTCTGGCAACATTGTCATCGAGAACAACGTGAACGGGGCCGACGCAGCCACCGGCGAAACCTTCGCCCTCCAGTTCGTCGTCGACACCGCCAGCGGCGGTACCGAGACCCAGAACAACGCCCTCGACATCTTCGGCTTCTCCGGCGCGGTGGGTGCGACCCCGTCCGCGACCGGCACAGGCACGCAAACAGTCGTTATGCTTGGCGCAGCGACCCTTCAGGAGCCCCGCACTTCAGCTGCGAAGTCCTTTCGTGAAGTGCTGACGCAGATCCGCAACACCGCCCTTGATGCCGGCTATAACGGTACCAACCTGCTTCAGGGCGACCTTCTCCGCATCGGATTTAACGAGGATGACTCAACGTCGATCACGACACAGGGTCGCCGCATTGACGCTTCTGCATTGGGGTTCCAATTGGACAACATCCTGACCGCGTCTGGCGACGCCTTCCGTGACTTCCAGAGCAATGACGAACTGTCCGCCGCGCTGGCCAAGGTTCGCGCGGCCAAGGCCACGATATCCGGCCTGTCGACAACCTACTCGTCGAACGCCAACCTGATGACCAACCGGCTGGACTTCACCAAGTTCGCCAACAAGAACTTCACCGACGGTGCCGACCTGCTGACATTGGCCGATATCAACGAGGAAGGCGCAACCCTCGCCTCGCTGCAGACCAAGCAGCAGCTCTCGGTGCAGGCCCTGTCGCTGGCCAACCAGTCCGATCAGGCCATCCTGCGTCTGTTCTGATCCCGAACAAGGCGGCGCAGAACGCGCCGGAGTCAGTACCGGATACCGGCAGCCAGAATGGCCATGGCATCTCGCGGATGGCGGATTCCGAAAGGAGCCCGCCATCTGGCGTTTCAGGTTCTCCCCCACGCGGGCGCTGCGAGACGCGGCGTTGCCGGATTGACAGCCTCCAATCGTTCGGTAAAAAGAACGAACCGTTCGCCAGCCTCTTCAGGAGCTTTGCCCATGTCTGCCCAGCACCCCGGTTTTTCCACCCTCGCCATCCATGCCGGTGCGGCCCCGGACGCGGCCACGGGCGCACGCGCCACGCCGATCTACCAGACCTCGTCCTTCGTGTTCGACGATGTCGACCACGCGGCCTCGCTGTTCGGGCTCCAGGCCTTCGGCAACATCTACACCCGCATCGGCAATCCGACCAACGCGGTGCTGGAAGAGCGCGTCGCTGCACTGGAAGGTGGCACGGCAGCCCTGGCGGTGGCATCCGGCCATGCCGCGGAGTTCCTGACCTTCCACTGCCTGCTTCAGCCGGGCGACGAATTCATCGCAGCGAAAAAGCTCTACGGCGGCTCGATCAACCAGTTCAACAATGCCTACAAGAACTTCGGCTGGAACGTGGTCTGGGCTGATTCCGACGATCCGGCGAGCTTCGAAGCGGCGCTCACCGAACGCACCAAGGCGATCTTCATCGAGTCCATCGCCAATCCTGGCGGCGTGATCGTCGATATTGAGGCGATCTCGCGGATTGCCCGCAAGGCCAACATCCCACTGATCGTCGACAACACCATGGCCTCGCCATACCTGATCAAGCCGTTCGAGTTCGGGGCCGACATCGTCATCCATTCGGCCACCAAGTTCCTCGGCGGCCATGGCAACTCGATTGGCGGTCTGCTGGTCGATGGCGGCTCGTTCAACTGGGTCGGCGACAAGCGCTACCCGATGCTGTCTGCTCCGAGGCCCGAGTATAACGGCATGGTGCTGGGCGAGACCTTCGGCAATTTCGCCTTCGCCATCGCGGCGCGCGTGCTCAGCCTGCGCGACCTTGGCCCTGCCCTGTCGCCGTTCAACGCCTTCCTGCTGCTGACCGGCATCGAGACCCTGCCGCTCCGGATGCAGCGCCATTGCGACAATGCGCTCGCCGTGGCGACCCACCTGAGCAAGCATGCGGCCGTGAGCTGGGTCAACTATCCCGGCCTGCCGGGCGACCGCTACCATGAGCTGGCCAAGCGCTATTCGCCCAAGGGGTCGGGCGCTGTGTTCACCATCGGGCTCAAGGGCGGCTATGCGGCCGGCGTCAGGCTTGTGTCGAACCTCAAGCTGTTCAGCCATCTCGCCAACATCGGCGACACCCGCTCGCTGGTGATCCACCCGGCCTCGACCACGCACAAGCAGCTCACCGATGCCCAGAAGAGCGCCGCCGGTGCCGGTCCGGAAGTGGTGCGCCTGTCGATCGGAATAGAGGATGTGGCCGACATCATCGCGGATCTCGATCAGGCACTCGGTGCCTGAGACAAAAATCGCCATCCAGACGTCAGCCTTGTGTCCGGCAAAATCCGGCCACGAGGCTGTCGGGGATCAGGCCCTGACTGGTTGAAGCGCCGTGCGAGCAGGCTCGCCGCTGACAGTTCTTGTCCGCTCCGCATGCCAGGCCGCAACGCCGAGCAGCACGATCGCGAAGCCCTGATGGGCAAGACCGGCCCAGAGCGGAACCGCCGTCAGCAGCGTGACCACGCCCAGCGCGCCCTGGCAGAGCACCAGCCCGGCCAGCAACCGTGCGCGGAAGGCAGCGCCAGAGCCCGGCATCGACCGGCTGACGCTGATCGCATGCCAGAGCGCGAGGCCCAGCAGCAGATAGGCCCCGGCGCGGTGATTGAACTGCACCAGCGCCACGTTGCCGGCGAAGTTCTGCACCCAAGGCTCCTGCGCGAACAGCGTCGCCAGACCCGGCGCGAGGCCGCCATCCATCAGCGGCCAGGTGTTGAAGGCCAGCCCCGCATCGAGCCCGGCCACCAGCCCGCCCAGCGCGATCTGGAGGAAGATCGCCGCCAGCATGACACGCGCGGCGGTCCTGACCTTTGAGGCAGGTGCCGCTTCACGAACCGGACCCAGCGCCGACCACATCCAGACGATGGCGGCAAAGATGATGCAGGCGAGACCAAGATGCAGCGTCAGCTTGATGGGGGCGACGGCGACCATGCCGGGTTGCAGGCCCGAATGCACCATCAGCCAGCCGATGCCGGCCTGTAGCCCGCCCAATGTGCCGATCACCGCCAGCGTCGCCAGCAACCGCCCGCGCACCGTGCCCTTCCAGGCAAACCAGAGCAGCGGCACGAACCAGGCAAAGCCGATGAAGCGACCGAATTGGCGATGGCCCCACTCCCACCAGTAGATGAACTTGAACTCGCCAAGGCTCATGCCCTTGTTGAGCAGCTGGTATTGCGGGATCTGGCGATACTTCTCGAACTCGATGGCCCAGGCCGCATCGCTGAGCGGCGGCATGGCTCCCATGAACGGCCGCCATTCGGTGATCGAAAGCCCTGAATCGGTCAGGCGTGTGGTCCCGCCGACCAGCACCATCGCAAACACCAGCAGCGCCATGATGCCGAGCCAGAGCCGCACACGCGCCATGGCGGCGGCCTGATCAGGCAGGGACAGGGACCGGGTCGGGAAGATCGCAGCGCTCATGATCGGCGGTTTAACGCTGCCATCCGGCAAGCTCAAGGCGCGTTTCGGCGCAGGCGCGGAGCGCGAACACCCCGTTAACCACCCCTCGCAACGCACTCTTAAGGTTAAGCTTGGTTCATCATACAACTTTAGGAAGCATTAGGAGGCGCTGGCCAGTCTGGCAGGTGGAACGGCGGGCAGGAGCTCGTGCAATCCAGAAAAACCGACTTTGGTCCCAGAAAGGATCCTCACAATGGCAGTCTCGCTTACCGCCGGCATGCGCAATGCCCTGAACTCCCTGACCGATCTTCAGAGCAACATCCAGAGCACGAACAACCGCCTTGCCACCGGCAAGAAGGTGAACTCGGCTCTCGACAACGCCCTGAGCTTCTTTCAGGCAGACTCGCTCAGCTCCCGCGCTCGCAACATCACCTCCATCCAGGACAACATCGGTCTCGGCATTCAGGTCATCAAGCAGACCGACAAGGCCCTGAACTCGATGAAGGCCTCGCTCGAGCAGGCTGAAGGTGCCCTTCGCGGCGCTCTCAACAGCACCGGCACCAACGCCAAGGCCGTCTCGACCTTTACCTTCCGCAACGCCAACACGGGCGCTGCTGATGCGACGGCCCTGCTGACCGAAGCAGCTGCCGGCACCACCGCAAACCGCCTGCAGGCGGGTGACACGGTCACGGTCAACCTCGTCCGCGTCAACGCCGCTGGCACTGCCACCGTCGTCGGCACCGGCACGACCCTGACCACCACCGCCACGACCACGGTCCAGAACCTGCTCGACAACGTCAACAACAACACCTCGTTGAACGTCGCCGGCCAGTCTGCCCGCGTCTCGGCCTATCTGAACGATTCCGGCAACATTGTGGTCGAGAACAACGTGAACGGGGCCGATCCAGCCACTGGCGAAACTTTCGCCCTTCAGTTCGTGGTCAACACCGCCGGCGGCGGCACGCAGACCCAGAACAACACCACCGATGTCTTCGCCTTCGCCGGCAACATCGGCAGTGTGCCAACCTCGTCGGGTACCGGCACGCAGACGGTCACCATGGTTGGCAGTTCGACCCTACAGACCACCCGCGCAGCGGCTGCAAGCTCCTTCCGTGAACTGCTGACCCAGGTCCGCAACACGGCGCTTGACGCAGGCTACAACGGCACCAACCTGCTTCAGGGCGACTTCCTGCGCACGGCGTTCAACGAAACCGGCTCGACCTCGGTCACGACCCAGGGCCGCCGTATCGATGCGACGTCGCTGGGCTTCGCGCTCGACAACCCCACGAACCAGTCTGGTGATGCAGCCCGCAACTTCCAGAGCGACCGTGAAATCAACGCCGCCATGGCCAAGATCACGGCTGCCAAGGGCACCGTGAACGGCGTCTCGGCGTCGTTCTCGAACAACGCGACGATCCTGCAAAATCGTCAGAACTTCAACAACGAGACCATCAAGACCCTCAACGAAGGCGCAGATCTCCTGACGCTGGCAGACATCAACGAGGAAGGCGCCGCCCTCACCTCGCTGCAGACCCGCCAGCAGCTGTCGATCACCGCTCTCTCGCTCGCCAACCAGTCCGACCAGGCCATCCTGCGTCTGTTCTGATCCAGACCACGCCGTTTCGGCAACCGGAACGACACAAGGCAAACCGGCGGGGCGACCCGCCGGTTTGTCCGTTCCGGGGCAGGTTTTCTTCCCTCACACCCGTCTTGCGAATCGCATATCCCGGAGCCGGGCAGGAGATCCCGGCATGAGCAGCAAGACCCCCGTCAACATCCTGATCTGTGTGCCCAGCATCCGCGGCACGGTCATGAGCCACACCATGGTCAGTCTCTCGCGCACCGCATTCCTGCTGGCGACGCTTGGCATCCCTTGCGACGTGATCAACATCGACAGCGCCGAAATCACCGTGGCGCGAAACACCATGGCTTCGCACGCGCTGCGCGAGAAGCACGTGACGCACATGCTCTTCGTGGACGACGACATGAGCTTCGAGGCAGACGCCGTTGTCGATCTGCTGCGCGCCGACAAGGATGTGATCGGCTACATCTATCCCAAGAGGCTGTTTCACCACGATCAGTTCTTCGCGGCCGCAAGGGCCGGCAAGACGATGGAAGAGGCCTCCACGGCCGCACTTGAATTCGTGCATCGCCACCTGCCCAACTCGACCCTCCAGATCACCGAGGGGCTGTGCCCGGTGGCCGGCATCGGCATGGGTCTTTGCCTGATCAAGCTCAGCACCTTCCGCACGATGATCGAGAAGGGCGTGGTCAAGACGCCGGAGGCAAGCAAGGCCGAGAACAATGGCGGCTTCTTCGACGGCGCTGTCACAGGGTTTTTCGACCCGGTCTTTTCAGCCGAAATGAACCGCTACCTGTCCGAAGACCTGTCCTTCTGTGACCGCTGGATCAACCAGTGCGGCGGCGAGGTCTGGGCCAAGGTCGACCGCAAGATCGGCCATATCGGCATGCAGATGTTCGCCGGCAACTACATGGACCGGCTGCGCACCGGCACGACCTGAAGGGGAAGGGTCGGCTATCGCGCTTTGCGCTGCATGAG
>Ga0164293_10003715_pt1 | contig 13043 bp, 13 predicted proteins | sample GEODES118metaG_FD_111487 | JGI IMG/M metagenome (GOLD analysis project Ga0164293, IMG submission 111487) | Eutrophic lake water microbial communities from Lake Mendota, Wisconsin, USA - GEODES118 metaG | ecosystem: Environmental > Aquatic > Freshwater > Lake | place: USA: Lake Mendota... | reverse complement strand
TTGAGGCCGAAATCCATGACCGCGAACAGGCAATCGCGCGGCTGCATCAGGAACTTGCCACCCCCGAGGTTTTGCGGAATGGCCAATTGGTTGTGCAAATGAACCGCGAGCTTGAGGAACACAGCGCGACGCTGGAACAACTGATTGAGCACTGGCAAGAAGCGCTCGAGCTCAATGGCTGAGCGCCTCCAGGGCAAAGCGTGGTAGCGGCTTTGCGTTACCACGCTTTCCAAGCTGACGGTCCGACTCGCCTGCTTACCAGCGATAATGATATCCGCCACCGCGATAGCCGCCGGAACCGCAACCAGGCGAGGCGTAAATCGGCCGGTAATAACCGGCACGCACCGGATAGCCATATCCGCCGTAGTAGCTCACCCGCGCCGGCGGGTAATAGGCTCGATGCCCATAACCCCATCCGGGATGGCCAAAGCCATTGCCGATGCCAACCACGACTGTCGTCCGAGAACCTCCCCCGTAATAGCCGCTGTGCCGATAACCTCCGCCTGAATGGAAGTGCTGCCCCCAGCTGATACTGGCCAGACAGGTTGAAACCAAAAACACCGCCGTCAAGATCGCGAGTTGCTTCATGAGCGTTCTCCCCAAAAGCGACTTGGTAGTCACCGCGTGCACGCACACACAGTTCCAGCAACATTTCGCATGCATCCAGCGTGCCAATTCGCAGTCTTAACCGGTTTGGTCCGTCCCCAAGCCTCGAATGAGATGCCGCAGCCGGAATTCCCGGCTTCTCCTGCCGACCTCGACAGCTGAAGATTCCGCCTTTTCAGGTCACGCCAAACACAACTCCAAACGATACACTTGAGGGATCGGTCCGGTGTCGCGAGCCTGCAGCGCCTGCGCCGCAAGTTCGACGGCGCTTTGAGTTCAACGGCGCTTCGAATTTTATGGGCGCTTCGACTTTGATGGCATGTCACCTGACCAACACCATTCCTGAGGTGGATGGGCTCGCCTGCCGTTATTTTGCTCCCCAACCGTTCGGAACTGCCACCATCATGTCCGGCGAAAACAAATTTCTGAAAGTCGAGCTTTCCGGTCAGCGACTACCGCCGAATCAACAACTGGTCGCAGCTGACAAATGGCCGATTATCGGCGAACGAAGTCCGGCCGCCGGCTTGCAACCACTTCTCAGGATCCATGGCGAAGTCGCACAGCCACAGTGCCTGAATCTTGAGCAACTCGCTCGCCTGCCTCAAACCACAATGCAACTTGACCTGCACTGTGTCACCCGTTGGTCGAAATTCGACCTCGTCTTTACCGGAGTTCTGCTGGCTGACCTGCTTGAATTGGTGCAGCCCAAAAGTACGGCTCGGTTCATCTCCTTTATCGCTCATTCGGAGCGCAGACATAGCACGTCGCTGCAACTGAACGATGCCCTCGCCCTGAAAACGCTGATTGCGACCCAAGTTGGAGGTCAACCACTTCCGGTCGAGCACGGTGGTCCAATTCGCAACCTGGTCCCTCGGCGATATCTCTACAAGAGCGTCAAGTGGCTGTGTGAACTGGAACTGCTGAGCGACGATCGCTTGGGGTACTGGGAAGCGGAATCCGGTTACCACAACACGGCCGACCCCTGGTTGGAACAACGGTACCTCGCCCCTTCACTCGATCGCCGGGCCGCAGCCAAACTCATCGAGTCGCGGGATTTTTCCGGGCACGATTTGCTCAGCATCGATGCCTCGCGGCGCGAATTGAATGGACTCCAAGCGGTTGCCGCCTTGCTGCGGAACGCTAACTTTCAACACAGCCATCTGCGGAGCGCCAATTTCTCTCAGGCAAATCTCTCCAATGCTCATTTTGAGGGAGCTGATTTGCGAGCGGCCGACTTCAGCGGAGCTGATTTGGAAGGTGCCTGCTTTTCCGGGGCCGACTTGCGGGGCGCCAACTTCACCGGCAGTTCGCTGTTCGGCGCTTCGTTTTTCGACAGCTCCGAGCAGGGGACCATTCCCGCCATTTTGGATCGGTCCACGAATCTCCCAGCCGAATGCCTGCCCCCGCTGACTCCTGAACAACTCGCTTTTGTCACCAAGGCACTGGCAGGCGAACCGCAATCATCCTGATTGGTTTCATCCCGCAGCAATTGCCTTGGGATTTGAGCCAGACTGAACCAGCCTCAGCGCAACGTGTTCTTGGCCCGCTTGAGATTTTTGGCCAACTGCAGGCCGACCATCTCGAGAATTGGAGAATCTCCAAATCGTTGGCGAAACTCTGCGGTCGCATCGGCAATCGCCGCATCTGCCCGTTCCAACTGCTGCTCGAGCACTCCCCAGACCAAGCGGGGACCAACTTGCAATTCGCGGGCATAAGCTTCCAAATCCCGTCGCAGGACTTGGCCCGGATCGAATTGTGCCCCAAAGCTCATTGCCAAATTCCGGTCCAGTGATTTGTAGATTCGAGTGCACACCAAGTCATAAAAGGGAGCCAGCCGTACCCCATTCTCCTGACTGAGCAACAACGATGCGTTCTTGGCATGGCCATCACAATTACCGAACAGCCAGTTGAACAGCCCCCAACTCACCAGCAATCTCAAGTCGACCACCGGCAGGCTTCCGTGCGCACGGATAATGTTTGCCAACGCCCCGGGACTGGGACCACCTTCCTTTTGATACTTCCGGAGGGGACTCTGCCCCAGCGCCTGACAAAAGTCCTCCTGATGCAATCGAACAATCATTGCGCCTTCCTGGCGACGATCGTAGCGTTCGACCACCAGGATCGTCCCGCCACCTTCTGGTCGCCACAGGTCAGCCACTGGAACAGGCAAACCGAGCTTGCCCGCAATCAGCCCCATCAAGCATTCATTCTCTGGCAGATACTTGAAATGAGGCGAGGCAAATTTGAGCAAGTGCGTGCTCGGTGCCGGACCAAGCGGAAGGCTCGCCGCGCTACCTTCCAATCGCACCGGCAACTTGTCCTGAGCTCCGGCCAGGGACAGTCGAACACCATCCCTTCCTACCGTCGAGGAAAACACATCCGGCGTATTGGCCAACGACCAAAGCCGAAGTTGTTCTGTCGTAATCGCCCGATAATCCGCAGTTGAACCTGCCCCCGCCGGCGGGGCGTCCCCCAGCGTCAACGCCCCGGCACACTCGCCGCCGATCAGTCGCAACAACTCAAAGTCATTTCCGGGCGTGACCTTCAGTCTCTGGCACAACCGTGTGCGGACGTCAGCCTCCGGCAGGAGATTGGCGAAAAAGCTGTGCGCTTCTGCGCCATACCGTTCCGCGCGCAGCGGCAACGACAACGAAATCGGAAAGGCAGTCGGCATCCCTAACCACTCCGCCGAATAAGCAAACGCCATCCGCTCATTGCGTTCGAGCTCGACTGTACCTACAAGTCGCTGAGTCCACCAAACCGGGAGCTGGCTCATTCGCTTCCTCCCCCGCGAGTCATAACCTGCAAGTCGACGCCAAGCACACTCAAGACCTGCAGGACCTTGTGCATTTCCGCTGTCGGCTTGCCACGCTCCAGTTCCGAGACAAACCGCACCCCGACCCCAGCTACTTCTGCCAATTCGGCCTGAGTAAGCTGGACCTCTTTCCGCCTCCGGCGAACCACGGCGCCCAAATCAGCAACTGTTCGAACCCGCGTTGGTTCCATGAGCCACTCCTTCCCGTACGGGAATAAACCTGCCAAGACCGCCCCGAAATTCCCGCTCGGGAATACTATTAATCTACCGGCCATTTTCCTCCCGAACGGGAAAAATCCGACGCGGCTCGAGAAAAACAAAGCGATTGGGGGCGTTGCAAACGGACCAATCACGCTCCAATACACCGTTAGCTCTTCGGCGAGCTAAACCACCAGCTTCGGCAACCAAGAAGGGCGACAGGAAACTGGCCCAGCCATTATCCCGAAAATTCAATCCGGGAGGCAGCAAATAGGGCCGGCAATCGACGCGGCCAGCCGTGAAAACCCTGGCGGCCGCCAGCAGCTCTGGCCATCAGCGCCTGCTTTCGCTGACGTTTCAACGGTCAGGCAGAATGTTCCGCCCCTTGGCTTAGTGAAGTCAGGCTGCGGAGGCACCGTTCCAGCAGGCGACGCAAGGCCATCACCCCGTCGAAGTCGAGTTAGCCGCAAGGGCCTAACCTTCGAATCGCTTGATCAAAATCGAAGCGTTGTGCCCGCCAAATCCGAACGAGTTGCTCATGGCATACTCGATCTTTCGCGACCGCGCCTGGTTTGGCGTGTAATCCAAGTCGCATTCCGGATCCGCTTCATCCAAATTGATCGTCGGCGGGATCACGCTGTCCATCAATGCCTTGACCGTAACGACCAACTCAATCCCGCCACTGGCTCCCAAAGAATGCCCCAGTTGGCTCTTGGTGCTACTGATGCTCAGCGTCTTGGCTGCCGGGCCGAAGACCGCTTTGATTGCCTTGGTTTCGGCGATATCACCGAGCGGGGTGCTGGTTCCGTGAGCGTTAATATAGTCCACCCGGTCTGGATTCACGGCCGCATCTTCGAGGGCCATTCGCATTGCTCCAGCTGCCCCGGTGCCGTGCTCGTCAGGCTGCGTGATGTGACCTGCATCGCAGGTTGTCCCAAAGCCAATGACTTCACAATAAATCTTGGCGCCGCGTTTTCGCGCGTGCTCCAGTTCTTCGAAGACCAGCAATCCGGCGCCATCGGCAAAGACAAATCCGTCGCGGTCTTTGTCAAACGGACGACTGGCCCGAGCGGGCTCCTCGTTCCTGGTCGACAATGCCCGCATGTTGGAGAAGGCGCTCATTCCAATCCGGGTAATGGCCGCCTCGGCACCGCCGGTCACGACCAAGTCACACATTCCGGAGCGCACGTGATCAAACGCATTGCCCATCGCGTTGGTAGCGCTGGCACACGCCGTCGCGATCGAATAATTTGGGCCGCGCAGACCGTGAATGATCGCCAAATTGCCACCGCCGGCGTTGAGCATCAACCGCGGAATGGTCATCGGCGAAACCCGGCTGGGGCCTTTGGAATTCAGTTTGACAACCTGCTCTTCGCAAGTCTCCAAGCCGCCAATTCCCGATCCCAAGACGACGCCATAGCGACGAGTGTCTCCGGAAAAATCGAGCCCCGCATCGCGAATCGCATCGGTCCCCGCGACGATGGCATACTGGGCAAACCGATCGACCCGGTTGAGCTCCTTGTGCTCGATATAGCCAGTCGGATCAAAGCCGATTACTTCGCCACCAAAGGTGACCTTCAAATCGGAAGTGTCAAATAGCGTCAACGGACGGATGCCGCTTTCGGCTCCGACTAAACGCTTCCAACATTCTTCCAACTCGCAACCGAGCGCTGAGACTATTCCCAGCCCCGTGATGACCACGCGCCGCTTCATGGATGCCCCGAATATCGTTCCGAACTTTGCAGCTGTTTAGCCGCCGGTGCTCTTCTTGATATGGTCGATCGCTTCGCCCACAGTCTGAATCTTTTCCGCTGCTTCGTCGGGAATGTTGACGTCGAACTCTTCTTCCAACTCCATCACCAGTTCAACGGTATCGAGTGAGTCGGCGCCCAAATCGTTTACAAAATTCGAATCGCGGGTGATCTTGTCTTTTTCTACGCCCAGCTGATCAGCCACGATTTCAATTACGCGTTCTTCAACGGATGCCATACGAAGGGGGCTCCTAAAAATGTTCTACTTGAGAGTTGAAAATATTTGTCTTGAGAGCTTATTAAATCCGGTCTGACCCCATCATTCTGGAGCGGACCGCTGCCAAGCAATTCAGTCACAACCTAAGGAAAAAAACCAAGCCAACCGGAAACATCCCCAGCCGCTTCAAGCATCATGGTTCCGGGCGGAACCAAGGCAGTCAAAGCCGCGGGAGTTTACCCTACTGCTCGCGCTCGCACGTAGGCCTGGAACAGGTCACGCTCACGCATAAACAGGGCCCGTAAACAGGGCTCGTCACGCACATTGGTCAAGCAAACCATGCTCCGCCCCCCGAGCAGAGTACTGCCGGGCGACTGGACTTGCATCGTAGCGACGAATGCCTTGCCGAGGTAGTTGGCAATTTAGTCGCCAACAAGATAGACAATTTTAACAAAAAGGGTCAAGGCAGGGACGGACCGTCAACATGGTTTCCGCCGCCCTTTTTGCCCCCCTCCCGTTCGGCCAATTCGGCCTAATTGGCTAGGTTTGCCACTTTGCCAGAGCGGCAACCCCCGCCCCGGCACCCCGACAGGCAGTACGATCAGCCGGTCATGCCGCCATCAACAGTCAATACTTGACCGGTGACATAGGCAGCGGCCGGGCTGGCCAAAAACAATACGCACGCGGCAACTTCGTCAGCAGTCCCAATGCGGGCGGCCGGAATCTTCTTGGCAACTTCGGCCAAAATCGAGTCGCCCAAGGCAGCCGTCATCTCGCTTTCAATGAATCCGGGGGCGACGGCGTTGACCGTGACTTTCCGCTTGGCCAACTCCTTGCTCAGACTGCGGGTCATGCCAATCATCCCCGCCTTGGATGCCGAGTAATTGGATTGGCCAGCATTTCCAATCAGCCCGGAAACGCTCGAAATATTGATGATTCGCCCGTAACGAGCCCGCATCATCACTTTCGAAGCGGCCCGGCAAAACAGAAATGCGCCGCGGAGGTTCGTATTGATTACGTCGTCCCATTGCTCGTCGCTCATCGCCGGCAAAAGGTTATCGCGGGTGATGCCGGCGTTGTTGACCATGATGTCGAGCCGTCCCCATTCCTCAGCCACTTTCTGAACGATTCCATCCACCACTTCCCGCTTGCTGACATCTCCGGCCAAAACATCAGCTTGCCCACCGGCAGCGCGAATCGCGGCCACGGTCTCTTCGAGCTTGGCCGCGTTCCGGGCTACGCAGGCGACTCGCGCTCCGCTTCGCCCCAAAGCCAACGCCATCGCTCGCCCCAATCCTTGCGAGGCCCCGGTGACGATCGCATTCTGTCCCGCCAAGTCAACTTTGAGTGAATCCAAACTCATTTTCTTGCTTTCCTCGATAAATAAATTGATTCGTTATCCCGTGTTTCGGCTGCGCCCCAGTTCAGCGGGCCGGTCCAACGGCTCCATTCCGCCAAAGAAGCCCTCGCCAATGATTACTTAGCCGGCATCGAGCACGCCATGGCAAGCAGTTTTCCTTGCGATTCGCTTCATTAATCCTCGCAGGACCCGCCCCGGCCCGACTTCATAGAATTCGTCAAATCCGTCCGCCAGCATTCGCTCCATCGAGTCCTGCCACAGCACCGGCGAGCAAACCTGTCGCTCCAGCAACCCGCGAATCTCACTTGGGTCCTCGTGGGTTCGGGCATCCACATTGGAATACACCGGAATCCGCGGAGCCTTAATTTCGGTCGCGGCCAAGGCGGCCTTCAGCCGTTCAACCGCCGAAGCCATGAGCGGCGTATGAAAAGCGCCCGCCACGGCCAGAGGCACGGTCTTCATCGCTCCGGCCTTTTCAGCCAACCCAGGGACCCGCTCGCATGCAGCCCTGTGTCCGGACACGGCAATATTCCCTGGACAGAGAAGGTTAGCCAATTGCAAGACTTCCCCGGCACCCCGCGCCTCTTCACACAAGGATTGAACCTGCTCCCGTTCCAAGCCCAGAACGCTTACCATGCCGCTTGGCTCGGCATCCGCAGCTGCCTGCATCGCCTCCCCCCGCTGCTGCACCAATCTCAAGCCACTCTCAAAATCAAGCGCCCCGGCACAAACCATCGCCGTGTATTCGCCCAAACTCAAGCCGGCGGCACCGGCACAGGCCGCGACGACCTCGGGCCGTTCCTGTTTGAGCAACTCCAAGGCCGCCAAGCTGGTGACGAACAAAGCCGGTTGGCTGTAAACGGTGCTGTCCAGCTTTTCTTTCGGCCCCTGAAAACACACTTCCGCCAAGTCGTAACCAAGCACTTTGGCCGCGCGGTCAAACAACTCACGAGCCGCCGGCAAGCGCTCACACAATTCCTTGCCCATGCCGACTTCTTGAGCCCCCTGGCCCGGAAACAAAAACGCAATCTTGCTCAAGCGTTTACCTCATGATTGATAATGCCTGCTTCGGTTCAGCCAAACACGGCCTGTTCCGCCTGATGATTACCGCCAGTTACTGGTCTGAGGTCAAGCCCACCACCGCAGAGTTACGCCAAAGAACTTCCGGGCAGCGGCTCCTCGTCAGCCGAATTTCGCCCCAAAGCGGGCGGTCATTTGTCATTCAAGCAACGACTTGTCCCGCTTTACTGGGAGTCGCAAATGCTCGTAGGCTCGCGGTGCGGCAACCCGGCCACGGGGAGTTCGCAGAATCAACTCCATCCGCAGCAGAAATGGCTCGACTTCGTCCTCTAACGTATCCGAAGAGGTATTCATCGTCGCGGCAATCGTCTCGATTCCCACCGGTCCGCCACCACACACCCGAATCAAGGTCTCGAGGTAACGCTTGTCCTGACGGTCCATGCCCAGCGAGTCGATTTCGGCCATCTCCAACGCCGCTGCTGCCGTCGGCAAAGTAATCCGACCATCTGCCCGACTCTGCGCATAGTCGCGGACCCACCGCAGGCGATTGTTGGCGACCCGAGGCGTTCCCCGACTGCGGCGGGCAATTTCGGAGGCCGCATCCGCCTCGATCTCAATCGACAACTTGGCAGCGTTCCGCGTCACAATTTCGGTTAACTCGGGAAGCGTATAAAAATCGAGGTGCTCCCGAATCTGAAAACGATCCCGCAGCGGCCCCGTCAACATCCCGGCTCGAGTCGTCGCCCCGATCAGGGTAAACGGCTTCAGCCGAAAATTATGTGTCCGGGCATTGATTCCTTCACCCAAAATCAAGTCGATGCGAAAATCCTCCATCGCCGTGTAGAGGTACTCTTCGACCGCTTTGGGAATCCGATGGATCTCATCGATGAACAGCACCTGTCGAGCCTGCAGGTTGGTCAGATTCGGAACCAAATCTTTGGGAGCTCTCAGCGTCGGGCCACTGAGAAAATCAATGTGCACTCCCAATTCTTCCGGAATGCAATGAGCAAAGGTGGTTTTCCCCAAGCCTGGTGGGCCGTCAAAAAGAATATGGCCCAACGTCTCGCCGCGCCGCAAAGTCGCGTCAATTGCGATCCGCAAACGGGCAATCACCTCCCGCTGTCCAACCATTTGGTCCATGCGTGAGGGCCGGAGTTTCGGATCGTCCTCCTGGGCTGTCGGTTGGTTGGATAGAATGGTTTCACGGGCCATATCGAGACCGACCGATCTTCTTTGAACAAAGTCCTGCAGCGCCCGCCCACCGCCACTACAGCCAATTCAGGCTCGGAGGGCAGGGGAGTCGTCAGCCCAATTTATAACAAACTGCAGGCCAATTTATAACAGACTGCAGGACTGTACGAAAAGCCACTTGCCGGATTCTACCCCATGGCCCGCCCCAAAAACCCGCGGAACACCTTGCTGCATGCAATTGAGCAGTCCAGCCAGCCGCTCTATCTGCTCGATTCGGAAAACACGCTCGCATATCTCAACCCAGCAGCGGCTGAATGGTTAAGTGCTGCACCAGAAGAACTGGTTGGACTTCGTTGCCTGCCATCCGCCGTTCCGCTGGAAGATCCGCTGCTCAATCGATTGCGTGGGCTGGTGCCCCAACGAGACACGGCCACCATCTCCGACGAATCGCCCTCGGAAATATCGAACCTGCCGGCTGTTCTGACCGAGGTCTACGCGCCGCTCGCCAACGGCTCGACCCCCATGCGCCGCGCTCTGCTGCTCTCACTGGCCGCGGAGAATTGCCCCGTTGCAACGGCCACGGCTGAAGGGCCCTTCCTGCTAGTTCAGGTATTGCCAGCGGAGCCCCAGCCGTCGCAGCAAGCCGCAAGCTTCACTCCAGAACTGCCCCGCGAACTGCATAAACTGGTGGTGGAACTGTCTGCCCTGCAGCCTGCGCTTCGCCAATTGCCCGGCCTCGTCGGCAAACATCCGCTGACCTGGCGGCTCAGGAAACAACTTGAGGCAGCCTGTGAGACGCGAGCCAACGTGCTGCTGATTGGCGATGAGAAGACACTTACCGATTTGTTTGCCAAGGCAGTCTGCCATGCGACGGCTGAACGAACGGCAAGCCTGCCGACAGTCCTCAATGGACGCTTGACCGATGAAGAACAGCTGCGCGAGACGCTGGGGGGTATCTCCCGACGCACTTCAACCGAGAAAGCAGCTCCAGCCACACTCTTCATCACCCATGTTGACCTGTTTCCAGCCAGCGCGCAACCGCTACTTCGCCAATGGCTGCAGCAGCAGGGAAATCAAGTGCGCACGGTGGCTACCAGCCCGCAGTCATTGCTTGAACTCGCAGCCGCTGGCCGCTACGACCTGGAGCTCGCCACGTTGCTGTCAACGCAAGAGATCACTCTGCCGCGACTGATGGAGAGGCTCGGCGATCTACCGGCGATCGCGACCCACTGGCTCGAACAGCATCAGGCAGCCCGCGCTGCACCAACAATTAAACTTTCCACGGCGGCCAGCGAGCAATTGCTGGAGTTTGAATGGACCGGGGACTTGGAACAACTCCGCTCAGTCCTGCTCCAATCCGCCGCCCAATTGCCGTCGGGTGGACAACTCCTTCCCGAACACCTGCCTGAAATCGTTCGCTTTGGCATTCAAGCCCGGCGGATCGGTCGCCCACCCCAACTGGCAATCAACCTCGACCATTACCTTGAAGAAATCGAACGGCTCATGCTGGAGCGGGCACTTCTCCAAGCCAATCAAAACAAGGCTCAAGCGGCTCGCTTGCTCGGACTGACCCGTCAACGTTTTCTGCGCCGTTGCGAACATCTCCAATTAGCCTTGCCCGAGGAACCGATTGACTTCCGCCCCACCGGCGATGAACCTGATGATTCGGACGAGATTGGCCAAGCCCCCCTGGCGGGAGACGCCTGATGCCACTCGCCCCACGCTCCAGCTTGCTCAAACATCGCGCCCTGTTAATCGACCCGTCCAGCCGCTGGGCAGCCCCCCTAAAGCAGGCGCTGGCCGACTTGCCTTGCCGAGTGACCCCCTGGCTTCCGGACTGTCAGCAACTTGCCCAATGCCCAGACGCACTCGCCCAACTGGCAGCTCAATGGCAACGGCCCGGCCATTTCCCGACGCTGGTTTTCTATCATTGCCGGCCCGACAACCTCGACTTCCTTCGGTTTTGGGCTCAGGCCGAATTTTCCCTTCCACTCCCGCCACTGATTGCACTTTTGGATTCGCTGGACGTGGCAGCGGCCGAACGACTGCGACAATTAGGCTGCGTTCAAGTGCACGCCGGTTTCCACACTTGGGACCGCTTGGTAAAAACGGTGACCCCAATCTTCCAGACGCCGGTCTATTCCGACCAGAACTTGGAAGAACTGGTCTCCGCCAATCTGCCCTGGTCGCTGTGAATTCTGCGGACGTGAATTCTGCGGACGAAGCGACAGGTGAGCGATGAAAAGCCGAGCTGCCAGAATCTCTGGCCGCCGACTGCTTGCCGGGGCAAACGGACCTGCCAACCGGCGCTGAACGCCAATTCCGCTTCGCAACCATTTCAAATCGTCTGCGGCGCTCGCGGCGACTTCGCCGGGAGTCCGCAGCTGGGCCGCAGAATTCGAGTGGCAGGGAGTGGCTTGCCGGGCAACTCCCCGCCAAGGGCTGTGTATTGCAGGGCAGATCACTGCAGGGCAGAGCAGGGGAGGCAGCAGCAGCAACAGTAGCGGAATAGCTACTGGGCAGAGCTGAAGCCAGGCAACCAGCTTGCCCGAATTCGCCCCCAGCATGTCGACCATTCACTCTGGAAAGAACACCAACAGAAAGTCCCATGACCATTTCACTCGAACAAGTTGAACGATTTCTCCTCAATCTGAAGGACCCCGAAAGCGGACGGCCTCTGAGTGCTGGCCAACAGGTCAAGTCGATCAAACTGAACAGCCCGTTACTAACGGCTGAAATCGGACTCACCAGTTTCTCAGCTCCGCTTCACCGTGACTTTCTCGAACGAACCCAACAGCAACTGGCGGCTCAGTTTCCTGAGCTGACCGAAATCCACTTGATACCAGTTCCGCACGAACGGCCCGCGCAACCTCTGGGGACGGTCGGGCTCACGGCCAAGGCCGTCATTGCGGTCGGCTCCGGGAAAGGAGGCGTGGGTAAAAGCACGGTTGCTCTCTGCCTCGCCTTGGCATTGAAGCGGTCAGGTTGCCGCGTCGGCCTGATGGACGCTGATGTGTACGGACCGAGCGTCCCGCAATTGACCGGTGTTCGCGGGCATCTCGCCAAGTCGGGCAACAAGATTGAACCTCAGAATTACGACGGCATGCCAATCGTCTCAATCGGCTTCATGGTTCCACCCGACCAAGCCGTGATTTGGCGCGGACCGATGCTGCACTCGGCAGTCACCACCTTTGCCCGCGACATCGCTTGGGGAGAACTCGATTACCTGATCATCGACATGCCGCCTGGAACTGGCGATGTGGCCCTGACGCTTTCGCAAATTCTTCCCGTTACCGGCGCCGTCGTAGTCTGCACTCCGCAGGAAGTCGCCCTGATCGATGCAATCAAGGCCGTGTCGATGTTCCGCCAAGTCAAGATTCCAGTAGTTGGCGTGGTGGAAAACATGAGCGGCTTTCTCTGCCCCGACTGCCACAAACGTTACGACATCTTCGGCAAGGGCGGAGCCCGCGAATATGCCGAACAAGCCGCGCTTCCGTTTCTTGGTGAGATCCCGATCCATATCGGGGTGCGCGAACGAGGCGACAGCGGCACCACTGCAGAGAACTTCCTCGACCCACAAATCGCGCCCTATTTCGAGAAAATCGCTTTTCAGCTCAGCCAGCATTTATCGCAGAAGGCTGCCCAGAGTTCGATTCAGGCTTCTTTGCCTGTTTTGTAGAAACAGCCCCCCCAGTTGAAGATAAACGACCTCATTGCGGACTGCCCGTGGCGGCGATCGGACCTGACTTGCGCCGTTGCACTTCGCAGGCATGTTCCCGCGGCGGGCACGCTCCTGCCCTAACCCAGGTCGCCAACGGCGGGCTCTGTAAGAAGAGGGCTCTGTAAGAAGAGGGCTCTGTAAGAAGAGGGCTCTGTAAGAAGAGG
>Ga0164293_10003713_pt1 | contig 13047 bp, 8 predicted proteins | sample GEODES118metaG_FD_111487 | JGI IMG/M metagenome (GOLD analysis project Ga0164293, IMG submission 111487) | Eutrophic lake water microbial communities from Lake Mendota, Wisconsin, USA - GEODES118 metaG | ecosystem: Environmental > Aquatic > Freshwater > Lake | place: USA: Lake Mendota, Wisconsin... | reverse complement strand
TGGCGCGCATTGACGCAGGCGAAAGCACAAGATTGGCAAGTACGAGCAGTGTCTTGCCACCTTCATAGACATGAAGATCCTTGCTAACCGATAGGAATGCCTCTAGAACATTCGTTCGGTGCGTATGGACATGAACTCGACACGAGGGCAAGGCAGCCGCCCATCGCTCAGCATTAGTGTAGTACCCGGCACGAAGATCCCAAGCCCCATGTGTCAATGAGAAAGGGTAGAGCAATTCTGCTTCGTCGTGTTCAAGGAGTACAACGTGCAAGGGAACACCTATAGATTTTCCAGATGCAGCTGGAGCGAGGCCTTAATGAAGGCAACAAACAGGGGATGTCCGGTTACTGCACGCGACTTTAGCTCAGGGTGAAACTGTACGCCAACAAACCAACGGTGCGTTGGGATCTCAACAATTTCTACGAGGCGCCCGTCCGGGGATGTACCACTGATCAACATGCCTTTGGACTGCAATGCCTCACGAAACTCATTGTTAAACTCGTAACGGTGCCTGTGCCGCTCAGAGATGTGCTGAGACTTATATGCCTGATACGCCTTTGACTTTTTCGATAACTCACACGGGTAGGAACCAAGACGCATTGTGCCGCCTTTATCGGTGATCGTGCGTTGTTCAGGTAAGAGATCGATGACGTTAAACTTGTTCTTCTTGAATTCAGCTGAGTTTGCTGTCGGCATCATTGCTACGTTTCGAGCATATTCAATCACCGAGCACTGCATTCCAAGGCAGATCCCGAAAAATGGTACGTTCTGCGTACGCGCATATTCAATTGCCGCGATTTTACCTTCAATGCCGCGAGAACCAAATCCAGGTGCTACCAGCATGCCTTCTACACCTTTGAGCATCTCAGATGCATTGTCGCGAGTAATCGTCTCTGCGTCTATCCACCGAATGTTGACTTTGGTGTTGTTGATCGCTCCTGCATGGATGATGGCTTCCAGAATTGACTTGTAGCTATCTGGATACTTGTTGTATTTCCCAACAAATGCAATCTCAATCCCATGCTTGGGTGCTTTGATGCGGTGAACAAATCTTGACCATGTTTCCATGTCTCTCTTCGACCGCTTCAAGCCAAGCTTCTCGCATACGATGTTGTCGAGCTCATGTTTGGCAAACAACATTGGAACTTCATAAATCGTATCTGCATCGAGAGCTTCGATAACGCTGCGTTCTTCAACGTTACAGAAGAGGGCGATCTTCTGCCTGATATCCTTTCCTAGCTTCACCTCGGCTCGGCAAAGCAGGATGTCGGGAGTGATTCCTGACTCCATCAATGTCTTGACGGAGTGCTGCGTTGGCTTTGTTTTAAGTTCGCCGGCACTCTTGATGTACGGCACATACGTAAGATGCACATCTAGAGCATTGCCACGGCCAACCTCTAACCGAAGTTGCCTACAGGCCTCGAGAAACGGAAGCGACTCGATGTCTCCAACTGTTCCACCGATCTCAATGATCACAACATCATACTTGCCGTCAAAGGCGCGCATTCTCCGCTTGATTTCATCCGTGATATGCGGAACAACTTGCACGGTCTTGCCGAGGTACTCACCCTGGCGCTCACGAGTAATAACGTCGAAATAGACTTGTCCAGCCGACGCAGTATTTGCCTTCGACATACTGACGTCGAGGTAACGTTCGTAATGCCCAAGGTCTAGGTCGGTTTCAGCCCCATCATCGGTTACATAGACTTCACCATGCTGGTAGGGATTCATCGTTCCTGGATCGACATTGATGTACGGATCCAGCTTTTGAATCGTTACGGTAAAGCCGCGCTGACGCAGCAGCAGACCGATGGAGGATGAAGCTATACCCTTTCCTAACGAGGAAAGAACTCCGCCCGTAATGAAGATGTACTTTGACGTCTTCGGCACACGACACCTGAGGATAATCAGAGGGGATTGGACGGGCTCAAAACTACGGACTGTTCGTGGAATTCGGTACTGCAATTCGTAGCTTGTACGCAGATTTGAGACCTTCATGCGATTATTTCACCTCGCCTTTTTCTTTGCGTGCAGCCTTGTATGGATTGGCTGTACTTCGAAAACCAGCCAGACAGACAACACAAGCGCGTCACTGACTATTTGGTATCTCAACAATACCACGGGTCTGGAGACAGCCATTATTCATGCAGCATCGGAGTTGAGTGAATCCAACCTCAATGTCTCATACAAAGCCTGCAGCACATTGGAATTACAGCTACTTGCCCGTGGACGCAGCCTTGCCAACAGACCGGATGTTATCATCATACCGGCAGAGTACCTTGCTAAACTTGCCAGCAGCAATGTGCTGAAGCGGACGTCGAGCAAGAACCACGAAGACATCTCACCAGCAGTGCAATCGTGCATTTGGCAGGGGGCTTCATGGGCAACCCCGCTTGCTTGCGACACGAGAATGTTATTTATCAACAGGTACTTGTTCCGAACCGACTTTTCCACATCCTCACCAATCTTCCTGAAGAATGTCTGGTCCAGTTCATCTGCATTCACCGGATCGACTGGCCATTTCTGGGCAGCACATAGTGATGACCCTGAAACGATGTATCGCTCGATACTGTCGTGGATGAACATGTATGGGGCTAGTGTTTTCGATCAGAACAAGAACCCAGCTCTAACGTCTCCCCAAAACGTGCGTGCGCTTGAGTCCTTTGCAGAGATAGCCCGCGAGGGCACAACTGAAACTGAGCGATATCTCGATGCCGCCTTGCAGCATGGTTCTATTGGCCTTTGGTATGGCAGGGCCTCGCTGATTCGTGATTCGCATCAACAGATCCGTAACGGCAGGTTAATGAGGCAACTGCACCAGGAGGATCATGCAGCTGGCCCCGCAGTTGTCTTTACCACCGTTGCCTGCGTTACGCGGAACAGTACCAATGCATCACTCGCCGAGAGTTTTATACGTGCTGTCAAGCAGAACATTGAGGTTAGTTCAGTTGCTGGTTTTCCAACAACAATCGCTTACTGGAATTCATCAAGCAATGATGATTCGTATGACATGACCTTGACGTCCAAATCAATCCTGCAGGGCCGCTCCATTCCCTCGCATCCTCAATGGGATGAGATCTGTCCAATATTGGAACAGGCCTACACACGTGTAATTCTTGGCCACGCAGAACCCGTCCAATCACTACAGCAGGCACAGCACGAACTGTTGCAATTGCAGGACTCATGATACGAATCACCCTTGTCATAGCACTTGTCATTGGAACTGCATTTTCCGTAATGCAGGGGCAGGATGGTTTACTCACTGTTACCGGAACAGTGCAGGCAGATTCGACATTGCAGCCCCTTCGCTTTGTGCGCGTGCGTGAACTTGGCACTGCTACATCGGTATTGACAGATCGGTATGGACACTTTACCCTACGTATTCCTGGCAGGGCAGATAAGGGCATTACGCTGACTTATACACTTCTTGGATACGTCACAGACACCATTTCGTTACCCCTGCGTGATACCTCGATCATCGTATCAATGAAGGAAAAAGCCATTCGTGGCGCAGAAGTACTCGTAAGCGCTGAAGATCCAGCACGGTCAATCATGCGTCGGGTGATTGAACGCAAACGACAGCAGGAAGACAGTCTAAAGAGCTACACCTACATGCTCTACACGAAGTTCATCGCGGCTACCGATACAATCACGGCGATGCGCAGCACGGGCATGGGAGATTCAACAATCGTGAGTATTCTGGAGTCGTTTTCAAAAGGCTACTACAAGTACAAGAACAATTACTACAATGAGATCATCCAGAGGCGTCAAACCGCTAATGTCCCATCGCAAGCAAACAGCGTAACCTTTGGAACAAATCTCAATGTGTACGAAGATGTTGTGAACATTCTCGGAGAGGGCATTGACTCACCGTTCGCTATTGATGCTCTAGCGATGTACGACTATACGCTTCGATCCGACGTCGATGAAGACACCGTAATGATTGAAGTTCACCCCAAGGGCAGACTTCGCCGGGCATTTGATGGGAAGATTTTCATCGACCAGAGAAACAACATTCCGATCGAAGCCCAGTTGGCTCCGACTGATGCTGTGAACCTTCCGTTCAATGCGTCGTTGCGATACAGGCAGACATTCCAGCTGCAAGACGGCATGGTTGTTCCGGAAGCTCTTTCTATCCAGAGTTCACTTCAGGCCTCATTGTTCTGGATTGTTGAGCCCCGTTTGGATGTTGACATAGAAACGCTCTGCTACGACTATAGAATCAATCGCGACGTACCTGACTATATTTTTGATCAAAAGAGAGTCGAGATACTACCAGAGGCTTCTGTCTATGATTCCATGTACTGGAATGCAAATGCAAAGCTTCCGCTGCGGCCCGAAGAGGCCAGGGCATATGATGAGATCAACTCATTTGTGAACAACCCCGATAGTTTAGAAAACTCACTGCTGAATCGATTGTTTGGTCCTATTCGGCAGGGGATAGCCATGCTGGGAAGGCCTCCATTTACGGGTTTTGACGACATACTACGATACAACGGGATACATGGTCTCTATCTTGGCCTCGGACTCGCACACAGCATAGGTGGAGTGTTTAACACAAAGATTACAGGGGGCTATGGCACCCTCGATAATGCATGGTACTACTCTGGTATAACTACGATTCCTATCGATGCACATGAAAAGTTTAACATTTCACTCTCATATGGCAGGGAGTTGCTTCGCCGCGACAATCCAAATGTGGTTCAGCGCAGCCTGATCACGGCTACAACACTCATGTTCGGGAATGATTACGGCGACTACTATTACAGCACAGGCTCAACAATCGGTGCCTCGTACAGCTGGGGTCAGCTGCGTTTCATCGGTCAGGATCAATTCATCCGGCCCAGCAGGGCAGAGATACGATTCAGATCATCTGACGATAGAACTGCTCGTTCGTCTGATCCATTCCACATCTTTCCCCGACGCGACACACTTAGACCGAACCCTGCGATTGCTGAAGGACGATTATCATCGATAACAGGCAATCTCTTTCTCGACTTCTTTCCAACTCGTAGAATTTCACGTAAAGGGCTGCAAGTAAGTTTTGAAACAGCTGACAAGCAACTTACAGGGGGCGATTTCGAGTTTTCGCTCCTCAGCTGGCAAGGGTTCTTTCGAACGTCAACACTACCATTATGGTCACTTGATGTGTACGTCGGCGGTACATGGTCATGGGGCCCTGTTCCACCGCAGCGGTTCATGAGCACAGAATCTGGCTTCAACGGCATTGTCGTTGGGAATGCGTTTCGTGGTATGCGCGTCAAAGAGTTCTATGGGGACCGTTCATTTGAGCTTACGATGAGTCACAACTTCGGTGAAGTTGTTCCCGGCGTTCTGCGAATACCCAACATTGCATCATTTGGACTGGAGCTCATTACGTTTGGTGGGTTTGCATGGACCTCGTTTTCCGACGCAACACGGGAGCGGTACAACCCGCAATTGCTCACAACAGCAGAAACAGCTGACGCTATCTACTATGACTTTGGGGTGAGCATTAATCGAATACTGATCTTTCTTCGCTTAGATGTTAGTGCTCGATTATCGCAGCGCGATGTTCCTCAGATCAGATTCACTGTCTCGAACGCGTTGTTCTGATCACCAAGAACCACGAGCGTCTATATCGATGATTAGCCGCACCTCCGAAGATGCATGCCGGCGATAGTACTCATCCTGCATTGCACGTAAATGCGACCTACAGATTTGTCCAGAGGGGTCTTGGTCCTTGTTGTTCTTGATCACGATGATCCGCCGGTACATGTTTCTGACCCGCGACACCGATGGCGGCACTGGACGATACACCCTTACTGCATCATGCTCTTTTGACAACAGCGCCCATACGATCTCTGCATGCTGCTGGGTCAGGGATTCCTCGAGAGATCTGCATTCAATAACGATGAACCGAGCAAAGGGGGGATACGTGACCTCACGACGGGCTACGTATTCCTTCTGGTACCAAACATTCAATGCTCCTCGGTCCTGCTCGCCAGACACACAGACCTGCATTGTAGGATCAGTGGATGAATATGTCTGTAGAAGTACCAGCCCAGGCTTATTGACGGCCCTACCAGCACGGCCGCTTACCTGAAGCATGAGCTGCATCGTCCTCTCACTTGCCCGGAAATCGGCGTGAAACAACGACTGATCAGCGTGCACAACCACTACAAGGGTACAACGGTCGATATCAAGCCCCTTGGCGATCATCTGCGTTCCAACGAGCACATCGATTGCGCCCTGACTAAACTGCTGAAGCAACAGCCGATGCTGTCCCTTACGCGATGTACTGTCGGCATCCATCCGGGCAATCGAAGCTGGCTTGTCGAGGTATTCCCGCAGTGCTTCACCAAGTTCTTCTTCAAGTTTCTGTGTACCTGCTCCGATCTCTGCCACATCCGTACTGCCGCAGGTTGAACATGCCTGATGGAACTGCTGAGATGCCCCGCAGTAATGGCACTTTAAAACGTTTGGATACTTATGGTAGGTAAGTGCAACGTCGCAGTTACTGCACATCGGAACGGTACCGCAATCGTTGCACTGAACGTGGGCTGCAAAGCCGCGCTTGTTCAGAAACACAAGAACACCTTCATTGCGCCGGATTCTGTCTGCCATGGCAATAAGCGTTTCCACCGCAAACGCCCCTACCATTTGTTTTGTTTTCCTGGCAAGGCGAAGATCGACTGCCTGGATTGCAGGAAATGAAACACCATCTGCTCGCTGCGTGAGTTCGTGTATTCGGTACCGCTGAAGCAGTGCGTTATGGTATGATTCGAGGGATGGCGTGGCAGATCCCAGCACTACGGCACAGTCTGTGAACTTCGCCCGCATAACTGCAACATCCCGTGCATGGTAGCGTGGCGCAGGCTCATCCTGCTTATAAGAGGCCTCGTGTTCCTCATCAACAATGATCAGTCCAAGCGAGGGGATGTCGACAAACACCGCCGAACGCGCTCCGATCACGACATCGACATCACCCTTTGCAATCCTGTTCCACGTCTGGATCCGCTCGCCCATCGATACGCGTGAATGCAGGACAACTACTCTGGATCCATACAATGCCCGGAACCGATCTCCCAGCTGAGGCGTCAAGGCTATCTCGGGCACCAGCAGCAAGGCTTTCTTTTGCTGGGTTAACACTTCATCGATCAGACGCTGGTACACGATTGTCTTACCCGACCCAGTTACCCCTCGCAGAAGATGTGCCGAGAACCCATGTGTCCGCATGTCGTTGCGTATGGTCTCGATGATCGACTCCTGCTCATGCGTTAGGCATACTTCTCGTTCGTCCCGCTGCACAAGAGAACCTTCAGACGCCATCTTGCCGGAATCAATGTGGTACTCGCGCAGATAGCCTTTTTCAATCAGGCTGTCGATGCTGCTTATGCCCACGCCCGTCTTCTCCGACAACTCTGCAACCGGCAGGGGGCTTGCAGAAACATGCAGCTTTACGAAGGCTAATGCTAGTGATTGCTTTGGCGCTTTCTTATCAAGAATATCGAACACTGAGCGCAGCTCTGCCTGATCGTCCTGTAACGCCTGAGCAACATCGACGCATCGGATCATACGTCCACGCACTTGTCGCACCTGCTCTGCGACGATACTAATCCACCCGTCACGTACCAGTGCATCAAGCTGATCGGCCACATACTGTGTTTTAGCTTGACGCTGCAGGTACGATACAGAAACATCCCCCTTTGCCTGGTCAAGAATCCGAAGCAATGAAGCACGCTTGGGGGCCCTGCGCATCATCGTTTCATACTCAGAGGTAGAAAGTGGACGCTCAACGTGTATCCGCATAATGGTATTCGGCTGCATACCGCTCGGCATTGCAGCCTGAAGAACCTCACCCCACGAACACAGGTAATAATCTGCCACCCTCCGACTGAGCTCTAGCAGCTGCACTGAGAACGTAGGGGATTCATCCAAGACTTCTATAACAGGCTTTACATCTTCTATCTCCGTTGATCCCGTCTCGACCACCGTGCCTGTGAGCATACGTTTCCCTAACGGGACAACTACTCGAAAACCTGGACGTACGTGCTCGTGGTCGTCCACAACGTATGTCAGAGGTTCTAGACGGGGTATAGGGAGGGCAACGCGGATGAACATGGACAGCGAAAATACCCTGTTTATAGGCAATAATTTTGCAGTCAAATCGACGTTTATCGCCATGAACCGACTTCTGCGCTATCCATTTGTTCGGGCCCTTGCCTTGGTGCTTGCGGCACATCCAATGAGCCTTCTAGCAGGCAGTATGCTTCCACAAGAGCCGCCCGTGGTGCGTCTGCGCGATGATGAAATCGGAGCGAGCCGCCGCAATGCAATAACAAGGGCTGTGCAGCGGTGCTCACCGGCAGTTGTGGGAATCAATGTTACGGAAACCCGCTCGCAGTATTACCGAGACCCAATCGACGACTTTTTTAGCGACCCTTTCCTCGAACAATTCTTCGGTAGGCGGTCTCGCACGTACAAGCAAGACTATGAAGTGCGGTCTCTTGGTTCTGGTTACATCGTGAGCTCTGATGGGTATATCCTCACAAACGACCACGTTGCTGGCAATGCATCGAAGATCGTCGTAACTCTTACCAATGGAACCAAGCACGACGCCAAGATTATCGGTACAGACCCAACGTCTGACATAACCGTTCTCAAGATCGACGGCAAGGGATTTCCCTTTCTCACCATGGCAAACAGCACCGAAGTAGAGGTTGGTGAGTGGGCTATTGCATTTGGGAACCCGTTTGGTCTTTTTGATAACAACGCGAAGCCAACTGTTACCGTTGGAGTTGTCTCTAACACCGGGGTTAGTTTTTCGCAGTCAGATAACCCGGGTGTTGATCGCATTTATCGGAACATGATTCAGACGGATGCTGCCATATCGTCTGGCAATTCCGGTGGACCGCTCGTGAATGCACTGGGCGAAGTGATCGGCATGAACACCGTTATTTACTCGACAGCCACGAGCTCTCGAGGTGCAGGTAGCATCGGTATTGGTTTTGCTATACCCATCGACCGCGTACGAAGCATCTATGAGAAGCTTAAACAGCGGGGAACAATTGATCGTGACTTTTGGACGGGCATGAAGGTTGCCAGCATTACGGAGGACGTTCGAAACTACTATCGGTTAGAAATTGACAATGGCATCCTTGTCACACAGGTATCGGCAGACAGTCCTGCTGATGATGCAGGAATTGAGCCCGGAGATGTTATCATTGCTGTCGACGGAGTGCCGACGTTGCGTGATGATGATCTTAACATTGTGATCCTCGATGCCGAGACACAACAGACGCTGCGTGTAACGGTATTGCGCGACGGTAAAGAGAAAACTCTTTCGCTTCAACTTAAAAAACGTCCGCGGAGCGGTGGTGTCAGATACTGAACACAAAAGCATTCTCAAATCTGAAGGTCTACGCAAAGTTTATAAAAAACGTGTCGTAGTGCAGGGCAGCTCTCTCGAGGTGCGCCAGGGAGAATGCGTAGGGTTGCTTGGACCGAATGGTGCCGGCAAGACAACCACGTTCTACATGATCACGGGCATGGTTGTCCCAGAGGCTGGCAGAGTGTTTCTCGACGGAAAAGACATCACAACCATGGCGATGTATCGTCGGGCTCAGCTTGGTTTGGCTTACCTTCCGCAGGAGCCATCGGTGTTCCGGCGCATGTCTGTGGAAGACAACATTATGGCCATCCTTCAGCTTCAGCCCCTTTCCGCTGAAGAGCGGCGAAGAAAGCTTGAAGAACTGTTAGCAGACTTCCGCATAACGCACATACGAAAGAGCAAAGGGTATATGCTCTCAGGGGGCGAGCGTAGACGGTGCGAGATTGCACGGGCCATAGCAACGAGTCCCAAGTTTGTGCTACTTGATGAGCCGTTTGCTGGGATTGATCCTATCGCCGTCGAAGATATCATGACGATCGTCACAGAGCTTAAGCACAAGGGAATCGGTGTACTGATCACCGATCATAACGTACACGAAACTCTCAGCATCACAGACAGGGCATACATCCTGATCGATGGGGCCATCTATGTAAGCGGTACAGCCGAAGAAATAGCCGCAAACGCAGAAGTCCGCAAACGGTACCTAGGGGAGAACTTCTCACTTGAGAGGTACTGACGCGGTAGATACAGTTATCTGTATTCGAGTTGCAGCATAAGCGAGCGTGTAGGTCCAAGATTACCTACAGCCTCTACATAGGCATAGTTCGTGAGGTTTCGTCCAATAAGCCCAATACGCCAGGCTGAAGCCAAACTTGTAAACACACGGGCATCAAGGATGTGAACAGGCACGCGAACATCTGCATCGGTTATAAACAAGGCTAATCTGTCGTCTATAGCTTCCACACGATCTTGGTATCGGTACTCTAGCTGAAACTCGAGCCATGAAATTGGTGTCCAGGATGCACGCGAATACCACAGAACACGATTGCGATACTTCAGGATCGACCCCAACGTCATATCTACCGGATCCATCAGCGTGAGCCCCGTCTCAGCAAAGAGCGTCGATGAGAATGCCATACGCACAGACAGTTCGGCCCCGAGGATACGCGCCCGCGTTAGGTTTGTAAAAATGATTGGAATACTATCTGACGTCAGATCGAATGTTGGTTCGATCAAGCTGAATAATTCATTGTCGAAGACTGCCAGATCGATTTCTATGGGGACAACGGCCCGTGATTTCCAGTTGAAGCCGATTTCGCTGGACCATGAATACTCTGCCTGGACTGATGGATTTGGTTTGACCTTAAAGGGACCATACTGCAGATTTGCGTACCGCTCTGCTACCGTTGGAGCGCGGAACCCTCTTCCAGTAGAAGCACGCAGAGTTACGTCATCACTTACAGGCCATGAGAGTCCAAGCTTGGGCGAGAGCACAAGATGCGAGCCAAGGCCCGAGGTTTCTTCCCGGTCTATACGTGCGCCAAATGTAAGAACAGGTCCGGCGGTCTTGTATTCACCTTGAGAGAAGGCACTTACAATGTGCTGCATCGTCTGACCGTATACCGGACTCGTAACGGTGTTCAACCGTGCAGAAAGCCCAGAGGTTAGCAGGAACTCATCGCTCAGTGTGTTGTTAATCTGGACGTCGAGGTTATGCGCATGCGCAATAGAATAGTCAGGGGGCGCAGAGGAGCTTGCATACTCGTAGCCAAAATCCGTGCGGAAATAGCCGTAACGTGTTAGCAACGTATTCTGGTCATCGAGAATCTTTGTGTGCTCAAGACCAGCGGCAATCTTGGATGTAAGAAGCTTTTCATCGAGGATCTGATTTACAGACGGCGCAGTCGCATTCTTGAGGTCTTTCCAGTAGAGATAATTCTGCCTCTGGTCTGTTGCATAGAACAAATTTGCCTTCAGGGTCTGCGTGTTGTCGAGATCGTAGGAGAACTTTGCAAAACCGAAACCGCGAAGCGCACCATCATAGGCTCGAAACGATTGGTCATTGCGTATTCCGCCGCTTACTGAATACTCAAAATCACCAACACGCTGTGCAACCCGAACATCAGCACCAGACATGGTTGTAAAGCCGTTCGAAACGTAATTCCACCGTTCGTACGGGGCTCCTGTATACAGACCTGCATAGCTGCGCCCCACCACGGTTAGTTCTTTCGTGGCACGCTTGGTTTGAATGCTCACCACGCCACCAAGCGCACCAGTGCCGTAGAGCGCAGAGCCAGCCCCCTTGATAATCTCAACACGCTCGATATCCATAACTGGCAGTACGTCAAACTTGATATCGCCGTTATCACCAGACAGCAGTGAAAAGCCATCGAGCAGAACTGCAGTTCTCGACCCCACACCTAAGGCAAAGCCGGAAGCGCCGCGAATGTTTACTTGATCTTTTACAACAGTAATCCCGCTCACATACCGGAGAGCGTCATCAAGACGAACAATTCCTCGCTGCTGCAGATCCTGCGCCTTCATGATCGATACACTAATCGGAACATCCTGAACGGCCTGCACACGTTTGTTGGCCGATACCACAACTTCGTCGCGCAGAAGTGTCGAACGCACAAGTCGCACCACGAATCCAGTAGCCCCTTCCGAAGAAGCTCGAAATGTCGAAAGATCCATTCGCAGCGTTTCGAATCCGACAGCAGTGAAAACCACACTTGCGCTGGTAACAGATTCCGGAACCTGCAGAACAAACTCTCCTTTTGACCTGCTATACGTTCCGATCTTTCCAGGTTCTATGCGAATTGCCGCTCCGACAATCGGCTCGAGAGATGCAGAATCCTGCACAATGCCCCTTAGGCCGACAGTTTGTGCCGTGGCGTTACCTGTAATGATGGCAAGCGCTAAGAGGGTAACAGCTATGGTCTTCATCACGGGAAGGGCTGCGGTGGGAGGTTTGCAAAATCTACCTTGAAGTCTATCGGTACAGTGCCGCCCGAAGGCACCACAATGCGCCCGGGCTGATTTGGATCACCGGTTGGGGCATATACATCCAGCATCAACCAGTCCTTAAGAAAGTCCGGACCGCTTTGCATTGCCACCACGACGTATTCGAATGTTCGTGGTGTTCCTATCACCTCTACAACGTACGATGTAGAGTCTACTAGTGTTGGAAGCATTACAGGGGTGTACGACGCAGTCTGCGCAGCCAGTGCAAGCAGCACCTGGTTTGGTTCTGTGGGTTTCTTTTCGAACGCCACTACGCGCAAATCGTATATCGTGTCGGCTGGCCATGCTGATGCGCCACCAACGTAGCGTATCGTGCCCCGTATGCCACTAAATGGCCTGACTGCCTCTGGGTCTAGACCGCCGCATGCGCCCAATACCAGCGCCAGGAGAGCAACCCCAACATTGATGTATGCTTTCATGGACTGCAGGTTACGAAGCAACATGTATTCCGCAAAGTGTTACTTCTTCACAACGATTGGCAGTAGTATCTGACCTCTGCCGCTCCTAATGGCTACCATGTAGCGTCCCTGCGGTATCATGGAAAGATCCATGGCCAGGGTTGAGATTCCAGCCGGAATCTGCAGTTGCTGGTCTGCAACACGAACAGCATTGCTTGAGAACATCACAAGACTGGCAGAAGCTGCTTCATC
>Ga0164293_10003712_pt1 | contig 13047 bp, 14 predicted proteins | sample GEODES118metaG_FD_111487 | JGI IMG/M metagenome (GOLD analysis project Ga0164293, IMG submission 111487) | Eutrophic lake water microbial communities from Lake Mendota, Wisconsin, USA - GEODES118 metaG | ecosystem: Environmental > Aquatic > Freshwater > Lake | place: USA: Lake Mendota... | reverse complement strand
GAACACCTAAAGTTCCCATCAAAAGATGATTTATATAATTTCCTATATCAAGAACATACTATGGAAATTTTCGGACATTCGGGTTCTGTTGAGATGTCTTCCATGCATGATTTGAACGAATTTTATACTGAGATGAGAGACTCACATGAGATAATTATTGTTTCTGATGAGATAGGTAAATCCAAACCAGCAACGTTATTTTTCCTATCTAAGTTTGGATGTTTAGTCGAAAACATTAAATTTTATAGTGAAATTACAATAAATTCGTTGTGGGACTCAATAGACATTTTACTTACTTCAAATCCTAATCTATTATTAAATTATCCTGAAAATAAAATATTGATTAAATATAACACAACCTACAATTCTGATGTTGTGTGTAAATATGAAATCAATAATTTAAAGGAATTAACTAACAAAATAAAAGAAATTTATGCTTAACGTTTTAGGTAATAATTATTTTGTCGATTTTGATGAAATAGAAAAATATATCGATATGTCAGGGGTTCCTGAAAAAGAAATTAACGAAGAAGAAGGAGGAATGAGCGAAATGAAAGTCAACATTATCAAATACGAAATGATAAAAATGATGTTGGAAGTTATTTTATCGGAAGAAACAGATGTGGATGAAAAACTCGGAATGAAAAATTCCAACAACATTAGCGTACCATTCAAAATAGCATTCAACAGCTTATTAAATAAAAACTTAATTAATCATTATTAAAATATGGAAATCAACGTAGAAAAAATCAAAGAATCCATAAGTAATCTTAGAAACAAAAATTCTAGGATTTATTTTATGGTACAAGACACAAAAGGAAACGCAAAGGCGTCCGTCAAATTTATTTATGAGACGGCATTAACACTTAAAAAGAATGGGTTTAATCCTATAATTTTACACGAAAAAAACGATTATACAGGTGTTGAAAAATGGTTAGGTTCTGAATACATGACAGAATTACCACACAAGTCGGTTGAAAATCAAAATCTCGAAATTACACCTGAAGATTTTATCGTTTTACCTGAGATATTTGGTTTTGTTATGGACCAAATTAAAAATTTACCTTGCGGTAAAATTGTATTAGCTCAGTCATATCGATATATTACTGAAACTTTACAACCAGGTCAAAATTGGTCTCAATTCGGGTTTTTAAAATGTATTACAACAACTGAAAAACAAAAAGATTATATTGAGAAAGTTATGAAAAATACAACTTTCGATATAATTGAACCTACGATAAGTGAGTATTTTGAACCAAGAAAGTTACCGGCATTACCTATTGTTGCGGTTCATACAAAAGACCAAAGCGAAACAATCAACTTAATTAAAACTTTCTATTTGAAGTTTCCACAATACAGATGGTTTACCTTTAAAGATATGAGGGGTCTTTCAGAAAAAGAATTTTCTGACACTCTTAAAGAATGTTTTTTAAGTGTTTGGGTAGATGATGATAGTGCGTTTGGAACATTTCCACTTGAATCTATGGCGTGCGGTATTCCTGTGATAGGGAACATTCCAAATATGCAACCCGATTGGATGACAGATGATAATGGAATTTGGGTTACAGATAAAACTTTATTACCTGATTATGTTGCTGACTTTATCCAAAATTGGTTAGAAGACAATATAAAACCTGAAATAATCGAGAGTGGCATTAAGACAGGTGAAAGTTTCAAAAATAAAGAACAATTTGAAACTTCAGTATTAAAACACTTTTCGGGGTATCTAACCCAAAGAGCAGATGCATTCGAAATGCAATTAAATCAAATTCAAAAATAATAAACATGGAAAATACAATATCAGTAATACTACCAATTAAATCATCTCTTACAAGAGATTTTAATGAATATTTTGACAAGGCAATTACGTCAATAAAAAATCAACTTGTTAAGCCTGACGAGCTCGTTATTGTTCACACTAATGAAGAACAATTAACTAAATTACTAAACGAATACGATTTTGGTGAGTTAAATGTTGTAAAATACGTTTGGACTCAAGAACCAAATTACGGAGAACAAGTTAATTATGGTATAAAAAATTCAAAAGGAACTTGGTTTTCTATATTTGAATTTGACGATGAATACTCTGCAATATGGTTCAAAAACGTAAAAAAATACATGGGGTATTACCCTGAAGTTCAGGCGTTTTTACCTGTGGTTGTTGATGTTGACGATAAAAACACCTTTGCGGGTTTCACTAACGAAGCGACATTCGCCGCTAACTTTACTATGGAAATGGGTTATTTAACAAATGATACATTACATAATTATCAAAATTTCCAAACTGCTGGTGCGGTTTTTAACAAACAAGTAATCGAAGATTTTGGTGGGTTTAAACCATCGATTAAATTAACATTCGTATATGAATTCTTCTTAAGATTAACCTACAATTCTGTTAGTATAATGACTATACCAAAAATTGGTTATAAACATACCAACATGAGGGAGGGGTCAATTTTTTGGAACTATAAATTTAGTGAAGAAAAAATTAAAGATGACGAAGTTAAATTTTGGTTGGAAACAGCGAAGAAAGAATATTTCTTTGTTGACGATAGAGTCATAAAATATACACCACAAACTGCGTAATGACAGAAACTTTTTCAGGCACAACTGAAGAAGTCTTATCAAAAAAAAGAGGTAGAAAAACAACAAAAGAAAATTATTTTGATTTAAGAGAAGAAACCGCAGTAAGAAATTTTTTATTAGCAGAAACTTCAGAGGAAAAAAACAAAATATACAACACCTTTTTGAGGTCTCCTTTAGATAAGATGATTTCTTCAATAATAAGAAGGTATAAATTGTATCGTAAAGATATGGATTTTGAAGAAATCCATACAGATACACATTCTTTCCTTATGACTAAGGTTGATAAATTTAAACCTTCAAAAAATAAAAAAGCATATTCCTATTTTGGTACAATATGTAAAAATTATTTGATGGGTCAAATAATTAAAGACCAAAAAGAAACAAATAGGAAAGTGTCATATGAAGATATTTCTTCTTCTATTGAAGAGAGACCTGATATGGTATACAGAATTGATGATGATGTAATTGAGATGGATTATGTTATTAACCAATATGTTTCGGAATTAAAAGAATACATCACTGATGAGGAGTTAACGGAAAATGAAAAAAGGTTGGGGATAGCTCTAATTGATTTATTTGAAAACTACCAAGAAATATTTTTTGGTTCTGATAATAACAAATTCAATAAAAATATCATATTACTCTCTTTAAGAGAAATGACAAATATGAATACAAAAGAAATAAGAACATCCATCAAAAAATTCAAAAAACTATATCTCCTAACTCAATCAAAAATAAAAAATTAGTTTCAAATATTTATCAATATGACAAGACCATTAAGAAAAGAAATTAATTTTACTAAAGATTCTATCCTAGCATTGATGCAAGAAATATATAATGAGCTTGTAGAACAAAGAAATACCGCGGTTCGTATTCAGAATAAGATGTTAACTATGATGAAAGAACCAACAGATATGATGACAATTGGTCCGGTGATTGAAAAACAACAAAAGATTATAAATGATTGTGTGGAAAAAAAATTAAGCCTTTCCAAACTTCAATCTACAATTTGGGAAAAAACTAATTCTTCGACAGAATCTTTTTCTTTATCTGATTTAGATGATGAACTCATACAGAATCTAATGGAAAAAGATATTTCTAGTGAAGAACAAAAATACAAAATTAAATAATTATGCCCGCCGACTTGAACGCAGGATGGGCCGAAGCGAATAGTAAAGTCGAAGCCCTCTCAACAAACAACGAAGTATCACAAAACATTAAGTCTTTGAAAAAAGACAAGGGTAACTCATTAGAAGAACTCATAGGGGATTCAGCATCGCAGTTAAACAAAATCAAAGAACAACAAAAAAGGTTTCAACGTGAAGTACCAACTTCTATGGACCAATTGTTGAATATGATTACTAAAACTAAAGGTGGCAGTTCCGATACATTCAAGTATTTGAGAAAAAAGGTTTTACAGGCGATGGTTAAAATGGAACCGAAGGCTAGAGAAATCTTAGTTTCAGAAACAATAAAAACTCTCGGTTGTTCTCAAGAACAAACTTATCCGACAATCAAATTACCAACTATAGGTCAAATACCATACATTCAACAGTTACCTGTTAGAGATGGTATTTACGTACCTGTGAATTCAATAGATTTTATTGGAAATCTTAAAATAAAACCTGATAGTGTTGTTGGTAAATTTTTTTATGAAAAACCCGAACCCGCAGTAGATACTAAATTCAAACCTTACGGAGGTAAAACGGACTTTCCATTCAACAAAATGTTGAATTTTAGAATGGAAAATAATAACGTAAATAGGAATTTTAGTGTTGAATATGGACAGTTCTATAATGGAAAGTCAGAACAAAATCTTTTAGATATTCAATATACACCAACAAATGATTTGGGTGTCTCAGGAGACTTTTTCAGAGTATTTTTATTAAATAAGTCAGGTCAAAATACAAATTTAACATTTACAGGTAATTCTGTAGGTCAATTTCTTAATGACTATTATAGTACAATTAAGTTAGTTGACCCAGTAAACGTTGCGGGTTCACTTATGAACTACGCATCGAATGCTGTGAGTATTAAAGGGGGTTTTAAATTCAAGAGAATTTCAGATGAAACAAGATTTGAAAGAATAATTACAAGAATACTTGGACTCTGTGAAGATGATAGAAAAGAAATAGATGTTTCTGGTGTTGCTAAAATTTCAGAACTTGATGGTGTGGATGATTCATTTTTTGAATTAAATGAAGTTGATTTAAGAATATTAGAAAAAAAGATTTCAAACATACAACTAGGTATTGTCACTTACGAAAGTTGTGGGGATGTTAATTTACCTGTTGATGCAGACGCAATACTTGATGATTTAGTAGAATTAAGGGACACTGTATCAGGAAAAACACCTCAGCAAACGGTTATTGCAATTGAAAACATTATTGACAATTACGCACAAAATCCTTCATGGAAGCCTCTTCTTCCTAGTGGAGTAAACGCAGAGATTGCAATAAATAAAAACATCATCAAAGATTTACCCAAAGCGGTTGCTTCAGGTATTTTAACACCAAAGGTTTTATTACCTGTTTTCGTAATGTATCAATCATTACAGATTACTGCTAAAAACTCAATAAATAGTCTTATAAGAACTGCAAATACTTTTATACAGTCAGCAAACACGGTAATAAATCAGGGTAATAACGTATTACAATCAGGTACAACAATCGGTCAAGAAGTAGATAACATAATAGATGACTCCGTAGATTTTTTAAAAAAATTCAAAGAGTTTGTATTTTCGGTTGTCAGAAGAATAAATGAGGTTTTTTTAAGAGAATTATTCGATATACTTAAAAAAGATATATTGAATTTGTTAGATGTAATAATTGGTGATATATCTAGGTCAGCCGCTTTGAAAAAATATACGATTATTTTAAGATTGATACAGTTGGGATTAGTCCTTCAACAACTTATAAGTAATTACCGAAGTTGTAAATCTTTAGTTGATAGTATATTGAACTTACTAAAACTAATAAATGGTTTTGTGGGTAGTGGAAATGAAATTCCTAAACCTCTTCTTCCGTTAACCGCTTTATTACCAGGTACTTCACCTGAAAGAGCAAGATTAAATATCATAGAAGGATTACAGAGTTTAGGACTTCCTACAGGTCCGATGCCTGACGGTAGCCCAAATCTAACAAATGTTTTTGTAGACGCGATGGTTAAAGGAATGGACAAAGAGGAGAATGAAAACGGTACAATAGATGCGATGGTTTTAGTTCCCCCAATTACAGGTGGAATATTAAAAGTTTTTGGTAAAAAAAGATAATATGACAAAATTAGAGTTTGAAACAATAAGTTCTCAACTTTCCAACTTGAAAAATCTACCGAATAATGTTTTGGTTGGTTATATGGATTTGTTAACTAACGATTTTGAAGAAACAAAACAAAAATTATTAGAATTTACCTATCATTTAGATAGTGTTGAGGAATATTATAATACAATAATGAAAGAATACGAAAAAAGAGTAAATGAGTAAGCCATTTTTTTATCCAAGTATCGTACTTGACAACGAAGACCCTTTGATGTTAGGTAGAGTCCGAGCAAGAGTGTTGACGGACAATTATAACGATATTACAGATTCAATAACAAATCCGGTTTGGAATGAGGAGAAGGATAGGTGGACCTCAAGAGACCCATTTGTTTTTCTACCTTTATTACCCTATTTTATCTATCAGGTACCAAAAAATAATGAGTTGATTTATGGTTTTTACTACAATAAAGATTATAAATTCCAAAATCAGTTTTACGTACAGGCGACGTTTTCTTCTCCGACATTATCACCATTTGAATACTACGTTGGCGCTCAAAAAAATACAGGTGTCGGTATTCAATACAAAAATCCTGTTCCATTAAAAAATCAAGACGGAACTTATGCAACACCACAAAATAGAGGAGTTTTTCCTGAACCAGGTGATAATGCTTTATTAGGAAGAGGGACTGCAGATATTATTGTTAAAGAAAATGAGGTTTTAATTAGAGCGGGAAAAACAATAGGTAATATCATACCAAATACAATTCCCGCAGCAAATAATACAAGGGCATACTTTCAACTAACAAGATTTCCAAATATCAAACAACTTGATGATGTAATAACATACAATCAAGAAAATCAAAAAACAGTTATTGTAAAATACCTTGTTGAATGGACAATTACAAATCCTGAAAATAATTTGGATAAATTCACGGGTAATGTTTATTTATATAAATTAAAACCTGACTTGAAAACAAATTCAAAAGAACTAGAAGCGGATTCGGAAATAGAAGGTTTAAAATCTTTAGTTGCATCAACAGGGTTTAGTGCTTTATCCAAAAAAGAAACAATAGATTTTATAAATAATTTTATAATTACTTTGAACAATCAAGGTTCAATAAATGGAAAGAAGTTGGTAAATGAACCTCCGTTCCCTTTCTATTATAGACCATCAAATTCAATGTATACAAAAATAACGAGCACCCCTTCAACGCCAACAAGTCAAATTGAAATATCTAATTTAAGTCAGATTTTTAGTGGAATAAAGTTAAATGGTTCCGTACCTACCAAGGGATACTCTTTAGTATATGCAAAAGATTTAACGGGTCAACCATTCGACGTTAAGGAAATAGTAACACCAATATTCAAATACAATAATACACCTGTGACCTTTGGTTCTATGGGGGCAGATAAATTGGCATTCATATCACATAGTTCAACAATACCGGGAAAATCGAAAATAAATTTTGACGGTACTTTATATGGTATATCGAATGACAAATATACTGACGAAATTTTACCAAATACATCTAGTATGGTTAGGGGTGAAGAATTATTAGAACTTTTAAATTTAATTGTTAGATTTTTAACTACTCATACACATGCTTTTCCTGGCTTACCACCAGTTCCCGTTACACAGGACGGTACAAGTGTCACATCTATGCTTACTGAGATGCAAAATGCGGTAAATAAAGTATTAAACCAAAATATACGAATCAATTGATATTTATATATAAAACACTTAAATGTCAATTTATAGGTCATACTTCAATAGAAATAATACACTAATTTCAAATTCAACGACAAACACGGGACAAAACCCTGTTGTCGAGTTAAGTTTTGGGGCGTCGGAATATCTGATTCCAAACTATGGTTTTTCAAGATTCATTTTTGATATAGATTTAACCGGTATGAGAAACCTTATCTCTACAGGTGTAATTTCAACCGCATGTACCGCTAACATGGCACACACCCTTCAATTGAAAAATACCTCATCATTCGAGGATTTGTTAAACACAAAAATGACAAATGGTAGGAGAAGGGCGACATCTTTTAATTTATTCTTATTTAGAATTCCAAAAACTTCGGGAGATACAGGAGATTTACAATATTGGGACGAAGGGGTTGGTTACGACTATAACGAATTTAATTTGGCGGTTAACAACTCTCAAGGTGGAGGAAGTCCTTTAACATATATTGATGATAGGTCATTCTCAAATAGACCCTCTAATTGGAACAAAAGACAACTTATATTCAACTGGAGTCAACCTGGTATATATGACAATTTGAATGTTGGAAATGTGACATACGATGACCTTGAGATTATCGATACACAATATTTTGAATTTGGAAATGAAGATATAAGTTTCGACATGACAAATGAAATAAACGGGATTCTGACCGGTGGAACTGAAGTTGCGGGTTGGGGAATTGCGTACGAACCTGATGTGGAGAATATTACAGGACTTACGGAGGCTTATTGTGTCGCATTCTTCTCAAGACACACACAAACATTCTATGAACCATTCTTGGAGACAAATTATGATGATTTGATAAAGGATGATAGAAACACATTCACAAAAAATCAAACGAATAAATTATACCTATATGCTTACGTAGACGGTGACTTAGTTAATTTGGATGAAGACCCTGTCGTTAACATATTTGATTCAAGTGATAATACGGTTGTTTCCAACTTATCAACATGTTTGAGGACAAAAGGAATATATGAGGTTGTTGTTCCAAATAGTTTTAATAGTTATAACGCACCATGTGAGTTCTTTGACGTGTGGAGTAACATAAAATATAATGGAGAAACATTACCAAATGTAACAAATCAAATTATTTTGAGGGCTTCGTCATCGAAAATGCAAATAGGTTCAAAATCTAATGACCCTGAAATTTTTGGTTTCGATTTTTATGGTATCAAACAAGATGAAAAGATATTAAATACTGATATAAGAAAAGTTGGTGTTATTATTAAAAAGGCGTATTCACCACAAGTATTATTATCAAACGTAAATGCGTTTTATAGAATTTATGTTAAAGAAGGAACGACCGAAGTTCAAGTACAAGATTGGACCGAAATAAATAGAACACCGAATGAATACTATTTTATATTCAACACCACAGATAAGATACCAAATCAATATTATATTGATATCAAAGTTAATATTAGTGGTCAAGTTGATACTTATAAAAAACAACTAACATTCCAAATTGTAGATAAAAAATGAGAAAAATTAGATTAACAGAATCAGAACTTATAAGTTTGATTAAGAAAGTCATTAACGAACAAGAAGATGGTGGCCTAATGGCAAGTTTCATTAGAGACAATAAACCAAGAAATTGTAGAGGTGTACGAATGAGAATACCTGGTGAAGGTGGTGGTGGATATTATGAAGGACCGGGTTGGTCTGCAAGAGCCGAAAGAAAGGCGGCAAGAGAAGAAGAAAGAGAAGAGAAAAAAGAACTAAAACAATTCAATACGGATAATGGTATCAACATCGACTTAGAATATTATAGAATATTAAAAGATGATAGACTGAAAATTAAAGGATATAACGAATCTAATAATTACGACAAAATTTTTAATGAAGATGGTAAACCATTCACTTCAAATACAACACAGAAGGTTGTAAATATAATTGAGGGGTTATTCAAAAATTTAAGTTCTTGGTATTTTTATTGGAGAGATGTGTACGGACCTAAAAATCCATCAGTTATGGATTTATATAGACATATTGAAAGTATTGGAGGAAAAGAAGCATACAAAAAGTTAGTAGATAAAAATTACAACGTAGACGAATATAGAAAAAGATTATCGGAACTTGTCGAAAAATATAATGATAATTTGAGTAATAGTTTTCCGTTTGTAAAACCATCATCCAAAACACCTTATTACTTTGTTTGGAATGAGGGTAAAGTTCAAAAAGCAAGATATTTTAACACATACGAAGAATGGAAATTGGCTTTGGAATTGGCAAAAAAAGAAGGTAATAAATCATTAAGTGAAAAAGAAGACGGAGCTGCGAACTCAGGAGAAGCCCTTTTCTCAAGTAAACCAACTTTGGGAACTTTCACACCCCAATTATTCTAAATAAAAAATATAAAAAACATGAGAACAACAAAATTAACTGAAAACGATTTGAACCGTATAATAAAAAAGGTTTTGAGCGAACAAGAACATGAGAACTACATGTTCTTCTCAAATTTGGAACAAATGAGAAGGCAGTGTGATATACTATTAAATGATTTTGACCCCCATATGATTGACGAGATTTTGTCTGGAGGTCATGATTGGGCTGCTGACCATATCGCGGAAGCGAAAAACAACTTAGACCAAGTTTTTGATTTTTTAATGAATGAGAAAGAAGGTTTTGAAGATGAACATTCCGAAGAGGTACATATGATGGAAGGAAGAAAAAAAACAGGTACTAAATTATGTGCGCGTGGGAAAGCGGCTGCTAAGGCTAAATATAAAGTTTGGCCCAGTGCTTATGGAAATGGGTTCGCCGTACAGGTTTGTCAAGGACGTATGAAAGGATTAGATGGGAAAAAAAGATGTTCCCCACCATATTGTTAAATTAAAAAACCCCTCAACTACGAGGGGTTCTTTTTTTACGACACATTTACAACGTCGAGTTCAAAAATCAATTTCTTACCTGCCAAAGGATGGTTCGCATCAATTTTAATTGTTTCTTCTGCAACATCAACAACAGTTACATTTACAGGACCCATAGCACTTTGGGCGTTTAAGACATCACCCGCTTTAACTCCATCAGGAAACTGACCTTTTGGAATATCGAAAACCATTTCTTCTCGATATGGACCATACCCATCTTCGGGTAAAATCTCGACAGTTTTTTTATCTCCAACTGACATATCAATCAACCCATTTTCAAATCCTGGAATCAATTGTTTTTGACCCAAAGTACATACAAGAGGTTCTCTCCCCTCGTTTAAAGACGAATCAAAAATTGTTCCATCTTCCAATTTACCGACATAATTTACGGTTACGGTATCACCATTTTTAATTTTACTCATTTTTTGTATATTTGTTATAAAGGTAAGTGAATTATTTTTTTTAATCAATAAAAAATCCTACATTTGTGTTATGAAAGAAAATAAAGTTGTCGGATATATACCAAAATTACTGTTCAGAGTTTATCTAAACCTTAAAGAAAAGTTCGACCCAACCCCATCCCCAAAAGAGGAAGAAATATTTTGTGTTGAAATTTGTGAAAAACTAATTGAAAATACATTATCAAAATTGACAATTGCACCAATCTCGAATAAAAGATTCATAAAAAATGATGAGAAGGATATGTTTGTTGTTATTAGTGACAGGCAAATAAGTATCATCAATCATGTTTACAGTTATAATGTATACATAGAAAGTGATGTGTTATACAACAAAATCTTAAATAATTTTGATAAAGTTGTAGAACAGAAAAGACAAGAATTGGAAGATGAAATAAAAAATAATATCAAACACTCCCTAAAAAATATCTTGACAAAGGTTAGTGATTAAATCTCACTACAAGTTAATCCCATTTGCCAAGCGGTTCCACCATTTGGTGCAACATTAATGATTTTCATGGTATTAACACCTGCAACTTTATTGGCAGGAATATTTTTTGGGGTTTGTGGTAGAATGGGGGAAGTCAAATAACCCCATTTAAACTCACCACCTAAACCTTTTATTAAAGATTTTTTATCACCGTCATTATCAAACTTTTCTAAAATACTTAACAATCTAGTATTTTCAAATTCTTGACCCGGACCAAAAACATTTATAAAAGATTTCTTCATCCCCCAACTTCTACATTCATCTAAAACACCATAAAATCTTTTGTTATTAATGTCTACAGGTTGATATGTTGTATTTGTATACTGTGGCGGTAAAGTTCCTCCATCACCATATTTTATTCTGAGTGCGGTGCCAACAAGTAATCTTGTCCAATCCGCATCAGTTCCTCTAAACCCAATATTTTTAGCATCAGGAAGTATTTTCCCATCATATTCAAAATATAATATATCGGGCATAGTAAAAGTATCCATTTGAATAAAAAATGGTCCTTCACCTTCATCAAAGTTTAATACTTTTGTTGTGGTAAAATCTTGTGACGCTGGAAGATACGTACCATCACCGTCGTCTCTCGTTTTTCTACAAAACGCCCTTTTGTCTTCAACAGGGTTAATTTTTGCACCTTCGCCTATGATTGAAAAATTAACGTATTGTTCTTTTTTGTATAACTCAAGTTTTTCAGGTTTAAGTTGGTCTCCCTTTACATAATCTGTTTTACCTATTACTACGTCCTTAACATCACTCGGTGAATTTATTTTTAATACACCACTTTTTATTAAGTCAGGGAAAATTTCTTCAAAATATTTTTTTACTTCGTTAGCTCTTGCAAGTGCCAAACTACCTTTAACTTCAAAACCCTTTGGATTTGTGACCTGTGATTCACCGGCAGTTATATTAACACTAAATGTTCTTGAGTCACTATTTTTTATAAAACTCTCAATCTGAGGTTTCAAAGATAAAATCGTTTGTTTAACCTTTTCGGACTGATACTTTCCTAAATCAAATAAATCTCCCAAGTTTTGTTTGGGAAACTCTTTTTTTTCTATTGAACCCGGTGTTTGTTCATTAACAAACATATTTCTTCTCTCCCTATTATGAAGACCCAATATTCTTTCTCTTTCCGACTCTGTAATTAGTAAATTTAACTTTTTCATCATTTGTTAAACGACTCTCTTAGGATTCTTAAAATAGATTCTCTAATAGATTCGTTCTTCTTGGATTTTGGTTTATATGAGGTCATTTTAGGTTTGTTTCCCGTACCTGACTTGGGGTTTGATTTTTCGGCTTTTCTTTTCTGAGCACAAGCAGCTTTCTTTTGTGAATCTGTCATTTTCGACGCAACCCCCGCAGCCCTACATTTTGGATAACCCCTATCACTTGCTTCAGGTCTACCACATGGAGGATGACCACCACCTTCTTTTTTTCTACAAATATTTACCCAAGGACCCTTTGGTTGCTTACTTCCTTTTGGTTTCTTTTTGGTTCCAAACCAAACCGCCAAATCCTCTTTTACCAAAACATTTTCATATTCTGATTTTGGAATATTTGCTTGTCTTTTTATATAGTCAGGGGTTCCTGATTCTTTACTACCTTGAGGTATATATCCATTAAATG
>Ga0164293_10003704_pt1 | contig 13060 bp, 13 predicted proteins | sample GEODES118metaG_FD_111487 | JGI IMG/M metagenome (GOLD analysis project Ga0164293, IMG submission 111487) | Eutrophic lake water microbial communities from Lake Mendota, Wisconsin, USA - GEODES118 metaG | ecosystem: Environmental > Aquatic > Freshwater > Lake | place: USA: Lake Mendota... | reverse complement strand
GCGATTTTCGTGGTGGATATCGGTTACCACAAAATTGCTCTTACAGAAGCCAAGAAATTAGGTATTCCAGTGATTGCCGTGGTAGATACAAACCACTCACCTGAAGGTGTTGATTACATCATCCCAGGTAACGATGACTCAAGCAAAGCAGTTGCTTTGTATGTTCGTGCGATGGCTGATGCTGTTTTGGAAGGCAAAGCAAACGCAGTGAAACAAGTGTTAGAAGCCGTTAAAGGCGACACTGAAGAGTTCATTGAAGAAGGAAAGGGCGAGTAATGGCTGCAATTAGTGCTGCGATGGTTGGCGAATTACGCGCCAAAACAGACGCTCCAATGATGGAGTGCAAAAAAGCCTTAACTGAAGCTGATGGCGACATGGCCAAAGCAGAAGAAATTCTGCGTGTAAAACTTAGTAGCAAAGCTGGTAAAGCTGCTTCACGTATTACAGCTGAAGGCGTTATCACTGCATTCATCAACGGTACAACTGGCGCATTGCTAGAAGTTAACTGTGAAACAGACTTTGTTTCTAAGAATGATGACTTCTTGGCTTTGAGCAATGCTTGCGCTCAATTGGTTGCTGAAAAAAATCCAGCTGATGTAGCTGCTTTGTCTGCTTTACCGCACGCTGGCAAGACAGTTGATGAAGTGCGCGCTGAATTGATCGGTCGTATCGGTGAAAACATGTCATTGCGTCGTTTCACACGTTTTTCAGGTGAGAACAAGCTGGTATCTTACTTGCACGGTACGCGCATTGGTGTGATGGTCGAATACACTGGTGACGACACTGCTGCTAAAGACGTTGCCATGCACATTGCTGCGATGAAGCCTATTGCTTTATCTTCTGCAGATGTGCCTGCTGACAAGATTGCTACAGAGAAGAATGTTGCTGAACTAAAGGCTGCTGAATCAGGTAAGCCACCAGAAATCATCGCTAAGATGGTTGAGGGCTCAGTTCAAAAGTACTTGAAAGAAGTTTCTTTGTTGAATCAAACTTTTGTTAAAAACGACAAACAAACTGTAGAGCAAATGTTGAAGGCTGCTAATACAACCATCAAGAGCTTTACGATGTATGTTGTTGGTGAGGGTATTGAAAAGCGTCAAGATGACTTTGCTGCTGAAGTTGCTGCGCAAGTAGCTGCTGCAAAAGCCACGGCCTAAGTAGTTCTTGTAGTTCAAAAAGGCACGGGGCTAAAACCTTCGTGCCTTTTATACTTTTGTAACTTGATGAATGCTAATTAAAGAGAGACTGACCATGCCAGCTTATAAAAAAGTTTTGCTCAAACTATCAGGTGAAGCCTTAATGGGCGATGACTCTTACGGTATCAACCCAGGCACTATTGATGCCATGGTGGCTGACGTTGCTGAGGTGGTGCAAATCGGTATTCAGTTGGCCATTGTCATTGGCGGCGGTAATATTTTTAGAGGCGTAGCTGGTGGTGCCGCTGGCATGGATCGCGCAACTGCTGACTACATGGGCATGCTGGCAACGATGATGAACGCACTGGCACTGCAAGATGCTCTGCGTCAAAAAGGTGTTGAGGCTCGCGTTCAATCTGCTTTAAGAATGGATCAAGTTGTAGAGCCCTATATTCGTCCGAAAGCCATTCGTCATATGGAAGAGGGCAAGGTGGTGATTTTTGCTGCTGGTACTGGCAACCCATTCTTTACCACAGACACTGCCGCAGCTTTGCGTGGCGCTGAAATGGGCGTTGAAGTTGTTTTGAAAGCAACCAAAGTTGATGGCATTTACACCAGCGATCCCAAAAAAGATCCAACGGCCACTCGTTATGACACCATCACCTTTGATGAAGCCATCATCAAAAACTTACAGATCATGGATGCCACAGCATTTGCCTTGTGTCGCGATAGAAAATTGCCCATCAAGGTTTTTTCAATCCTCAAGCCAGGTGCACTTAAACGCGTGGTGATGGGTGATAGTGAAGGTACTTTGGTACACGTTTAAAAGGAAACATCATGTCTGCTAATGAAATTAAAAAAAATACAGAACAAAAGATGACCAAATCGATTGAGTCATTGAAATCTAACTTGCAAAAAATCAGAACAGGTCGCGCTCACCCGGGTATCTTGGAGCAGATCAACGTTGATTACTACGGTAACCCAACTCCATTGGCTCAGGTCGCCAACTTAGGTTTGGCTGATGCCAGAACATTGACTGTTCAACCTTGGGAAAAAAACATGATGGGCGCAGTGGAAAAGGCCATTCGCGAATCCGACCTAGGTCTTAATCCGGCCACCCAAGGCAACATCATTCGCGTGCCAATGCCTGCATTGACTGAAGAGCGTCGCAAAGAATTGACCAAGGTCGTCAAGGGTGAGGGTGAAGATTCAAAAATTGCTGTGCGTAATTTAAGACGTGATGCGAATGAATCTTTAAAAAAATTAGCGAAGGACAAAGAAATCTCAGAAGATGATGAGCGTCGCTCACAAGACGAAGTTCAAAAAATGACAGATCGTTTTGTTGCTGAAATTGACAAGATTGTTTCTGACAAAGATAAAGAGATCATGACCGTTTAGGCAACGCTTAAATAGTCTTTATATGGTCAAAAAAACCAACCCCTCTCACATCAGCACAACTTTGGCTGTGCCTGATGTGGCGAGTATCCCGAAACACCTTGCCATCATCATGGATGGTAATGGTCGATGGGCAACCACGCGTTTCTTACCAAGAGTTGCAGGTCACTCACAAGGGCTCAACACCGTTAGAGAGATCGTTAAAGAATGTGGTGATTTAGGCGTTGAGTATTTGACTCTTTTTGCCTTTAGTTCAGAAAACTGGCGCAGGCCTGCCGAAGAAGTTGGTTTTTTAATGAAGTTATTTTTAACTGCATTGGAAAAAGAAGTTTCCCGTCTTGATAAAAACAATGTTCGCTTAAGAGTGGTGGGTGATCTCACCAAGTTTGATCAACAGATTCAAGAGCGAGTCGTACAAGCTGAAGAAAAAACTGCTGACAACACAGGCCTTAATCTCACTATCGCTGCTAATTACGGTGGGCGCTGGGACATGTTACAAGCGGTGTCAGCCTGCCTGAAAGCAAATCCAACCATCACTCCTGAGGGAGTAACGGAAGCTTTGTTAACTCCTCATTTATCAATGTCGTATGCACCTGAACCTGATCTGTTCATCAGAACGGGTGGAGAACAGAGAATCAGTAACTTTTTACTCTGGCAGTTAGCTTATACAGAACTTTATTTCACAGACTTGCTGTGGCCTGATTTTGATGCCAAGGCACTTCAAGCGTCGTTTGCTTGGTACCGAGAGCGTGAACGTCGTTTTGGGCGCACCAGCGCGCAAGTGATTGACGCGGAAAAATAGAACAGCATGCTAAAAACCAGAGTCATCACTGCGGTTGCCCTTTTAGGTATTTTCTTACCAGTACTCTGGTTTGCCCCATTGATGTATTTAGGAGCTTTGATTGCGCTTGTGATCACTTTGGCCGCATGGGAGTGGTGGAGATTGCTGTTCCCAGATAATCAACGCAGAGCATTTTCATACGCAGGTTTATGTCTACTTAATTTGGTGGCTTGGTTGATGTATGCCGACATTGAAGCTGTCAAAATTCTTTTGTGGTTAACCTTGGGTTTTTGGTTGCTGGTGGTGCCATTCATCATGAAGCAATCTTTACAGTTATCACTTCAATCATGGCGCTGGCCTTTGGCAGCAACTGGCTTATTCATCCTTCCGGCATGTTGGTTTGCTTTGATGCATTTGCGCGCCGTCAGCATGACACTATTTTTATCTGTGCTTATTTTGGTGTGGACTGCTGATATTGGCGCATATTTTGCTGGCAAAGCATTTGGCAAACACAAGCTAGCCAAACAGCTCAGCCCTGGCAAATCGATTGAAGGTGCGATTGGTGGTTATTTATTAGTGATGGTGATCGCCGTTCTGGGTGCCACTTTGTTTGCTGATCATCCCTACACACAAGATAATTTCTTTGCCCTGATTCAGTCATCTTGGGGTTGGTTGGGTATGATCCTTGTGACGACGCTGTGTGTGGCCATGAGTATTCAAGGTGACTTGTTTGAATCGCAGCTTAAGCGTGTTGCCGGAGTCAAAGACAGCAGTGCATTGTTACCTGGTCATGGTGGTTTTTTGGATCGAATTGATGCGCTTTTGCCAGTCTTGCCATTAGCTGGTTTGATCATTTTGATGGCGAGTTAAACCATGAGACATATTTGCGTTCTTGGTTCAACGGGATCAATCGGTGTCAGCACCCTGGAAGTGATCCGCGCTCACCCTGATTTATTCAAGGTTGAATCTTTAACAGCGCATTCAAACATCGAATTACTTGCAAAGCAGTGCGCAGAATTCAAGCCAAGAATGGTGGCAATTGGATCAGTAGAAGCTGCTAATCTTTTGAATGCTCAAATAAAGGCCATGGGTCTACCCATCACAGTTGAATACGGAGTAGAAGCTTTGGTCACCGCTTCAACATTGACTGCTGTTGATACGGTGATGGCGGCAATTGTTGGGGCAGCAGGCCTACTACCAACGATTGAAGCAGCCAAACTAGGTAAGCGGATTTTATTGGCCAATAAAGAAGCATTGGTGATGGCTGGCGATCTCTTCATGTCAGCTGTAGCCAGCGGTGGCGCCGAGCTCTTGCCCATAGACAGTGAGCACAATGCGATTTATCAATGTTTGCCGGATGCCAATACCTCTAATGGCGGTTCTCGAGGTAAATACTCATCATTGGGTGTCAAAGAGATTTTATTGACCGCCTCAGGTGGCCCATTCAGAAATCATTCTTTAGATCAGTTAAAAGAAGTGACGCCTGATCAAGCATGCGCGCATCCAAACTGGGTCATGGGTCGAAAAATTTCCGTTGATTCTGCCACCATGATGAATAAAGGTTTAGAAGTCATCGAAGCGCATCATTTATTTGGTTTGCCTTCCGAACAGATCAAGGTCTTGATTCATCCGCAAAGCGTGGTTCATTCAATGGTCAGATACATCGATGGGTCTGTGATTGCGCAACTTGGCCAACCTGATATGAAAACACCGATCGCTTATGGCTTAGGCTGGCCTTTAAGAATTGATGCTGGTGTTAAAGAGTTAGATTTCACAACGGCCCATGACTTGAGTTTTGAGCCTGTTGATTTGAGTCGTTTTCCTTGCTTGGCTTTGGGTTACCAAGCCTTAGCTACTGGCGGCTTCGCTCCGACTATTTTGAATGCTGCCAATGAGGTCGCGGTTGATTCTTTCTTGAACCAAAGGATTCGATTCACACAGATTGCAGAATTGGTTGAGCGCGTTTTAAATCAAACGCAGGTCAGTGGCGCAATGAGTCTTGAGAGCATTCTTGAGGCTGACAAAGTGGCCCGTGAACATGCCCAAACAATGATCAAAGGATTGAGCGCATGACTGTGATTTGGAGTTTATTGGCGTTTTTGGTGGCATTGGGCCTATTGGTGAGCTTTCATGAGTATGGTCATTACAGTGCTGCCAGAATGTGCGGTGTCAAAGTATTGAGATTTTCTGTTGGTTTTGGCAAAACCATTTGGACCTATCAAAAAACACCAGATTCTACAGAGTGGGCGCTGAGCAGCTTGCCTTTGGGTGGTTACGTCAAAATGGACGAAGAATCATTTAGAAGTCAAAAATTATGGAAGAGGTCTTTCATCGTGGCTGCCGGCCCTTTGGCCAATTTCATTCTTGCCATTGTTTTTTTGACCATTTTGTTTGCTTCTGGCGTTCCCCAGATACCGTCTAAATTAGTCGAGCCTGATAAAGCCAGCGTGGCCTATGAAGCTGGTATTTTTGCTGGCGACACAGTGGTTGGCTGGAAATCTGAGGGAGACAGCTCATTTCGCCCTATCGCAAGCTGGAATCAGCTCAGATGGCGCTTGATGGATGCTGTGACCGGCTCCGAGGGGTTTGTTGTGAAGGTGAAAACCCTTCAAGGAGTCGAGCAAGACGTTGTTTTTAAAGCAGAAAAGATGCCTATTTTGACTCCAGACACTGATCCGTTAGCAAAATTAGGGATTAAACCGGACGTTAGCGAGCCGATTGGCATTTTTGAGCTCAAATTGGGTATTTTTCAAGCCATCAGCGTTGCAACTGAGAGGGTTTGGGATATCAGCGTTATTTCTGTGCGCATGTTGGTGGGCATATTCACTGGTGAATCCTCGGTCAAGCAGATTGGCGGCCCTTTGAGTATCGCTGATATGGCAGGTAAAACAGCTCAAGTTGGGTGGCAATCTTATTTGGGGTTTTTGGCGTTGATCAGTATCAGCCTTGGTATCCTGAATTTGATCCCATTACCCATGCTTGATGGTGGTCAGCTACTGTATGATGGATGGGAATTGTTGTCTGGTAAGCGTATTTCAGATAGCGTTCAAAATGCATTACAAAAAGTTGGTATGGGTAGCCTCCTGTTTTTAACTATATTGGCTTTGTTTAACGATATTTCTAGATTGTTTTTACGTTGAAAATACATCATAAATTTATAAAAACACCATTGGCTGCGATCGCAGTTAGTTTGCTTTCAGCCCCTTTGATGGCCGCTGATCCATTTGTGGTGAAAGATATCCGCGTTGAGGGCTTGCAGCGCGTAGAACCCGGCACAATTTTTACTTATTTGCCAGTAAGAGTTGGTGAAACTTTTACTGATGACAAGGGCGCTGATGCAATTCGTGCTCTTTACAACACCGGCTTTTTTAAAGATGTGAAAGTTGAATCTGATGGCCAAGTTTTGGTTGTTAGAGTGGAGGAAAGACCCACTTTAGCCTCAGTTGACTTTACTGGCCTTAAAGAGTTTGACAAAGATGCCCTCAAAAAATCACTGAGAGCTGCTGGTGTTGCTGATGGACGTTATTTTGACAAGTCTATTATTGAAAAAGCCGAACAGGAATTAAAGAAACAATATGTTTCAAGAGGTTTCTATAAAGCAGAAATTAAAACAACAGTTACTCCCGTTGATAGAAATAGAGTGGCAGTAGTTTTTAATGTGGAAGAAGACGAAATCTCTAAGATTAAATCTATCAGCATTAATGGACTTCAGAACTTTAAAGAATCTGCATTGCTTGATGAGATGCAATTATCTAAAGGGAATTGGTTGTCTTGGTACACAAAGAACAATTTATATTCAAAACAGAAGTTGGTGGCTGACTTAGAATCAATTAGATCCTTCTATTTAACCAGGGGTTATTTGGAGTTCAGCATAGAGTCCACTCAAGTATCTATTTCTCCTGATAAAACTGGCATCTTTCTAAGCATTAACGTAAAAGAGGGTGTTCAATACAAAGTTTCAAGTATCAAACTAGCAGGAGAGCTTCTCGGTAAAGAAGATGACCTCAAGAAACTCCTACAGTTAAAGCCTGGCGATATTTTTTCCTCGAGTAAATTAACGGCCTCTACCATTGCCATGGCCGATAAATTAGGTGCCTATGGTTACGCGTTTGCTGCGATGACTCCAAGCACTGAACTTAACAAAGAGGCTCAACTTGTAGATTTAACTCTGACCGTAGATCCTGGAAAAAGAATCTATGTCAGAAAAATTAACGTCACAGGCAATAACAAAACGCGTGATGAGGTAATTAGAAGAGAAGTCAGGCAGCTAGAAAGCTCATGGTATGACAGTGAGAAGTTAAAGTTATCAAAAGACCGCATTAATAGAACTGGCCACTTCACAGAAGTTGACATCAGTAACGAGGAAATTGCAAATTCAACGGATCAAATTGATGTCAATGTCAAAGTTGCGGAGAAGCCAACTGGTTCTTTAAGCCTGGGCGCTGGATTTTCATCTACAGACAAATTAATTTTGAGTGCGGGCATCTCGCAAGAAAACGTTTTTGGCACCGGCACCAGCCTTGGACTCAATTTAAACACCGGTAAAACAGCCAGAACTTTAGCAATTTCAAGTTATGACCCATATTTTACGGAGGACGGCATCAGTCGATTTACTGATGTGTATACAAGAAGTTCTATGCCTCTCTACTATGCTGGAGATACGCAGTACAAAATTCAAAGCACCGGTACAAATTTTAAGCTGGGCGTTCCTTACTCTGAAGTAGATCGTGTTTTCTTTGGTTTGGGTGTTGAACAATTGAAAATGACAACCTCTGTTAACACCCCGCCTGCTTATCAGGATTATTTGAGAGAATACGGAGAGTCAAGTCTTAACGTTCCATTAACGCTTGGATGGGCTAGAGACGGCCGTGACAGCGCTTTAATTCCAAGTCGCGGAACTTACCAACAGGTGAGCGTTGAGTTGGGCACAAGCTTAGGAGACTTGCAGTTTTACAGAGCTTTTTACCAACATCAATACTTTTTCCCGGTTTTTAAAGGAAATGTGATTGCATTGAACGGTGAGGTTGGATATGGCGATACATACAACAATAAAACCTTTCCAATCACAAAAAATTATTATGTGGGCGGCATCGGCTCTGTAAGGGGTTATGAACCAGGATCACTTGGCCCTCAAACCGCTCAAGTTTATCCAGGAACAACTATACCAACTGGTGTGACCAGTCCAACCGGAGGTTCATCCAAATTAGTTCTTAATGGCGAATACACATTCCCCGTCCCTGGTTCTGGCGTTGATAAAACTTTACGTTTATTTGGCTTTGTTGATGCGGGTAATGTATTCGATGGCACAATTGAGTTGTCTCAATTAAGAAAATCTTACGGATTTGGTCTGTCTTGGATTTCTCCGCTAGGACCGCTAAAATTTAGCTATGCATTGCCACTCAACAGTAAGCCTGAAGATAGGTTGCAAAGGTTTCAGTTCCAAATTGGCACCGCTTTTTAATACTTGAAGGATGTATTTATGAATTGTCTTACAACAAAGTTTATTCAACTAACCGTGATTTCAGGCTTGGTTTTGGGTGCTTTCTCAACCCAAGTAACTGCTGCCGATGATAAGGATTTCAGCGGCCGCATTGGTGTTATTAATTCTGAAAGAATTTTTAAAGACTCCAATCTAGCAAAAGCCAGTCAAACAAAATTGCAAAGTGAGTTTGCCAAGCGTGAAAAAGAGTTGCGCGATGAAGCTCAGAAGATTAAAACAGCAGCAGAGCGCTTAGATAAAGATGCAGCAGTGATGTCTGATACAGACCGTGTTCGTCGTCAGCGTGAATTAGCTGATTCTGATCGCGAGCTTCAGCGTAAACAAAGAGAGTTCACGGAAGATGTGAACCAAAGAAGCTTTGAGGAGCGCTCAAAGATTGCACAAAAAGCCAATCAAGCACTTAAGGCTGTTGCAGAGCAACGCAAGCTTGATTTGATTGTTCAAGAAGCTGCTTATGTAAATCCAAAGATTGATGTTACAGAAGACGTCATCAAAGCACTCAATAACTTACGTTAATTATTAAGAGCTTCCTATGCCATCGATTGCTGAGTTAGCCGAACGCTATTCGGCTCGCTTAGCGGGCAAAGGGGAGCAGCTCGTTTCTGGCTTAGCTCCCCTCACTCAAGCTAATCAGTCTCAATTAGCCTTTCTTGCAAATCCGCTGTATCGCAACGATGCCCTTGGTAGTCAAGCTGCTGGCTTGATTGTTTCTGAAGTTGATCATGTGTTCTTACATGAACACTCCGCTAATAAAAATCGCACTTACTTGATCACAAAAAATCCATACGCCTTGTTTGCGCGTATCGCTCAAGAGTTTGCAAAATCTACATCCCCCAACTATTTGCCCGGCGTCCATCCAAGTGCAGTAGTTGAAGCTGGTGCAAAAATTGCTCCTTCAGCTCACATCGGCCCTCTTTGCCATGTTGCCAAGGGCGCTAATATTGGAGAAAGATCGGTCCTTGTCTCGCAAGTTCATGTTGGGGTCAATGCTTCTATAGGCACGGATGCCTTGATTTACCCCAATGTTTCAATTTATCAAGATTGCCAGTTAGGTGATCGCAATATCATCCACAGTGGCACAGTGATTGGGTCTGATGGTTTTGGCTTTGCGCCCGATCTTGCTGCGGCTGAGTGGGTCAAAGTGCCGCAAACGGGTCGCGTGATGATTGGTCATGATGTAGAAATTGGATCGAATACATCGGTCGACCGTGGCGCATTGGCAGACACAAAAATTGATGATGGTTGCAAGATTGATAATTTAGTTCAGATTGCACACAACGTGCATGTGGGTGCTTTATCAGTGATTGCAGGTAATACAGCGGTGGCAGGCAGCGTGACTATTGGCAAAATGTGCATGATCGGAGGATCTAGCAGCATCGCGGGGCATTTGAACATTGCTGATCGAACCACTATTTCAGGTGGCACAACCATCATTCGCTCGATTGATGAGCCAGGTCAGCATTTCACCAGTATTTTCCCCATGTTGCCTCACGCTGATTGGGAAAAGAATGCGGCCATTTTGCGTGGCTTAGATAAAATGCGTCAGAAGATCAAAGATTTAGAAAAGCAGATTCAAAGTATCGCTGCTGATAAGAAATAAACGTAAAAAGAGAAAAGGCCATTCATGAGCGAGCTAGTTAATTTTGATATCAACCAAATCTTGAAGATGCTACCGCATCGCTACCCATTTCTGTTGGTTGATCGTGTGCTTGAGCTAGAGGCTGGTAAGCGTGTCAAAGCATTGAAAAATGTGACCATGAACGAACCTCATTTCACAGGTCACTTCCCAGATTTTCCAGTGATGCCAGGTGTTTTGATTCTGGAAGCCTTGGCTCAAACAGCCGCATTGCTGACATTTGGGCAAGATTCAGTTGATGATTCAGTTTATTTCTTTGTCGGTATTGATAACGCACGCTTCAAAAGACCAGTGACCCCTGGCGATCAACTGATATTGAATGCATCGATTGAAAGATTCAAGGGTGGTATTTGGAAATTCAAAACGTTTGCTACGGTCAATGATGTGGTGGTGACTGAGGCTGATTTAATGTGCACCATTCGTAAAAAGGAAGCCTAAGATGGCTTTGATCCACCCTAGCGCAATCATCGATCCAAAAGCAGAAATTGCTGAGGGTGTTGAGATTGGCCCTTATGCAGTGATTGGTCCGAACGTTACCATTGGACGCAAAACACAAATTGGTGCCCACACCGTTGTAGAGGGTCACACAAGCATTGGTATTGAAAACAGAATCGGTCACTTTGCGTCCGTTGGTGGAGCGCCTCAGGATATGAAGTACCGCGGTGAGCCAACCAAGCTAGTCATCGGTGATCGCAATTTAATTCGTGAATTCACAACTTTGCACACTGGCACCATCCAAGATCAAGGCATCACCAAAATTGGTAATGACAATTGGATCATGGCTTATGTTCATATTGCGCATGATTGCGTGGTTGGTAGTAATACGATCTTCTCAAACAACGCACAAATTGCCGGTCATGTTCATGTGGGTGATTGGGCAATTCTGGGTGGCATGTGTGGCGTTCATCAGTTTGTTCGCATTGGTGAACACTCAATGATAGGTGGCGCTTCTAAATTAGTTCAAGATCTACCGCCTTACGTGATTGCATCCGGTGCAGTAGCTGAGCCTCATGGCTTGAATGCAGAGGGTTTGAAGCGTCGTGGTTTTAGTCCTGAGGCGATCACTGCTTTAAGACAGGCTTATAAGTTGCTATACAAACAAAACCTAAGTTTTGAAGATGCTAAAAAAGCCATTGCAGACTTGGCAGCAGAAAAACAATCAACAGAAGCTGAGACGGCAGAGAAACTAAACATATTCCATGACTTTATCGCCGCTTCACAGCGCGGCATTGCCCGCTAATCATTTGACAGACAATGCATATCTTGCTTGCGTGGCTGGAGAGCCATCAGGAGATATGCTTGCTGCGAGTGTTTTGCAGGCAATACGGGAATCTTCAGATTTAGCTGGGCTTAAGACTCGAGGTATTGGCGGCCCGAAAATGATGGCGACTGGTTTTGAAGCGTTATGGCCAATGGAAACTTTGGCGGTGCGTGGTTACGTCGAAGCTATCCAGCAATTACCAGCGATCCTGTCAGTCAGAAATGCTTTGATCAAAGAATTGACACTACATCCTCCCAAAGCATTCTTGGGCATTGATGCACCAGACTTTAATTTAGGCGTTGAAAAAAAACTCAAGGGCGCAGGCATTCCAACCATTCATTTCATCAGCCCATCCATTTGGGCTTGGCGTGGTGGTCGCATCAAAGGTATTAAAGAGTCTGTTGATCACATGTTGTGTATTTTTCCTTTTGAGACTGCCATTTATGAAAAGGCCGGCATCAAGGCGACCTATGTCGGTCATCCTTTGGCATCCAGTATTCCGATAGTGCCTGATTCAGCAGGAGCTAAAGCAAAATTAAATATTCAAACAGGCAATGCTTTGGTGGCAGTTTTACCAGGCAGTCGGCAATCAGAAATCAATTTGATTGGCCCAGGATTTTTTGATGCCATTGCGCAGATGTTCATTCAATACAAGCAGGGCATTGAGTTTGTGGTGCCAGTGGCAACACCAGCTTTAAAGCCTGCCATTCAAGCCATGGCCGATAAACTCCTTCAGCAACATCCTGGTATTACTTTGCATTTATTAGACGGTCAAGCAAGTCTGGCCTTAGAAGCTGCTGATGTGGTTCTAATTGCCAGCGGTACAGCTACTTTAGAGGCGGCACTTTGGAAAAAGCCGATGGTGATTTCTTATAAAGTCCCAGCCATCACGGCATGGATCATGAAGCGTCAGGCGTACTTACCTTATGTGGGTTTGCCTAATATCTTGGCACAAGAGTTCATTGTTCCTGAGTTATTGCAAGAAGTAGCCACACCGCAAGCTTTAGCGACAGCCACCTTGAATTGGCTTGATAAGCCGCGGGAAGTGGCTCGTTTAAAAGAACGTTTTAATGACATACATCAATCCTTGCTCATGCCAACAGGGGCCTTGGTGGCAAAGGTCATAGCGGAAGTCATCAATGACTGATTGGAATGCGCCTAACCCACTTTATGAGTTAACCTGTGGGGTGGATGAAGCGGGACGCGGACCCTTAGCTGGCTCCGTGGTTGCTGCTGCAGTGGTGCTTGATCCAGCCAAGCCAATTACTGGATTAAAAGATTCAAAAAAGCTCACCGCGAAAGTTCGTGATGAGTTGTACGACATCATCATCAGAGATTCAAAAGCTTGGTG
>Ga0164293_10003702_pt1 | contig 13061 bp, 8 predicted proteins | sample GEODES118metaG_FD_111487 | JGI IMG/M metagenome (GOLD analysis project Ga0164293, IMG submission 111487) | Eutrophic lake water microbial communities from Lake Mendota, Wisconsin, USA - GEODES118 metaG | ecosystem: Environmental > Aquatic > Freshwater > Lake | place: USA: Lake Mendota, Wisconsin... | reverse complement strand
GCCGACCTGCGCAGCCTCGGCTGGCCCCTCGACGACGGCCTGCTCGCCGACGCGATCGAGCGGCTGCAGCAGGCCGGGGTGCGGGCGGTGGGGCTGGATCTCTACCGCGACCTCGGGGTGGGCACGCCGGAGGGGCGGCAGCGGCTGCGGGAGCTGGCGGCCCGGATGCCGCAGCTGGTGTCGGTGTTCAGCCATGTGGATGGCATCGCCGCGATTCCCACCACCCCGCCCTCCCGCCGCGCCTACAACGATCTGCTGATCGACCCCGATGGCGTGGTGCGCCGCGACCTGCTGCATGTGCGGGGCCAGGGTCCGGAATTCGTGGCGCTGCCGATGCGGCTGCTGGAGGTGGCGCGGGGCGAAACGATCAGCCCGCTGCGGCGCCGGATCGAGGCCCGCCCCGCCAGCGTGCACCCCCTCGATCCCCACGCCGGCGGCTACACCCGGCTGGACAGCGCCGGCGTGCAGCGGATGCTGCCGTTTCACCAGCCCCGCAGCTTCCCGGAATGGAGCCTGCGGCAACTGCTGGCGGGCCAGGTGCCCGAGAGGCAGCTGAAGGATTCAATCGTGCTGATCGGCAGCCGGGCGCCTTCGCTGCGGGATGGCTTCCAGGTGCCGTTCAGCCGCCCTTCGCCGCTGCTGCAGCTCCGCGCCCCCCTGCATCCGCAGATGTCCGGGGTGGAGGTGCATGCCCACCGCCTGGCGAGCCTGCTGGCCCTCGACCAGGGGCAGCCGCTGGGGCTGCGGGCGGCCCCGGGCTGGGTGAACGGCCTGCTGCTGCTGGCGGGTCTGGTGGCCGGAGTGGCGCTGGGGGAAGGGATGCCCAGCCTGCGCCGCAGCCTGCGGGCCGTGGCGTTGGTCACGGCCGGGGCGTTGCTGGCGGCGGGCCTGGCCCTGGCGGGCGGCCTGTGGCTGAATGTGGCGCTGCCGATCGGGGCGCTGCTGAGCATGGCTGCCGCCGCCCTGCTGCGCCGCGGCGCCGAGCAGCAGCGCCAGCGGCAGGAAATGCAGCGGCTGCTGGGGCAGACCACGTCAGTGGATGTGGCCCAGGACCTCTGGAAGCACCGCCATGAGCTGCTGGAGGGGGGCCGCTTCCGCGGCCGCGCCCTCGAGGCCACGGTGCTGTTCACCGACATCGAGCACTTCACGGCGGTGGCGGAGCAGCTGCCGCCGGATGCGCTGCTGGAGTGGCTGAACCGCGGCATGGCCGAGGTGGTGCCGCTGGTGCATGCCCAGGGGGGGCTGGTGAACAAGTTCACCGGCGACGGCCTGCTGGCGGTGTTCGGCGCGCCGCTGAGTCAGGGCCCGGAAGCGGATGCGGTGGCGGCGGTGCGCACGGCGATCGCGATCCGCGCCGCCCTGCAGGAGCTCAACCGGCAGCTGGCGCGCGAGGGCCAGCCGGCGATGCGGCTGCGGATCGGCGTGCACAGCGGGCCGGTGGTGGCGGGATCGGTGGGCAGCCGCGAGCGCTGGGAATTCGGCGTGGTGGGCGACACGGTGAACTGCGCCGCCCGGATCGAGGCGCTGGATAAGGAACGCAGCGGCAGCCCCTGCCGGGTGCTGGTGTCAGGGGAGACCCGGGCGCGGGTGCAGAACCAGCTGGCGGGCCCCTGGCGGGACTGGGGCACCGTGGCCCTCAGCGGCCGCTCCACGGCAGTGGAGATCTGGGAACTGGTCGCCCCTCCCGCCGACCCTGCCCATGGCTATGGGCGATCGGAGAGCTGAGGCCCGATCTGCCGCTCCAGGCCGGCCAACCGCTCTTCCAACGCGAACAGCAGTTCAGAGCGGCTGAGCAAGAGGCAGAAGGGTCCTTCCTCATAGCGAGCTTCCACGGCAAAGACCTGAAGAGCGAGCAACTCCTCCGGCAGGGTTTCCCCAAGATCACGGGCGAGCAGCTCCAGTTCATGGGTTCGAGCTGTTTTTCCAAGGCCTGCTGCGCCTGAAACCCCCATTCCTCCTCGGGATAGGCCGGGTCGAGATTCAATCGCATCGCCTGCAGATGGCGGCGCACGATGCGCAGCAGCAGGGCCGCATCTTCAGCGGGCGACATACAGCACCAAACCGTCACGGGCCGCATCCCCCATCACGTGCCAACGGGAGCCCGCCAGGCGCAAGGCATCGTCCGCTCCGATGACCACAAGATCCACGCCATGGTCCAACAGCCCCAGCAGACGGCGGTAGAGACGGAAGCGGCTGGTTTTCAGCGCGATCGGCAGGCTGCCTTCCTTGCAGATCACGGCCAGATCGAGATCCGAATCGAGCCGGGCCTCTCCCCGCGCCCGCGACCCGAAGGCCACCACGGCCTGCACTTCAGGCTGGGCGCAGAGGTTGCGCAGGCCGCGGGTCAGTTGGCAGGGATCCAGACCCTCGCCGAGCTGGATCGATTCGGCGAGCGGCAGCGGCTCCAACCAGGGAATGGCTGGCGGCTGAAAAGGGATCGAAACAGCCCTGGCCATGGAGGAATCCTAAGCACCCCGCAAAAGCCCGCCGCCAGGGGCCCTCAGCGGCCGATTATGCAAATCTTGAACCTTCCGTTCCGCACCGAATGCCGGCAGGGGCGATGAATGCGGGCGAAGCGCAGCTGTTCTGGTGGCGCCAGCGCACCCGGCCGCTGCGCTGGTGGCCGCTGCGGCCGTGGCTGGGGCGGCGGGGGGAGCGGCGCTGGCGGCAGGCGCGGGGGGTGTGCCTGTTCGCGAGTCCACCCCGCAGCGGCCATTCGCTGCTGGGGGCGCTGCTCGATGCCCACCCGGATGCGGCGATCGGCCACGAGCTCGATGCGCTGCTGTTCCTGCGCTGGGGCTGGCGGCTGGCGGAGGTGCTGCCGTTGATGGAGCGCTCGGCCCGGCAGACGGCAGGCATGGAGCAGCTGCCGGGGGGCTACAGCTACCCGCTGGCGGGGCAGGGGCAACTGCGCCGGCCGCTGCTGGTGGGCGACAAGCACGGGGAGGCCACCTTGGTGGAGCTGCAGCGGCGGCCGTGGCTGCGGCAGCGGCTGGAGGCCACCAGTGCGCTGCCGGTGCTGTGGCTGCGCGCGGTGCGCCACCCGCTCGACAACATCGCCTCGATCGCGCGCCACATCCACACGATCGCCGGCGGGGTGCTGCCGGCGGGCGGCACCCCCCTGCAGAGGGCCGAAGACTATTACTTCTGCCTCGCGGACGCCATGGCCAGCCTGGACGGCGGCCTGGACGGCGAGCTCGTCGGCAAGCAGCGCCTGCTGGATGTGCGCCATGAGCAGCTGGTCAGCAACCCGGAAGCAGAACTGCGGCGAATCGCGGCGTTTCTGCAGCTCGATCCCGATCCCCGCTGGCTGCACAACTGCAGGGAGCTGGTGCATCCCGCGCCCCACCTAAGCCGCCACGGGGCCGCGTGGGAACCGGGCCAGCCCCACCGCATCCTGGAGCGCTGCGCCGGCTACAGCTTCCTCGCCGGCTATGGGCTGGAGGAGGGCTGAGGCCCGTCTCCCCTCGCCGAGCTGAATCGAAACAGTCCGAGTCTTGGTGAAATCGTAAGCACCGCCGCCAAGTAACACCGCCACGGAAGAAGTTGCGTCGGCTACGGCTTCCTGGCCGGGAAAAGTCCGGGGAATATTTGAGAAGAGTTGACACGTTTCATGTCTTCTGCGTCAAGCTGGGAAAACTTTCACTTAAAGGCAGCTGTGCTTAAGCCTCTTCCCAGCTCCTCCATCACCACATCTGGCATTTCCACCTCTGGCATTAAGGCAAAAACAGAGCTGCTACTTCTCGATACCAGCTGCCCCCAGATTGCCTCGCTGCTCGCCGGAGCCCTGCTGCCAACCCTGGCACTTCCGTGCGGTCCTGCCGGCCCGACCAGCGCCAGCGAGGCTGTGGCCGCCATCAGCCAACTTCTGCGCGATCGCCGCACCGAAGGCCAGCCGCTGCACACCCTGCACCTGGTGGCCCATGGCAAGGCCGGCGCCATCCGGCTGGGCCGCCACTGGCTGGATGCCGCCACGCTCACTGCCCATGCCGCTGAACTGAGCGAATGGCGCCTGGAGCATCTGGCCCTGTGGAGTTGCCACACCGGCGCAGACGCGAATTTCGTTTCTCTGTTGGAGGAACTCACCGGCGCCCGGATCTGGAGTTCCACCCAGGCGGTGGCCACCCAGCCCCAGCGGGGCAGCAGCTTGCTGCATGAAAGCGCCCCTTCCCAGGAAAAGCCTCCCCAGCAACGCTCGCTGGACAATCTTTTCGCTGCCGACCATCTGGCAGGTCTGAATGTAGTGCTGGCCGATGTGAACATCCTGTTCGAAACGGGATCGATCGGCACGGTGGGTACCAACCCTCAGAAAATAACCTCGGCCGTGGATTTCCATGACAGGGGGATTGAACGCATCGGTTTCTTTCAGCCTGACAACATCGGCGGCACTGCCGATGGAATCTTCAACTCCAATCCGCAGGGAAACGACATTCCCGGCTATCTGCGGATCTGGACCGTAGATGGCAGTTATTTTGACATACCCGGAGCGATCGTATGGCGGCTTGACAACTCTGCCGACCAATACGGCTTCATTACCTCCGGAAGCACGAGTTTCTCCTACAGCTATACAGCCAATGGTACAACTGTAACACAAACAATTGTTCCCGGCACCACAAACGGCACCAGTACAAACATTTTGCTGCGGAGCTTCAACTCCTCCACCGGTGTCCAGACAGGGAACATTTCCGGCAATGCAGCAACATCTGGAATAGTTACCGCGCTGAATACAACCCTAGCCGCAGAAGCCCAACCCTCCGCGATCACCGGCAGCACCGTCAACGAAGGCACTGCCCTCAGCTATACCGTCACCCTGGATAACGCCGCCACCAACGCCCAACTTCTTTCCATCAACCTCACAGGCACTGCCACGCCTGGAACCACGGTGCCGGCCGCGGATTACAACAACGCTTATTCTTCTTTCAGCTTCACAGCCCTCGATATCAACGGCAACGTAATTACCAACGGAATCATCAACAACGGCGACGGCACCATCACCCTGGCAACAGGCGTCAAAAGCTTCACGATGACCATCCCCACCTTCACAGACCAGGTGGATCCGGAAGCCAACGAAACCGTGATTCTTTCTTTCGGCGGCGCCGTAAGCGGTACCGGCACGATTCTGAATGCCCCCGCTGCTGCACCCGTCTGCTTCCTGCCCGGCACCCTGATCGCCACCCCATCAGGCCTGCGGCCCGTGGAAACCCTGCAACCTGGCGATCTTGTGCTCACGCCGGAAGGGCCGGAGCCCGTTCGTTTTCTGGGGTATAGCAACCACGGCCAGCGCACCCTGCGGGCCATCGGCCGCATGCCGGTGGCCATCCAAGCAGGCGCCTTCGGCGAGCTCGGACCGGAACGCCATATGTATGTTTCTCCCAGCCATGCCCTGCACCTGCAGGGAGCCCTGGTGGAGGCCGGAGCATTGATCAATGGCAGCAGCATCCGCCAGCTCAACGAATGGCCAAGCGAAGAGCAGATCACTTACTACTCAATCGAACTCGAGCGCCATGCACTGGTCTGGGCCAATGGACTGCTGGCCGAAAGCTTTTACCCCGTCCTTGATTTGCGCCTCAGGTGGCACAACCACCACGACTACGTTGCCCTCTACGGGGAAAACATCGAACCGATGCAGGAACTCGCTCTCCCCCGCATTCCCTTCGCTCGTCAACTGCCGGCGGAGCTGAGGGCCTTGGCGGGTCTGCCAGACCTGGCTGAACCCGTGAGCATGGGCGCCCTTTCCCAGGCCCGGCTCTAGCATCAGCACACGCCTCTGGAACCTGTGGCTGAAAGCCCGTTTCCGCCCGTTCCGTCGGATCCCGCCGCCGCCAGAGCCCTGCTGCAGGCGGAAGGGGAAGCGCTGCGGGCACGCAAACAGCAGGGGTTGCTGGATTCGGGCCTCCACTGGCTGGCAGAGGTGCAGCAGGTGCTGGGGGAAGAGCCCGCCCTGCTGTGGTTTCAGCTGGAGCTCCACCAGCACGCCCAGGACCTGCCCCAGCAGGTGGCCATCAGCCGCAGGTTGATCCTGCATCCCCAGCGGCCGCCGGAGAGCGGCCTGGCCCATCTGCGCCGGCTGCACTTCGCGGGGCTGCTGGGGCTGGCCGGCGGCAGCGAAGCCGATGCGGCCCTGGCGGCCCTGCCGGGGGGCGAGACGGCCGAAGACCAGCGGCATCGCCTGCGCCAGGCGGCCCTGCTGGCCCAGCATCGCTACCGCTTCCGCACCGCCCGGGCATTGCTGCTGGCCGTCGATGCGCTCTGCGAGGACGACAACCTCGATGCCCACCGCCTGGCGGCACTGGAACGGGCCGAAAGGCTGGCGTTGATGGAGGGCCGGCTGGCGGAGGCACTGCGGATCCGCGAACGGATCCGGGAGCTGCTGCGGGCGAGCGACGATCCGGAGCAGCGCCACCGGGCCGGCGCCGAACCGATGCGGCAGTGGCGTCTGGAGCTGGGCGCCAACCCGGCCGCGCTGGAGGAGCTGGAGGCCAGTCGGGCGCTGCCGGCGGCGCAGGCCTGCCGGGCCGTGGCGGCGGCGCTCGAACGCCATCCCGAATCCACGGCCCTGGCCTTCGGGCTGCTGCTGGCCCTGCGGCAGGCGGGCTGGGTCGGCGCCGCCAGCGAAGCAAACCGAGCAGCAAACGGAGAAGCGAGTGGGGAAGAAGCGATCCCCCGGAGGCTCTGGCTGCTGCGCCGCCATCCGGCCGCCAGCGAGGGCCTGGCCGAACTCGAACAGCGCTGGCGGCAGCTGCATCCGGGTTGGCAGCTGCACTGGCTGGACCATGACCTGGACCACGAACCCGAGCCACCGCTGCCCGAACCGCTGCCGCCGCTGGTGCAGGCCGCCTGCAGCTGCGTGAACGACCCCGCGATCCGGGCGGATCTGCTGCGGCTGGCGCTGCTGTGGCAGCACGGCGGGGTGGCGGTGGATTGGAACAGCCGCCCCCAGCGCCCCCTCAACGACCTGCTGGCTGGCGCCTCACTGCTGCTGGTGCAGGACGCCGATGGCGCCATCGGCCCGGAGCTGTTCGCCGCCACCCCCCGCCATCCGTGGGTGCGGGAAGCGCTGGAGCAGGGCTGCCGCAATGCCTTGAGCGCCCAGGGCTACAGCCGCTGGGATGTGAGCGGCGCCAGCCTGCTGAGCGGCGTGTTTGCCCGCTGGAGCAGGGCCGCGATCGCCGCCGGCGCGCTGCCGCAGGGGCTAAGGCTGGTTTCGGTGCATGAGCTGCGGCAGTGGCTGGGGCTGGGGCTTCCGCTGCCGCGACCGCCGCAACTACCGGAGGAACCACCGCTCAGCCAGCTGTTCAATCAGCAGCGGCGGCGGCTGGCGGTGGAGGAGCTGCAGCAGCGCCCCCCCGCCCAGGCGCTGCCGTGGGAGGAGGCGCTGGCGGTGGCACGGGAGCTGAACCTTCATGTATTGGAGGGAAGCCGGCCGGGGTTCACGCTGCACAGCAGCGAGCGGTTGCGGCTGCATTTCCTTGAGGGCCTCAGCCATTCCTTGCATGTGTGGCGCGAGGGCGGCCCCGAAGACCTCTACATCGCCACGCTGCCGTGGCGCCATCAGAGCCGCTGGTTCAGGGGAGTGCGGCAGCTGATTGAGCGGGTGAATCCGGCCCTGGGGCCGGCCAGCTTTGTGGTGCTCGCCAACGAAGCCGAGGAAATGGAGGCGGCGCGGGCGGAGGGCTTCGTGCATGCGGTGCACTGCAACCAGAATGCCTGGCTGGATCCGGCCTGCCATCCGCTGCTCGAAACACCGGAAGCGGAGCGGCTGTACAAGGTGGTGATCAACTGCCGGCCCGAATCCTGGAAGCGCCCCCAGCTGGCCCTGGGGGTGGAACCGCTGGCGGTGATCGAGGGAGCGAGCTACCGCCCATGGGACCGCATCGACCTGAAGGCCCTGCTGCAGCCGGCCTGGATCAATGCATCCCGCCTCTCCACCGAGGAGGTGGTGCAGGTGCTCAACCAGGCCAAGGTGGGCGGCATCTTCTCGGAGGAAGAAGGGGCCTGCTGGAGTTCGAGCGAATTCCTGCTCTGCGGGCTGCCGGTGGTGTCCACCGAGTCGCGGGGGGGGCGCGCCTGCTGGTACACAGCCGACAACGCCCTGGTGATCCCGCCCACACCGGAGGCCTGCCGCGCCGCGGTGCGGGAGCTGGCGGATCGCTGCGCCGCCGACCCCTCGCTGCGCCAGCGGATTCGCCAGGCCCACATCAACCAGGCGATGGACTTCCGCCGGGTGGCGTACCGCGCCATCGATGCCGCCCTGGAGCAGCGGGGCGTGGCCGCCTGCGCCGAGGAGCTGATCACCGCCAGCTACCAGAACAAAATGGTGCGCTACCTGCCGCTGTGAGCGCCGCGATGCAGCGAACTCCTGCCGCCGCCGAGGGCCTGGCCCGGGCCCTGGCGCTCTGGAACCGCGGCCAGCGCCTGGGAGCGCGGCGCTGCCTGGAGGCGGTGCTCAGCTCCGACCTCGAGCTCCAGCTCCGCCCCGGCGGGCCCGAGCTGGCGGCGGCGCTGGGGGAGGAGGGGGCGGACGGGCTGCCCGACGCCGACTGGGCGGTGCTAATGCACGAGCAGCTGCAGAACAGCGGGCGACCGATCGAGGCGGAACGCTGGCGACTGGCGATGCGGCTGCGGGGCTGCCGACTACCGGTGGCAACAGGGGCGCCGGTGCTGCGGCTGGTGCACCATCTGGCCTGCAGCGGCGGCACGTTGATCAGCCAGTGCCTGGCGGCACTGCCGGGGGTGGCGCTGCTGAGCGAGGTGAACCCGTTCAACCGTTATGCGCCGGTGTTCGCCCCCAGCCAGCCGCTGCTGCTGCTGGAGCGGGGCCACCGGCCGCTGCAGGAGGAGGAGATCGGTGCGGGCTTCCGGGCCGAACTGGAGCTGGTGCAACGGATCTGCCAGCAGGACGACGTGGCCCTGGTGCTGCGCGACCACAGCCACACCGATTTCTGCATGGGCAGCGAACCGGCCGCTCAACCGGGGTTGCGAAGGCTACTGGCCGCCGACCAGCCACAGCTGGCGGTGCTCACCCTGCGCCATCCGCTCGACTGCTGGCTGGGGCTGGTGGCAGCGGGCTGGCAGGGCCAGCAGAGTCCGGCAACGCTGCTGGAATACTGCCGCCGGGTGGAGGCGTTTCTGGCGGCCTACCCGGATCTGCCGCGGGTGGCCTACGAGGATTTCTGCCTGGAACCGGCCCGCTGGCTGGCGGAGCTGGCCGAGGAGCTGGCGCTGCCGTTCGAGGCGGCGGCACTGGAGCGCTTCGGGGAGATCAAGCTCACCGGCGCCAGCGGCCGACGATCGGAGCGGATCGAACCGCGACCGCGCCGGCCGCTGCCGCAGGAGGTAAGTGAGGAACTGGCGGATCCGGCCTGCCGGGCAGCCCTCAACCACCTCTGCGAAGCGATGGGGTATCCGATCTAGGGTCCGGCGAGTCCATCTCGCTCCGGCCCGTGCGCGCAGCTGCCTCCCCGGCCGCCCAGGCTCTGCCGGCTTTTTTGCTGGCCGACTGGCCTGGGGTGATCGCCTGCCACGACCCGGCCAGCCGTGATCCGGGGGCGTGGCTGCGTTATGGGGTGGCGCTGCTGCGCCAGGAGGGCAGGGCTGAGCCGGTGCTGGCGGCACTAGGGCTGGAGTCTGAACAACAGCGCTGCGGCAAGTTGCAGGGCCGGCGAGTGACGCCCCTGCCGCTGGGCCCCCAGGTGTGCCTCACGGTGATCGCGGCCCGGCTGCCCACGCTGCCGCAGGTCATTGATTCGCTGTGAAAGCTGAGGTTGCCTGCCGTTGCGCCAGAAAGACAGCCACCTGGTCCTTCCCAGAACCACGACCGTTGCCGATGGTGCTGCAGCAGCCGTGCTCTGTGTGGTTCCCCTGCACCGGTGGGTCCTGGCCGTCGGCACCCTCCCCTTTTACAAAATCCCCACGCTGTGAAAACCAACACCTTTCCTGCCACTGGAGCAGCTGGAGGCCCTGGCCGAGGCGCTGCTGGATTTCAGTGGACCTGCCGACCTGGCGGCTTGGTTGGCAGAGCACAGCGGCTGAGGCCCGAGCACCGCTGGGCAGCAGTTCGTGCACCCAACCGCTGACTCAGCACGATCCTGGCTTCTCTGGGCCAAACCCGCTTAGAAGGTGCCTGCCTTTGGCGGCTGCGAGCGGAATATTGCCTGATCTCGATTCAGCAATTTCGGCACCGCCGACATGGTGGCCGAGGGCCATCCGTGCCAAGCAGCAGGCGCGCGTCGTGGTGGTGGACGCGCGCTCGGCCGAGCTCACAAAAGTCGCAGCCAACGCCATGCAGGCAGGAAAGATCCCCGCATTGGCTTCCATTTTCCACTGAAGGCCGTTGAGCATCAACGCCTACAGCTCCACAGAGCTTCCATCGGCCAAGGCAGGAAGCTGTCCTTGCGCTTCTTGATCAGCCTGCTCCAGCGAACCAAGCTGCGCCTGAATCAGGGTGGTTACCCGCGTCGAACGCCTCACGGTCACATCCGGATGCTGCGTAGCGAAAACCGGCAGTGGGCGCTCCTGATCACCCCTTAACCCAAGCGCCTGCAGGATCGGAACAGAATGCTCAAGATCGTTGTAACGCAACAGATAAGTTCCACCACTTACCTGGCCACCGAAGGGAAACGGCCGGGCCTGCGGCAGCCACTTCCGCAGGAAGGCCTGCACATAGCTCACTTTGTCCGCCAGCCAGGCCTGGGCCTGCTCGGCAGTCATCACCGTGCCGAGTTCGTCGATCACACGCCATGCGTCTTCCAGAACCTCGGCCTCGTGATACAGGAAGACACGCTCAAGCGCGATGCTTGAACTCTGCAGCAGCTCGCGGTTGAACGAGAGTTGCTCAAGCTCCAGCCACGAGGCCAGCAGCTCCAGGGGCTTGCGCACCTGGATCAGCCGCACCATCGCAGGGGGCGGCGTGAAGGTGGCATCCGTGAGCGCGAAATCATGAGACTTGAGCAGGCGCAGATGGGGCTGGCCATGTTCCCTCGCATAACGCCAATAGGCTGCCACGCTGCAAGGGTTGCTCTTGCAGCAGCCCGGCTCTTGATAGCCCTCGCAATAGGAAAACTGCTCGCCACAGGCCTGCTCCAGCAGACGGCGCAGGTAGTGATGGCCGCTGCGCGGCAGTGAACGGGACTCCACAAGCTGCAGCGAAGGAAGTTTCGCCTCTGATGCAGCACAGCCATTGAGCAGCAATTCCGTCCAGATCTCCCTGCTCACACCCTCCGGTGGCTGACAGTACGGGACCTCTTCCTCGCCGCTGATCAAAGCCGCAGCGCCTTGCCAGTCGCCCTGCAGCAGCGCATCGGAGATCCTGCGGCGCAGGTGAGTCCACCCCTGCAGCTTCTTCCAGCTCTGCTGCACCGTGGCCGCTTCCGGCGCCTGGGCTGCCGCCAGCTGCTGGGGGGAGGCGGAGGGCACCAACCGCTGCAGCAACACCTGGGCGCCCTTGTGCACCACGCTGTAGCTGGCGTGGAAGGTCTCCACGAAGAAATCGATCGCCCGGGCCGTGTTCTGGCTGGGGTCGGCGAACTGGAAGTGGTAGTCGTCGAACAGCAGGAAACCGCCGGGTCGCACCAGGCGATGGGCATGCACGGCGTCCTGGATGGCGTAGCTGGCCTCGTGGGCGCCATCGATGTAGATGAGGTCGTAGCTGTGGGGCTCCAGGCCCGGCAGCACCTCCTCCGAGGGGCCCTTCTTCTTCTCCACCAACGCCCCGTGGGGATTGCGGGCGATGTTGGCGTCGAACAGCTCCTCGATCGTGATCCCCAGCTCCGCCAGGAAACCGTGCTCGGAACTGCCGCCCCAGGTGTCCACGCAGTGCAGCACCCCACCCCGCGGCCCGAGCACGTGGTCAAGCAGCCACAGGCTGGAGCCTCCCTGCCAGGAGCCGATCTCCAGGATCCGGATCGGGGCCTGGAGGATCACCTCCTCAAAGAACTGCTGCCACTGGGGAATGCGGCCGGAGAAGTAGTCGTGGCTGAGGGTGTAGCCCCGCTCCAGGCTCTGAAACCAGCCCTGGTGAGCATGGCTCTGGCGGAAGGCGGCGGCGGCGGCCTCCACCCGCCCGAGACGGGCCAGCAGGCTGCCGAGGCTGTAGTGGGTCCAGTGGTTGTCCACGCCCTGGTCGATGTCGGCCTGAAGACAGGCCAGGGCCGCCTCGGAATGCCCCTGCTGAAACAGGGCATCGGCCAGCACCGTGGCGATCGCCGGCTCCGGATACTCCTGGCGCAGCTGCCGCAGCCGCTCCACCGCCGCCGCCGCCTCCCCCGCCGCCAGCTGCTGACGGCAGGCCTCCAGGGCTGTCCAGTCGAAGGGGCGACTCACGCGAAACGCCGCTGGTGCCACTGCCAGGCGTGATGCAGGATCGTGGCGAGGTCGTCGTAGCGGGGGCTCCAGCCGAGCTCGGCGCGGGCCCGGGCACTGCTGGCCACCAGCACCGGCGGATCCCCGGCCCGGCGCGGGGCCACCTCCACCCGCAGATCCCGCCCGGTGACGGCCCGCGCTGCCTCAATCACCTGCTGCACCGAATAGCCGGTGCCGTTGCCGAGGTTGTAGATCGAAGGCGCGGCAGGGGCATCGGCCGCCGCGGCAGCAGCCAGCAGGCGTTCGAGGCCGAGCACATGGGCATCGGCCAGATCCGCCACGTGGATGTAATCGCGGATGCAGGTGCCATCGGGGGTGGGGTAGTCGGTGCCGAACACCTGGATCGCCGCCCGGCGCCCGGTGATCGCATCGAGCACCAGCGGGATCAGGTGAGTTTCCGGATCGTGGGCCTCGCCCAGATCGCCCGTGGGATCAGCACCGGCGGCATTGAAATAACGGAAGATCACCGAGCGAAGGCCGTAGGCGTGGCCGAAATCGGCCAGCATCCGCTCCACCATCAGCTTGCTGGCGCCGTAGGGGTTGATCGGCTGGGTGGGGTGGTCTTCGGTGATCAGGTCCTGGGTGGGAATGCCGTAGGTGGCGGCGGTGGAGGAAAACACGATCGGCGGCGGCGCACTGCCCCGGGCCCGGCCGGTGGCCACCAGCGCATCGAGCAGCGCCAGGGTGCCGGCCACGTTGTT
>Ga0164293_10003701_pt1 | contig 13061 bp, 14 predicted proteins | sample GEODES118metaG_FD_111487 | JGI IMG/M metagenome (GOLD analysis project Ga0164293, IMG submission 111487) | Eutrophic lake water microbial communities from Lake Mendota, Wisconsin, USA - GEODES118 metaG | ecosystem: Environmental > Aquatic > Freshwater > Lake | place: USA: Lake Mendota... | reverse complement strand
CACCGGCATCGCCAGCTTGATGGAAAGCAGCAGCGTGGCAGCGGTCATTCCTCCGATCCAATTGAGCAGTCCCGACGCGTCCACCGAGCCGGTCGAGACCATCGGTAGCAACTGGAAACTCTCGGCAAAGGCCAGCAACCACCGATCGTAGAAACCACCTCCAAACATGATCAATTGGGCCAGGAATTCGAGCATCACGCTGGGTTCACTGGACGGCTCGCCGGAGCCTGGGGAGAAGATCTGGGCGCTTTGGAGACCCATTTCATTGGAGATCAAATGACCCGCAGCCTGCGCGGAGAACACCGCGAAGCGGGAGCTGAATCCCAAGAGCAACCCGATGAGCGTTTCCCGGGCAGTCAGCAGCGTGACCTCGAGCCAACCACTGGTCATCGACGGGATTGGCAGCCGCTGCGCCACCGGAATCATGGCCCACACCACGGCCACCGTGACCAGGATGCGCACCCTTGTTGGAATCCCACGCCCCGAGGTGATCGGCGACGCAGACAGGCAGGCGCCTGTTCTCCACAGCACCCACCAACCTGTCCACAATTGATCCACGGGTCGTCCTATCGGTTGATGCGTCCCATGAGGCCAATGACGCCCGTGGTGTAGTCCATCACGATCTGGAGAGCCCACGGCAGGATCATCAACAAGACTCCCAGGACGGTGAGTGCTTTGGGCACGAAACTCAGGGTCTGCTCCTGCAGCGATGTGACTGTCTGGATCAAACTCACGATGAGTCCCGTGATCATGGCCGTCAGGAGCAGGGGGGAAGCCACGACGAAGATGCGCTCGACCAGTTGCTTGAGGAGATCCACTGCCAGTTCCGGTGTCATGCGGTGTGTTTCTTGATTCGAGCGACAGCGTTCAGAGGAAGCTGTTGACCAAGGATTTGGTGATGAGACCCCAACCATCCACGAGGACGAACAAGAGGATCTTGAGGGGCATGGAGATGTTGGCAGGCGGCAGGAACATGAGCCCCAAACTCATGAGGATGATCGCGACCACGTAGTCGATGAGCAGGAAGGGTAGAAACACCAGGAATCCCATTTGGAATGCCGTCCGCAATTCATTGATGAGGAAGGCCGGAACCACCACCGACAACGGGAGGTCTTTGGCCTCGGTGGGAGGAATGCCGGCCAGCCCGGCGAAGAACTCCACCTGATCGGTCCGGGTTTGGCGGAGCATGAAGGCCTTGATCCGGAGGGACGCCCTATCCAGTGCCTCGGTGCTGGTGATCTGACTCGTGCGGTAAGGCGCCAATGCCGTCGTCTCAATGTCCCGGATCACCGGGCGCATGATGAAGAAGGTGAGAATGAGCGAGAAACCCATCACCAATTGGCTCGGAACGGCCGAGGCCACACCCAAGGCATTCTTGGCCAAAGAAAACACGATGATCACCCTCGGGAAACTGGTCATCAGGATCAGCAGCGAGGGAGCCAACGAGAGCAGAGTCAGCGCGCCAACGATCTGGATGGTGACATCCACATCTTGAGGCTTCGGGAGACCATTGATGCTGAAGGTGACCCCGGTGGGCACCGCGGATGCGGCATTGGTGACAACCGATGAGTCTCCTTGTGCCCGGAGGTGAAGAGTGCCCAAAACCAACATCAAGATGGGCAGGGCCCATCGAAATCCGGACACGATCACGCTCCGGCGGAGCTTCGGAGTCGGACGCAGGAATCCAAGGAGGGGGTCCGCGGAGTTCATGGTGCAACTGTCCTGCCGGTGGGGGCTTTTGGCAGAGCCTCCTTCAGACGCTGTGAAAAATCAGTCGTCTGAGGGGCCGTGACTGATGAGTGGGATTCCTCAGGCATCAGTTCAGCGATCATCGAAACCCCTGCTGGAGATGAAGAAATTAAGAACTGCTGACTCCCGCAGGAGACCAGGTGCAGGAAGGACCGGTTTCCCAGTCCGCGGCTTTCGTCCACGCGGAGTCGGATGCGTCGGTCCAACGCCGCTTTGAACCAGTTGCGACCCTTGAGCCAGAGGAGAGCCAACCAGACGGTGGCCAGCAGCAGGCAGAGCGTCCCCAACATCCGGGTCCAATCCGCCAGCATCGACGATCCGACGGCTACCGCGGGCAGCGCTGGGGGCAGGTTGGTCATGCCTTGGGCAGGGAACCCGGGCGGGAAACGACTTCTTTGATCTTGATGCCGAAGTTCCCCTCGGCCACGACGACCTCGCCGCGAGCGACCAACTTCGTGTTCACAAAAAGATCGACGGAGGCGTGTGCGGGTTTGTCCAACTGGACCACGGACCCGATGTCGAGTTTGAGCAACTCGCGGCACGTCATCTCGCACGAGCCGAGTTCCGCGTTCAACTGAATGGGGACGTCGAGGAGGAACTCGATGGACGGGTTGTCGCTGCTGTCGTTGGGCATGGTTGTTGTCAGGTGAGTCGTTCAGTGATCTCGATGGCCACCTTGCGGTTGGCACTGCCGAGTTTACCGCGGAACCGCGGAAGTCCCTCGATCCGAAGCTCCACCTCGTCGATTTTGGCGGGATCGAGCGGGATCATGTCTCCGGCCCGCATCTGAAGGATTTCTCGGGGGGTAATGGACAAACCGGCCCACAAAGCGGAGATGCGCATCGTCAGGTCGTTGTAGGCGGGATTCCAAAGGACTGCTTCCTTGGGCAAGTTGCCTGCATCGGACCCCGCTTCGGACATGGTCACCATGGCTCTCTGGATGCTTTGAGCCATCATCTCCAACGGGAGAATGATATCCACGGTGGCGAAGCAATCACCAATCACCGCCTGCACCTTGAGGATGTAGACGACAGCGGTGGGATGGTCTTCGGCCAGGAGCTTGATGTTGGTCTCGCGGCCCACGATGCGGACCTTGGCCTCGTCCTCGGAGTCGCTCCACTTGGAGAAGTATTCCTTGAGGGCCAGCAACACCGCCTGGTTCAGGAGAGCCAGTTCGACCTCACGCAACTCCCGATCGGGGTTGGCGCCGAAACCGCGGCCTCCCAGCATCCGGTCTCCAATGGCGAGAGCCAGAGGTTTTGGAAAACCGACCACTCCGGTTCCGGGAAAACGGTCCACCTGGAACAGCAGGTAATTGCCAATGGGCTCGGCCTTGGATGCGTAGCGGCCCAGCTCCATGGCATCCAGGTGCTCCAGATCGAAGGCGAACTCGGCGCGCAGAAACAACGAGAGTCGAGCACCGACAGAGCGCACGATTCCCTCATTGTGGATGCGGAAGCGGTTCAACTCCTGGGCGGACAGTGAACTCGCCTGCCCCACCACGAAGGGCTTCACTTCGCTGGGCTTCTTGGCAGCCAATGCCGAGGCCGCTGGTTCGGGAGCGCTCACTGAATGACGAACTGAGGGAAGATGATTTCCTTGACCGTCCCGGGACCCAGGATCCGGTTGAACGCCAGGGCCAGCTGGGCCGCCATTTGACTGCGGAAGCCCCGCTTCTGCATGTCATCAATACGCTGGTCCGCCAAGAAGGCGGAAACCGCATCGCGCAAACGATCGAGGTTCGCCTCGACCGGACCTGAAATGTCGGCCTGGCCAACGCTGAGCAGCGTGACTTTCACCACAACAAATCGAGTGTCGCCCGATGGGTTGGCCACGATGGGATCGACTCCCAGCGGGAAGAGGCCGGCCTTGATCTGCGCCGCTTTGGCGATCTCTTCCGGAGTCTCCTTCTTGGCAGGAGCGCCACCATGCCCACCACCCCCGTGGCCGTCGTCCTTGGCTTTCGGGGCGTCATGCCCGGCCGCAGCATCGGCTTTCTTGGGTGCGGCCCCATGGTCGGAGCCACCGGAGTGAGCGTCCTCTTTTGAAGATTTGCCGTGGTCGGCAGGAGATCCATGGGCTGCGGATGCGGCCTTGGGGTCCTTGGGGGAACCATGGCCATCGCCGTGATCTTCGGATGCTCCCACTTGAGCGAGCGTCAGAGACAACTCCTTGTTGATGCCGCTGAGGAGCTGTTTGTTGAGATAGAAGCCCACTCCGAAACTGCCGCCTACTGAGATGAGTGCGGCCGCGATCAGTGGAACCAGCATCCCGCCTTTGGCTACTTTGGCAGTGCCTGCGGTTTCCTCCGCTGCCGGCTTTTTGTCTTTGTCGTGTGCGTCGGACATGGGGATCTCCGGGAGAGTATCAGCGCTTCAGGTTGACCAACTCTTCGAGGATCGAGTCGCTGGTGGTGACCATGCGCGCATTCGCCTGAAAGGCACGTTGGGTGGTGATCATGTTCGAGAACTCTCTCGAAACATCCACGTTGGAGAGCTCTAGAGAGCCCTGCTCGATTCGGCCCATGCCATCTTGGTTGGCCTTGCGGGCCCCGTTCAAAATCGGACTGTTCGGAGCCGAGGTGAAGGCCCCAGTGGCAGGTGCTGACGCGGCACCCGATGCGCCGAGATTGGTGAAAAGGTTGTTTCCTGCGCGAACCAAGGCCTGCTCGTTGCTGAAAGTCTGCAGCACCATCTGAGCCCGAACATATTGCGTGCCGTCATCGAGCAACGTGTTCAAACGGCCCGAACCATCCACGCTGATGTTGGTGATGGCAGCCGATGCAGCCGTGGCAGCGGCCGTGGAAGGCACTGTCCCCTTGTCGAAGCGTATGTCGCCGATCTTGTCGGGATCCTTCTGGGTGTCTTCTACACCCTGAACTCTGAGGCCACCGTCGGTGACCAAGTAACCCGCTGAGTCGAGGCGGAAGTTGCCGGAGCGTGTGGCGAAGACCTCACCGGATGTCGAATTCCGTACCAGAAAGTAGCCGTTTCCTGTGATGGAGAAGTCGGTCGCCAAGCCCGACTGGTTGATGGATCCCTGAGAGAAATTGGAGCGGATCGCGGCGGTTGCCACACCGTTGCCCACCGTCACACCCGAGGTACCACTGGCCGTAGCGGTATCTGGAGTGGGCGCCCGCAGCACGGAGTTCAGTGATTCAACAAAATCCGCGCGGCTACCTTTGTAGCCAACCGTGTTCAGGTTGGCGAGGTTGTTGGCCAGAACGTCCAAGGATGCCTGAAATTGTCGGATGCCGAGGCTGGCGGTATTGAGGGATCTGATCATGTGTGTGTCGGTTGCGGGTTGAGACTTAGTCCATTAAATCGGCGCTCACGGACCAGTCGGAGCAGGGGAGGGACTGGCGAACGGATTGGTTGGCTGGTCGTAGGCCACGATCTGAGCGAGTTTGTAGTTCTTGGAGCCCACTTGAAGGGTGGGAGCTCCGGCTTTGTCGAGGGTGACCTTCTCAACCATCCCCATGCTTCCGTCGGCCAGTTGCACCGGTTTTCCCAACAGTTGGACGGCCGTCTGGACATCCTGGCGGGCCTGGATGTTTTGAAGGCTGCTGGTCATGCTGCGCGACTGTTCCAACGTGGTGAACTGAGCCATCTGAGCGACGAAATCCGTGTTGGTCTGAGGATTCATCGGATCCTGATTCTGCATCTGCATGGTCAGCAGTTTCAGAAAGTCATCCTGGCCCAGAACCTTGTTCAGAGGACGCTGAGCAGCCGGGCTGGCTTGGGTCGCCTGAGTGGCGGCTGCGGGAGCTATGTAGGATGGGATCATGTCGGTTTCGTCGATGTCTTCAGGCCCACCACTGCCGGGAAGCTGGCAGGACCTCGGCTGAATTCGTGGACTCGTCGGGCGACTCCGAGGAGTCCCGGTGAGCGGATTCTCCGAGAGCGCGTGCCCGACCACTCGAGGAGCGAGGATCTGAACCGTCACGACCTGAAGAGCCCATTCCGCCATCGTAGCAGACTGTGTGCCGTGGATCCGCAGAGATGATTTGAGATTCCACCGGCGCGGCAGCCCCACTGGATGGGGCCTCGATGGGCATGAGAACAATGCCGCTGGTCTCCAAGCGCTGCTGGAGCTCTTTCCACTCGGCGCTTTGCCCCTCGAGGGAACCCGCCAGATCCTGCGTCCGGATAATGAGCTTCTCACCGACCTCTTGAATGCGGAGCTCCAAGTTACCCGATCCCAGCGAACCCAGTTGAACCAGCCGAACAGCGCCCGATTTCTGGGTTTCCTGAAGGACTGAGGCCGATAAGTTGGATTCCTCGGGTTTGGATTGGTTGGCAATTCTGCCATCCAAACGTTCTTGGCTAGGTCCGCTCTGAGGTGCCCCTGGAAATGGGACGGCAGTAGGAACGACAACGCCTGGTGAACTGTCTGGTACTAGAGGCGATGGGGAGTCGGAACGACCGCCTTGGGCAAGGGATTCGGAGGTCAATGAAGCCTCGGTGCCTTGCTTCAGTTCTAAGAGTGTCGGAAAACTGTTTTCAGAAACGGGGGACACCCTGGCTGTGTGATTGAATTCTCCAGCATTGGGATTCCGTGCCAGAGGAGATCGCATCGCCGACCGTGACGAGGGGCCCGACGGCTGGGGCTGGGATTGCGCGACGGTGAGACTGGAATCGATGGATGAACTTAGTTCGATGTCTTCCATAGTCGACGTGCTCGCCGAAGACTCTGAACCGGAAGATACCGAGTTTTCTTCTCGCGGAATGGATTCCCCGTCTTGCCAGCTCGATTCAATGCGCTTCACCGACTGAAAGCCCGACTCGGTAGCCGCCACTGAAACCGATGATTTCCCAGAATCGGCGAGGTGGTCGGGCAGTTCTGAGAATGCCGACTCCAATGGAGAATTACTCACCCCGGTGGCAGGTGACTCATTTGGAAGGGGAAGACTTCTATGGGCCGTCGAGATTTTTCGACAAGATCGATCCAAGTTCGGATCTGGATCTCCACTGGGAACGTGAGCCCATCGGTTGAACTCAGAGGCGGCTGGAATAACGGTCTCCGAGGTAAGCGACGCGATCACTGGTCTTGGACTCAGAGAAATCAGCTCGAGGGTCTGTCGTGACTCCGAGTCGGGCTTCCAGTCAGTTTTTTCCAAACGTTCAGCCAAGGCAGGACCCGATTCCGAATTGGTATTGGAACTGGAACGAGTTCTTGTGCTGCCATCGACAACAAGGCTGCGCAATGCATCATTGTTGTTGGTATGACGAACAGCCGGTCCGGAACTCGATGGGGCCTCCTGTATTTGTGATTGCGCTACGGCCCGACGAGCGCCGTCACGGACTTCGCTTGAAATCCAATGCTTCAGGTCCGACGGATCCAAGGGGGTTGTCGAACTGGAACCGGTGTTTGACTGGAGCGACTCCATCGCACCGCCCCCCCGTGGAGCCCGATTGGCTCGATTCAAAGCCGCGACGACGGTTGTGCTTTCATCGGCTGGGTTCGAAAGGGTTTCCGAAGTCGATGGCCCCCCATGTGCCCCCATTGAAAGCTTTGGCGGCACCTCGTCACGGACCGACGCAAACGGGGCGTGCCCCTCGGGGAGGGAATTCGATGGGGATGCCCTTTCTAGCCTAGAAGCGGAGGCCTTCGACGCAGTTGGCAAAACATCCGGCGATTGTCTGATCCACGTATCGTTGGCATGGCGCAGGGAACCGGATGATGGGTGATGTTCCGACGATCTTTCTTGCGACCAAGCAATCTTGGATTCCGTCGTACGCGGGGAATCCATGAGCGGACGCTGGGGAAATCCGTGTGCCCACTCGGTTCGAGTATCGACCGCTGAGGTTGGGAGAGGCCGGATGGGCAACTCCGAATCTAGTCTGGGGGAGTGTGACTGAGGGTTGTCATAGGAAAGCTGTGTCACGAGTGCTGACGGAGTCACACCCACCCCGTGGGACGCACGAGCTGAATCGACGCTCGGACCCACGTATCCTGCCTTAGAATTGATCAGTGCCCGGGGAGTGGCGGCTACCTTCCGGCTCGGCTTGACCAAAGGCCGAGCCGACGGGTGCACCGAAGGCGGCACGGAGATTGAACTGGAGGGCGCATCGGACGGCGACTCCCTGTCGTGAGACGTTGGGCCCTTAGTTTTAGGAGCAGATCCGATGGCCTGAGAATGGACAGACTGGGCAGTATCGAGATGCTGCCAGAAGGCTGCCCCTCCAGTTGGCCCGACGGATAACGACCCCGAATCTGCATCGGCATTCCACGGAAAGGGCAGGAAAGGACGCGGGATCGGATCCTGCGCCTTCAGATCGCCTGGAATCATGGTGTGGAAGCGGCCGCGTTGGAATTGGTTCCATCGGGCGACCGCAGCGAAATTTGCATCATCCGGCGGGAGATATCGGCAGCCAGACGGACACCCGAATCTCCCGTGCCGACCATGGCACCCAACAGAGACGACGCGTTGGTCGCGTTGATGACGGTCAGAGTCCGGGCGATCTCATCCGGAGTGTAGTTGGTCAGGATCGCCACCGCCTGGGCCGGAGGCAGAGCCGAAAGTCGGCGGCCGTGTTCCAGGAGACTCCTCTGCTCCTCCACTCGCAGGTAAGTGATCCGGTTGGTCAGAAGGTGGTCCTGGGCGACTCGCGCCTGAGCAATCCACTGTGTGGCCAGATTCAGATTCTGCATTTCCATGCGGATCCGCTCCTCGAGTTCCTTCAGACGCTTTTCGCGACCGTCCTGGTACTCTTGCCGACTGCGCAATTGGTTGAGCAAATTGACCACGTCCGGATTATCGAATCGCAGCGACCCCGGCTCGGAGGTTTCCCGCATGGCCTCCAAAGCGGCCAGACTCAACTCGGTCTGGCGTTCGTTGCCTGCCGGCTGGAGATCGGGCGGATCTTGGAGGACGTCTTGTTCCGGAGACTTGATCGCCGCCGATGCCTGAGACGCTTCGATGATCTGGGACAAGGCCGCCTGAATGCGGGCCCGCGCCACCTTGCCACCCCAGAGAAATGTGGCGACCGAGGTGCCAATACCGAGCAGAACGATCAAAAAGGCCAGAAGGAGAGTGCGCATGGGAGTCAGAGGCTTTGAATGACGCGCTCGTCGAGCCAGCGTTCTTCGGCCAACCGTTCCGATCGCTGGTATTCCTTGAGGCGGGCTTCGCGAAGTTTTTCGAGGAGGCTCAACCGGAGCTTGGCCTGTTGCCACTCGGCCAAACATTGGCCAACAACCGCCTGCTTGGCCGTCAAGGCGACTCGGGCGCGCTCAGCGCTGAGTCGAAGACCGGGCCGCAACGCAATGGAGATGGAAGCAGCGACTCCGCCCTCGGAGAGGGAGTCGTTCAGCGAGCGACTGTCGGACATCACCCGGTCGAGATCGCTTTGGCAGCGGGACTGTTCCTGATTGGCCTGAGCCAACGCCTGAGCCGCGGAACTCTCCTGAGAGGCGCGTATCTTGAGCAATGTTTCCAGGCTGAAACGGAATCGACCCATACCTTATCGAGCCGTCGCAGCACGAAACGCGCCAGCCTGTTTCGAGCGATCTCCCATCGCGTTGCCGGTCGACGACATTCCCTGACGCAAGGCCAACGCCAGCAACTCCCACAAGGGGGTCGGAGAGGCTGCCTCGGCCTGCCCTTGACGCAGGAATCCCTCGAGGTGGGGCAAGGTCGCAATGGCTCGATCGAGTTTGGGATTCGATCCGGCCACGTAGGCGCCCACGCCGATCAGATCCCGGTTCTGGCGGTACAACGCCAACAATTCTCGGGCTTCTCCTTGGAGAGTGATTTGATCGGCCCCCAGCAGGTCTCGGTTCAAGCGACTAATGCTGCCCAGCACCTCGATGGCCGGCCAGTGGTTGCGGTCGGCCAGTTCGCGAGTCAGAACGATGTGGCCGTCGAGAATGGAACGAGTGGCATCGGCAATGGGTTCGGTCAGGTCGTCACCCTCCACCAAAACCGTGAAAATGCCGGTGATCGATCCCCGATCCGAGTTTCCAGCGCGCTCCAAGAGTCGAGGCAATGCGGCGAAGACCGAAGGCGTGTAGCCTCGGGCGGTCGGTGGCTCTCCGACGGCCAGACCGATTTCCCGCTGGGCCATGGCGAATCGGGTGACCGAGTCCATCATGAGCAACACCTTGCGACCCTCATCACGGAGTTGCTCCGAGATTTGCAGGGCCAGTGAGGCCGCCTTCACGCGGAGCAATGCCGGTTGGTCGGCGGTGGCGACAATCACAATGGAGCGAGCGCGTCCCTCTTCGCTGAGATCATTCTCGATGAACTCACGGACCTCGCGTCCACGCTCACCGATCAGTGCGACCACGTTGATGTCCGCATCGGAGCGGCCGGCGATCATTCCCAGCAACGTGGATTTGCCCACGCCGCTTCCAGCGAAGATTCCGACCCGTTGGCCACGGCCCAGTGGCGTGAAACCATCGATGGCCCGAATTCCGGTGATGAGCGGGTGTTGGATTCGGGCTCGAGTCAACGGATTGGGCACCATGCCATCTCCGGTGGGAGTGACCCATTGGAGGGCGGGTCCAGTGTCCATGGGCTTTCCCAAGGCATCGATGACCCTCCCGGAAAGACCGGATGCCAAGGGGACACGTCGCCGCTGGGGACTGGCACGGACCTCATCTCCGGGACACAGTCCGTCGATCGTATCCAGGGGCATCAGAATCAGGTTCTGATTGTGGAACCCCACCACCTCGACGCTGATCTCGCGTCCGTTCGAGCAGCGGATTTGGCACACGTCCCCAAGCGCCGCCTTGGGGCCGAGCGATTCGACCGTCAGTCCGGCCACCCGCACCACCGATCCCACCGGGGTGGTCAATCGGGCCTCCCGCAGGCGTTGCTGCGCCTGCTGGACAAACTTCAACCCGGTCGGGCTGTCTGGAACCAGTTGAAACATCAAGCCCCTTCCAGGGCGCTGCTGAAGCTGGCGATGCGCGAAGAGCGGAGGCCGTCGACAAAGCCTGACTGGGTTTCCACGAGGCATCCGCCACGGTCGACGGCGGAATCCGGCGCCAGCTGGATCCCACGGGCCGCACATTGAGAGCGAATCTCGCTGTAGGAGGCATTCTCGAGCATTTTCAGGTCCTCGGGATGCAGCATCACGCGGACCACGGGTGTGCCCAGCGCGGCCCCCAAAGTCTCTCGAAGACTGGCTTCGATGACGTCCACGGTGATGGGCAGACTGCCGACGATCTTGGCCACCGCCTCGACCGTGAGTTGGAGCAAGGCCTTCTCGAGGTTCTCCATCCGTTCGGCCAACTGGGTGGACATCTTCTGGGACAACTGCTCCAGGAAAACTCCAACTTCTTCCCGGTGCTTCTGCTCGAGCTCGGCGCGCAGGACCCGGACCCGCTCTTCGCAGGCCTCGGTGGCTGTGGCCACGCCACGGCGATAGGCCTCGTGCTCGATCTTCCGACGCTGGGCTTCGAGGTCCACCGGTGGAGTCAGTCGCTCTTCGCGGTGGAAACCCAGCACCGAAAGACGGATGTCCCGAAGTGCTGAGGAATGGTGTAGCAGGGTTTGGGTCATGGGATGAATCAGGCGGAGTCGAGGGAGATCTCACCATCGGTCTCGAGCTTGCGGACGACATCCACGATGCCTTCCTGAGCCTGCTCGATCTCGCGGAGACTGGTCTTCCCGAGGTTGGAAATTTCGTCGTTGACCGTTTCGGCCGCACGCTTGGACAGGGCTCCCAGAAGGGTCTGTCTCAAATTCTCGTTGGCCGCGCTCAGTGCAATGGCCAGACGGGCGGCCTCCACCTCGCGGAGAATCTTTTGGAGAGATTTGACGTCCAAGGTAGCCAGATCGTCGAAGGTGAACATCTTCATGCGGATGGACCGCACCAGATCCGGCACCCGCTCATCGAGCTTGTTGAGAATGCCCAACCGAATGGTCTTATCCATCGCGTTCAGGGTGGCGGCCGCCGCCTTGATGCCCCCGGTCTGGTTGAGGGCTTTGGTGACCTTGCGACCGATCTTCTTGGACAGCACCTCGCCCACCGTCTCCACGACCTCGATCGGAGTGGAAGCCAGTGTTGCCAAGCGCTCGATGACCTGTTCTTGAAGGCTTTCAGGGAGGCTCTTGAGCACTTCCGAGCCCTTCTGGGCCGTCAGGTAACTGAGCACGAGAGCGACGGTCTGTGGCTGCTCCTCCTTGAGGAGATTGCAAATCGAGGTGGCATCGAGATCGATGATTTGCTGCATCGCGGCCACCGAGGTGCGCCGAGTGCCCACGCGCCCGATCACCTCGGCCGCCTTGAACAGACCCACCGACTTTTCGAGCACCATCCGCGTGTATTCGACGGATCCGCTCACCCCGGAATTGGCTTGAATGGCCATTTCCGTGAATTCCTTGAGCACGGAGGTCTGCTGCTCGACGGTCATCAATGGCAAATTGACCATTTCTGACGACACCAACTCCCGTTCGTTGTCATCGAGACTCTTGAGCAAGATGCTGGCGCTTTCCTCGCCGAGCAGCACCAGGAGGGCCGCCATCTTCTGCGTGGGAGTGAGTCGAACCGGGCCCGTTGCAGCGGTCTTTCCACGAAGCATGTCCCGGGCTGCGTTTACCATGCCGCTCATTCGCCGTCCTCCTCAGGCTTCGCGGTGAGCCAAGCACGCGCGGCTTGGGTCATCTTTTGCGGGTTGTCCCGGATGAGGTCCTTGAGGACCTCGAGAGTGACCCGTTCCGGACGCTGTTTGCTCAGGCCGAAATCCATCTTCATCTTCTTCCTCTGCTCCTCGGCAGCCTCTTTGTCCTCGTCATCCCCATCGGGCTTGGGTGCCGCGGATGAACCGTCCCCGGTCACTGCGGCGGCTGGAACACCCCCAGCCACCACCATGCCGTTGGCGAGGACCATCGGCTGGCCCGCCATCAGTTGGCCGACGGGAACACCGGCAGCAATCATCTCCTCCGAGCCACGTCGCAGCATTCGCCAGAGCAGGAACAAGATCAGAAGGCTGCCCAGCAACATGCCGCCCACGCGCGCCGCCTCCACGCCCTTGAACCAGAGCGCTTCGCGATCCAATCGCGCTGTTTCCTCGATCTTGGGTTCCTCGTTGAAGGGAAGCTCTTCGACGGCGACCTCTCCCAAAGCTTCGTCACCCTTGGTCAGGCCGAGAGCGCGTTCTGCGGCCCGCTTGAGTTTGTCGATGTCAGCCTGGGTGCGCGGGGTCGCCTTGCGATCCGCCCCTTTGCCCTCGTAGCGCTGATTGACGAAAACCGCTGCGCTGACCTTTCGGAGACCGCCAATGCCCCCCACCACATTGGTCTGACTGCGGCTCACGTAGAAGTCGTCGGTCTGATCGAGCTTCAGGAGGCGGGAACCTTG
>Ga0164293_10003700_pt1 | contig 13062 bp, 14 predicted proteins | sample GEODES118metaG_FD_111487 | JGI IMG/M metagenome (GOLD analysis project Ga0164293, IMG submission 111487) | Eutrophic lake water microbial communities from Lake Mendota, Wisconsin, USA - GEODES118 metaG | ecosystem: Environmental > Aquatic > Freshwater > Lake | place: USA: Lake Mendota... | reverse complement strand
CATACAAGGAAGGGGATTGTTCAAATTGAAAGAAAAGAGCTTAGCTTGGTTCTTTCCGTTTTGGGACTTCTTTTATGCGATGTTCATACCCATGGTGTTTTTGTTATTGAATCGAAAACCTAGAAATAAATGGTAGAATTTGAACACCTGTCGGACAAAGCGAAGCAGGATTTATTGCTTGTAGAACGTGCTAAACAAGGAAATCAAGCGGCATTTGCTTCTTTAATGGATCGCTACCGAGAATCTATTTATTTCATGATGCTTAAAATGGTTAAGAATTCTGATGATGCGGAAGATCTTACCATTGAGGCATTTGGTAAAGCCTTTAATCGAATTGACCAATACTCTCCAAGTTTTGCATTCAGTACCTGGTTGTTTAAAATAGCCTCAAATAATTGCATCGATTTCATTCGGAAGAAACGCATTCAGGTACTTTCTATGGATCAAGGAATAGCAACCTCAGACGGAGGTTCCATACGGATTGATGCGAGAGCCCAAGTGAACAATCCAGAAGAATCGATGATGCACGATCAAAAAGTGATTCACATGCGCCTACTGGTGAGTAAGTTAAAACCTCGCTACCGTCAACTCGTAGAAAAGCGCTATTTCGAAGAATTGTCTTACGAGGAAATCGCTGATGAATTAAATCTTCCCTTGGGTACAGTAAAAGCACAATTATTTCGTGCGCGTGACTTCCTTGCCGGAATGATGGACAAAACAAAGGATACGATTTAATGCAGTGGAACGGATTAGGCATTATTTCCCAACCTTAAGTCCCCTTCAAGTAGAACAGTTTTCAAAACTTCTGAGCCTTTACACGATTTGGAATAATCAAATCAATGTGATTTCAAGAAAGGATTTAGATAATTTTTACGAACGCCATGTATTACATTCCTTAGGAATTGCCAAAGTATATGCATTTCAGCCAGCAACAACGGTACTTGATGTTGGCACAGGGGGTGGTTTCCCTGGAATTCCTTTAGCCATTCTTTTTCCTGAAACCACCTTTGTTTTAGTGGACTCCATTGGTAAAAAGATCAAGGTGGTGAATGAGGTGGCGTCGGCCTTGGGATTAACCAACGTGCAAGCGCACCATGTACGAGCTGAAGAAGTGAAAGGAACCTACGATTTTGTGATTTCACGAGCTGTAACGGCCATGCCTGTGTTTGTAGAATGGGTAAAAAATAAGATTAAGAAAGGTAAGGCTAAAGATGGTTTTCCGCATGGGATTTTATACCTGAAGGGCGGCGATTTAACGGAAGAATTTAAAAATGTACCCGGAAAATTCAAAGAATACTCCTTAACCACCTATTTTACTGAAGAATTTTTCGAGACAAAAAAAGTAATTCATTGGGTAAGTTGACCCGAGATGATCGCTTGTATTTCTTCGCAATCACTTAATAAAAAGAAACTTCCGGTTATTAAAATACCTTGGGAATCTGTGCGTAGTTCTAGGGCAGTTTGAATCGCTTGATTTACATCTGTTGTGAATTGTATCTTAGCTAGTCCTAACGACCCTACGACTTTTTTCAGTTGCTCCCCACGATAACTTCTCGGATTCGTGAACTCGCAAAAAATCCATTGGTCTACGTCGTGAATGAAAGCTGATAAATGATGGAGCGTCTTGTCATTGGAAGCCCCGAAAATTACAATAGGCAAAGGTTGACCCATGCCTTTCAGTGCTTTCATGGTGGTAACAAACCCATCCGCGTTGTGCGAGGCGTCATACCATAATTTTTCATAACGGCCGGAAGGGAACAAGCGTCCAATAAAGCCTGTTTGTTCAAACAAGATGTTCCACGTTGCGACTGCATCGATTCCTTCGGTGTTAATTCCGAGGATACGCAATGCTTCTAAGGCTATGGCGGCATTCTTCCGTTGATAGGCAGGCAATGCATTGTTAGGGTCATCGATACATGTATTACCGCAGGTAATGGGGGCTTCAAGCATCTTGGCTTTATTGCGAAATAGTTCCAAGAGTTCTTCGCGTTCCTCCCCACACAACACAGGAACTTTTGGTTTAATGATACCCGCTTTTTCCCCTGCAATTTCTACTAAACTATTTCCTAAAAAAGCTTGGTGGTCCATGCCAATATTTGTAATTACAGCGAGTAGGGGAGTAACTACATTGGTGGCATCTAATCTTCCGCCCATACCCGTTTCAAGCACCACATAATCACAGGATTCTCGCTTGAAATGAACCAAGGCCATAGCCAGTGTGATTTCAAAAAACGATAGATCGAGTACTGTTTCTCTTACCTGATTACAAAAGTCTATCACTTCAGTTTCACGAATGGGTTGTCCATCAACGCGAATTCGTTCTCGGAAATCTACGAGGTGTGGAGAGGTAAATGTGCCTACTCGGTAACCCGCTTGCTGAAGAAAACTAGCAATGAATGCACAAGTCGAGCCTTTACCGTTGGTACCGGCAACATGAATGAATCGAAGTTCTTTTTCAGGATTCCCGACATGCTTTAATATAGCCTGTGTATTTTCAAGTCCTGGCTTGTATGCACTGGCTCCTTGATTTTGATAGGAAGGGAACTGACTAAAAAGCCATTCCGTACATTCCGAATACTTATTGAGCATTCACTTTTACGGTGAGGTAACAATATGCAGGACGACCTTCAGGATCTTTTTTGTATTTCACTTGGCGAATCACCTGCCGAATGACATCATTGATGATCGTTTGGTCCGTTGTAGTGGTTTTGCTTTTAATACACACTGCGGTAGAAACTGCGCCGTCTCCTGAAACCGTTAATTTCAAATGAATTTTTAAATCGACATCGGTATTATATTTTGGAAGAAGCGGGTCGTTGATACGAATCCTAGATTTTCCATCGCCAAACCCGTCACCTTCACCATCCCCATCGCCACCGGTACCTTTTCCGTTTCCATCGAATGGGCCATTTCCACCACCGTGTCCGCCGCCATTTCCGCCATCACCAAAAGGGTTGTTTGCTCGGCTCGGTGAACTGGATGGATTGGTTGGATTGTTACCAACGGTATGGTTGGAGTTTCCATTTTGAATGGGTTCATTTCCGCGGTCTGTTACCGTTCGTTCTGTTTGTTCCATCGGGTCAGTGCGCTCGTCCATGGACGGTGTACCCCCACCTTTAGCAGAACCCCCATCCGAGATAAACAATTCCTCCAATGGAATTTCATCCAAAATCTCGTCTTGAACCATTAAATGATTTACCAAGGGTGGGTCCGATGGTTTTAGCTTTGAAAGAAAGAGAAATGAAAATAAACATAAGGCTAAAATGCTGCCGGTGGAAAGTATGGCACTCGTTCTTTTTTCCTTAGGAAGGCTATCAATGTTCCAATAAAGGGCTGTTGTGTTTGTTGTCATGGTGTCTTATATCGTTTTTTGACTATAAAAGTTACACAATCAGGCGCATAAAAATATATCCTACCACATAGCCAATGAATGCCAACGGAGCAATACGTTTTAAGTACCAGCTAAAACTAATTTTTTCTAAACCCATAGCCACTACACCAGCGGCTGAACCAATGATTAAAATCGAGCCACCTGTTCCAGCCGTGTACGCCAATAAATGCCACGCCTCATGATCCATTGGATAAGAAAACATCCCCATGGCACCAGCCACGAGTGGAACGTTGTCAATTACGGCTGAAGCAATTCCAAGTATACCCATAAAGAGCTGTGTTGAAATCCCTGCGTGTTGTACGTTTCCACCTAAATTAAATATAAAACCAATGGATTCCAATGCGGCAACGGTGAGTAAAATTCCTAGGAAAAACAAGATGGTAGGTAACTCTACCTTTTGGAGCGATTTCATCGTTGGACTTTGCGGTGATAGGTCGGATTCAACCTCCGTCATTTTGAAATTTCGCTTGGTATTTACTTCCGCATACAGGGCGAACAAGCAGAGCGCCAGCAGCATGCCCATATATGGAGGTAGATGAAACAAGGATTTAAGTAGTGGAACCATTAAAAATAAGCTGATCCCAATAAGTAATTCCGTGCGTCCCTTCGTACTATTATTGGTTGCCCCTTGGGTTAAGTTGCCTTTAAACGCGGGAAGCCAGCGCGCAATTATAAGCGGTGTACTAATGCAAAGCAATGACGGAATAAATGTATTTAGTATTAATGGCGCCGTACTTACTTTATGTCCAATCCAGAGCATGGTCGTGGTAACATCACCAATCGGCGACCAAGCGCCTCCCGCGTTTGCTGCCATGACAATAAAACCCGCATACCAAAGTCGATCTTCGGGCTTGTCTATAATTTTTCGATAGATTGCAATCATTACGAGGGTTGCTGTTAGGTTGTCAATTACGGCGGAAAGAACAAACGCGAAGGAGCAAAGGAGCATCAGTAAATTCCATTTCTTCTTCGCTTTAAATAATACCTGTACCGCATCGAACCCCTTAAAATGATCAATCAATTCCACCAAGGTCATTGCCCCAATCAGAAAAACCAAAATTTCAGCGGTTTTACTTAGATGATGCTGTAAGGCCGTATTAATGAGTTCTGTTTTTTCTGCGGTATTGCCAACCAAATCGGGAACAAATCCCAGCTTGGACAATAATAATTCTGCGGAACTTGGGTCCAACCATTGCGGAATGGAATTAGGAAAAACAAAAATGAGTCCCCAAGAAAGTACCATCATCAAGATGGCGGGAATCATCTTATCGATCCGATGCCAATGTTCGGTGGAAATAAATACGTATCCAACAATAAAGATGAATAGTATGTATACGGTCATTATGGAGCGAGTTGTGTAAGCGCAATTTCAAACGCTGATTTAGCTAAGTGCTTTGTAGATGCATTCTTTGCATGTACATTTTTCAATGCGTTTGCGATGGTTTGTTCCGTATCCTTGAAAATGAGTGTTTCATCAATTTCTTCGAGGTCGTTGCTCATTAAATACGCAAATACCCGTGCCATTCCACAATTTGCAATAAAATCTGGGATTAAGGCAAGGTGTTCATCGGCATATCCTGCGGTAGGACCGAAGAAAATCTCAGGGTCAGCAAAGGGAACATTCGCACCAGATGAAATGACAGAAACGCCCGCGTTAATTAAACGTTCCAATTGATTTTGATTCAACATCCTACTTCCTGCACAAGGCACAAATACATCAGCTTGAAGGTCCCAAATTCGGTCATTAACCTCTTCATAGGATAATAGGTTCGGATGCGCTAAGGCATTTCCGTTCTTACTTAAAAATAAATCGCGTACTTCTTCAAAGGAAAATCCTTCGGGGTTAATTAACCCGCCAACACGGTCGATGATCCCGACAATTTTGGCTCCTTTTTGGGCTAAATAAAATGCTGCCGCTGAACCCACATTCCCCCATCCTTGGATTAGAATCTTTTTCCCTTTCAGATCACCTCCCCAAATGTTATAATATTGTTCAATCGAAACGCAAACACCATACCCTGTAATCATATCGGCTACCAGGTAGTTTTTTGTAACATCCGGACTATATAACGAAGAGGTAAGGGTATGTGAAACGCCTTTTTGTAATTGTCCAATCCGATGGATCTTTTGGTTGGAATTTGGTTGAAAATGTCCATTGAATACCCCTTCTTGTGGATGCCAAACGCCATTTGCTTCGGTAATCGGGATAACCTCGTGAATTTCATCTACGTTTAAATCTCCGCCGGTACCGTAATATGTTTTTAACAAGGGGGCAACTGCTGCAAACCAACGTTTAAGTACGCCTTCTTTTCGTGGGTCGTTGGGGTCAAAATTAATCCCTGATTTGGCTCCTCCAATGGCTGGACCAGCCACCGTGAATTTTACTTCCATGGTTTTCGCAAGCGATTCCACTTCACGCTTGTCGAGGCCAACACGCATCCGAGTTCCTCCACCTGCTGCACCGCCGCGTAAGCTATTAATTACTACCCATCCTTCGGCTTCGGTCTCCGCGTCCTTCCATTCAAATACGATTTCAGGGCGCTTATTTTCAAATTTCTTTAATAATTCTATCATATGTGTTGTTGCAAGGGACAAAAATAAGGTGTAAAAGCGCGTAAAATGGCCGAGTTATGTTAATTTTCTCCAAGTTTCAATGTGAATAAACTACCTACCGCGGATAATGCAGCGCACCCCCACATACATTTTCGCTCGCGCCAGTGACAGAGGCTAGGGAATTAAATTGTTGGTTTAAAAAACGAAACCCAAGGAACGCAAAGATTATCGCCTCTTTAAAATGTACGATATCAGCGCTTGGAATAATGACCTCTCCGGAATATTTCAACTTCAGCTGATTAATTAACGTCGTATTCAATGCGCCGCCTCCCGTGATGTAGGCTCGCTTTAAGTCATGTTTTTCTAATACGGCTGCCAATTGATGCGCAATATGTTCATTGATCGTGGCGATCGCTACTGCCGGCGCGATATAGGAAGGAATACAGGGGTAAAACGTGGAGTCTAACCATTCTGTTCCTAAGGATTTTGGACCATCGAGCGTGTAATATGATAAATGATTCAGGGCGTAAAGCACCTCCGGATCCACTTCATGGGTAGCGGCAATCTCACCGCCATCATCGTATTCTTTCCCGAGTTGCCTTGCATAGGTATTCATCGGAAGATTCCCAGGGCATACATCAAAGGCCAAGGTGTTTTCATGCGTTTTAAAGCTGATGTTGGCAAAGCCCCCGATGTTTATAAACGCATCAGCGCGTGTTCCAAATAAGAGCTGGTCACCAATCGGCACCAAGGGTGCGCCTTGTCCGCCGGCTGCTACATCCAAGGATCTGAAGTCATTAATTACGGGTAATCCGCTATGGTAGGCGAGGGTAGAACCGCATCCCAGTTGAACGGTATATCCGTCTTCGGGTTGGTGAAAAATGGTTTGACCATGCGAGGCGATGGCATCTATGTGTGTTTTTTCTAGGCTAAATTTTTGAATGAATGCTTTCACGGCATCGGCATAAAACCGACCAAGAACTTGATTGAGTTTAAATATGGCGCGAGGGGAGAGGGTTTCAATGTGCAATAAGTTCTCCTTGATATCTGAAGGAAGCGAAACGGTTTCTGCTGCTTCAAGTGTGAACGTTAAGGCTTCTTCTGTTCCTGAAAAATGAACGCAAGCAATGTCCAGTCCGTCTAAGGAGGTGCCCGACATGAGACCAATTATTCTTTTTTCCTGTACGTGATTCGATTTATTCAATGGAAAATAACTTATTTTTGTAAAATTAAAAATCAAAACTACATCACATGCATTTTGAACTAACCGAAGAGCATTTAGCCGTTAAAGAAGCAGCGAGAGATTTTGCACAAAACGTACTTAAACCGGGAGTAATCGATAGAGATAACCAGCAGAGATTTCCGGCAGAAGAAATTAAGCAATTGGGCGAATTAGGCTTTATGGGAATGATGGTTGATCCTAAATATGGAGGTTCAGGTATGGATACCTTATCCTATGTGTTGGCCATGGAAGAGATTTCAAAGGTTGATGCTTCTACCTCGGTATGCATGTCCGTTAATAATTCCCTAGTTTGTTGGGGTATTGAGAAATATGGAAACGAAGAGCAAAAGCAAAAGTATTTAGTTCCACTGGCCAAAGGAGAGAAAATTGGTGCGTTCTGCTTGTCAGAGCCTGAAGCAGGGTCGGATGCTACGTCACAACGTACTACAGCAATTGACCACGGTGATTATTACTTACTAAATGGAACGAAAAACTGGATTACCAACGGGTCATCGGCATCTGTTTATTTAGTAATTGCACAAACCAATGTAGAATTGGGTCATAAAGGAATTAATGCCTTCATTATTGAGCGAGGCATGGAAGGTTTTGTGGTGGGTGCAAAAGAAGATAAAATGGGAATTCGCGGAAGTGACACCCATACCTTGTTGTTTAACGACGTAAAGGTGCCTAAAGAAAATCGCATCGGTGAAGATGGCTTCGGATTCACCTTTGCAATGAAGGTATTGAGTGGCGGACGGATTGGTATTGCAGCACAAGCCTTGGGTATTGCCGCGGGTGGACTTGAATTATCTGTGGCGTATTCCAAAGAACGTCAAGCCTTTGGAAAAGAAATTTACAAGCATCAAGCCATCGCATTTAAAATAGCCGATATGGCGACAGAAGTAGAAGCTGCCCGTATGTTGGTGTACAAATCTGCGGTAGATAAAGACCAAGGAAGAAATTACGACCAATCCAGTGCCATGGCCAAATTGTATGCATCTAAAGTAGCGATGGAACAAACCGTTGAAGCGGTTCAAATCCATGGCGGTTACGGATTTGTAAAAGAATATCACGTGGAGCGCTTAATGCGCGATGCAAAAATCACCCAGATTTACGAAGGAACCTCAGAGGTTCAAAAAATCGTCATCTCGCGTGGGGTGTTGAATGGGTAATTAAAGTTCTGTGTGCGGCCCTTCGATACGTCCTTCGGACACTCAGGGACCGCACCCCAAAGAAATATTTTTTTAAGCTAAAGCGGTCCCTGAGCTAGTCGAAGGGCCGCGTTCATAATTTTCCCCTACAACCCCTTAACCACTTTTAATGCCTCGTCAATTATAACCGTGGAGCTGGAGGAGTGGTTGTATTGACACTAAATCAATCGATCATCCCCCTTTGTCCCCCTTCAAAGGGGGAAATAATATTTATTTTTATTTGTGAATTTTCTCTCCACTTCCCCCTTGCGAAGGGGGACTGAGGGGGATGACATTTACGAGTTAGACTCCGTCAGAGGGTATCCATCGATTCCATCGGAATCGTAAATAGTTGTTCAAATAATGTAATAATCGAGCGACCCAGCGGGGACGAATATCTTGTTGTGTTTTGTGCGGCCCTTCGATACGTCCTTCGTACACTCAGGGACCGCACCCAGAGAATAAATTCATTTCTTAGCCTTCTTCAGCAATTTATTATAATCCTTCAACAATTTATTCTCTTCTTTTAAGAGTTGAATTTCCTCTTCGAGGGTATAATGTGTGACACTGAAGTGCATGAAGAAGTCATATCCTAATACGTTCGAAATATTCTGAAGCAAACCGGTATCAATGGTTTTACGCGCAAAAATTGAATAAATATTTTCCCTTGATTTATTAATGCGCTTGGCGAATTCGGTAACCGAAAGACCCCTGGATTCTAATACGCTCTTGATTTTATTTCCAATGTGCATTTCCTCCATGCAGCGAAATTCCTCATTTCCTATGGAACTTAACTATACATAAACGTTTAAAAAATTACACATAAATGGTTTAAAATTTAAATACTTTACTTATGTTTGCTTTGTAAATACAAAACATCATGAAAAAATTATTATTACTACTAGCGATTCCAGTAGCGCTTTCTCTTACTGGTTGTAAAAAACAAGGATGCACGGATATGTTTGCAACAAATTACTCTGATGCTGCAAAAAAAGATGATGGATCGTGCACGTACAAGGAAGATGTCATTTTTTGGCTTGATTACGATGGCTATCAAGCGCTTCAGACGGTTGGTATTTCAGGATTAACGTTGTATGTTGATGGCCAATTGGTTGGATCTTGTTTAAGTACATTGTATTGGACAGGTGAACCGAATTGCGATCAACAAGGTAACTTTAAGGTAACTATTGACATGGGTAAAAACAGTTCAAAAACAATCCAGTACGAAGTAAAAGATAATAATGGAAATTCACTTTATACTGATAGTTATATGGTTGTATCAGGTGATTGCAGTAAAATCATATTGTAGATTAGTTTGTAAAAACATTACTTAAAAAGGCGGTGTGAACCGCCTTTTTTTATAGGTGTATATTTCTCATTTACAACCCCTTAACCACTTTTAATGCCTCGTCAATATGCTGGGTAGCGTTGAGCTGGGAATTAAATATCCCGCGAACTACTCCGGTTTTATCGATAATATAGGTAACGCGACCTGGTAGCAAGCCAAATAGAGATTTCGGTACGCCAAATAAGGTTCTTACTTCTTTTTTCTCGTCGGCTAAGAGTGGAAAAGGCAACTTGTATTTAATCGCAAATTCCTTATGGGCTTTTGGTGCATCCGAGGATATGCCGATCACTTCGCAGCCTAGGTCTTGAAATACCGTGTATTGGTCCCTGAAGCTACAGGCTTCTTTGGTACATCCGGGCGTGTCGTCTTTGGGGTAGAAATACAAGACCACGGTTTTTTGTCCAATAAACTCCATGATGTCCACAGGGGTTCCGTCTTGGTTTTGTAAGGTGAATGCAGGGATTTTGTCGCCAATATTAATCATGTGGTTTTATTTAGTGCGGTTTTAAATCGGTCCAGTACGCGGTTGCGTGCAAAGGTATGTTCTATAATAGGTTTCGGGTATGCTGAAGTGCCATATTCGGGAACCCAACGTTTTATGTATTCAAATTTCGGATCGAATTTCTCTTGCTGCGCGGTAGGATTAAACACCCTAAAATACGGCGCGGCATCGCAACCTCCTCCAGCAGCCCATTGCCAACCGCCAATGTTGCTTGCCAATTCAAAATCTAATAGCTTTTTAGCGAAATAGGCTTCGCCTAAGCGCCAATCGATGAGTAAATGCTTGGTTAAAAAGCTGGCGGTTACCATGCGAACGCGGTTATGCATGAACCCGGTAGCATTCAATTCACGCATGCCGGCATCCACCAGCGGGTATCCCGTGGTGCCTTCACACCAGCGTTTGAAATGTTCGGGGTTTTCTTCCCAAACGATGGCGTCATAGGCTGGACGGAAAGCGCCCGTTACGGTATAAGGAAAATGGTAGATAATCATTTGGTAGAATTCGCGCCAAATGAGTTCGTTTAAAAAGGTTTCATTCAAGGGGAGCGCTTGCAGGGCAATCTTACGAATGCTGATGGTCCCAAATCGCAGATGCACTCCGAGTTTCGAGGTTCCTGGTTTGGCTGGGAAATTACGCTGATCGCTGTATTTTTGGATGAGAAGGTCTTCCACATGGTTTGCAGGAAAATCAAGACCAGAGTTCTCAAATCCTAGCGCGGCAAGGCTCGGGATTTTTGGAGCGGTATCAATGCCCTGAACACTTCCCAGAGCACCTGTAGTGTCGTAAGTAACAATAGGTTCCTGGCTCAATCGCTCTTTCCATTTTCTTGAATATGGGGTAAATACAGTGTAGGGTGTGCCATCGCCTTTCATGACCTCATGCTTTTCAAAAATCACATGGTCTTTGGCGCCAATAAATTCAATATCTTGCTCCGTTAACTTTTCAAATATGGTTTTGTCGCGCTGTAGGGCATAGGGTTCATAATCTCTGTTGGTAAATACGTGATCAACCCCTAATGCTTTTGCCAAGGTAGGAATCACATCAATAGGATTTCCCATTTCGACACGCAAGAAAATACCAAATTTGGCATAGGCTTTTGCGAGTTCTTGAAGCGTGTTATGTATGAATTCGACACGCGCATCGTTTCGTTCCAATTCATTTAAAATTTCCGTATCAAAAATGAAAATGGGTTGCACCTGCGCTGCGGTTTGACACGCTTTAAATAATCCTGCGTTGTCCTCTATCCGTAGATCACGCCGGTGCCAAAAGATTGCTTTACTCATGAAATTTACAACAAGAAACTAAAGAATATGTTCTTAGCGTTACTGTGTATAGCCAGGATATCTTATCCTGGCTATACACCTCAACAAGAAAAAAATGAATCTATTTAAAGGCCGTAAACATACCATTAAGAAAGAACACACTACGTATTACATGACGGCGACAGTAGTGGAATGGCTTCCAATTTTTACGGATGCATCGATTCGTCAAATCCTAATTGATGCTTTAAATTTTGCAATTCTAGAACGAAAGCTGGTTATTTATGGGTATTGCATAATGAATAATCATATTCACCTGATTGCGAACATAGAGGAGCCCTATTTATTGATGGATATTATGCGGAATTTTAAGCGTTACACCTCACGTAAAATTTCGGCAGCCATGTTGACGAAATCCGATGATTGGTCAAAATACTGTGTTTCTTATTTTAAGGCATGTGGTGAGTTCCATTGCAAGTCTATTTCGAACAAGGTTTGGAAAGATGGAAATCACGCTATTGAATTGTATTCTCCAGCGTTTTATCGCCAGAAGTTGAATTACATTCACAACAATCCAGTAAAGGCTGGGTATGTTGATCGGCCAGAGGAATGGGAGTGTTCGTCTGCCGTGGATTATGCGGGTGGGAAATCGGTGTTGGTTCGGGTTGTGCAGATACCCGGGATTTGAAATCCCGGGTATCTGCAACGATTTGAAATCCCGGGTATCTGCAACGATTTTAAATCCCGGGTAACAGTGTTAGTAAGGATTTAAAATCCTTACTAACACTGTTACTCCCCATCATACTCTACCCAATTCTTTTCGGTTTCAAAAAGCTTGATAGAGAGTTTTCCGTAAGAGGTTAAATGAGGTAATAAGCGATTGTAACAGATAAGGGCTATATTTTCTACCGTTGGGTTTAGCTCAAAAAAATCAGGGCAATCGAGGTTTAAGTTCTTGTGGTCGTAGCGATCCGTGACTTCTCTCGCTATAATTTCCTTCAAGATTTTCACATCAATGATGTATCCTGTTTCGGGATTGATTTTCCCATCAATGCCTACTTCCAATACGTAATTATGTCCATGAAAATTCACATTATTACATAAGCCAAACACTTCATTGTTTTTCTCGTGATCCCAGTCTTTTCTATATAAGCGATGGGCGGAATTGAAGGTGGCACGACGAACGATTTTCATAGGGTTAATAGGTCTTCAAAGGCTGATTTGTATTCTAAAATGATTTTTTTAAACCAAGCGGTATAGTGTGATTCGTTTTTTTCGATGTCATCTTCAATTTCATGCATAGAAATCCATTTGTAGTCACAAACTTCATCAGGATTTACCATTGGCTGTTCATCGGTGAACCCAATAAGCACATGGTCTAATTCATGTTCAACTAGGTTATTTTCAAGTTCTGCACGATAAATAAAGCTAAATAACGGTGAAAGCGACGCTTTCATGCCCATTTCTTCCACTAACCTGCGATTGGCGGCTTCTACAATTGTTTCTCCAGGAAGGGGGTGACTGCAACAGGTATTTGTCCATAAACCCTCTGAATGATATTTTCCGAAGGCGCGGCGATGAATGAGTAATTGTCCGT
>Ga0164293_10003699_pt1 | contig 13063 bp, 16 predicted proteins | sample GEODES118metaG_FD_111487 | JGI IMG/M metagenome (GOLD analysis project Ga0164293, IMG submission 111487) | Eutrophic lake water microbial communities from Lake Mendota, Wisconsin, USA - GEODES118 metaG | ecosystem: Environmental > Aquatic > Freshwater > Lake | place: USA: Lake Mendota... | reverse complement strand
ACGAGGTTCGACGCATCGACGACGTTGTTGATCGAGCGCATTCCCGCCGCGGCGAGTCGTCGCGCGTGGTGCGCCGGTGACGGACCGACGGTGATGCCCGACATGACGGTGAGCGAGAAGCGTCCGCACAGATCGGCGTCGACGATCTTCACCGGCAGCGTGCGCTTGGCTCCGCGACGAGCGGTGTCGGTGCGCGGTTCGCTGCAGCGAATCTTGTAGTGCGCGGCGAGATCGCGGGCGACGCCGAGGTGACCGAGACAATCGGGTCGGTTGCGCGTCACGTCGAGATCGAGCACCGTCTCGGGACCGCCGACGATGTCGGACAACGGGGTTCCGGGCGCCACTGCGGGATCGAGGATGAGGATGCCCGAGGCATCGCTCGACAATCCGAGTTCGTCGGCCGAACAGAGCATTCCCTCCGACTCGATACCGAGGATCGCCCGTCGTTCGATGTGGCGCCCGTCGGGCATCGTCGTTCCGAGGGTGGCGAGCGGAACGAGGTCCCCAGCCGACATGTTGAACGCACCGCACCAGACGTGACGCTCGGCGCCGTCACCGGCATCGACCCACACGCGGTGCACCTTCGCTGCGTCGGGATGGCGCTCGGTGCGCACGACGCGCGCGGCGACGACACCCGGCACGCTCGCGCCGACGACGTCGACGGATTCCACCGACAACCCGAGCGCCGTGAGCGCGTCGGCGAGTTCACCGTCGGAGGCAACTGCGGAGAAACGGGCGAAGTCCTCGAGCCACGAACGAACGATCTTCACGACGACACCACCTAGAACTGGCGCACGAAGCGCAGGTCGTTGGCGTACATGTCGCGCAGGTCGGCGACGGCATGGCGCTCCTTGGCCATGCGGTCGATGCCGAATCCGAAGGCAAAACCCGTGTAGTCGTCGGGGTCGACGCCTCCGGCACGCAGCACGTTCGGGTGGACCATTCCGCAGCCACCGAGCTCGATCCACCGACCGTCGGCGCGACGGATGTCGAACTCGGCACTCGGCTCGGTGAACGGGAAGTACGACGGTCGCAGGCGGCTCGTGAAGTCGGAACCGAAGAACGCCTTCGTGAACGACTCGATGGTTCCGGCGAGGTGCGCGAAGGTGATGCCCTTGTCGATGACGAGACCCTCGATCTGGTGGAACACCGGCATGTGCGTTGCGTCGGGCGTGTCGCGGCGGAACACGCGCCCCGGCATCACCGCATAGATCGGCAGGTCCCATTCGCGCATGACGCGGATCTGCACCGGCGACGTGTGCGTGCGCAGCAGCGTCGAGCCGGGGTCACCGTGGTCGACGAAGAGGGTGTCGAAGTTGCTGCGCGCCGGGTGCGACGGGGGCATGTTCAGCGCGGTGAAGTTGAAGAAATCGGTCTCGACCTCGGGACCCTCGGCGACGCGGAATCCCATGCCCACGAAGACGTCCTCGAGTCGCTCCCACGCCTGGGTGACGATGTGCGCGTGCCCCCGGCGTCGAACGCCGAGGTGCTCGGTGAGATCGATCGCCTCGGATCGCATCCGGGCGTCGAGATCGGCGCTCTCCAGTTCGACGATTCGCGACTGGACGTCGGCATCGATCGCCTGTAGCGCCTCGTTGATCGCCCGCCCTATGGACCGCTTCGCGTCGACGTCGTCGATCGACCCGATCGACGCCTTCAACGTGGCGAGTTCGGACGTCTTGCCGGTGTGCTCGTTCGCCGCGCGACGCAGGGACTCGACGTCGGATGCCGAACGCAGTGCGCCACGAGCCGCGGTGAGGGCCGCATCGACGCGGGCAAGTTGCTGCGACGCCGCGGACATGACGTAGTGAGGCTAGTTGAGCGTCGCCCGGCGACGTCGTGCGACGTCGTAACAGATGATCGTCGTCGCCATGGCGACGTTGAGGCTCTCGGCGCGACCGACGTGCGGAACGTAGGTCCATTGTGCGACGCGGGCACGAGTCGCCGTGGTGACACCGTGACTCTCGTTGCCCATGACGATCGCCAGTCGACCGGACACGTCGAGTTCGTCGATCGGTACGGCTCCGTCGTCGGGATGAGACGACGTTCCGACGGCACGGAACCCCGCGTCGACGACCGGGGAGATGTCGTCGACTTCGACGACCGGAACGCAGAACAACGCACCGGCGGACGCCCGCACGACCTTCGGATTGAACGGATCGACGCACCCCGCGCCGAGCACGACGAATGCCGCACCCATGGCTTCGGCACTGCGCAGCACCGTGCCGACGTTCCCGGGATCGCTCACCGCATCGAGATACACGACGAGGTGGTCACCGGGCTCGGCCAGGCGCGCCGGCGATGCGAGACGACGCCCGACGATGGCGATGTGCGGCTGGGGACTCTGCGTCGTCGACACACGCTCGAGAACGCCGCGCGCGAGCCGGAACGAATCCGGCGTCGGGACGTCGAGTTCGGGGGCTTCGTGGTCGGCGAAGACGGCGAGCACGTCCCAGCGTGCGCGCACGGCCTCGCGAATGAGGGTCTCACCTTCGACGATGAATGCACCGTCGGCGACGCGTGCATCGCGACGCGATGCGAGACGGCGCAACTGCTGGACACGCGGGTGACTGAACCCCAGCGTGTCGCCGTTCAGACGAGTGCTGCCTTGGCGGTGGCGACGAGCTTGGCGAACGTCGCTGCGTCGTTCACGGCGAGGTCGGCGAGAACCTTGCGGTCGACGGCGATACCCGCTTTGTCGAGGCCCGCGATGAAGCGGCTGTACGACAGGTCGTGCTGGCGGCAACCGGCGTTGATGCGCTGGATCCACAGACTGCGGAACTCGCCCTTCTTGGCGCGGCGGTCGCGGAACGCGTACTGCCCGGCGTGCAGGACGGCTTCGTTGGCGGAACGGAACGTGCGGCTGCGGTCACCGTAGTAACCCTTCGCCTTTTCCATGATTGCGCGGTGCTTCTTGCGCGCATGAACTCCTCGCTTGACGCGTGCCATGGTGGTGTCTCCTTTGTGGTCGTTCGGTCAGATGGTCGTGGGTACGGTTCGGCTCAGCGCTCGGCGAGGAGTCGCTTGATCTTTCGCGCGTCGCCGGGATGCACGTCGACGGTGCCGTCGAGACGACGGGTGCGCGACGAGGGCTTGTTCTCGAACAGGTGCTGACGCATTGCCTGCTGACGGCGCAGCTTGCCCTTCCCCGTCTTGCGGAAGCGCTTCTTTGCGGTCTTCGATGTCTTCATCTTCGGCATTGCGTGTCTCCTTTGTCTGAACCTTCTGAAATCTCTGTGGAACCTGTGTCGATCGCCGCGGGCAACCGCGTCGGGCGTTCAGCCCTCCGGGGTTGACGGCGGCGGTGCGGCGATCTCCCCGTTCGAAGCCGCCGCGGGAGCGGCACCGGAGGTGCCGTTGCGGGGCTGCGATGCGGAGTTCGCACTCGGTGCTTTTGCTTTCTTGTCCGGTGACAGGACCATCGTCATGTTGCGTCCGTCGAGGCGGGCATGGGTGTCCACCTTGGCGAGACCGTCCAACTGGCGCAGAACGCCGTCGAGGATCTTCGCCCCGAGTTCCGGGTGCGCGAGTTCGCGACCGCGGAATTGGAGCGTCACCTTCACCTTGTGCCCCTCTTCGAGGAACTCCCTCATGTGTCGAACCTTGGTGTCGAAGTCGCCCTTGCCGATCTTCGGCCGGAACTTCACTTCCTTGGTCGTGATCTGAACCGTCTTCTTGCGCGATTCCTTCTGACGCTGGGCTTCCTCGTAACGGAACTTCCCGTAGTCCATGATTCGACACACCGGCGGACTGGCCTGGGCGGCAACTTCGACGAGATCCATCTCGGCTGCACGCGCCCGCGACATTGCTTCCTCGATGGACACGATGCCCACCTGGCTGCCGTCGGCGTCGACGAGTCGGACTTCGCGAACGCGAATCCGCTCGTTGTAACGCGGCTCACTCGGTGTCGGTGCTATGGCTGGTCACTGCTGTACAAGCGGCTGGGCCTCCCGTGTCGAAGGAATGGTGATGACGACAGGGAGATGAGGTGCCGGGTGAATGCACGAACCCGGTGCACGACGCAATGCGTCGGCGGCGCGGACCCGGACGCACTCACCGCAGGCGTCTCGTCGACCCTGGCGGAATGTCGTGGCGAGGTGGATCGTGGTGCTTGCGCATCGCGATCACTTTGCCGCGGCATCGACGGGTGAGCGCCAATGCCGTGAGTCATAGAGTGTACCGCCGTGAGCGCCGACTCCCCGCTTCGCGATTCGTCGATGAACGACGGGGACTCCACGGCACTCGACGAGGCGCAGCAGGCCCTCGAAGAGGCCCGTCGCCGCATCGCCGAAGTGCCGGCCCAGGTAGTGGTTCTCAATCACGCAATGGGGTTGTACGAGCTCGCCGCGATCCACCTGTCGGCACAGCCGCCGCGACTCCCTGACGCGTCGCTCGCCATCGATGCCCTCGGTGCACTGGTCGAGACCCTCGGCGATCGCCTCGGCGACGAGGCCCCGACGATGCGCGACGCACTGACGAACATCCGCATGGTGTTCGTCCAGTACTCGCGAGCCTGACCGCGCACTCGCACGTACCGTACGGAAACTGCGTCCCGGCGCGACGTGCCGGGCGACGTGCAGTCAGGGAATGATCTTCGAGATCGGAAGTTCGAGGATGTCCGTCGCGCCGGCATCTTTCAGCGCGGGGATGACGGTGTTCACCGTGCTCTTGGCGACGACCGACTCGACGGCCCAGTCGCCCGATGCGAGCTTCGACACGGTCGGCGACTTCGCCGCGGGCAGCACCGCGAGAACCTTCTCGTAGTTCGCGTCGCTGACGTTCAACTTCACGAGCACCTTGCCGCGCGCTTCGAGCGAACCGTTGAGGAGGGTGAGCAACTGCAGCATGGCGTGGCGCTTGGCCGGGTCGGCCGCCGATGCGGGGTTGGCGATGAACTCGGTGTGGCTCGTGAGGATCGTGTCGATGATTCGCAGTCCCGCCGCGCGCAGGGCGCGTCCGGTCTCGGTGAGATCGACGACGCAATCTGCGATGTCGGGAATCTTCGCCTCGCTCGCACCGTACGAGAGTCGGACGTCGGCGGCGATGCCACGATCGGCAAAGAAACGGCGCGTGAGGTTCGGGTACTCGGTGGTCACGCGTACGCCCGCGGGCAGGTCGGACACCGACCGGTACGGCGCATCGTTGGCCACGGCGACGACGATGCGCACGGGATCACTCGTCGCCTTCGAGTAGTTGAGCGTTCCGAGCGACTCGACGGTCGACGACGTTTCCTCGATCCAGTCGCGGCCGGTGATGCCGACGTCGAACAGACCCTCGGCGACGTAGGTGGGGATCTCCTGTGGGCGCAGGATGCGCACTTCCCCGACCCGGGGATCGGCGATCGAGGCGCGGTAGTCGACTTGCGACGACCGCTTCACCGTGAGGTCCGCCGCATCGAAGAGGGCGAACGTGGCGTTCTCGAGGGAGCCCTTCGGCAGAACGATGCGCAACATCGCCGATGAAGGCTACGGCTCGGTGCCGTTGATTCGCTCGGTGCCGTCGTTAACCGAGGAGAACATCGGGGCGAGCACCGTGATCTGCGACGAGGCGCGCTCCCTGTGCCCACTCGTGCGCAGTCATGTCACGCTTCCCCTCCGGACGCACGCGTTCGAGAACGACGGCACCCGTGCCGCATGCAACGACGACACCGTTGCGATCGATCTGCAGCACGGTTCCCGGAACGGGCGCATCGGCGCCCGGGTCTGCGCGTGTCTCCCCTGCGATCCGCGCCTGTGCGACCCGAACGCGCTTGTCACCGTGCATGAACCACGCCGTTTCGAGTCGTGTCGTCGCCCACACCCGTTCGGCCGGCTCGGTCCACTGCAGGCAAAGTTCCTCGGGTCGGATCTTGCGCGCGTAGACGACGTCACCCGACTGCTCGCGACCCCGTGGCGCACCACCGGTGACGAGACCCACGAGCGGAGCCGCACTCGCCGCCACGAGCTCGTTGCGCAGCGACGTCAACGTGTGATCGGGGCGGATCGGGATGGTCACCGTGTCGTAGACCTCGCCTTCGTCGAGACCCTCGACGACGCGCATGATGCACACTCCCGTCGCGGAATCGCCGGCGAGAAGAGCACGCTCGACGGGTGCAGCTCCGCGCCAGCGGGGCAACAACGAAAAGTGGACGTTCACCATGGGAACGACGCGCAAGACGTCGACGGGAATGAGCCGCCCGTAGGCGACGACGACGGCGAGATCGACTCCGGATTCGGTCACTGCACGCAGATCGTGTTCGACGCGCAGGCCGAGTTCGATCGCCGCGGCTTTCACCGGAGACGGCGAGGTCTGCGAACCGCGTCCGCGCCGCTTGTCGGGTCCGGTGACGACGACGGCGACGCGGACACCGGCTGCGACGAGTGCGCGCAGCGGCGCGACGGCGACGTCGGGTGTGCCGAGGTAGGCGATGCTGCGGGCAGGTCCCGCGGGCAGCGGCGCGAGATCAGTCAAGTCGAAGGTGCACCGGCTCGGCATCGCGCGGCCCGGTTTCGCGGGCGCGGTAGAGAGTGACGGCCTTCTTGCGCTGCTCGGGCGTCATTCGGTCGAACATGAGCACTCCGTCGAGATGGTCGATTTCGTGCTGGAAGAGACGCGACAGGAGTTCGTCGGCCTCGAATTGCACGTCGTTGCCGTCGAGATCGATTCCCTGCACGACGATTCGTCGCGGGCGCAGCATCTCGACGTACAAGCCGGGAATCGACAGACATCCCTCGTCGTACACCCACTCCCCGCTCGATTCGACGATCTTCGGGTTGATGATGACGCGCGGATCTTCGTCGATGTCGTAGACGAAGAGACGGCGCTGGATGCCGATCTGCGGCGCCGCGAGACCGATTCCGGGCGCCTGGTACATGACACCGAACATTTCCTCGGTGAGACGAACGAGCTTGCCGTCGATGTTCGTGATTTCGTCGGCAACGGTCTTCAGCACCGGATCACCGAAGGTACGGATGTCGTGCGCCATGTGTGCAAGGCTACAAACGACGTGAACACGCCGCCGGAACGACCGACTGACGCAAAGGACGGAACCGGCGGGACCGGCGATCACTACTTCAGTGCGCGACCGACGTCACCGCGCAACACCGAGGCCCGCTTCGCCGCCGTGCGCGTGAAGGGAATCGAATTGGAACTCGCCCTCGATCGCGGCGTCTTCAACGGCGGTGATCTCGACTGGGGTACGCGCGTTCTGCTCGAGAATGCCCCGCCTCCCCCGCCCGGTGGCACGTTCTGCGACCTCGGATGCGGCAGCGGGGCAATTGCGACGTACCTCGCCCGACTGCGACCCGACGCCTCGATCTGGGCCGTCGAAGTGAACGAGCGCGCCCGCGAAGTGGCACGCATGACGATGGCGCGCAACGACGTCACGAACGTCACCGTCGTCGACGAATCCGGCGTACCCGCGCACGTGCGCTTCGATCTGCTGTGGTCGAATCCCCCGATCCGCGTCGGCAAGGACGAACTGCACCGACTGCTCGCGACGTGGCTCGCGCGCCTCGCCCCCGCCGGCGTTGCCTGCCTCGTCGCGCACAAGAACCTCGGCTCCGATTCGCTCGCCCGCTGGCTGACGTCGCAGGGATGGAACGTCGAGCGTCATTCGAGCAAGCAGGGCTACCGCGTGCTCGTCGTCAGACGCTGATCACACCCGCGGCGGATCGACGGCGACGCGCCAACGCGAGTTCTTCGCCCGCGCGAGGTGCGCGAGTTCGTCGGCGAGGGTGTCGTAGGTCGCGGCACGCACGAGAACCTCGCCGTCGCGACGCGCGACCGAGACATACATCGATCCGGTGAGCTGCTCGGCTGCGTCGTCGGCACCCGGACCGGAGATCCGCGCGAGAGCACCGAACGGCGGCAGCGACAGCGCGCGGCGGCGCTGCGTTTCGGCATCGACGAACCCGGTGAGATCCCCGCGGCGCAGACCGTCGAGGAGGTCGTGGTCGGGATGGTGCGTCTGCAGCCACACCTCGCCGCTTGCCACTCCATCACTTGCGCGGCGTACGCGACGCGCCGCGTGGACGACGAGTTCGAGGGTTGCTTCGGCGGCACGGAATCGTGGTGCGAGCAGTTCGCCGTCGACGTCGAGCAGTACGACGACGTCGGCATCGTCGATTCGGTGGAGAACGGCCTCGGTGCCGACGAACACGGACGCAGCCGCATCGACGCGTTCGTCGACCGTACCCACTTCGACGACCCGGCGACCCGCCGCCGCCTCGAGTTCGTCCCGCAGGCGCGACACGCCCCGTCGCACGGCGCGCAAGGCGGTGGCACCGCAATCGGCACACACGACCGGCCGCGTCGCCGAACAGCGCGGACACGCGAGCCGATCTGGATCGGGCTGGGTCATCGCGGCATCACATGTTTCGCAGCGCACGATCCGTGTACAGGAATTGCAGGTGAGCAGACGGGCGCGGCCCTTCGTGTTGAGTACGCACACGATGCGTTTCGCGGGATCACGCAGCACGTCGATGAGTTCGCCCGAGAGCAACGACGACCCCCATCGCTCGTCGCGGGAGCGGTCGATCACCCGCACGGTCGGCCACTGCACACCCGATGCGAGTACGACGTGGCGATTTCCTGCGGCCACTCGGGCCGCGATGGTCGGCACCGGGCTGACGAGAAGGCACGGAATGCCGAGGCGCTGCGCCCGTTCGATTGCGACGTCGCGGGCGTGCCAGGTCGGCGTGCGCTCTTCCTGCAGCGAGTCATCGTGCTCGTCGACGACGACGATCGACGCGAGTCCGTCGATGCGCGTCCACACGGCCGATCGTGCGCCGACCACGACGTCGACTCCCGACGCCGCCCGTGCCCAATCGTCGGGCACGAGCGCCGTGCTCGCACCACGGTGCCGTAGTCGGGCCGCGATGTTGCGCGCGGTCGACACCATCGGAGCGACGACGAGCGTGGGTCCGTGCATGGCTGCGGTGACGACGACCGACGTGACGTCGTCGTTCGGCCCGATCTGAACGACGGCCGGGCCGGGTGCGCGCAACAGATCGTCGACCCACGATTCGCGGTCGACGCCGTCGATGGTGCGCAGTCCGCGCTGTGGTGCACCGAGTGCAGCGACGATGCGCGGCGGGGATGCCGTCACGAAGAACGGGCGACGGCGCGACGCGTAGCGGCGCGCAGCCCATTCGATGAGCGCAACGATCGGGGCATCGGGACCGACCGACACCACCTTGTCGAGCGGCAACAGGCGGCGCGCGTCGAAACCCTCGGCTGCGACGTCATCGACGGTGAGCACCGCCATGATCCATCCGGGGACGTTCCTGTTGTGCAGCGGCACGCGCACACGGGCACCGACGACCGCCTTTGCGGCAAAGTGATCGGGAATGAGGTAGTCGAACCACCGGTCGACACCGGTGACGTCGACGACTACTCGGGCGACCGAGTCGCTCAGAGTCCCACTTTCTTCGTGAACTCGGCGAGACGCGAGGTCTGCTCCCACGTGAAACCGCTGCCGGTGCGACCGAAGTGGCCGTAGGCGGCGGTCTGACGGAAGATCGGACGCTTGAGGTCGAGGTCACGAAGGATGGCCGCGGGGCGCAGGTCGAACGTTTCGCGCACTGCGCGCTCGATGACCGACTCGTCGACAACGTTCGTGCCGAAAGTGTCGACGAGGATGCTGATCGGCTGCGCCATGCCGATGGCGTACGCCACCTGCACCTCGCAACGACGCGCGGCACCCGATGCAACGACGTGCTTGGCGACCCAACGTGCGGCGTAGGCCGCCGAACGGTCGACCTTCGACGGGTCCTTGCCGCTGAATGCGCCGCCGCCGTGGCGACCCATGCCGCCGTAGGTGTCGACGATGATCTTTCGTCCCGTGAGACCGGTGTCGGCGTGCGGTCCACCCTTGACGAATTCGCCCGTCGGGTTGACGTACACGGCGTAGTCGTCGTTGGCGAACTGCTCGGGCACCGTCGGCCGGATGACCTGCTCGATGAGATCGGGACGGATGACGGTGTCGCGGTTGATGCCGTCGGCGTGCTGCGTGCTGATGAGCACCGTACGCAGGCGAACGGGGCGACCGTCCTCGTAATCGAACGTGACCTGGGTCTTGCCGTCGGGTCGCAGGTACGGGATGGCACCCGACTTGCGCACTTCGGCGAGTTGCTCGGCGAGTCGGTGTGCGAGATGGATCGGCAGCGGCATGAGCTCGGGGGTCTCGTCGCAGGCGTAACCGAACATCATTCCCTGGTCGCCCGCGCCCTGGGCGTTGAGGCGGTCTTCACCGCTCTTGCCGGCGCGCACTTCCTCGCTGACGTCGACACCCTTGGCGATGTCGGGCGACTGCTCGTCGATGCTGATGATGACACCGCACGTGTTGCCGTCGAAGCCGTACGCAGCGTTGTCGTAACCGATGTCCTTGATCACCGAACGGGCGAGCTTGGGAATGTCGACGTACGCGCTCGTCGTGATTTCACCGGCGACGACGCACAAGCCGGTCGTCAGCAGCGTTTCGCATGCGACACGACCCTGCGGGTCCTCGGCGAGGATCGCATCGAGAACCGCATCCGACACCTGGTCGGCCATCTTGTCCGGGTGACCCTCCGTCACGCTCTCGGAGGTGAAGGTGTACGAACGCGTCATTGCGCGTCCGCCTCGGCCTCCATTGCGGCTGCATCGGCAGCTGCCTGCTCCTCGGCGAGACGCGCAGCCTCGGCCTCGGCGAGCAATTCTTCGACCGACTTCGCGATGTAGCGGACCTTGTCGGCGGCGATCTCCTCGAACGCGATCGACAGCGGCTTCGTGCTCACCGACGTGACGCTCGGGGGTACGAGCCCACCCGTTTGGAGATTCTGGTAGTACTCGGTGATTTCCCGCGCGCGACGCGACGCCAGGGTGACCAGGCTGAACTTGGAGTGCGTGCGCTCCATGAGGTTCTCCACGGCGGGATTCATCATGGTCGTGTTCTTGGGCCTGCTCACGGGTGCTCCTTCTTGTTTGCGGATGATCGACGGCCAACTCACGGTCCGTCGAGCCGCTCGAATGGACGAGTCTAGCCGCGGTCCCGACGGGCCGATTCGACGATTCGCAGCATCTCCTCGACCGTTGCACCGAGGTCGTCGTTGACGAGGACGTGATCGGCAAGGGCACGACCGACGGGCTCCTCTTCTTCGGCCTTGCGCAGGCGCTGATCGACCTTGTTCGCCTCGTCGCCCCGCGCATGCAGGCGGGCCCGTTGCTCGTCGCGCGAGGGCGGCAGCACGAAGATGAGCACGGCGTCGCGACGGTACGCCTTCACTTGGCGTGCGCCGTCGACTTCGATCTCGAGAACGATGTCGCGTCCCTCGGGTGGTACGGGCAGCGGCGTGCCGTAGTAGTTGCCGAGGAAATTCGTCCACTCGAGGAACCCACCCGCGTCGATCTTGCGTTCGAACTCCTCGCGCGTGACGAAGGTGTACGCATCGACTGCCTCGCCGGGGCGTCGCTCGCGGGTGGTCCACGAACGGCTGAGCCACAGTCGCGGATCGCCGGCGACGAGGCGCTCGACGATCGTGCTCTTGCCGACGCCACCGGGACCGGAGATGACGAAGACGAGTGGCGCGCTCATCGCAGTGCCCCGAGGAGTGCGTCGCGCACGTCGACGCCGAGATCGGCGCACCGGCATCGCGGCGGCACACCGAGCTCGGCGAGCAGGCGCCGTCCGCGCACCTTGCCGACACCCGGCACCGCCTCGACGAGCTTCGTCACGTAACACGCCGCCACGTCGCGACGAGTGGCCGCAAGAGCGAGCGCGTCGGCAAGGGAAAGGAAACCGGCAGCAACCCGGGCAACGACGTCTTCGCGTGCCGCACGCACGCCGCGCAGATCCTCGAGGACCTGCGCGCGCAACGACATGTCCCAATTCTAGTGATCACCACCACGTGCAGCCCCGTCGCGACGCGTCAGCGGTGCGCGCTCGAGATGACGTCGCCCCAGCTCGAGAGGTTGCGGCGGCGCATCTCGTCGAGCAGCCCGTCGACCACGTGCACGGCGGCGCGGGGGTCGGCGAAGTGCGCGGTTCCCACCTGCACGGCGTTCGCACCGGCCATCATCATCGCGAGTGCGTCACGACCGGTGGCGATGCCGCCCGCACCGACGATGTCGACGTCGGGCAGCGCGGCGCGCACGTCGTACACGCAACGCAGCGCGAGCGGATGGATCGCGCGTCCCGAGACGCCTCCTCCCCCGTTGCCGAGAGCTGCCCGACCGGTGTCGACGTCGATGACGAGCCCGAGGAACGTGTTCGCGACGACGAGTGCCGCAGCGCCGGCGGCAGTGACCGCCGCGGCGACGTCGACGATGCGGTGGGTGTTCGGGCTCAACTTCGCCCACAGCGGAACGTCGAGGCACGGCCGCACCGCCGCGATGACGTCGGCGGCGAGAACGGGATCGTGGGCGAACATGTCACGACCGTGGTCGAGGTTCGGGCACGACAGGTTCACTTCGACGGCCGCGATGCGCGACGCCACCGGCGCGAGCATGCGTGCCGCGTCGGCGAACTCTTCGGTGCGCCGACCCCAGATGCTCACGACGACCGTCGCGCCGGCACGTTCGAGACGCGGCAGCGATTCGGCGATCCACGCAGTGACTCCGGGACCCTGGAGTCCGACGGCATTGATCATTCCCATCGGAGTCGGATGCACGCGAGGTGCGGGGTTGCCCTCCCACTCGTAGCCGGCGAGCGACTTCACGACGAACGCACCGAGTTGCCCCATGTCGACGTACGCGGCGAGTTCGTCACCGAAACCGGCCGTGCCGGCGGCATTCATTACGGGGTTGCGCAGTGTGACGCCACCGACCACCGTCGACGGAAACGCGACGTTGGAGCCGACGGGATTACGCATCAGGGTCGGCCGTGGTATTCCTGCAAACTGCGGATCGTCATCGGTCGCTCGGCTCGTTCACGCACGCCGCGGGCGGCGGCGCGCGCTGCGCGCAACGTCGTGACGAGGGCGACACCCTTCACGTTCGACGCCTTGCGGATGGCCTCACCGTCGCGATGAGTACCCCGCGCCTGCGGAGTGTTGACGACGAAGTGGATGTCACCCGATTCGATGAGCCGTACCGCATCGTCGGT
>Ga0164293_10003697_pt1 | contig 13066 bp, 11 predicted proteins | sample GEODES118metaG_FD_111487 | JGI IMG/M metagenome (GOLD analysis project Ga0164293, IMG submission 111487) | Eutrophic lake water microbial communities from Lake Mendota, Wisconsin, USA - GEODES118 metaG | ecosystem: Environmental > Aquatic > Freshwater > Lake | place: USA: Lake Mendota... | reverse complement strand
TCCAGCCCGATGAAATCTACAATCTCGGCGCTCAATCTCATGTCCGTGTTTCCTTCGATATTCCGGAGTATACGGGTGACGTGGTGGGGCTGGGTTCGGTGCGCATTCTCGAGGCGATCCGCGAGGCCGGCCTAGTGAAGAAATGCCGCTTCTACCAAGCTTCGTCCTCCGAAATGTTCGGCAAGGTCCAAGAGGTTCCTCAGGTTGAAACCACGCCGTTTTGGCCGCGCTCGCCCTACGGTTGCGCGAAAATGTATGCCTACTGGCTCACGGTAAATTACCGCGAGAGCTACAACCTTCACGCCTCCAACGGCATTCTCTTCAACCACGAGAGCCCGCGCCGGGGCGAAACCTTCGTCACCCGCAAGATCACTCGCGGCCTGGCCAACATTGCCCAGGGCCTGGAAGAATGCCTTTACATGGGCAACCTCGATGCGCTGCGCGACTGGGGCCACGCCAAAGACTACGTACGCATGCAATGGATGATGCTGCAACAGGAGCAGCCCGAGGACTTCGTCATTGCGACTGGCGTTCAATATAGTGTGCGCCAGTTTATTCAGTGGAGCGCGCAGGAGCTAGGCATTACTCTGCGATTTGAGGGCGATGGCGTTAATGAAGTCGCCATTGTCGAGAAGATTGAAGGTAACAAAACCCCAGCCCTCCAAGCCGGCCAGACCATCGTACGCATCGACCCGCGCTACTTCCGTCCCACTGAAGTGGAAACCCTGCTCGGGGACCCCAGTAAGGCCAAACTGAAACTCGGCTGGGTGCCTGAAATCACCGTGCAGCAGATGTGCCATGAAATGGTGGCTAACGACCTTCAAGAAGCCCAGCGCCATGCGCTGCTCAAGGCTAACGGGTATGACGTCCGAGTGAGTTCGGAATCGCAACCTATCAAGCGACGATAAGACCAATATTTCCATGCCTTGCGTACATCTCAGTAGCGGTAAAAATTTTGAAGCAGCGAGTGATATTTCTCTGCTTGAAGCAGCTACAAAGGCTGGCGTTTCGTTGCCTTACAGCTGCAAAACTGGTCGCTGCAGCACCTGCAAATGCAGGGTGCTCAGAGGTGAGACCAATGCATTGATTGAAGAACTCGGTTTGACCGAAATGGAGAAAGCTGAGGGATGGATTCTGAGTTGCGCGCGCACCGCCGCAACAGACGTGGTTTTAGAAGTAGAGGACTTGGGAGATTTGCTTCTCCCCAAGGCTAGGACACTAGCCTGCCGTATCAGCAGCTTAGACAAGTTGGCGCCCGATGTAATCAAAGTGATACTTCGCCTGCCGCCGAGCACAATTTTCAATTTCATTCCCGGCCAATATATCGATGTCATCGGTCCTGGTGGCATACGCCGTAGCTACTCGCTAGCAAATGCACCTAAAGCAGAAAATACGTTGGAATTACATATACGAGCAGTAGAGAGCGGTGCAATGAGTCAATATTGGTTCAACCAATCAGGTGTAAATGACCTGTTGCGACTATATGGTCCGCAAGGGACCTTCTTTCTGCGAAATATTGCCAAGCGTGATCTGATTTTCTTGGCGACCGGAACTGGGATGGCTCCTGTCAAGTCCATGCTTGAGGCATTACCAAGTCTTGTGGCAGAACAACAGCCTGCATCAATTACTGTATTTTGGGGCGTTCGTCATGAGCACGATCTGTACTTCGATGTTGCAAGTTTGCCAGGTAGTCAAAAGTATATTCCAGTTTTGTCCCGTGCCGAAGCGACATGGCAAGGTGGGCGGGGTTATGTTCAGGATGCATTGCTGCGTCACATTTCCGATTTGCGAAACGCAGCAGTCTACGCTTGTGGATCAGACGCCATGATTCATAGTGCGAAATCTATGCTGACTGCAGCCGGTTTGCCCAGTCATTATTTTTACTCTGACGCGTTTGTTTGCTCGAGCGCCCTTGCACCATAAATATTGGAATCAATATGAAAGCAGTCATTTTTGCCGGCGGCCTTGGAACACGGCTAAGCGAAGAAACATCAACCCGCCCCAAGCCTATGGTTGAAATTGGTGGCAAGCCGATACTGTGGCATATCATGAAGATGTATTCACACCACGGCGTGAATGAATTCATCATATGTTGTGGCTATAAAGGCTATTTGATTAAAGAATACTTTGCCAACTACTTCCTTCACATGTCTGATATTACATTCGACATGCGGGCAAACCAAATGGAGGTTCATCAAAAGCGCGCTGAGCATTGGCAGGTTACCTTGGTCGACACCGGTGATAGCACAATGACCGGTGGACGCCTCCGTCGGGTAGCCGATTACGTCAAAAATGAAGAAGCGTTTTGCTTGACCTACGGCGATGGAGTGGGCGATAACGACATTGCCGCGACCATCGCCTTTCACCTTAGCCACGGCAAGGCCGCCACACTCACCGCAACATATCCACCTGGCCGGTTTGGCGCGCTCGACATACAAAATGGTCACGTTAGAAGCTTTAAAGAAAAACCACGTGGCGATGGCGCACTTATCAACGGCGGATTTTTCGTTTTGTCCCCCAAAGTGCTTTCATACATCAAGGATGATGACACCATTTGGGAACAGGAACCCCTAATGCAACTGGCAGAGCACGGGGAACTGATGGCGCATCCTCACTATGGTTTTTGGCAACCTATGGATACCCTGCATGACAAAAACACACTTGAAAAGATGTGGGCGAGTGGTGGAGCTCCATGGAAAAAATGGGATTGAACCTCGTGCTGCAAACAACTAACCCAGATTTTTGGCGGGGCAAGCGTGTCCTGATGACCGGGCACACTGGCTTCAAGGGTAGCTGGCTGAGTCTGTGGCTGCAATCCATGGGAGTTACCCTGCGCGGAATTGCATTAGAGCCACCAACTCAGCCAGCCTTGTTTACTGTTGCCCGTGTCGCCGAAGGGATGCAACACCATATTGTCGATATCCGTGACTTTGCGGCTGTGAAGGCGCAAATGGACGAATTCCAGCCGAAAATCGTGATCCACATGGCAGCGCAGCCGCTGGTACGTCTTTCTTACAGTCAGCCTGTCGAGACGTATGCGACGAATGTCATGGGCACGGTCCACGTACTTGAGGCTGCTCGACAGGTCGGCTCGGTTAAGGCCATTGTCAATATCACCACGGACAAGTGCTACGAAAACCGTGAATGGGTTTGGGGCTATCGTGAAGATGAGCCAATGGGTGGTCACGATCCATACTCCAACAGCAAGGGTTGCGCGGAGCTGGTCAGTTCGGCCTACCGGAAGTCTTTCTTGCAAGACGCCGGGATTGCAATGGCGACAGCTCGTGCTGGCAACGTGATCGGTGGTGGCGATTGGGCGCTTGATCGACTTGTTCCCGACATACTGCGTGCTCTAGAAACGCGTGAATCTGTGCTGATCCGAAATCCGCACGCCATTCGACCGTGGCAGCATGTACTGGAGCCGTTGTCGGGCTATCTGCTATTGGCAGAACGTTTGTATCTGCATGGACAACTCGATGCAGAGGGGTGGAACTTTGGCCCGCGCGATGAGGACGCGCGCCCTGTGCAGTGGATTGTCGAACACCTTTGCGAGCACTGGGGTGGTGGTGCATCTTGGACTTTACAGCCCGGCAATCATCCGCATGAAGCCAGCTTTTTAAAGTTGGATATTTCGAAAGCACGACAGCGTTTGCAATGGACGCCACGCTGGACCTTAGAAACCGCTCTCAAGCGCATCACTGAGTGGCATCAAGCTTGGCTAGAAGACCAGGATATGCGCACTGTTTGTCTGAACCAGATTAACCAATACGGATCCGTACTATGAGCACGACAACAATCAATTTTCAACCACAGTTGGATAAGCTGCGCAGCCAGATTGGCGATCTGGTCCAGCAATACGCCGGCATCGCGTATGCACCCCAGCCATTCGTTCCAGGCCAGAGCGCCGTACCCGTGTCCGGCAAGGTCATCGGAACGAAAGAGCTGCAGCTGATGGTCGACGCCTCACTAGACGGCTGGCTGACCACTGGCCGCTTCAATGCGATGTTCGAGAAGCGCCTTGCGGAATTTCTGGGCGTCAAGTACCTGATCACGGTGAATTCAGGTTCATCGGCCAACCTGGTGGCCTTCTCCACGCTGACCAGCCCCAAGTTGGGCGACCGCGCCATCAAACACGGTGACGAAGTGATCGGCGTGGCTGCCGGCTTCCCTACAACCGTCAACCCGATCCTACAGTTCGGCGCAGTGCCGGTGTTCGTTGATGTGGACTTGGCCACGCACAACATTGATGCTAGCAAGATCGAAGCGGCCATCACGCCGAAGACAAAGGCCATCATGCTGGCGCACAGCCTGGGCAACCCGTTTAATTTGGACGTGGTCACCGCACTCTGCAAGAAGCACAATTTGTGGCTGGTTGAAGACTGCTGTGACGCCCTGGGTGCCACATACAACGGCCAACTGGTGGGCACCTTCGGTGATATCGCCACGCTTAGCTTCTACCCCGCTCACCACATCACCATGGGTGAAGGCGGCGCGGTGTTCACCAACAACGCCGAACTCAAGTTGATCGCGGAATCCTTCCGTGATTGGGGTCGCGACTGCTACTGTCCCCCAGGTAAAGACAACACTTGCGACAAGCGCTTCTGCTGGACCAAGAAGGAACTGGGCGGCGACCTGCCCGATGGCTATGACCACAAATACACCTACAGCCATCTGGGGTATAACCTCAAGATTACTGACATGCAGGCAGCTTGCGCGTTGGCGCAGATGGATCGCTTGGAAGAGTTCATCGCCAAGCGACGTGCAAACTTCTCGTACCTGAGGAATCGCCTGCAGAGCTGCATCGAGTTCCTGCATCTGCCCGAAACCACGCCGAATTCCGAACCTTCCTGGTTTGGTTTCCCGCTGGTGCTCAGGGAAAGCAGCGGAGTCAAGCGTACCGACTTGATCAATTTCCTGGAACAGAACAAGATCGGCACGCGTCTACTTTTCGCAGGTAATCTGACCAAGCAGCCGTATATGGCGGGTCGCAACTTCCGCGTCAGCGGCGAGTTGACGAACACAGATGTCGTGATGACCCAGACTTTCTGGCTCGGAACCTTCCCGGGTTTGGGTGAGCCGCAGCTGGATTACATCGCCGATAAGCTGGAAGAGTTCTTCGGCGTGAACTTCTGAGCAATGAGCGACTACCTTTCTTTGTTATGTCTCCCGGTCGACGATCTCGACCGGGTTCTCAACGCAGTCGGTCCGCGCTGGGAACGGCTACGCAACCAGCGTCTGCTGCTGACTGGCGGCACGGGCTTCATCGGCAAATGGCTGCTCGCGACTTTCCTGCACGCAAACCGTAGGCTGGGGCTGTCAGCGCAGGTCGTCGTGCTAAGCCGGCGGCCAGAGGCATTCCTTGAGCAGTTTCCCGAACTCGGCAGTACCGATGACGTTACTTGGCTCAGCGGCGATGTGAGAGACCTCGCGCCCGAAGCGGCTGGCGACTGCAACTTCGCAATTCATGCGGCTACTGACGTCGTATCTGCCAGCACGCCTGCCGACATCCTGGACTCATGCATTGCCGGGACGCACCGCGTACTTGACTCGATGGCACGAGGCTCTGCCGCGCGCCGCGTGCTGCTGTTGAGTTCGGGGGCCGTCTACGGTCGGACACCGCCTGAAATACTGGCCATCCCCGAGGAGTGGTCCGGCGCACCGGATACATTGACTCCCGCTTCCGCCTACGGTGAGGGAAAGCGTATCAGTGAATTGGTGTGTGCGATAGCTGCCTCAGCGCGGCCTGGTTTGGAGATCTCGATCGCACGCTGCTTTGCGTTCGTCGGACCGCATTTATCCCTCGACAAGCATTTTGCGATTGGCAACTTTATCAGTGCTGCCATGCGCGGTGAGGACATCCGAATCCAGGGTGACGGCACACCACTACGGAGCTACCTGTACACGGCAGACCTTGCCCACTGGCTATGGGTGATGCTGTTCGACGCTCCGGGCGGTCGGGCCTACAACGTCGGCGGTGCTGAAGGGCTCTCGATCGGCGAGTTAGCGCATCGCGTCAATAGTGCCCTGGGTGGCATTGGAGAGGTCCGGATCGCTCAAACACCGCGACCGGGTACTGCGCCGCAGGCCTACGTGCCTTCGGTCGACCGCATTGCAGCCGAACTAGGGCTCGTCCCAACAGTCGGCTTAGATGACGCCATCCTGCGCACGGCACGCTGGGCCGGTTACACCTCAAGAGACTGACATGAACATCCTCAACATCGACAGCAGCGACCTCGCTCGCCGCATGCGCGCCCAGGCGCTGCAGATGGTGCACCGGGCCAAAGCCTCCCATATAGGCTCAGCACTTTCGATTTGCGACATCGTCGCCGTCCTGTACGCCAAGACGCTCAAGTTGGACCCCCGGGACCCGACAGCCCCCGGGCGCGACCGTTTCATCTTGAGCAAGGGCCACGCCTGCGTCGCTGTGTATGCAGCGCTGGCGGAAACCGGCTTCTTCCCGCGCGAGGACCTACTGAACTACGGCCAAGACCATTCAGTGCTGATGAACCATATTAGCCACAAGGTCGCGGGCGTCGAGTTCTCGACTGGCTCGCTCGGCCACGGCCTACCCTTTGGGACCGGCAAGTCACTGGCGGCCAAGCGGTTGAAGCAGGACTGGCGCACCGTCGTGCTGCTCAGTGATGGCGAGCTGGGCGAAGGCTCCAACTGGGAGGCGATGATGTTCGCTGCCCATCACGAGTTGGACAACCTCGTTGCGATCGTCGACTACAACAAGTTGCAAAGTCTGACGACTGTGGACAAGACACTACGCGTTGAACCACTGGCTGACAAGGCCCGCGCATTTGGCTGGGCCGTTCGCGAGGTTGACGGCCACGACCATGCGGCACTACAGAGTCTGTTGTCGCAAGTTCCGTGGGAGACCGGCAAGCCCTCATTCCTGATCGCACACACCACAAAGGGCAAAGGCGTCGGTTTCATGGAGAACAGCGTCGAATGGCACTACAAGTCACCATCGGCGGATCAACTTGCTCTGGCACTGGGAGAACTGAACCATGCGTAACGCCTTCATCGAGGAACTGGTGACTCTGGCCCGCCAGCACCCACAGATCGCGCTGATCGTTGGCGACCTGGGCTACTCGGTCATCGAGCCTTTCGCAGACGAATTCCCCGACCGCTTCATAAATGCCGGCGTCGCCGAGCAGAATATGACTGGCCTTGCTGCCGGTATGGCCTCCGAGGGTTATCACGTCTTCACCTACTCAATTGCCAACTTCCCGACCTTCCGGTGTGCGGAGCAAATCAGGAACGACGTTGCCTATCACAAGCTGCCCGTCACAGTGGTCTCGGTCGGAGGCGGCCTTGCTTACGGTGCGCTGGGATACTCGCATCATGCAGTTCAGGACTACGCGCTGATGCGCACGCTGCCGAACATGCTGATCGCCGCGCCCGGTGATCCGATGGAGGTCAGGGCATGCATGCGCTATCTTGTCGAGCATCCCGGCCCGTCGTATTTGCGCTTGGGGAAGGCTGGCGAGCCGAACTTTCATGACGCGCCGCCAGAGATTGCACCTGGGCGCTGGTTAAGGATTCGTGATGGCAAGGAAAAATTCGTCTTGCTCAGTACGGGGGCGTGCCTGCAGATAGCGATGGAATGGAGCATGACAACAGAGCACGCAAATCGTGCCGTTTACTCAGTCCCGCTATGGTCAATGGCGGACAAGGCTGCCCAGGCAGAAAATCTCAGAGCCAGAGAACATGTCATCACAATTGAGGATCACCTCCATGACGGTGGTTTCGGTTCTTGGTTGCTCGAGGCAAAAGCACTGTATCAAGAGCATGACTGCATCGTGCATTCGGTAGCTCTCACTCCAGAGGTATGCGGCACAGTAGGTTCACAATCAACTCTCAATAAATTGGGTGGACTTTAATGTAATACCTTTCTAATTCAACTCAATCAACGCTAGCACCCTATCTCAGTAACTCAGAAAATGTGCAGAGCAAAAAAATGAAACTAAAAGATGTTATAAAAAAATCCAAAATATTAACAGATATTTATCTGGCGATTAAATACTCTTCCATGCTTGGTAAAAGGTTGACATTCAAAAGCATTAATAATTTTACTGGGGATTTTAATAGGGCCGCAAACACATCAATAGAAGTTAACCGAGATTATATACGGAGAATAGCTTGCGCCTATAAAGCAGCCAAGTTAGATCAAAAAATAGCATCGGAACACCATAGGCCAAATGCAATGTGGGATCCGATTTTTAAAAAGCAGCATCAGAATATATCTGACGCTCTATTGGCAGAGGATTATGACTCCATAGTCAAAATATACAGTCGTTTTTTTAGAGAAAGCTGTTCCTTTGGGCTTCATGGCTGCTATGGTGACATGACGCCATTTTTCAAGGACAAAATCGCATTACATGACAAGCTTTACTATTTAATTGATTTTAATTATAGGGCAAACCTATATGAAGATTTAATTGGTGAGCGTTCGCCATCCACGTTAAATTCGCCAATAATTGGAGCTCCGTATGGATTGACATACAAGAATGAATTCGTTTTGGACGGAGCATCATACAAGTATTATTATGCGACAAGAATAGCTGGTTTGCCTCAAGATGAAAACGGTGCGGTGGTTGTTGAAATAGGTGGAGGTTATGGTGGTATGGCCTATTACCTAAATAGAGATAGCAAGGTCAAATATATTGATTTTGATCTGCCAGAAAACATGGCACTTACGGCCTTTTATTTAATGCACGCCCTTCCAGATAAAAATATCATGTTGTATGGTGAAGATTCACTAGACAACTTTGCCAATTACGACATTGCAATACTTCCAAGTTTTGCAATAGAAAAAATTCACAGCAATTCAGTTGATCTTGTATTTAACTCATATAGTTTTGGTGAAATGTCGTCAAATACGGTTGCTGTATATTTATCCGAGACCGATCGAATCCTAAAGCGTGATGGATGGTTGTATCACATAAACCTCAATAAAAGGTGTCCAAACCCAGCGGACACCTATCCAATTCCTAAATCTCTGCGCAATATTTATAAAATTCCAGCACTATGGAATGCTGGAAAAACCCCCGAAGTTCAGGAGTTTGAATATTTATACAAAAAGAACTCGTAAGAGCACTTGATGAACTCAGCGTATTACATTTTTGCATTGCGAGGTTGGAGTACTTTCGCCGGAGGGAGTCTTTTGATCTTAATCCCTATGTTCATGTCTCCAATTGAACAGGGTTATTACTACACCTTTAGCAGCCTTGTTGGAATGCAGATGCTTTTTGATTTGGGGTTCGCATCAGTTATAGTTCAATTTGTGGCTCATGAATTTGCGCATCTGAGTCTTGATAATAAATTTAAGCTATCAGGTCCGGATCAGAATTTATCGAGATTATACCAATTAAAGAATATTTTAAATAAATGGTATAAGTATATTTCCGGGGTATTTTTTCTGGCCGCCGGTTTAGTAGGGGTGGTTTTTTTTGGGCTCAACGACCCAGATAATGTAAGCATATGGCTTGCACCGTGGATCGTCCTCGTCTTTTTTGCTTCAGTGAACCTTTACTTTAATTCAAAGGTTGCTATATTTGAGGGGCTAGGTCAACTTTATAGGGTTACTAGAGTAAAGTTGGCGATATCTATTTTGGCTTACGCCACGCTATGGGTAATATTAATATTGGGCGGTGGAATTTGGATTTCTGTAGTTGTGCCGATTGTTGGTTCGATTGGCTTGATGTTTTGGATATATCGCAATGAAATACTTAAAGACAGAACTATAGTTTCGCAATCAGATATAGGCATCAATTGGCTAAGAGATGTGGCGCCATTGCAGTGGAGAATTGCACTTAGTTCTGCATCTGGTTATCTAATATTTTCATTATTTACGCCCATAATTTTCGCCAATCAAGGTCCTGAAGAAGCCGGGAAAATTGGGGTTACGTTAACGATATTTACTACACTGCATTTGCTGGGTTCAAGTTGGATTTCTGCAAAAGTTCCGATTTTCCCGGCTCTAATCGCGCGTAACGACTTCATTTCGCTTAATAAGGTTTTTAAAAAGTCTCTGGTCCAGTCGTTGCTTTATACGGCTTTATTATGCTCGGTCGCAATTTTTGTGATTTATTTCATTGGCATCTATGACATATTTCCTTCGCGAAGGCTGGCAGGTATTGATGTTGCAATATTGCTTGCAATTGTTGCAGTGTGCAACACGGCCATATACTCACTTGCAGTGTACATGAGAGCATTCAAAAAAGAACCAATGCTAGTTAATTCATTAATAATGGCTGCTTTGGTCCCTTCTTTTGTATATATCTTTTCAAAGATCAGTGTCATGTATGCTATTTCCACTTATGCGGCGCTTACTTTATTTATTTCATTACCATGGACGGTGACATTATTCATAAAAAATAAAAAATGATCGAAGATTAATTATCGCCTACTGCTCTTTCTGTTTTACGGTTGCCTCACGGGCCAGCGTGGTAGTGACATTTTGAGTTACGTGGTCGTGGTCGTGTTGCTGGTGCTGACGTAGATACTTCTGATTTTCTTTAGACGTTACTGCCGTCGCCTATCCTAATTCAGACTTTTATTTTTAATTTCACTCTATGCCAACCCAAACAACTGCACAACGGCCGATTTTGACAATCGCTATCCCTACCTACAACAGAAGCCACTACCTACGACAGTGCCTAGAAACACTCTTACCCCAGGTAGTTGTTTCCACGCCGGAAGCCCAGGTGCTGGTGCTTAATAACAACTCAACTGACGACACTGCTGAGATCGCTGCCGAATTCCTGGTGCGGTTTCCACGATGCCTGAAGGTGATTAATAATCCGGCGAATATTGGCGCCGACGCTAACATCGCCAAGTGCTTTTCCGAAATCAATACGCAGTATGGATGGATCTTCGGTGATGACGATGTTCTCGTGCCGGGCGCTCTAGATATACTCGTGAGCTACTTGCGCAAACGTGAATACGGCGTTGTCCATATTCGCAGTTATTCCTACAAAGGTGACGCCTTGAAAGCTCGCAAAGCACCCAAGGGCCGTTACGAAGAATACACGTCGGACAATATAGAGGACATGCTCTATGAGGTCGCCGATATGTTCTCCTTCATTTCCGGGAATATTTTCAACAAGTCTCTGGTGCCGCCGTATATTAATCCCTACGAGTTCATCTGGACCCGCTACAACCAGGTACAGTGGGTGTTCGGAGCGCTTTTCTCTGGTCGTACCAACCTGCTCATTGATGATGCTCTGTTGGCTGTTAACAACGAAGGCAATAGTGGCGGATATCCGTTCAGCAAAATCTTCGGCACCAATTACAACCTGTTTTTTGATCAGTATGAACGTCGAGGCATTCCTCGGCGTTACTTCGATACCATCAATCGCCGTATGGCACGAGAGCTGTTCGCTCCGCTAATCTACTTCGCGCGGACGGTGGAAAACTTCCGAAACTATACGCCCGAGGACCACTTCACAGAACTCAATCCCACCTACGGACGCTACTGGGAGTTCTGGGTTTTTGTCGCGCCGATGTGCAAGCTGCCAAAGGCGCTGCTATACCCACACTTCTTCCTTATCCGGATGCTCAATCGACTATACCGTCTTGCACGATGAAATTTTCACTGGTTATCGCCACACTCGGCCGACTAGGCGAACTCGAGGCCCTTCTGATGAGTCTGCGCAGACAGACTCATCAAGACTTCGAAGTTATCGTAGTTGACCAGAATCCGCCAGAGTTCCTGCGTGAGGTGCGGTTGCGCCACGAGGATGTGTTCCAGCGGCTGGTGTGGCGGCAGGTTGACTTCAGGGCAGCAAACTTGGCCCGCAACATTGGTCTGGACGAGGCCCGCGGTGACGTGGTTAGCTTCGCAGACGACGACTGCGAGTACCAGCCCGACACCCTGGCCACAGTTGCCGAACTGTTCAACCGTTACACCGACTGCGGAGTTCTGACCGGCAAGGCCGTAGACAAGCCTAGCGGCGACGACAGCATGGGCCGCTGGCCCGACCGGGATGTGACGGTCGGAGTGCGGAACGTGCTGATGCTCTCGCTGGAGTTCACCACCTTCTTCACACGCGCCGCGCTAGCGACGGAACGCCTGGATCCGGGCTTCGGTCCCGGCACGCGTTTCGGCTCCCGCGAGGGGCCGGACTTAATGCTGCGCCTGCTTTACCGCGGCGTCGGAATGCGCTATTCGCCGCGCATCTGCCTGTTCCATCCGCACAAGTTCACCAGCCTGACGGACCCTGCCTTTCTTCGCCGCACGAGGTCCTACGAGCTGGGTTTCGGCGCACTGCTGGCCAAGCACCTGAGCCTGGCACGCTCGCCGCGTGCCATTGCCATGCTGACTTGGCACGTGGTGCTGCACGGGCTCCTGGGCCTAGCCAAGAGTCTGCTGATGCTGCGCGGCGCCAAGGTACGATTTTGGGGCCTGCTGCTGCGCTCCCGCGCCACCGGTTTCGCCGAATACCTCGCCGCCTCGCGGGGCCGAGAAGCCTGATGACGGCTACCGTGATCGCGCCAACCCCGGCTCTCGCGCCGCTGCCAGTGGCCACCCGACTGCTGATCGACCTTGGTCTGCTGCTGTGGCCCAAGCTGCGCGGCTCAGACTCGGCCGGCATCGTCCGGCTAGACGCGATCGGCGACTTCGTCGTCTGGCTGCCCGCCGCGGAGGCGCTGGTGGCGCATCTGCGTGCCAGTCACAGTCGCGTGGTGCTTGTCGCCAATCAGTTATGGGCGCCCTGGGCGGCGCGACTGCTTGAAGTGGACGAGGTAGTGCCAGTCGACACCGGTCTCCTGGAGAAGGATCTGCGCTACCGTCTGGCGGTGCTTTGGCGTATCCGCGGCCTGGACCTGGGTACGGTCGTCTGCCCCACTTTCTCCCGCATTCCCGGAGACGGCAACGATGCCGTCGTGTTCGCCTCCGGCGCGTGCCGCCGCATCGGTAATCTCGGCTACCGCTCCCGCAGCCAAGTTGCCCGCGCGCTGCGTTCGCTGCTCAACCTTGGCTATTCCCGCCTGGTGCCGGCAGACACGGCGCCGCGCGCAGACCGTCCCGTCGCCGAGGCAGAGAACAACGCCG
>Ga0164293_10003695_pt1 | contig 13068 bp, 7 predicted proteins | sample GEODES118metaG_FD_111487 | JGI IMG/M metagenome (GOLD analysis project Ga0164293, IMG submission 111487) | Eutrophic lake water microbial communities from Lake Mendota, Wisconsin, USA - GEODES118 metaG | ecosystem: Environmental > Aquatic > Freshwater > Lake | place: USA: Lake Mendota, Wisconsin... | reverse complement strand
CTACGACGATGTCGACGCCGACACCTCACGCATCATGGCCGCCATCATGAATCTGCTCCCCGATGAATCCCGTGTCTTCACGGAACCCACCGAGGAGCAGATCAGGCGAGCAAGCCCGCCGAAATAACAGCAGGTTTGCTGGCCTGTAATCCTCTCTCTGGAGCGGGCCAATCGGCCCGCTCCAGTCCCCGGATCGAGTTTGGCGTGCAACACCTCACCGCTCATGCGAACGGAAGCAGCGGTTCTCCCTGTTCAGGGCCAGCGTCGTCGAACGCGCTGGCTCGAGTAGAGCAACACAGATGCCGCAAGAAGTAAAAAGAAGACGATTTGGAGACCGCGATGAGGGTCGAACCCAGTCGCTGCTAGGGAACGCTGCGCTGTTGTGGTGGCCCATTGGGCTGTGCAGATGACGTTGGCTGCGGGTTGTGTTGCTGTTGAGCCGGCTGCTTTCGTGCCGATTGAGTTGTCACAGCTCCATCCAGCGAAGGTGAAACCGGTTTTTGAGAATCCTGTTCCGTTTGCGAGGGTGGTTGTGTCGCCCTGGTTGAGGCCGGTCACTGTTGCGGGAGTTGTTCCAGTTCCGCCGTCAAGGTCGTAGGAGAGTTGATATGAAGGACCTGGTGCAGACGAAACGGTGGCCGCAATCGTCGCCGAAGCAACTTGATCAGTTGAATCCTTGACAATGTATTTAATCGGACTCGCCGGACCTGAGAATGACGAATCCGGATTGAATGTCACTACCCCTGTTTTCGGGTCGACCGTGTATTCACCCTCATTCGCCACAATTAGGGACGTCGAGGTGCAACTCACATCTGGCGTTCCGACGGTACATAATCCGACAGAACTTGGGTTGAGAAATGCACCCGTTCCCGCGGAGTCACCTGTCAAGACGTCGATGATCTGATTGACATCGACGGCGCCCGATGAAGTTTCATTGTCGGCAGTTGGTGGTGTTGGTGCTGGGCCATATTGCGCGTACAGGGTCAGATTCTCTGCGGGCACGAACGTGTAACCCGGGGGGAAAGAAATTCCTGTTCCATTTGCGAGGGTGTTCCACCCCAAAAACACACCTTGAGACGTCGAGAGCGCACCGGTGTTAGTTGCGATTGTGATTTCTCCGGTGCCCGTCGATTGAGGGGGAACAGTTCCTGAGGTGCCAGCATTCGAGTTGTACGTGATCGCATAAGTGGGCCGAACAGCTTGAGTCTCAGTTGCGGCAAGAGTGCGAACTGGAGTGCCGACGACGACTGTGAAGCCGCACTTACCACCTGCTCCGATGGCGGCATTCGCATTCGCCCGACATCCGAATTCGGACGTGATCGAACTCGTAGCATCGTAGTCCACCTCGAGAATTCTGAGTTCATCCGTGTTGCTTAATCCGGTTGTTGAACTGTGGAACCGGTAAATTCCGGCAGACGAACCAAACCGAGTGAGTTGAGTTCCAGTTGCAAGTCGATATCGGGAAATGCCGAAAAACGCCCCGAATTCATGTGCATCGATGTCTGCAATTGAAGCGCGAATGTTGCGAAGGATTACCGGAGTGTCTGTCCCGTCTGCAAGGAAATCGACACGAATCTTTCCTGATGCTTCCGCAGTTCCACTTGGTTCAGTGTGTGCGGAAAGATGCTGGGTGTCGTCGTATTGATCGAACGTCGAAAGTTCGTTATTAACGTTGCCACTCTGACTGGCGATTGTGACTAGCGCATCAATAACCGAGCCGTTGATAGTCGCCACATTTTCATAGCGACGACTGAATCCAGGACTGAGATCTGACGTTGCCCGAAAGAGATCGGCTTCCGGCTGAAACGAGAGAGCCTGGAAGTTCAAATCAGATCCGATGGTTGCCGAAGCCGGCCGAGGAAGCATGAAGACAGTCCCCGCAATCAACACAGCCACGACAGTGAAGCGCTTGAGAACCTCGGCGGATTTACTAATGATGTCTAGTTTCACGGGGGCGACTCTAGTATTGTTAGACGATCAAAATTTGATCGGCTTTGCTTCGGGGCGGTTGTGAGATTGTGCGTAAGTGTTCTTAGGCCTTGGCGACGACGGATACGCGACGATGAAGCCCCAGGTGTTCGTGCACGCCCTAGACGTATTTTCGACGTGAGATCTGAGGCAACGACTTCGACCAGTAGATCCTGGGGACGCTGTTCCTCGTGGAGAAATGCTCCACCCGCGTCACTGCAGCTTCTGTGTGGGGCGTCGGCAAACTCCGGTCCATCCCCTCCGGTGTGGGCTTACTTGCCCGCAACCTTCTGCCGCACGATGTTGAGGGCGGAGCCGGCCTTGAACCATTCGACCTGTTCGGGGCTGAAGGTGTGCTTGGCCTCGAATTCGATCTTGGAGCCGTCGGGCTTCGTGATCACGCACGTGACCGGCTTGTCCGGCACCGGCGGAAGACCGAGCACGCTGATGCGGTCGTCTTCACCGATCTGCTCGTAGGTCGCCGGGTCGGCAAAGGTCAGCGGCACGAGACCCTGCTTCTTCAGGTTGGTCTCGTGGATGCGGGCGAACGAACGAGCGAAGATCACCACTCCACCGCGGAAGCGCGGCTCCATGGCCGCGTGCTCACGCGACGATCCCTCTCCGTAGTTCTGGTCACCGATGGCGCACCACTGGATGCCCGCCTCCGAGTAGCGCTTGGCGATGTCGGGGTACGAACGCGTGCCACCGTCGGTGATGTCCTTGCCCTCGCCCACGGCGTCGTTGAACGCGTTGACGGCTCCGATGAAGAGGTTGCCCGAGATGTTCTCGAGGTGACCGCGGTAGGTGAGCCACTTGCCGGCGGCCGAAATGTGGTCGGTGGTGCACTTGCCCTTGGCCTTCATCAACACCGGCAGTTCGACGTAGTCCTTGCCGTCCCATGCGGGGAACGGTTCGAGCAACTGCAGACGATCCGAAGTGGGGCTCACTGCGACCGTGATGTTGCTGCGATCCGCAGGCGGGGGAGTGAAGGTGTTCGAGCCCGGGTCGTAGCCCTTGTCGGGGAGCACTTCGCCCACCGGAGGATTCAACTTCACCTCGGTGCCGTCGGGTGCCGTGATGGTGTCGGTGGTGGGATCGAAGTCGAGACGGCCCGACAGTGCGATCGCGATCACGGTGTCGGGACTGGTGACGAAGGACAGAGTGTTGGCCGAACCGTCGGCGCGCTTCGGGAAGTTGCGGTTGAACGAGTTCACGATGCTGTTCGGCTTGGCCGTCTTGTCGGCCGCGCGCTCCCACTGGCCGATGCACGGACCGCACGCATTGGCGAGCACCGTGGCGCCGATGGCTTCGAGGTCGGCCATGAGCCCGTCGCGTTCGATGGTGGCGCGGATCTGCTCGGAGCCTGGCGAGATGAGCAGTTCGACCTTCGCCTTCAGACCCTTCGCTGCGGCTTGGCGTGCCACCGATGCCGCACGAGTGATGTCCTCGTAGGAGGAGTTCGTACAGCTACCGATGAGCGCAGCCGACACTTCGAGCGGCCAGTCGTTCTCGCGAGCTTGGGCACCGACACCGTCCTTGCCGACCTTGTGTGCGCGGTCGGGGGAGTGCGGGCCGTTGATCAGTGGCTTGAGCGACGAGAGATCGATCTCGATGAGTTGGTCGTAGAGCGCTCCGTCGTCGGGACGCAGGTCGGCGGCCACCTTGTCGGCGGCATCGGCGATGGCTTCGCGGCCGGTGGCCTTCAGGTACATCGCCATCTGCGGGTCGTATCCGAACACCGAACACGTGGCTCCGATCTCAGCGCCCATGTTGCAGATGGTCGCCTTGCCGGTGGCCGAGATGCTGTCTGCACCGGGGCCGAAGTACTCGACGATCGCACCGGTGCCACCTTCGACGGTGAGAACGCGTGCGACTTCGAGGATGACGTCCTTCGGGCTCGACCAACCGGAGAGTTCGCCGGTCAACTTCACGCCGATGACCTTCGGCCACCGCACGTTGAAGGGGAAGCCGGTCATGACGTCGACGGCGTCGGCTCCACCGACACCGATGGCGACCATGCCGAGGCCACCTGCGTTGGGGGTGTGGCTGTCGGTGCCGATCATCATTCCGCCGGGGAAGGCGTAGTTCTCGAGCACGACCTGGTGGATGATGCCGCTACCGGGGCCCCAGAATCCGATGCCGTACTTTGCCGACACCGAACGCAGGAAGTCATAGACCTCTTTGTTGGTGTCGATGGCGACACCCATGTCGATCTTGGCGCCGACCTTGGCGGTGATGAGGTGGTCGCAGTGCACCGTGGAGGGCACCGCGGCTTCGGGAAGACCGGCGGTCATGAACTGCAGCAGTGCCATCTGTGCGGTGGCGTCCTGCATGGCGACACGGTCGGGGTTGAAGTCCGCGTAGCTCCGACCGCGCTCCATCTCTTGGCCGTTCGGGTCGACGAGGTGGTTGATGAGAATCTTCTCGGCGAGCGACAACGGACGACCGAGGCGCTTGCGTCCGAGAGCGACGCGCTCGGGCAGTGTGCCGTAGACCTTGTTGACGAGTTCGATGGGGGTTCCTGCAGAAACGGCCACGGCTGCTCCTTTTTCTGTGATGTTGATGTCTCTGATGGTGGGGGTTGCATTCTTGCGACTTGTAGACAACTCTAATACAAGTGAGGACCATCCGCTATCAGCAGATCGCCGACGAGTTGCGTGGCCGCGTGCTGTCTGGCGGGTACGCCCCGGGACGGATGTTGCCGAGCGAGTCGGAGATGTCGGAGGAGTTCGACGCCAGCCGAGTGACGGTTCGACGAGCACTCGAGATGCTGAGAGAGGAAGGACTCGTCGACGCGAGACAGGGTTTCGGGTGGTTCGTTCCGGGCGACCCCGTCCGTCAGCCGCTCGGCCGATTGGCCACCATCGAAGAACAGATGGAGGCAAGCGGTGTGGTGTCGCAGCGGCGCATTCTCGAGTTCGCCTTCGAACGTGCACCGAAGGATGTGGCCAAGGTGCTCGGCACTCAACAGGTGTTGCGCGTGAAGCGCGTCAACATGGCAGACGGAGAGCCGTTCGCCATCGTCACCGTGTGGTGCCCCGCCGACCTCGGCCAACACTTGTCACGACGCGACGTCGAGCAGTCACCGTTCTACGAGTTGCTCGACGTGCCGTTGCAGGGTGCCACGCAGACCATCGGTGCCGACGCGGCATCGCCTGACGACGCATCGATCCTGCACATTCCTGCCGGATCGCCGGTGCTGCACTGCAAACGGATCACGTCGAACACCACCGGTCAACCGGTGTTGCTCTCGCACCACGTCTTTCCGGCGCATCGCACCGAGTTCGTGGTGGATCTGCCCCATGCAGCGCCGTCGATCGCGCCGTCCGGCCTGCGCCTTGTCGACTGAGGCGTTGATTGAAGTGTCGACTGTTTCGGTTTAGCGCTGGCCCCAGGTGTCCCAGTGCATCACCGTGTCGAGCGGCAGGCGCTTGGCAACCTTGAAGTCAGTGCCGACGGTGTAGGCGATGGGGAAGAGACCGGCCTGCGACACTTCGTCGTAGGGAATGCCGAGCACGTCCGCGGCCTTCTTCTCGCCGTCGCCGATGAGGTGGATGGTGGTCCATGCCGAACCCATGCCGCGCTCACGCAACGCCATCATGAACGACCACACGGCGGGAAGCAGTGAGCCCCATGCCGAGGCCCCCTGGAACACCGATGCGTTGTCGAGACGGCCCATGATGCAGGGCACGAGCATGAGCGGCGATCGATGGAAGTTCTCGGCAAGGAACGTGGCCGACTCGGTGATCTTCTCGCGCTGTTCGGCGCGCAGGTCGCCGTCCTCGTAGCTGGCGCTGCGCGGGTTCTTCGAATAGATGGAGAAGTTGGAGAGATAGATGTCGGCAAGCGCCTTCTTCTTGGCCGGGTCCTCGACGATGACGAACTGCCACCCCTGCGAGTTCGAGCCGGTGGGTGCCTGCAGAGCCACTTCCAGGCACTCTTCCACCACGGAGCGCTCGACGGGCTTGTCGAAGTCGAGGCGCTTGCGCACGCTGCGGGTGGTGGTGAGGACTTGGTCGGCGGTGAGATTCAGTTTCATGAGTGCAGTGTGTCACGCTCGCCTGTGCGACCACTCACTGGGAGATGGCACACTGGGGCCATGAGCGTCAATGGGGGAAACACGGATCGAGTCGTCATGACGGTGTCGGGAGGCGTCGCAGACGTGCGAATGAACCGCCCCGACAAGCGCAATGCGCTGGACGGAGCGATGTTCGAAGCGCTTGCCGGAGTCGGCGAGGAACTGAAGGCTCGCAAGGACGTGCGTGTCGTGGTGCTGTCCGGAGAGGGTTCGTCGTTCTGTGCAGGACTCGACTTCGGTACCTTCCAGCAGATGGCCGGAGGCGCGAGCGAGGGCGATCGCCAGCCGCGGGCATCCGACATGGCGCCCGGTCGCATCACCCATCTCGGGCAGCAGGCGGCGTGGGTCTGGCAGGAGGTTCCGGTTCCGGTGATCGCCGCGGTACACGGACACGCCCTCGGTGGCGGAATTCAGATCGCACTCGGCGCCGACATCCGCATCGTCCACCCCGACACCCAGATGTCGGTGCGCGAAGTGCACTGGGGCCTCGTACCAGACATGACGGGGACATTGGTGCTCAGTCGCTTGGCGCGCCCCGACGTGGTCAAGGAACTCGTGTTCACGGCTCGCGTCTTCAGCGGCCTCGAGGCCTACGAGATGGGACTCGCCACCCGTATTTCGGAGAACCCGCGCGCCGATGCACTGGCCATGGCGGCTGAGATCGCTGACCGCAGCCCCGATGCCGTGCGCGGATCGAAGGAACTGCTCAACCGCCTCTTCACCCAGCAGGCCGCTGAGCAGTTCGCCGAGGAACGCCGGGTCATCGGCGGCCTGATCGGCAAGCCGAACCAGGTCGAGGCCGTGATGGCCAACTTCGAAAAGCGGCCGACGGCTTTCGCAGATCCGGCATAGGCCGATAACCTGAAGGGCACCCCCTCGGGCCAGCGTCGTCCCCTGGAGGCTTCAACAAGCCCCAATTTTGGTTCTCTCGAGAAGAGGTCCTTCGTGACGACGCATCAGCAACATCTCTCTGCCTTCTATCCCGAGGCCCACGGTCTCTACGACCCACGCTTCGAACACGACGCCTGCGGTGTCTCGTTCGTCGCCAACATCAAGGGCGTTGCCAGTTATGAATTGGTGCAGATGGGCATCGGTGCACTGTGCAACATGGAGCACCGCGGTGCCACCGGCGCGGAGGCCGACACCGGTGACGGTGCGGGCATTCTCATTCAAGTGCCCGACAAGTTCCTGCGTGCCGTGGCAGGTGCCGCGTTGCCGCCGGCGGGCCACTACGGAGTGGGCATTGCGTTCCTGCCGGCCGGCGAACAGGATCGTGACAAGGCCGTCGATGCGATCGAGCGGATTCTCTCCGAAGAAGGTCTCGAGGCGATCACCTGGCGTGACGTGCCGATCGAGCCCGACTGCCTCGGTGCCACCGCACGCGCCGTCATGCCGTCGTTCCGTCAGTTGTTCGTGAAGGACCAGGGCAATGCAGCGGGAATCGACCTCGACCGGAAGTTGTTCGTGGCCCGCAAGCGCATCGAACACGAACTGCCCGCCGAGCAGAGCACGTACTTCCCGTCGTTGTCGTGCCGCACGCTCGTCTACAAGGGCATGTTCACCACGCCCGAACTCGCCGCGTTCTATCCCGATCTTTCCGACGAGCGTATGGAGTCGGCGCTCGCGCTCGTGCACAGCCGCTTCAGCACCAACACATTCCCGTCATGGCCGCTCGCACACCCGTACCGCTTCATCGCCCACAACGGCGAGATCAACACCGTGCAGGGGAACCGCAACTGGATGCGCACTCGCGAGTCGTTGCTGCAGAGCGCGCTCATTCCCGGCCTCGAGCGCGCCTTCCCGATCTGCACTCCCGGTGGTTCGGACTCGATGTCGTTCGACGAGGTGCTGGAAGTGATCCACCTCGGTGGGCGTTCGTTGCCTCACGCAGTACTGATGATGATCCCCGAGGCGTGGGAGAACAACGATCGCATGGATCCCGCCAAGCGGGACTTCTACCGCTACCACGGCACGTTGATGGAGCCCTGGGACGGTCCTGCCTGCGTGTCGTTCACCGACGGAACCCTGATCGGTGCCGTGCTCGACCGCAACGGTCTGCGTCCGAGCCGCTACTGGGTCACGGACGACGATCTCGTCGTTCTCGCGAGCGAAGTGGGTGTCCTCGACATTCCCCAGGAAAAGGTGGTGAAGAAGGGTCGTCTGCAGCCGGGTCGCATGTTCCTCATCGACACCGCACAGGGACGCATCATCGACGACGAAGAGATCAAGGCCGGCCTCGCCGCCGCCGCGCCGTACGGCGAGTGGCTGGAAGAGGGCATGGTGAGCCTCGACGAGCTTCCCGATCGTGAGCACGTGGTGTACAGCCACGACAGTGTCACCCGCCGCCAGCAGGTCTTCGGTTACACGCACGAAGAGTTGAAGGTGATCATCGCGCCGATGGCCAAGGCCGGCGCCGAGCCGCTCGGCTCGATGGGAACCGACACGCCGATCGCGGTGCTCTCCAAGCGCCCGCGCCTCTTGTTCGACTACTTCCAGCAACTCTTCGCCCAGGTCACCAACCCGCCCCTCGATGCCATCCGTGAGGAGGTCGTGACGGCGGTGAGCCGGACCGTGGGACCGGAGGCGAACCTGTTGAGCGAGGGACCCGAGGCCTGTCAACAACTCGAGTTGCCGTTCCCCATCATCGACAACGACGACCTCGCCAAGATCATCCACATCAACGACGACGGCAACATGCCGCACCTTGCTTCGGCCGTGATCAGTGGTCTCTACAAGGTGGCCGGCGGGGGAGCAGCGCTGCGCGAGGCGCTGCAGCGCGTGAACGCCGAAGTGCTGGAGGCCATCGAGAACGGCGCGCGCATCATCGTGCTGTCGGACCGCAACTCCGACGAGAACAACGCCCCGATTCCGTCGTTGCTGCTGACGAGCGCGGTGCACCACCATCTCATCCGTGAACGCAAGCGCACGATGGTGGGTCTCATCGTCGAGGCCGGCGACGCACGTGAGGTGCACCACATGGCACTTCTCATCGGATACGGCGCGGCCGCGATCAACCCGTATCTCGCCTTCGAGACAATCGACGACATGATCCTCGGTGACAACGGCGCGGGTATCCACGGTCTCGGTGGTATGGACCCGAAGAAGGCCGTGAAGAGCTACATCAAGGCCGCGGGCAAGGGTGTGCTCAAGGTGATGTCGAAGATGGGTGTCTCCACCGTTGCCTCCTACACGGGAGCCCAGATCTTCGAGGCCATCGGTCTGTCGAGCGAACTGGTCGAGGAGTTCTTCACCGGCACGGTGTCACGTCTCGGCGGCATCGGCCTCGACGAGATCGCCAAGGAAGTCGAGGCACGTCACTCGTCGGCGCATCCGAAGCGTCCCGAACTGCGTGCACACCGCAAGTTGGACCTCGGCGGCGAGTACCAGTGGCGTCGCGAAGGCGAATACCACCTCTTCAACCCGGAGACCGTCTACCGCCTGCAGCACGCCACGCGTGCCGGTCGCTACGACCTCTTCAAGCAGTACACGCGGGCCGTCGACGACCAATCGCGCGAACTTGCCACACTCCGCGGTCTCTTCCGTCTGAAGACGGGCGTACGCCCGGCAGTGGCGATCGACGAAGTGGAACCGGTGACCGAGATCGTGAAGCGCTTCTCCACCGGCGCAATGAGCTACGGCTCGATCTCGGCCGAAGCACACGAGACGCTGGCGATCGCCATGAACCGCATCGGCGGCAAGAGCAACACCGGTGAAGGCGGCGAGGATTCCGAGCGCAACATTCCGTTGCCCAACGGTGACTCGAAGCGTTCCGCCATCAAGCAGGTGGCCTCGGGTCGTTTCGGCGTGACGAGCGAGTACCTCGTGAACTCCGACGACATTCAGATCAAGATCGCCCAGGGTGCCAAGCCCGGCGAGGGCGGCCAGTTGCCCGGACACAAGGTGTATCCGTGGGTGGCCAAGACCCGGCACAGCACGCCGGGCGTGGGCCTCATCAGCCCGCCGCCACACCACGACATCTATTCGATCGAAGACCTGAAGCAACTCATCCACGACCTGAAGAACTCCAATCCGGTCGCCCGTGTGCACGTGAAGTTGGTGTCCGAGGTGGGCGTGGGCACGGTGGCCGCGGGTGTCAGCAAGGCCAAGGCCGACGTGGTTCTGATCTCGGGTCACGACGGTGGCACCGGTGCATCGCCGCTCACTTCGCTGAAGCACGCCGGCGCTCCGTGGGAACTCGGCCTCGCCGAGACGCAGCAGACTCTCATGCTGAACGGTCTGCGTGACCGCATCGTGGTGCAGGCCGACGGCCAGATGAAGACCGGCCGCGACGTGGTGATCGCCGCGCTGCTCGGTGCCGAAGAGTTCGGTTTCGCGACGGCACCGTTGGTGGTGAGCGGCTGCATCATGATGCGCGTGTGCCACCTCGACACGTGTCCGGTGGGTGTGGCCACGCAGAACCCGGAACTGCGCAAGCGCTTCAGCGGCAAGCCCGAGTTCGTGGTCAACTTCTTCGAGTACATCGCCGAGGAAGTGCGCGAGTATCTCGCGGCGCTCGGGTTCCGTTCCGTGGCCGAGGCCGTGGGTCACGTCGAGATGATCGACGCAGTCGAGGCGGTGGATCACTGGAAGGCGCAGGGTCTCGACATCTCGCCGTTGTTGGCGGTTCCGCAGAACCCGTACGCCCAGGACCAGCGCAACACCAAGACGCAGGATCACGGTCTCGACGAGGCGCTCGACATGCGACTGATCGCCGAGTGCGCGCCGGCCATCGAGGACGGCATTCCGGTGGAGATCTCGGTGCCGATCCGCAACGTCAACCGCACGGTGGGAACCATGCTCGGCAGCGAGGTGACGAAGAAGTGGGTGGTGCAGGTCTGCCCGACGGAACCGTCAAGATCCACTTCACCGGATCGGCCGGACAGTCCTTCGGAGCGTTCGTGCCGAAGGGCGTCGAGATGCGCCTCGAAGGCGACACCAACGACTACCTCGGCAAGGGTCTCTCGGGTGGACGGCTCATCGTGTACCCGAGCACGAAGGCCAAGTTCGTGGCCGAGGACAACGTCATTGCCGGCAATGTCATCGCCTACGGCGCGACCGCCGGTGAGATCTACCTGCGTGGTGTGGTGGGCGAGCGCTTCTGCGTGCGCAACTCCGGGGCCACGGCAGTGGTGGAAGGTGTCGGCGACCACGGTTGCGAGTACATGACTGGCGGTCGTGTGGTGGTGCTCGGCGCAACCGGACGGAACTTCGCCGCTGGAATGTCGGGCGGTATCGCATACGTCTACGACCATGACGGAGACTTCGCCTCGCGGGTGAACTACGAGATGGTCGAGATCGAAACCCTCGACGAAGACGACGTCGAGTGGTTGAAGAGCACCCTGACCAAGCATCGTGATCTCACCGGGTCGGCTGTTGCGGAGAAGATCCTGAACGGCTGGAACGTCGAGGTGTCGAAGATCCGCAAGGTGATGCCGAAGGACTACCGCAAGGTGCTCGAAGTTCTGAGAAAGGCGCAAGCCGACGGCGTGAGCGAAGAAGATGCGAACAATCGAGTGATGGAGGCTGCACGTGGGTGAGGCAACCGGGTTTCTCAAATGGGGTCGTAGTGGCCCTCAGCGTCGTCCGGTGCCGGTGCGCCTGCGCGACTGGAAAGAGGTCTACGAGCCGTTCGACAGGAACGAACTCAAGCACCAGGCCGGTCGTTGCATGGACTGCGGCATCCCGTTCTGCAACAACGGCTGTCCGCTCGGCAATCTGATTCCCGACTGGAACGACCTCGTCTACCGCGAGCACTGGCGTGATGCGATCGATCGTCTGCACGCCACCAACAACTTCCCCGAATTCACCGGTCGTCTCTGCCCGGCGCCGTGCGAATCGGCCTGCGTGCTCGGCATCAACCAGGACCCGGTGTCGATCAAGCAAGTGGAGGTCGAGATCATCGACCACGCCTGGGACCAGGGATGGGTCACGCCCGAGAAGCCCACGGTCAAGACCGGCAAGCGCGTGGCGGTGATCGGCAGCGGACCCGCGGGACTGGCCGTCGCCCAGCAGCTCACCCGTGCCGGCCACGACGTGGTGGTGCTCGAGCGCGCCGACCGCATCGGAGGCCTCCTGCGCTACGGCATCCCCGAGTTCAAGATGGAAAAGCGCCACATCGACCGTCGCCTCCAGCAGATGCGCGAAGAGGGAACCGAGTTCCGCACCAACGCCATCGTCGGGGAGAACGTCGACATTGAGGTGCTGCGGGCCAGCAACGACGCCATCGTGCTGGCCTGTGGGGCCACGGCTTGGCGCGACCTGAACGTTCCGGGTCGCGAACTCGCCGGTATCCACCAGGGCATGGAGTATCTGCCCCTTGCCAACAAGGTGCAAGAAGGCGACATGTCCGACAGCCCGATCAATGTGAACGGCAAGCACGTGGTGGTCATCGGTGGTGGAGACACCGGAGCCGACTGCATCGGCACCGCACATCGTCAGGGTGCCGCGTCGGTGACGTCGCTCGAGATCATGCCGCGTCCACCGGAAGAGCGCGGAGCGAACAACCCGTGGCCGCAGTACAGCATGATCTACCGCGTGGCGAGCGCGCACGAAGAAGGTGGCGAGCGTCTCTACAGCGTCAACACCGAACGCTTCGTCGACGACGGCAACGGTCGTGTGAAGGGTCTCTTGATACACGAGGTGGTGATGAAGGACGGCAAGTTCGAAAAGGTGCCCGGCAGCGACACGGAACTGCCCGCAGACTTCGTCTTTCTCGCACTCGGATTCCTCGGACCGGAGAAGGGCTCGTGGCTCGATCAACTGGGTCTCGAGTTCGACGAGCGTGGCAACGTCGCACGCAACGATGACTACATGACCAATGTCGAGGGTGTCTTCGTGGCCGGTGACATGGGTCGCGGACAGAGCCTCATCGTGTGGGCGATTGCCGAAGGTCGCGCCGCCGCGGCGGGTGTCGACGGCTACCTGATGGGGGAGTCGTACCTGCCTCGGCCCATCGCTCCCACCGCCCGACCGCTTGTCTGACAAGCGTTTCGCGACGCTGCTGTCACAGGAAAGGCCGCCTG
>Ga0164293_10003693_pt1 | contig 13070 bp, 11 predicted proteins | sample GEODES118metaG_FD_111487 | JGI IMG/M metagenome (GOLD analysis project Ga0164293, IMG submission 111487) | Eutrophic lake water microbial communities from Lake Mendota, Wisconsin, USA - GEODES118 metaG | ecosystem: Environmental > Aquatic > Freshwater > Lake | place: USA: Lake Mendota... | reverse complement strand
GCAGACTACAAAGAAACGCCCTCAGAGGGAGGCGTCCTCTGAGGGCGAGTGGGCGGGTGCATAACGCTTGCCTGTTCGCCACCCGGGAGAGTCAGCGCCAAGCGTAAGTCGTGCACTTCAAAAAGCGAGCGAGCTGTCGCCGTGACCACCACCGGCACGGACGGCGCGACACTGCCACACCAACGTGCGAAGCCGAGAGAACAACCTAGTCGTCGTCGGGCTCGGCGTACTCATCGACCGTATCGTCGAACAGCAAATCCGAACTCTGGAACGATGTATCCTGCATAAGGTCGTCCAGCGAAAATCCATATTTCATATCCGGCCGGATTGCCTCACGCTCGAATTCCTGCATGCTTCGGTAGCTTTTCGGTACGCCCATTGCCTTAGTCCCTTCGCTCTAGTGCCAAGAAATCCCTAATATTTGCACAATACAAATCTCAAAAGCGCGCTTTCATGTGCCCGCGTGCGTGACCGTTCCCGCTCGCCGGCAACGCCGGTCGTGCAGCGAGATGACAACCGCTGTGTTTTGCCCCCCGTCCGATGACGGACGAAAGAACGCTCGCGCCAAAATTCGGTCAGCGCTTGAGTCAGCGACACTGCTTCCACCAGCAATGGCGGCACGAAGCGCTTGAGCAAGAATCTGTTTCATTGGCATGCCCTTTCTCCGTCACCGCGCCCGTCCGAAAACGACGTCAGCATCGCCTAACCACGTTTGCCTACATCTGCGTACACAATACGCGCCTCGCAGCCGCGGTCAAAAAAGCGTTGCCGTTTTGTGTCCGAACGAGCCGGAATGGCGGTCCACGGTTGCAGCGGCAGGACCATCGGGTTTACACATGGCCAGGCGATGCCAGAAGCGAGCCGTGCCCGCGTGACATGCGTGGTCAATCAAAAGGGCGGCGTCGGCAAAACGACGACCGCGGTGAATCTCGCTGCGAGCGTTGCCGCAGCCGAAAAGCGAACCTTGCTGATCGACATGGATCCGCAGGGCAATGCAAGTTCAGGGTGCGGCATTCGCCCAGGAACGTGCGAGCGCACGATCTACGACGTCCTCATCGGCCAAGTGACTCTCGCCGAGGTTCTCGTCGAGACGGCTGTTCCGCGGCTGTTCGTGGCGCCGGCGACGCAAGACCTCGTTGCCGTCGAGATTGAGCTTGTCGACGATGCGGCGCGCGCGCTGCGCCTAAAACAAGCGCTGGGTGAGGTGCTTTCGCAGTTCGACCACGTGTTCATCGACTGCCCGCCATCGCTTGGATTGCTGACCGTCAATGCCCTCGCGTGCGCGGACGCCGTCCTCGTTCCGCTTCAGTGCGAGTACTACGCGCTCGAAGGGCTGACCCATCTGATGGCAACCATCGACCGCATTAAAATAGGTATCAATGCCTCCCTCGAGGTCGATGGCGTGGTCCTCACGATGTTCGACCCGCGCAACAACCTCGCCCATCAGGTCGCAGAGGAAGTGAAGCGGCACTTCTTCGTTTTCGAGAGTGTCATCCCGCGCAACGTGCGCTTGTCCGAGGCCCCATCCCATGGCAAGCCCGCGCTTCTGTACGATGCGCAGTCGAAAGGTGCCCAAGGCTATCTGTCGCTCGCCCGTGAACTTCTTTCCCGCCACAGCGCGAGCGCGGACGGTGTCCATTGAATTCCTCACCGCCTGCGCCGCCTTCGCCAGTCGATCCGAAGCGCCGCGCGCTCGGACGAGGCCTTGACGCGCTTTTGCCGGCGTCGCGGCCGCAAACCCCGGCGCATTACGCCGACAACAGCGTTTTTTCGTGCGCGCTTGACAAGCTCGTGCCCCAAAAGGGGCAGCCGCGTCGGCACTTCGCAAGCGACCGCCTGGAAGAATTGGCCGCGTCTATTCGCGAACACGGCGTGCTCGAGCCGATCGTCGCGCGGCGCGTGCCCGGCCAGGACACGCTCGAGATTATCGCCGGCGAACGGCGCTGGCGAGCATGCCAAAAAGCCGGGCTGCGCGAAGTCCTTGTCGTCGTCAAAGACGTTTCGCCAAAGGCGGCCTTTGAGCTTGCGCTCATCGAGAACGTTCAGCGCGAAGACCTCAATCCGGTCGAACTTGCCGAAGCTCTGGACCGTCTCGTTCGCGAGCATCAATTCACGCAAGAATCACTCGCCGAGCGGCTCGGAAAAGACCGAACCACGATCGCAAATTCGCTCCGACTCTTGAAATTGCCGGCCTCCGTTCGCAGCCGCGTGGTGACAGGCGAACTTTCCGAGGGGCATGCCAGGGCCCTTCTCGGGGCGCCCGATGCAGCCAAACTCGAAGACTTGGCCGACAAGTGTGTCCGCGGTCGCCTCAGCGTACGCGCCACCGAAGCCCTCGTGCGTAGCGTCAAGGCGAAGGATGCGTCGCCGAATGGTGATAAGTCGAATCCCGCTAAGCCCGACGCCAAATCCGCGTCGCTCCGCGACCTCGAAACACGGCTGACCCGCGCAGCCGCGACCAAGGTGCTCGTGCGCGATCGTGGCAACAAGGGCGAAGTCGTCATTCCCTACGAAGACCTCGACCATCTCGACCGAATCATGAGCCGCGTGTTCCGCGTGAGTTAGCGCTCGCTGCTCTGCCATCGTTGTAAACCGTCGCTGAAAGCAAGGGCCTCTAATGACTGCAAATTACATTGATGGAAAACACGTCGCCGAGTCGCTGCGCGCGTCTATCCGCGAGGATGTCGCGCGTTTCGTGACCGAATTCGGACGCCCGCCCGGGCTCGAGGTGATCCTCGTCGGCGACGATCCGGCAAGCCAAGTCTACACACGAAACAAAGAGCGCGCCGCCGCGGATGTCGGAATAAAAGGGAAACTGCACGTTCTTCCCGGCGATGCGACCGAACAAAGCGTTTTGGAGTTGCTGGGGCGACTCAATCGCGACGACAGCGTCGACGGCATTTTGGTGCAACTACCGCTGCCGAAACAGATCCGCGACCAGCGCGTTCTCGACGCGATTGACCCCGCCAAAGACGTCGATGGGTTTCACCCCATCAACGCAGGTTTGCTGGCGATCGGACGGCCGGGGTTGGTTCCATGCACGCCGCGCGGCTGCATGAAACTCTTGGAGCATGCAAAATGCACGCTTCAAGGTGCTCATGCTGTCGTCGTGGGGCGGTCCAACATCGTAGGCAAGCCGATGGCGCAATTGCTGCTCGCAGCCAACGCCACGGTCACCATCGCGCATTCCCGCACCCGCAACCTCCGCGACGTGTGCCGCTCCGCCGACGTCCTTGTGGTGGCTGTCGGACAGCCCGAGCTGGTGCGCGGCGACTGGATTGCCCCCGAAGCCGTTGTGATCGACGTAGGAATGAACCGCGTGCCGCGCCCATCAACCGAAAACGAAACGGTCGCGGCTCATGCAGGCACCTCACCGCCGAAGACGAAGCTCGTAGGCGACGTCGCCTTCGACGAGGCGAAAGCCGTTGCTCGGGCCATCACCCCGGTCCCCGGCGGCGTTGGCCCGATGACCATCGCGTGCTTGCTTGAAAACACCGTTCTCGCGGCAAGGGCGCGCGAAGCGGCGCGCCTCGCGCGATAACGAACACTCGAAGCCGCCGAACCTTCGAAAGCGCTAAATCAACCCCGGCGATCGCAGGACCGAGAGCTTCACGCGCACCGATTCGGTGACCGGTCCTCGCAAGACCGTAAGCGTCACCTCGTCGCCGGGCTTGTGCATATCGAGTGTAGAGTACAAATCATCGAAGTGCACGACTCGGGTCGAATCGACGCCGACAATCACATCCCCAAGCGCCAACCCGCTACGCGTTCGTCGAAGCCCGCGTAAGCCAGCAGCCGAGGCAGCGCTGTTTTCAGGCACATGCAAAACGATGATTCCCTCGATTTGCAGGCGTTGCTCAAGCTTTTGCATCGGGTCAACGCCAATACCGACGCCCACCTGTTCGGCGCGGCCGGTCTTCAAAATCTGCGGCACGATGCGGCTGATGGTGCTTGCAGGCACCGCGAATCCGATGCCCGCCGAGGCACCGCTTTTGCTGTAGATCATCGTATTCATTCCGATGAGTTGCCCTGCCGAATCGAGAAGCGGTCCTCCTGAGTTGCCCGGATTGATGGCCGCATCGGTTTGAATCATGTCGCGGATCGTGACGCCGCCTGCGCCTTGAACTTGACGTCCGATGGCACTGATGACGCCGGTGGTGAGCGTGTGGTCCAACCCGAAAGGATTACCGATCGCGATGGCTTTTTGACCGACCTCAACGCTGACGGCTTTGGCGACGCGAATGGGGACAAACAGCTTGGAAGGCGCATCTACCTTGAGCACTGCGATGTCTTTGCGCGGCTCAAGCCCTACAATTTTGGCTTCAAACGTCTGTTGGTCTTGAAACGTGACGCTAAGCGATCGCGCGCCTTCGACAACGTGGAAGTTGGTAACGATCACGCCGCTTTCGTCCCACACAAATCCTGAGCCCGAGCCCGCCGGCACTTCTTGCAATGTACCTGCAAAATAATCTTCCACGACCCGCGTCTGCGTGACGAACACGGTCGACGCCGCGGCGAGACGAAACACCGAAATCGTGTTGCGTTCGTCTTCGATGCGAGCGCCCGGAGTGAGATTCATAGCCTCTTGCGTGCCCGTGCTGCCGGTGCCACTCGCGTGTGAACTGGCGGCGTTCGGCGCGGTGGTCGAGCCCGCGTGCCCCGACAATGCGCCTGCGCCCCCCGCACTTGCGGTTGCGAGATTGGCAGAGCTCGGCGCTGGCGCGACCGACCCGGCCGGCTGAGCCTTCGGCCGGACGTTGTGAAAAACACGACGGCAACAGCGGCCCAGGCAAAACCGCGACTCGACAAAACGCGAAGTGCACTAGAGATCATGTGAGATGCAGCTTACACGACTCTCGCGTGCGACTTCGAGTGTCACGTTCACCCAGGGCGATGCCCCGGTGGGTGCTTTGTGGAGTGACCAGCGGGAGGTGCCCTTTGCACAGTGGACCAAAGGAGTTCCTCAACACCGATGAAAGAATGCACTATACATTCAGTTCCACCTGATGCGGCACCCGACGATTGCATGCACTGTGCATCGTGCTGTTTTTCGGAATCACCACGCCACGTTCGCGTCACGGGTGACGACTACGAGCGCCTGGGCGATGCCGCCGAAGTTCTCGTGCAGTGGATTGAAAACCAGACGTTTATGCGCCTTACAACCATGCAGGGCGCACAGTCATCGCATCGCTGCTGCGTCGCGCTTCGCTACGATCCCGACGAATCCCGATTTTCGTGTGGCATCTACAACAATCGCCCCGAAGCGTGTCGACACCTCGAGCGCACATCCCCAGCGTGCCTCGGCGAGCTCGATCGCAAGCAATCGCGCTCCGCCGACGTGGGGATGGTGCAACTTCGTACGCGGCAGACGTCACCGATCGATTAGGCGTCTCCCATGAAGGGGTAACCCACTTCGCGCGGTGATACGAACACTTCTTTAATTGTTCGAGGCGACGTCCATCGAAGCAAATTGAACGCACTACCCGCCTTGTCGTTCGTGCCCGAAGTGCGCGCACCACCGAATGGCTGCTGCCCAACGACCGCGCCTGTCGGCTTGTCGTTGATGTAGAGATTGCCCGCGGCGTGGCGGAGCTGCTCTGCGCACTGCGCGATGGCATCGCGGTCGCGCGCGAAGACCGCGCCTGTCAATCCGTAGGGGCTTGTCTGATCGACGAGACGAAGTGCATTCTGCACGCTGTCTGCGGCGGAGTCGTCGTAGACGTACGCGGCGAGAATCGGTCCGAAGAGTTCTTCGGCAAGGACCGCGTGCGCGGGATCGTGCACCTGCGCGAGCGTTGGACCGCAAAACCAGCCGCGTTCGCGCGACCAGCCTTTGCCGGGTTCGGTGAGAACACTCACCGACGAATCCGAGCGAAGGCGCTCGTACCAGCCGTGCAAACGCGACCACGCACGCTCATTGATGACCGCACCCATGAAGTTGCGGAAGTCGGTCACATCTCCCACGGTGATCGCCTCGATGTGTTCGAGCGCCAGGGAACGCACGCGCGGCCACATCGACGCGGGAATATAGGCACGCGAAGCCGCCGAACACTTTTGGCCTTGGTACTCGAAAGCCCCGCGAACGAGCGCAACGCTAAGCGCCTCAGGATCAGCACTTGGGTGAGCAAACACGAAGCCCTTGCCTCCCGTTTCGCCGACCAGACGCGGGTAGGAGCGGTAGCGCGTGATGTTTTCGCCGACGCTGCGCCACATCGACTGAAACACGCGCGTCGAACCGGTGAAGTGAATGCCGGCTAAGTTTGCAGACCGCAAGCACACATCCGAAACGCGTGCACCATCCCCGTAAACGACGTTAATGACTCCCGGAGGCAGCCCTGCGGCCTCGAGCAACCGCATCGTGTGAAAGGCTGCAAGGCTCTGATTTTCAGCGGGTTTCCAAACAACCACGTTGCCCATCAGCGCGCATGCCGTCGGCAAGTTGGCCGCGATGGCCGTAAAGTTAAACGGCGTCACCGCGAGCACGAATCCCTCTAGCGGTCGCAACTCCATGGCGTTGGACACCGCGTGCGAGCTAATCGGTTGAGACTCCACAAGGCGCGACGCAAACGCCACGTTGAATCGAAGAAAGTCGATGAGTTCACACGCTGAATCGACTTCGGCCTGGTGAGCCGTCTTGCTTTGGCCAAGCATCGTGGCCGCGTTCAGGATTTGGCGCCACGGCCCAGCCAAAAGCTCCGCCGCACGCAAGAAAATACGTGCACGATGCACAAATGGCATCGCTGCCCATGCGGGCGCCGCCACGAGGGCTGCATCGATCGCGCTTTGGGTGACGGCTTCGTCGGCCTCGCGATAGGTACCGAGAACCAAATCGTGACGATGGGGCGCGCGCACCGTGACGGTCGTTCCCTTGTGCACCGCGACGCCGCCAATCACGTGAGCGATCTCCGGCTGCTCGGCGGCCATCGATTGCAGCGCGCTTTTGAGCGATGCGCGCTCGGGCGAACCCGGCGCATAACCGAACGTAGGCTCATTGGTGGGCATCGGCATAGGTGCGGGAATATCGAACATCATCAGGCGCCGCATCGTACACTTCCTCGCGCCCGCGCGCGCAACGTGCTTTTCTCCGCGTCGCCATGTCTCGAATTTTTCGAACACTCCCCGAATCCGGACGATCGGTTGCCATTGCGTTTTCTGGCGGGCTCGACACGCGCTGCGCTGTTGCCTGGCTTTCGCGTCGCGGCCTCAACGTGCACGCGTACACTGCCGATCTCGCGCAACCCGACGAGAGCGACGTCAACGACATCCCCGCGCAGGCGTTACGCCACGGCGCAGCCGCAGCACGCGTGCTCGATTGCCGCGAAGCATTGGCGCGCGAGGCGATGATCGCACTTCAGTGCGGAGCGTTTCATCTGGCAACCGCGGGGCGCAAGTACTTCAACACAACGCCACTCGGCCGCGCGGTTACGGCCACGGCAATAGCGCGGGCCATGCGCGAAGACGGAGTTGACATCTTCGGCGATGGCAGCACCCACAAGGGCAACGATATTCAGCGTTTTTACCGCTACGGGCTGCTCGTGCAGCCCCAAATGCGCATCTACAAGCCATGGCTCGATAACGCGTTCGTTCAAGAGTTCGGCGGGCGGCTCGAGATGTCGCAATATCTCGAGCAAATTGGTCTTCCCTACCCCATGAAATCCGACAAGGCGTACAGCACCGACTGCAACATGCTCGGAGCGACGCATGAGGCCAAAGATCTCGAACGCCTAGACCGCGGCGTTGATATCGTCGATCCGATCATGGGGGTCGCCGCCTGGCGCCCGACCTCGAGCATCGACGCCGAACGAATACGTGTAGAGTTCAAGCAAGGAATGCCCGTCGCCCTTGGCACGCAGCGCTTCCGAACGCTCACCGAAGCCGTGCTCGCAGCGAACGCCGTCGGAGGTCGCCACGGGCTCGGCGTGAGTGACCAAATCGAAAACCGCGTCATCGAGGCGAAGAGCCGCGGCATTTACGAAGCGCCAGGCATGGCGCTTCTTCACATCGCTTACGAGCGGCTTTTGAGCGCCATTCATAACGAAGGAACGATTGAGCAGTACATCCATCTTGGACGGCGCCTCGGCCGGCTGCTCTACGAAGGCCGGTGGTTCGACCCGGAGGCTCGCATGATCAAGCAAGCGCTCACGACCGGCATCGGGACCTACGTGACCGGCTATGTCGACATCGAGCTGCGACGCGGCGACGACTACAGCATCGTAGCCACCGAAGCAGAAGCCGCTACGTACTCGCCGGAAAAGCTCTCGATGGAGCGAAGCGACACGTTGTTCACCCCCGAAGACCGCATCGGCGCTCTCGAGATGCAGACGCTTTCGGTGCTCGACAACCGCGCGCTGCTTCTCTACGCCGCTCGTCATCGCAGAGACCACGACAGCGACAGTTTCGATGCGCCGCTGACGCCATCAAACGCGGGTTGACCGCCGCGCCGCGGGAAGCTGCGCGGACAGCCGCGGCAACAAAGTGCAACATACAACGTTCCTACGTTAGGCTAAAGGTGCGGCGCTTGACAAAAGCGCCGTCGCCTTTGCGTCCAACGTAATTGCCGTTGTCGACAATCACGCGCCCCCGAGAGAGAACGTGCGTCGGCGCCCCCACCACGGTCCGGCCTTCGTAGGGCGTGTAATCGACACGCATGTGAAGGGTGTCGCTGCGAAGCGTATGCTCCTTGTCGGGGTCCCACACGACCAAGTCCGCATCGGCGCCGACGGCGATCGTCCCTTTTCGCGGGTAGAGCCCGAAGATTTTGGCTGGAGCTGTCGCGGTGATTTCGACAAATCGATTCATCGAGATGTGCCCTTGTCGAACGCCGCCATCCCACAGCATGACCATGCGTGTTTCGACGCCCGGCATTCCGTTTGGAATTCGGGCAAAGCTGTCGCGCCCAAGCTCCTTTTGACGCATGCAAAACGGGCAGTGATCGGTCGAGACCACTTGCAGGTCGTCCGTTCGCAACCCTCGCCACAAGTCGGCTTGCATGTGCGCCGGGCGAAGCGGAGGCGTGCACACGAACTTCGCGCCTTCGAAGTTTGGTCGTGCCAAGTCTTCTTCGGAAAGAAACAAGTACTGCGGACACGTTTCGGCGAATACCGGCAATCCGCGATCGCGCGCTTCAACCACCTGCTTGAGAGCGCGCTCGGCGGACAAATGCACCATGTACACCGGTGCGCCAGCCATTTCTGCGAGGCATATCGAACGAAATGTCCCCTCGGCTTCGGCGATCTGAGGGCGCGTGAGCGCGTGATAAATCGGCGCCGTGTGACCCTTCGCAAGCGCCTGCTCGACAAGCACGTCGATGGGTAAACCGTTTTCGGCGTGCATACAAATCAACGCGCCTATCTCCGCTGCGCGCTGCATCGCACGAAAGATCTGACCGTCATCGACGAGGAGCACTCCTGGATAGGCCATAAACATCTTGAACGACGTCACGCCGTCATCGACAACGGCCTGCATTTCCTCAACGGTTTGAGGATTGACGTCGGTCATAATCATATGAAACGCGTAGTCGATAGCCGTCTTGCCCTCGGCTTTCGCATGCCATGTATCAAGGCCTTTTCGAAGCGCCTCGCCTTTCGCTTGAATCGCAAAATCAACGATGCACGTAGTTCCGCCGTGGGCCGCGGCAAGCGTGCCTGATTCGAAATCATCGGACGACATTGTTCCGCCAAACGGCATATCCATATGGGTGTGCACGTCGATTCCGCCGGGAAAAACATACTTCTCGGTCGCATCAATGGTGACGTCCCACACGCCTTCGGGCGTCGCCTCGGGACTGAAAATGGCTTCGATTCGCCCGCCGGAGATTGAGATATCCGCGCGATAAGTGTCGACGGCGGTCACAATAGTCCCGCCGCGAATCAGAGTTCGTCCGGCACAGTGCGATCGAACGCTGAGAGACGACGGGACGGTCGAGAGGCTGGCGTGAGACTGAGACATGGTGGCCGTGATCGTACGCGAGTAAAACCCGGGTCGTCGACGTCGAATGCCGCGCCGAGCGCATCGCGCAAGTCGCTACCGGGCCTCAGCGACGCGTCGGAGGCGGATTGTCGTCATGCCCACGTGGCGCCGTCGTTGACACAGGCGCAGCTGACTTCTACAAACGAACAAACTGAATCGCCATTCATCTCGAGTGGCGTATGGCGCGGCGGAAGGTCCCCATGAAAATCCTCGTCCCCCTCAAGCGGGTCGCCGACCCGGACAATGCAAACAAAATCAAGGTCACCGGCGGCAAAGTCGACACCACCGGTCTAGAAAACAAGCCAAATCCGTTCGATGAATACGCCCTCGAGGCAGCGCTGCGGCTGACGGAAAACGGAGCGTCTCCGAAAGTGCGTCAGGGCGAAGTGGTCGTCGTTACGTTTGGGCCGAAAGAGGCCGAGGCAACGCTGCGTAGCGCCCTCGCCACCGGCGCCGATCGCGCGATCCGCATCGATGCAACCGATGACCAGCTCGACGGCGATGTCGTCGCGCGGGCTCTCAAGGCGCTCGTCGAAAAAGAAAAACCCGATCTCGTTCTCGCCGGAAAACAGGCCGTCGATGGCGACTCGAACCAAGTCGGGCAATTGCTTGCAGAGTACCTCGGCTGGCCCCAAGCGACCTTCGCTGGAAGCATCACGTCAGAGTCCGATCAGGCGCTTTTGGTCGTTCGCGAAGTGGATGGCGGCACGATCACGCTCCGAGTGCGATTGCCCGCCGTGGTTACTGTCGACTTGCGAATCGTCGCACCAAAGAGCGTGAAGTCTACATTTACTTCGGACTCTCACGCCTACCCCGAAGGCGTGCGGTTCGCCGCGCTCATGGCCATCATGGCTGCAAAGAAAAAGCCCCTCGCAGAGATGGCCCTCAAAGACCTCGTCGCCGACGCGACGTTGAAAATCGCCTATCCCGCCTTCGAGCTCCCGCCTGCACGCAAAGCCGGAGTGAAGGTCAAATCTGTCGCCGAATTGGTCGAAAAACTCGCCAACGAAGCCAAGGCACTCTGAGAGAGACTTTGAAAAGGAACCGGTGAAGTCATGTCGAAGATCCTTGTCGTTGCCGAACTCCACGACGGTCGGATTCGCAAATCCACGCACTCTGCCATTACGTTCGCGCGCCAGGCCGCAATGCCGTTCGCTATCGCGGTGCTTGGGCCAGGCGCAACGCAAGCGGCCGAATCAATGCGGGCGTTCGGCGCTTCGCATGTCATCGTCGTTGACGATGCTTATCTCGGCCAGCCCGTAGCCGAACGATTCGCTCCTACGATCGCAACGCTTGTAACCCAGGGCGGTTTCAGCGTCCTCGCGCTCACCGCAAGCTCGTTCGGCAAAGACGTCGCGCCACGCGTCGCCGCCAAACTTGGTGCCGGTTACGCGCCAGACATCAGCAGCGTGAGTCCCATTGAAGGCGGCAGCCTCGCGTACCGACGCCCCGTGTTCGCCGGAAATGCGTTCGCCACTGCGCGCATCTCAACGCCCATTCACGTGGTCAGCGTGAGGCAATCCGAATTCGCGGCTGCAGAGCCCGATGCGTCATCGGCCGCGCTGTCGCCGGTCGAAACCGCTGCGCTCGCCGCCAAAGATGCCGCAGCCGATCGCGTCGAGTTCGTCGCGATGGGCGAGGCTAAAAGCGAGCGACCTGACCTCGGCGAAGCCAAGGTCATTGTCTCAGGCGGAAGGGCGCTCAAAGAAAAGTTCGCCGAAGTGCTCGACCCGCTCGCCACGCGATTGGGCGCAGCTGTAGGCGCAAGCCGAGCCGCGTGCGATGCGGGCTACGCTCCCGCCGAATTGCAGGTCGGTCAAACCGGGCGCGTCGTCGCTCCGAAGTTGTACATTGCAGTCGGTATCTCCGGAGCGATTCAACACCTCGCCGGAATGAAGGGCTCGAAGACGATTGTTGCCATCAACAAGGATCCCGAAGCTCCCATTTTCCAGGTGGCTGATTACGGTCTCGTTGCCGACCTCTTCACCGCCGTACCTGAGCTCGTAAGCGAGCTCAAGGCGCGCGCCTGACGGCTTCGGGTCACGTGCACGCCCGCGCGTTCGCGGTTGCCACATTGGGGAAGCGAACGCGGCGTGAAACCCTCTCGGCCGATCGCGTGGGGCGAAGCCACGCACGGGGTTAACCCCGCGAGTCTTCGTCTGATCGATCTGGTATGCCGGGGTTGTCATTGTCCATCGACGACGACTCCGGCATGCGCTAGCACCCTTGTTCCGTGAGCTACCTCGTTCTCGCTCGCAAATACCGGCCCCAGTCGTTTCACGACCTCGTTGGGCAAGAGCACGTTACGGCGACCATTTCGAATGCCATTGCGCAAGATCGCGTGGCTCACGCGTTCTTGTTCACGGGCGTGCGCGGCGTCGGGAAAACGACGAGTGCCCGCATCTTGGCCAAGTGTCTGAACTGCCTCGGCACGACCACCGACGGCGGTGCGGCTGCAAACGGTCTGACCGCTCGTGGCCCGACATCAACGCCCTGCCAAACCTGTGCAGCATGCACGGAGATTACCGCCGGCACGGACATGGACGTGCAAGAGATCGACGGCGCGAGCTACAACGGTGTCGACGAAGTGCGGAGGCTGCAAGAAGGGCTCGCCTTCCGCCCCGCTCGCGACAGGTTCAAGATCTACATCGTCGATGAAGTGCACATGCTGTCTAACGCTGCATGGAACGCATTTCTCAAGACACTTGAAGAGCCGCCACCCCATGTAAAGTTCATCTTTGCCACGACCGAGGTTCACAAGGTTCCGGTCACCATTCTAAGCCGCTGTCAGCGCTACGATTTCAAGCTGGTCGCGGCGAAGTCGATTGCGGCGCGACTGCGCGACGTGGTGACGCGAGAAGCGCTCCAAGCGGACGATGAGGCGCTGTCTATTTTGGCGCGCGAGGCCGCCGGTTCGATGCGCGATGCGATGAGTTTGCTCGACCAGGTGATCGCCTACGGTAGCGCCGCGATCACTGCCGACGACGTTGCCCGAGTGTTGGGCGTCGCTGATCGACAGGTCCTCAACGGCCTCACGCGGGCCGTGCTCGCGGGCGATGCCAGCGAGGCGCTGGCGATCGTCGATGCCGTGGCGCGCCAGG
>Ga0164293_10003691_pt1 | contig 13071 bp, 13 predicted proteins | sample GEODES118metaG_FD_111487 | JGI IMG/M metagenome (GOLD analysis project Ga0164293, IMG submission 111487) | Eutrophic lake water microbial communities from Lake Mendota, Wisconsin, USA - GEODES118 metaG | ecosystem: Environmental > Aquatic > Freshwater > Lake | place: USA: Lake Mendota... | reverse complement strand
TGCACGCGATGACCGCCAAGCGCGTGCTCGAAGGCGACAACGGCGATGTCGTCTCGGTGCTGCTGCGCTTTGAAAACGGCGTCACGGCCTATCTGAACGCAATCCTCTATACCCCGCTTTATCTGCGCTTCTGCGTGTTCGGGACCCATGCCTGGGCCGAGTACCGCAACGAGACGCACCCAGACACGCCCGGCCCCTCCACCCTGACCGTGCAGATCACCGGCCAGCCGCCGCGCGTCACCAACTATGACTGGACCGATTCGGTGCGCGCCAATCTGGACCTGTTCGCGCAGGCGGCGACGGGGCGGGCAACCTACCCTTTCACCGATACGCAGAAGATCGGCAACATCGCGATCCTTCAGGCCATCGTGACTTCGGTCGCCGAGGGTCGACCGGTCCGCATTTCCGAAGATATTTAGCACCCGATCAACAGAAGGTGCGAATTGATGTTGACGGAGGGGCTGACCGTTTGCATGTTTGGTGAAATATCAGACTCGGGAAAAGCTGTGAGCCTCGTCCGTAACAAGGTGTTCGATCTGGTCAGGGGTGAAATCCTGTCCTGTACGCTGATGCCCGGCGAAGAACTACGCGAAGGTGATCTGGCGAAACGGTACGGCGTGTCCAAGTCGCCGGTCCGCGACGCGATGCAGAAGCTGGAATACGAAGGGCTGATCGAGATCGAACCGCGCCGCGGCCACCGTGTCAAGCCGGTCTCGGTCGCCGATGCCGAAGACATCCTCGATCTGCGGATCATCCTGGAATCAGGGGTTGTCCGACGGATCACCGAAAAGGCCGACGACGCCGAACTTGCGGGCCTTGACCGGTTTCGGACCGCCGATCTGACATCAATCCCGGCCTTTACCGCCTACAACCGCGAGTTTCATCACAATCTCAGCGTTCTGTCAGGCAATCGCCGTCTGGCCGAGGAAACCCGGCGGGTCATGGAGATTTACGACCGGCTCTGCGTCGTGTCGCTTAACACACTGCGCGGCGAGGATGGTTTCGCGGGGCCGCTGGCCGATCATAATGCCATCATCGACGCGCTTCAGGCGCGCAACGCGACGGCGGCGGCCCGCGTGGTTGCGCGTCACGTAGGCAAGTCGCGCGGCTCGATCATGCGGGGTCTCGGTCGCCGCCCGATCGTGGACTAGGCCAGCCCGGGTGGGGAATCGGGGACAAAAAACCAAAGCCTTGATATTTTAGAGTTTGAAAGAACAGTCCGGCGCCAAAGGCCGGAGCCGCCGGGAGGAAGGAACGTGAACGCCATGCAGACGATGACAAGGTCCGAATCGGCCATGCCCGGCGCGTCGGTCATCGAAGGCCGACACGTCGGCAAGACCTTCGGCGGCGGCTCGGTCATCGCTTTGGAAGGGGCCAGCTTCGACGTGACCAAAGGGTCCTTCGTGTCGCTGGTCGGCCCGTCCGGATGCGGCAAATCCACACTCCTGCGTCTCATCGCCGGGCTGATCGACCGCACGTCGGGCCAGTTGACCGTGCACGGCGTGCCGGTGACCGGGCCGCACACCGATGTCGGCATGATGTTCCAGCGCGCGACGCTGCTTGAATGGCGCACGGCGGTCGAGAATGTGCTTCTTCCGATAGAGATTCAGCGCAGCGTGACCGCCGCCGACAAGGCCCGCGCGATGGAACTGCTGGCGATGGTCGGGCTGAAGGATTTCGCCTTTTCTTTTCCCAGCCAGCTTTCGGGCGGCATGCAGCAGCGCGTGGCGCTGGCCAGGCTGCTGCAGACCGGTGCCGACATCCTGTTGCTGGATGAGCCCTTCGGCGCGCTTGACGAATTCACCCGTGAGCGGCTGAACCTTGAACTCATGCGCATCGTGTCCGAAGTCGGTGCGACGACGCTGTTTGTTACCCACAACATCCTCGAAGCAATCTTCCTGGCCGACGAGGTGATGGTGATGACCCCGCGCCCCGGGCGCCTTGCCCGCATGGTGCATGTGCCTTTCGCCCGGCCCCGCACACCGGAACTGACCCTGACCCCCGAATTCAACGCGCTCGTCGCCGAGGTGCGCGATATCCTGGGAACGCATTGATGGCGGTGGCAGCAGACATCGCGGCCGCCGGGGGTCCAAGCCTCCGCCAGCGGCGGATGCTGACGCATGCGGCGATCTTCTTTGGCCTTGTTGCCCTGTGGGAAATCGGATCGCGCGCGGGTTGGCTCGACCCGCTGTTCTTTCCGCGCCCCACCGACATTCTTGCCTCGTTCTGGCGGATCTACGTCACGCAGGGCAACATCTGGTACCACCTTTTCGTCTCGCTCAGCCTTGTCTTTGCGGGGTTCATCGCGGGGTCGGTGCTGGGCATCGGGCTCGGCGCGCTGGTCGGGATGAACGCCACGGTGCGGCGCTTCCTTCAACCCTATGTCATCGTGCTGGAGGCGACGCCCCGCATCGCGGTCGCCCCCCTGCTGATCGCGGCGCTTGGCTTCGGCGTGACCTCGAAGATCGCCATCATCATGCTGGTCTGCTTCTTTGCACCCTTCATCAACACCCTGTCGGGCGTCATCAACGTCGACCGCGACCGGCTTGAACTGATGCGGTCGCTCGGCGCGTCCAAGCTGCAGACCCTGCGCAAGCTGGTTCTCCCCGAGGCGATCCCGGTCATCATGGCGGGTGAGCGGCTTGCCTTGACCGCCGCGTTGTCGGGCGTTTTGGTGGCCGAGTTCATCCAGCGCGACAAGGGCATCGGGACGCTGATCCTGACCTATACGCGGAACCTCAACATGGCCTCCGCCTTTGCCTGCATCTTCACACTGACTGCGATCGGCTTTCTGATCTTCAAGGGGATGGAAGTGCTCGATCACCGGATTGCCTTCTGGAAGAACGAAGCCGGCCTGCGCCGCGTCAGCACGAAACGCGCGCGTGGCTGGGCCGAAAAAGGGGGCGCTGTCCATGTCTGACGCACTTGGCAAGGCAGGCTTCTGGGTTGTGCGCCTTCTGCCCCACCTGATGGTGCTAACCGGTCTGCTGGCCATCTGGGAATGGCTTGTCGCGGCGGGCATCATCACGTCCATCCTGATCCCTCGGCCAAGCGCGATCATCGCGTCGGTCTTCCGGCTCTACGTCACCGAAGGGTCGATCTACGAGCATTTCTTCATCACGCTGGCCGAAGCGGTGTTCGGCTTCCTGATCGGGGCCGGGGTCGCCATCGCGTTGGCCGTCTCGTCCTCGCTGTCCGAAAGCTTTGCCCGCTATGTCACCCCCTATGCCGTGGTGCTGAACGTCACGCCGGGTATCGCGCTGACCCCGATCATCATCGCCTGGTTCGGCTATGGCATGGGGTCGAAGATCGCGCTGGCGGCGGTGCTGTGCTTTTTCCCGATCTTCGTGAACACGCTGACCGGCCTGCGCCAGACCGACCCCGACCGGGAAGAACTGTTCCGGTCCTTCGGCGCCACGCAGCGTCAGGTCTTTACCCAGCTTCGTGTGCCTGCGGCGTTGCCGCTGATGTTCGCCGGCCTGAAGATTGGGCTGACCACGGCGCTGATCGGCGCGGTCGTTGCCGAATTCGCGCAGGCCACGGCAGGCGTGGGCGTACTGATGGCCCGGTCGTCCTTCTCGCTTGACATGGCCTCGTCGCTGGCGGCCCTGCTCAGCATGACGCTGATCGGCCTGATCCTGTTCTACTCGATGGAACTTCTCGACGACAGGATCGTGTTCTGGCGGCGGGATGCGCGCATGTCTGCCGTGTCGCGCGCGCGTGCCAGGGCCTGGGCCGATGGCACGGGAAAATGACGCAAGACCGAAAAACAAAGGGAGGACTGAAACCATGAAGATGCTGAAGACCGCAATCCTGACCGCCGGGCTTGGCCTGACGGCACTGCCCGCCGTGGCGCAGGATATGACCACCGTGAACATGATCAACCCGCTGCCGCGGTCCACCAACTTCTTCCCGCTGGTGGTGGGCGAGGCGCTTGGCTACTTCGCAAAGGAAGGGGTGGAGGTGAACCTGCTGCCTTCGGATACCTCGATCCCCTATGTGGCCTTCGTGCAGAACGGCCAGGCCGATCTTGCCATGCTCGATCCGGTCGAGACGATCAACGCCCGCCTTGCCGGGGCCAACATCAACACCGTCTATGAGGTGATGCAGAACGCCCCCGAAGCCATCGGCGTGCTGGACGGCAGCGCCTACGACTCGGTCGATGATCTTGTCGGCACCACCGTCGGCCTCGTCTCTGACCGCGACCGCGCTTTCCTTCAGGCCTCGCTCGACGTTGTGGGCAAATCCATCGACGACGTGCAGACCGTGGTTCTGGGCGAAAGCGGCCCGACACTTGCGGCCGCGATCCGCGACGGCCAGGTTTCGGCCATCTCGGGCGCCGCACCCGACTGGATCGCGCTGAACGCCAACGGCATCAACGTGCGCCTGATCACCCCGCCCGAAATGCTGGCCAGCCCCGCCAACACCTTCGCCGTCAACGCCGACATGATCGAAGACAAGCGCAAGGCGCTGGAAGGCTTCCTGCGGGCCTGGTCCAAAGGCATGTACGTATCCAAGGTCAACCCCGAAATGGTTGCCCAGGCGCTGCGCAAGGGCGTGCCCGCGGAATGGGAGAACGAGGCCGCGGGCCAGTTGTTCCTCGACATGTCGGTCGGCATGAACCTGTCGGTGACCGAACGGCTGGGTGACGTTCAGCCCGCCGTCTGGACGGCGATCCAGCCGCGCTTTGTCTCGTCGGGCGCCGTGGCGCAGGAGGTGGACGTGACCACCTTCCTGAACGACACCTACATCGCCGCCGCCAACGATTTCGACCGTGCCGAGGTCGAGGCCGATGCCGCAGCTTGGCTCGCGGCCAACAAGTAAGCGCATTAAGGGCGGTCCGCGCTGCGGGCCGCCCGTTCCTTTTTGCCGCGACACCCCGCCCTTGGCCTTCTGGCCATCCATTTCCCGTGACTGCGAAGGACCCCTCCATGCCGCACAGCACCATCGACACCGCCGACCGGGGCGACTACGTGAACCGCTACGGCCCGACGGCCGCCCGCGCCCGGCCCACGGGCGCAAAGCGGCTGACCACGCCCACGGTCGACATCCACGCCCATGTCGCCGTGCCCGAGGCATCGGCCTATATCGCCCCCCATCTGGTGATGACCGACATCGCGATGGTGCGTCATTCCAACCTGGAAACCCGCCAGATCAACATGACGCAGGACGCTGACCGCAAGGTCGCGATGGTCTCCATGGATGACCGGCTTGCCGTGCTCGATGCGATGGGCATCGACTTTCAGGTCGTGGCCCCACCGCCCTTCCAGTGCTACTACTCGGTCCCGCTCGACCATGCCGTGACCGCCAGCCGCATGGTCAACGACGGCATGGCCGCCTTCGTCGCAAAGCGTCCCGACCGTTTTGCGGCGCTTGGCACCGTGCCGCTGCAGGACGCCGCCGAGGCGGTGAAGGAACTCGACTACTGCATGGGTCTCGGCTTCAAGGGTGTCGAGGTGCTGACCAACGTGCATGGGGCCGAACTTGCGGCACCTCAATTCGCGCCTTTCTGGAAGCGCGCGGAAGAGCTTGGCGCGCTGGTCATGATCCACCCCAACGGCTTTACTCATGGCGACCGGTTCCACGACTTCTACTTCTCGAACGTCATCGGCAACCCGCTGGAAACCACCATCGCGTTGCACCACCTGATCTTCTCGGGCACGCTCGAACGTCATCCGGACCTGAAGATACTGGCCGTGCACGGCGGCGGCTACCTGCCCGCCTATTCAGGGCGCATCGACCATGCCTGGGGCGCGCGCAAGGACAGTCATGGCGGGCTGCCGAAGCCGCCGACCCATTACCTTCGCAAGATCTGGTTCGACAATGTCGTCTTCACACCGCACCAGCTTGAGTATCTGGTCAAGGTCTATGGCGCAGACAAGATCGTGATGGGCACCGACTACCCTTATGACATGTGCGACTATGACCCTGTGGAGCATGTCATCAGCGCGGGCCTGTCGCCCGAAGACACCGCCAAGGTCGCCGGCGGTACCGCCCGCCGTCTGCTCGGCCTCGACTGATCTGTCGGGGGGCTGCGGCCCCCCCATTTTCTGTTCACAAACATCACGGGTACCCAACGATGCGCATGTCTGACCGTGCCCCCTACCTGGCCTTTCCCGACCGCCCGCGCCTGCGCCTGCCCGGCGACGCGCGCGTGGCCGTCTGGTTCATCGTCAATGTCGAGGAATGGGCGATCGAACGCCCGATGCCGCGCGCCGTTCTGACCCCGCCGATGGGCCAGCCGCTGCTGCCCGATTTGCCGAACTGGTCCTGGCACGAATACGGCATGCGGGTCGGCTTTTGGCGCATCCTTGAGGCGCTGCAAAGCCGGGGGCTCAAGGCGACCATGGCGCTGAACGGCAATGTCGTGAACAGCTATCCGCGAATCGCCGAGGCGGCACTGGCCGCCGACTGGGAATTCATGGGCCACGGTTTCGTGCAGCGCCCGATGCACCATCTTGACGATCAGCGTGCCCAGATCGACGCCACGGTCGACGCGATCCGGGGCTTCACCGGCCGCGCGCCGACCGGCTGGGAAAGCCCCGGCCTGACCGAGACGGAAGACACCCTCGACCATCTGCGCGCCGCCGGGATCGACTATGTCGCCAATTGGCCGATCGACGATCTGCCGTCGGTGCTGCACACGAAACACGGCGACATGCTTGCCGTGCCCTACACGGTCGAGACCAACGACATCGTGGTGCATGCGGTCCAGCACCTGCCGTCGGATGCGTTCCGCCAGCGCTGCACCGACCAGTTTGCGCGGCTGCACATGGACGGGGCGACGAACGCCCGGGTGATGGCGATCAGCCTGCATCCCTACCTGACCGGTGTGCCCCACCGCATCGGCCATTTCGAGGCGCTGCTCGACCACCTTCTCGGACAGGACGGTGTCGCCTGGATGAAGGGCTGTGAAATTGCTGACTGGTACCGGCGCGAAACCGAAACCGCATGAAGCCCCGGCCCATCGGATATCTGAAAGCCGGTGCGCGGGGCGCTCAGAACCGTGACAGCAACAGTCCCGCCATGACCAGCACCAGCCCGCCGATCCGCGGCCAGCTGATCTCGCGCACCGGCAGGCCGAGGGCACCGAAATGGTCAAGGATCATCGCCATCGCCATTTGCCCCAGAATTGCCGCGGCCGCCGCCGTCAGCGCGCCGGTCAGCGGCACACTCAGGACCAGCGCCGTGATGTAGAACGCGCCGAGAGCGCCGCCGACCCAGGCCCAAACCGGCGTCTGGCCGAGGAACCCCGGCACCGGCCATACCCCGCGCACAGCACAGACCGCCGCCATCACCAGAAACCCGACCAGAAAGTTCACGCAAGCTGCCAGCGCCGGATCGCCTGTCCCGCGCGCCAGCGCGGCGTTGATCGGGGCCTGCACCGACAGCACCGCCCCGGCAGCAACCAGCGTCGCCAAAGCCAGAAGGATGGGCGGCGTCATTTGACCGACACGCGCACGCGGCTGGCAGCCGAGGCTGCCACAGCCTCGAACACGGCAGCATCATGAATCATCTGCTCGGGGCTGATCGGAAAGGCCGCTTCCCCCCTTACCGCCGCAGCAAAGGCTGCAAGCTCGGCCGCAACCGTGTCGAACCCCGCCACGTGAGCGGTTTCCACCGGCTTCGGTGTCGCATGTCCCGACAGGGGCGCATCTGGCACCGGGGCAAAGCTGAACTGGTCCAGCCCTTGCCCCCGGATCTCGGCAATTCCCTTGGAGCCATAGACGCAGAAGCGATAGCTTGGCGCCGTAGCCGTCATGCACGACACATAGCCCGTCGCCCCGTTCTCGAAGGCCAGCAAAATCGAGGTCGTGTCCTGTGCCCCGGTCGGCACCGCGCGGTGCAGGCTTTGGCAGGTCACCTCGCGGATCGGGCCCACGACGTCGATCATGCTGTCGACCATGTGGATGCCAAGGCCCGCCATCCCGCCCGCCGGTGACTGCCGGGGGTCCACCCGCCAGCTGTCCGGCTTCAGGAACAGCCCGTTCGGCGCTGTCATCGTGCCTTCGACATGCAGGATCGTGCCGACCTCGCCCGCCCGCACGCGGCGGCGCAGTTCGATCATGTTGGGGTGAAATCGCCGGTTGTGGCCCAGCCCCACGACGACGCCCGCCTGCGTGATCGCGGCCACCGCCCGTTCGGCGGAGGCCTTGGTCAGAGTAAAGGGCTTCTCGACGAAGATGTGCTTGCCGGCACCCGCCGCCGCTATCATCTGCGCCTCGTGGTCCAGATGCGGCGTGGCAAGGATGACCGCCTCGATGTCCGGATCGGCGAGCAGGTCGTCCAGCCCGTTCGTCATCTGGAACCCCTGTTCGGCGGCAAAGTCTTCGGCCAGCGCCCGCCGCCCCGTCGCCCCCGCGACGATGCGGATGTCGCCCTTGCCTTGTACAGCGCGAACCAGCGTCTTGCCCCACCAGCCAAGCCCCACGATTGCGGCATTCACCATGTCAATTCTTCTCCAGTTGGCATCATTCCGGAAACGGATCTGCCACGCCGTCGGGCAGCGGCACCTCGAATGCGTTGATCGTCATCGAGATCAGCGTGTAATAGCCCAGAATTCCGACCAGTTCGACCACGGCCGTCTCGCCCAGAACGGCCACCGCCCGGGCATAGGTCTGCGCCGAGACGAAATGCGACCGGTGCAATTCGACCGAGAACCGGTAGACGGCTGCCTCGTCCTCGGCGGCAAAGGCGGGTTCCGCGCCGGTCCGGATCGCTTCGGCAATGTTGGGCGCGACACCGGCCTTAAGCGCGATGGGGGCATGTACCGCCCATTCGAAACCCGCCCGCCAGAAGGCCCCGGTCACAAGGATCGCCAGTTCCGACAGGCGCGGAGGCAGAGAAGAGCCGTAGCGGCAGAAGGCGCCCAGTTGCTGCGCCGTATCCGCCAGACCCGGACTGGTCAGCCAGACCCGCAGCGGCCCCTCGACCACGCCGCGTGGGCCGGAAAGGATTGCGTCATGGATACGCCTTTGTTCGGTGGAAAGCGCGACCGGGTCGATATCGGAAAGGCGGGGCAAGGCAAGGCTCCTTGAGCGGATGGATGGGTGCAGGTTCGGTTAGGATAGGATTTCCCGGGTCGGCGTTCTACCAGATCAGGAGCAGGAGAAAGCGCAAGGACACCAGTGCAAGAAAGCAGCCGAAGGCCCGCTCCAGATTGCGCCGCGACAGGCGATGCGCCAGCCGCACCCCGAAGCCAGTCGTCAGAAGTGTGGTCGGCACGATCAGCGCAAAGCCGAGCAGCGAGACAAAGCCGAGCGATCCAATCGGCAACCCCGCCTTGCCCCAACCGGCCAGAACATAGCCGATGCTGCCGGGGATCGAGATCAGCACGCCAACGGCGGCCGATGTGGCAACGGCCTGATGGATCGGCCTGCCGTGCAGCGTCATGATCAGGTTGGAAATCGCACCCCCGCCGATGCCCATCAGCGCGGAAAAAAGCCCCATGAGGCCGCCGTATACCTGCAGCCGCCCGCCGGTCGGCAGATCGTCGGCCACCCGCCAGCTTGCCTTGCCGAACAAAAGCTTCACCGCGTTGGTCCCGGCGACGAATACGAACACCGCCTGGAATACCCATGGCTCTGCAAAGCGGGCGATCCCCGCGCCAAGCATCACGCCCAGAATGACCGGAACCGCCCAGGCCCGCACCACGGCCATGTCGACTGCCCCCTTCGCATGGTGGGCGCGCGCCGACTCGATCGAGGTCGGGATGATGATGGCCAGCGAGGTGCCCACCGCCAGCGGCATGGCGATCTCTTCCGCCACCCCGATCAGCCCGAAACTGAAGAACAGGATCGGCACCGAGATCGCCCCGCCGCCGAGACCGAAGATGCCCGCGAGCACGCCGGTTGCTGCCCCCGCCAGGGCGAGCATCCCTGCGATGGCCAGAAGGGTTCCGATATCCAGCCCGTTCAGCATCACGCGTTCCTTGCCCGGCCCAAGATCCTGCCCATGTCACACCACCGTCCCGAGGGCGCGCAGAATGCGCTCGGGCGTCATCGGCATCTGGCTGATCTGCGCACCCAAGGGGCGCAGCGCGTCGTTGACGGCGTTCATCACGGCCCCCGGTGCGCCAGTCGTTCCCGCCTCGCCGGCCCCCTTGGCCCCAAGCGCCGAGGTTCGCGTCGGTGTCACGACATGGGCGATCGTGATGTCCGGCATCTCACCCGCCATCGGCACAAGGTAGTCGGCCAGCGTGGCGTTCTGCAACTGGCCATCGGGGGAATAGAGGCATTCCTCGTAAAGCGCCCCGCCGATCCCCTGAACCACGCCACCCCGGATCTGCTCGTCCACCAGTTTCGGGTTCAGGATCGTGCCCACGTCCTCGACCACCCAGTGGCCAAGAAGGCGCACGAGGCCGGTCTCCGGATCGACCTCGACATAAGATGCCATCGCCCCGTTGGAAAAAACGAAGGGCATCCCTTCGACCCGGAAGTGCCGCGACGCGATCAGTTCCGGAGCCAGGCCGGGGGGAAGCTCGTTACCGCGGTAATACACCATCTGCGCCAGCGCATGCAGGCTGATGCGCGGCTGCCCGGTGGCATCGATCACCTGACCACCAGTCAGATCAAGGCTGCCTGCGTCGCATTGCAGGATGGCCGCCGCGACCTTGATGATCTGCGCCTTGAGGGCCGTCGCGGCCCGCAGCATCGCCTCGCCGCCGATTCCAGCCCCGCGCGACGCCCAGGTGCCGCCGCCGTAGGGCACGGTTGCAGTATCGCCAGTGGTAACCTGCACCGCCGCCGGGTCCACCCCCAGAACATCGGCGGCGATCTGGGCAAGGATGGTTTCGGTGCCCTGACCCTGTTCGGTCACCGAACAGGAGACATGGACCGCGCCCGACGCGTCGAGCCGCGCCATCGCCCCGTCCTGCGCTGCAATGGGAGCGCCACCGATGCCGTAGAAGGCCGGGCTGGGGTTGGTGATTTCCACCATGCTGACCAGCCCGATGCCGCGATGGATGCCTTGCGCGCGCAGCGCGGCCTGTTCGGTACGCAGGCGGTCGTACTCCATCAACTCCTTCAGCCGGGAAAGGCAGGCTTGGTGCGACAGATCGGCATAGCGCACCCCCTGCGCCGAGGTCACCGGATAGGCATCGTCGGGAATAAGGTTGATCGCCCGTAACTCGGCCGGATCGCGGCCCGAGGCGGCGGCAAGATCGTCCATCAGCCCCTCCATCACCGCCATCGCGATCGGATGGCCAACGCCTCGGTACTGGCAGGTCGGCACCTTGGTCTGGAAGACGACGCGCAAACGTCCGCGATAGGCCGGAATGCGATAGGGCGCACCGGTCAGGTTCAGCACCTGATTGCCCTCGATGGCCGAGGACCGGGGATAGACGCTGTACGGGCCGATCCCGGTGATGTCGTCGATATCCAGCGCCGTCAGCCGACCTTCGGCGTCGATGGCTGCCCGGGCAGCCACGCGATGGTCGCGGGCATGGATGTCCGAAAGGAAACTTTCGTAGCGGTCGGCCGCGAACATCACCGGACGGCGCAGCAGCTTTGCCACCGCCGCCGTTGCGATCTCGTCGCCATAGGTGTGGATCTTGATGCCGAAGGACCCCCCGACATCTTCGGCGATCACGCGCACCTGTGCTTCGGGCAGGTTCAGGTGACGGGCCAGAACGGCCTGCATCATGTGTGGCACTTGACCCGAGTAATGCAGGGTCAGCCGGTCTTCGGAACCGTCATAGTCGCACAGGCAAATGCGTGGCTCCAGTGTTACCCCCGTATGTCGCCCGAACACGAACTGGCGTTCGGCAAGATGCGCCGCCGTCGCAAATGCTGCCTCGACATTGCCCGTCTCGATCCGCCGTTCCCAACACAGGTTGCTGCCCAGTTCCGGGTGGATCAGCAGACACGCAGGGTCAAGCGCCGCCTCCATGTCGCAGACGGGGGGCAGGGGGTCATAGTCCACCTCAACCAGCGCCGCTGCATCTTCGGCCATCGCCCGGCTCTGCGCCACGACCATTGCAACCGGCTCGCCCTGCCAGTGGCTGACCCCGACCGCCAGTGCCGGTTGCGGCGGCGACCGCATGCCGGTCATGTGCGTAAGTACCCCGACAAAGGGGACAACCTGCCGCGCAATGTCGGACCCGTCATAGCAGGCCACCACGCCCGGCAGCGCCCGCGCGGCGGCCAGATCGACCGACAGGATGCGGGCATGCGCATGAGGTGAGCGCACGAAGGCCGCATGCAACATGCGCGGCAGGACCTTGTCGCCGACAAAGCGGCCCTTGCCCTGCAACAGCCTGCGGGCGTTGGGGCGCGGCACCGAGGTTCCGACAAAGGTGTCGCGCGCAGTCATCGGATGCCCGCCCCAACGCGGGTGGCGGCCACCTCGGCCACGGCGTCGACGATGGCCTGATAACCGGTGCAGCGGCAGTAATTGCCGGACAGGTGTTCGCGGATATCCGCGCGCGACGGGGCATGGTTGCCGGTCAGCAGATCTTGCGCGGTCAGCAGCATGCCAGCCGTGCAGAAGCCACATTGCAGCGCGTTGTGCCGGTGAAAGGCGGCCTGAAGGTCAGCGATTTCCGAACTGTCCGACAGCCCTTCGATGGTTTCGACCCTGCGCCCCTCGGCCTGCACCGCAAGCATCAGACAGCCGCGCACCACCTGGCCGTCGACCCGCACCGAACAGGCCCCGCAGACGCCGTGCTCGCAGCCGGACCGGGTGCCGGTCAGACCCATGGCACGCAGGAAATCGACCAGGTTCTGCCGGGGTTCCACTTCTGCCCGCAGGACATCGCCGTTCAGGATGAAGGTGACCTTCATTGCCCCGCCAAGCCCCGCAGGGTTCGTGCCAGCAGCTGGCGGGCCAGATGACGTTTCATCGCTTCCGTGGCATTGGCGTCACCGAATACCGGAATACCTTCGGTGGCGCGTGCGGCGACGTCATCGTCATCCTTCCCGGCCTCAAGAGCCGCTTCGGCCGCGCGCGCCCGCACCGGCCGGTCCGAGAGGGCGAACCAGACGATGCGCGGTTTGGGTCCGTGCATCATTGCAAGCCCGGCCATGGCATAGTCGCCACGTCGGCGCGCGATCTCGGCGAACCCGTGCCGGG
>Ga0164293_10003687_pt1 | contig 13075 bp, 15 predicted proteins | sample GEODES118metaG_FD_111487 | JGI IMG/M metagenome (GOLD analysis project Ga0164293, IMG submission 111487) | Eutrophic lake water microbial communities from Lake Mendota, Wisconsin, USA - GEODES118 metaG | ecosystem: Environmental > Aquatic > Freshwater > Lake | place: USA: Lake Mendota... | reverse complement strand
TTATAACTGCATTACTTATCTCAACATCAACCAAACTTCCATCAGCTAATTGGGCGTTATTTATCTTAATCATTTGCTTTCACCCAACTGCGCGCCACCAAGCAATTCATACAAAACTGCCATTCGAACCGCAACACCATTTTTAACCTGATCAATAATTACAGATTTAAGATCATCAGCACTCTCAGCTGAGATCTCAAGTCCCCGGTTCATGGGACCTGGGTGCATAACAATCGCATTTTTAGAAAGTTTAGATAACCGGGCTGAGTTAAGTCCATATCTGCGAGAGTACTCGCGTTCGGTAGGAAAAAATGAGTCTGCCATTCGCTCTAGTTGAATCCTAAGCATCATCACTACATCACACTTTCCTATCTCGCTATCAAGATCATATGAGATTTTAACGGGCCAATCACCAACACCTACTGGTAGTAAAGTTGGTGGCGCAACTAATGTCACCTGTGCACCTAGTTTTGTTAAGAGTAAAACATTGCTCCTAGCAACTCTGGAATGAAGTATGTCACCGACTATTAAAACCTTAATTCCTGATAAATCTTCATTATCGTTTCTTAAATGCTGTTTAATTGTGAAAGCATCTAGTAATGCTTGGGTTGGATGCTCATGAGTTCCATCACCAGCATTAATTACCGCTGCTTGAATCCATTGAGTATCTGCCAAACGTTTTGCTGCCCCTGAACTGCCATGCCTAATTACAACTGCATCAGCTCCCATTGCTTGAAGTGTCTGGGCAGTGTCTTTTAAACTCTCACCTTTACTTACCGAAGATCCTTTTGCAACGAAATTTATGACATCTGCTGATAATCTTTTTGCCGCAGTTTCAAAACTAATTCTGGTTCGAGTTGAATCTTCAAAAAATAGATTCACAATCGTTTTTCCTCTTAAGGTTGGCAGTTTTTTATTTGGTCCATCGGTAATGGCTGCTAACTCTTTTGCGGTTGAAAGTAGATTTAAAGCCTCGCCTTTAGACAGATCTGCAGTAGATAGCAGGTGGCCGGAGATCATTTGATCAACTCCACAAGATCTTCTTCGTCATACTCAGAAAGATGAACCTTCACACTTTCACTGATAGAGGTTGGAATATTTTTTCCAACATAATCAGCACGAATTGGAAGCTCTCGGTGCCCTCGATCTACTAAGACCGCTAGTTGCACACTCTTTGGCCGTCCAAGCTCACCTATTGCATCAAGGGCGGCTCTAATAGTTCGTCCTGAGAACAAAACATCATCTACTAAAACCAGATCCTTTCCTTCAATACCGCCAGGAGGCAGCTTGGTAGGTAGAAGTGGTTTAGGTGGACGTAGCCTTAAATCATCTCGATGCAAAGTAATATCTAAAACACCAGTTGCAACTGGACCTTCAATTTCGGTAATGAAACCACGGATGCGCTCTGCTAAATACGCGCCACGGGTAGGAATACCCATTAAAACTAAATTGTTGATTCCTTGATTATGTTCGATGATTTCATGTGAAATGCGTTTAATAGCCCGATCGATATCGGCGCCTGATAGCAAAATACCCATTTACTTCTCCTTCGCCGCCTCTCTGGACGGATCGTTAAAGGAATCGCCGAATAGTAGCAGAGGGTCTGTGGATATTGAAAACGCCAAATTTCTGGTGTGGCTAACCTGCGGCTATGAACACATATAACCCAGCAGATAAGTTAAGAATGATTAGAAAGTCAAAAGGGTGGAGCTTGCAAGATGTAGAGCGAAACTCAAATGGAAAGTGGAAGGCAGTTGTGATTGGCTCATATGAAAGATCAGATCGAGCTATCTCACTTAAAAAAGCGATCTCCCTCATGGAGTTCTATCAAGTACCAATAAGTGAACTTTTTCCCCAGATCACTCCAGAGGTAAGAGTTAGAAGAGTCTCACTAAACCTAACTAGATTAACTGAGGATAAGGGAGAGATTGGCGAAAGATTGAAGGCGTTCACTAAATCAATTAGTGACCGGCGCAAGGATTGGAATGGCAAGCTATTAACAATTAGAGCAAATGATCTGCAATTTCTTGCTCTTATTTTGGGACTAAGTGAGTCTGCAACTTTAGATTATTTAGCTGAAACAGAGTTACTCTCAGCTTAAATTGCGATTGAATCCTTTAGTTTAATAATTCGGCCTAAAACTCCGTTTATATAACCTGAGGATTCATCGGTAGATAAGGATTTAGCAAGTTCAACTGCTTCATCACAAGCCACCTGCAGATCAATATCTGCTGCCCAAAGAATCTCATAGATTGCAATCCTTAAAATATTTCTATCTATCGGCGGCATCCGATCCATATCCCAACCTTGGGCATAGGTAATAATCAATTCATCAATTTTAGCTAAGTGATCAGCAACCCCTGTTATTAAGGTTAAAACGTAAGGCTCTTGAGATAACTCAGATGCTCCACGAGTTTGAAAAAGATCTGCTGCTAGAACTCTCTTGATGTCTGCTTCATATAAGAAATCTAAAGCTCTTTTCCTAGCCTTACTACGTGCTGACACTGTTAGTTTGCTCGGCCTAGATACGCACCGGTTCGGGTATCAACCAGAATCTTTTCATCTTGTTTAATGAATAATGGAACTTGAACTGTGATTCCAGTTTGAACAGTTGCAGGTTTTGTGCCACCTGATGAACGGTCTCCCTGCAGACCTGGTTCAGTATAAGTAATTATTAATTCCACTGAGGCAGGCAACTCGATAAAAAGCGGATTACCCTCATGCATAGCAACAATTGCATTAGCATTCTCAAGTAAGTAATCAACTGCTTCACCCACTGTTTGTTTACCGATTGAAATTTGATCAAAATTTGTTGAATCCATAAACATAAAATCTTCACCATCGCGATATAGATACTGCATGTCTCTCTTATCAACTTGAGCTACCTCAACCTTTACGCCAGCATTAAATGTTTTCTCAACGACTTTGCCAGAAAGAACTGATCTCATCTTGGTACGCACAAACGCACCGCCCTTACCAGGTTTAACATGTTGGAATTCAATAACGTTCCAAAGCTGACCATCAAGGTTTAAAGTCATGCCATTCTTTAAATCATTTGTCGTTGCCATTACATCCCAATCTAATATTTTGAACAAAATCCGACATTATTATCAGAAAATTATTGGGCTAGCATACCTTGTTAGCCAAGAAGTTTTTGCATTGCAATTAATGCTAGGTGATAGCTTTCTACGCCAAAGCCTGTAATTGATCCCTTAACAACCCCACTGATTACCGAGGTGTGACGAAACTCTTCGCGAGAAAGTGGATTAGAAAGATGAACCTCTATTACTGGGGCCGTAAGCATAGTTACGGCATCACGGATCGCATATGAGTAGTGAGTGAACGCAGCTGGATTAAAAATTACTGCTTGCTTCTTATCTGCTGCTTCATGCAACCAGGAAATTAATTCACTTTCACTATCACTTTGTTTGACCTCAACTTCGATTCCTAGCCCCTTGGCTTTTTCCTCAATTGCTTTCTTAAGTTGCGGATAATCTAGATCTCCATAATGTTTTTGTTCGCGTAAATCCAACCTAGACAGATTTGGACCATTCAAAACTAGAATTTTCATTTGGCTATTCTCTCATAGACCCTTGTTAAGGTGCTGAAGGAAACATCCTCTAACCAGACTGGCTTTCCAATTTTGCTAACTCCGATAAACCTAACTTTGGACTGCTTAACCTTCTTATCCTTAAGTAAAAACGCACTCAAACTCTTCCATCTACCTTTTGGATAAGATACTGGTAGGTTGAAATTACCTAATAACTCACGATGTAATTGCACGGCATCCTTTGATAGTCCAGCTACTTCACTGCTTAGCTCAGCTGCGAAAACCATGCCAATACTTACAGCTTCACCATGGCGCAATTTGTAATTACTATCCTTTTCTATTGCATGCCCTAGCGTGTGCCCATAATTTAAAATCTCTCTTAACTTACTCTCTTTAAAATCTTTTGAGACAACACTTGCTTTAACTTTAATTGCCCGATAAATTAGTTGTGAATAATCAATCACATCATCTTGAACTAAGTTTAAAATTCTATAATCAGATATAAATCCGCACTTAATAACCTCTGCCATCCCTGCTGATAAATCGCGATCTGACAATTTTTCAAGGAATGTTGTATCAATAATTACTTTAGCTGGAGAGTAAAAAGAGCCGATTAGATTTTTACCACCAGATGCATTTATTCCAGTTTTACCGCCAACGCTTGCATCTACCATTCCAGCAAGTGAAGTTGGAATTGCATACCAAGTGATTCCGCGTAACCATGTTGCAGCAGCAAAGCCCGCCACATCTGTGCTTGCTCCCCCACCAAAGCCAATGATGGCATCCTGCCTATCTAATCCGATCGCTGCACATTTCTTCCAGATTTTTTCTAAGGTCGTAACTGATTTTTGACTCTCACCATCTGAAGTTTCAAAAATACTTAGATTCTTATTCTCTTTAACTTTAAAGAGTTTGATGAGTGATTTCGGGCCAACTAATAAAACTTTATTATGGTCTTGGCAGATCTGGCTTATTGCGTTCTTAGCATCTACCCCTACCTCAACCACATAATTACGATCTGATTTAACAGAGATACTTTTCATAATTTACTCACTAATTTTTCACGAATAATTTTTGCAATCTCTGCCGGCTTATTATTATCGCTGGAGACAGTGTCTGTAGCAAGGCGTTCATAAATTGGGCGGCGTTCACTCATTAAATTCATCCACTGCTGACGGGGATTAATCAGTAACAATGGTCGGTCCTTATTAAACCCAACTCTATTTGCAGCCTGAGAAATTGAAACATCTATAAAGATTACTGGAAAATCTGATTTCTCTAACTTACTCTGGATCTCAGCATTCATTGGTGCTCCTCCACCAAGTGCGATCACACCAGAAAAATCTCTTAATAGACTGCTAACTACCTCAACCTCAATTTTACGAAATGCTGGTTCACCATCATCTACAAAAATCTCTGAGATCTTTTTTTGAGCAATCTTTTCAATTTCACTATCACTATCAATGAAGGGCATATCCATCTCTTTTGACAACGATCTTCCAATACTTGATTTGCCCGCACCGGGTGGGCCAATTAATACAATCTTGTTAAGCATTACTTTATTTCTAAAGTTTTAATATAGTTCTCAAAATTTCGCTTAGTTTCCTGCACGCTGTCGCCACCAAATTTTTCAAGAACGGCATCTGCAAGCACTAATGCGGCCATAGCTTCAGCAACAATTCCAGCTGCATGAACTGCACAAACATCTGAGCGCTGATTTATGGCTTTAGCTGCTTCACCAGTTGCAACATCAATTGTGTCCAAAGCCTTTGGAACTGTTGATATCGGCTTCATTGCAACTTTAACTCGCAAAATTTCACCATTAGTCATGCCACCTTCTGTGCCCCCAGCGCGATCTGTTCGACGCGCAATTGCACCTACGGAATTCTTTTCAATCTCATCGTGAGCAACAGATCCTCTACGTCTTGCAGTTATAAAACCATCGCCAATTTCAACACCTTTAATTGCCTGGATGCCCATCATGGCTCCAGCCAAACGAGCATCTAACCGTCTATCCCAATGCGTATGTGAACCTAAGCCAGGAGGTAAGTTGTAGGCCAAAACTTCAACTACACCGCCTAAAGTATCTCCGTCTCGGTGTGCTGCTTCAATTTCTTTAATAATTAACTCACTAACTTTTTTATCAAAGCAGCGAACTGGATCTTCATCAATTTTAGATTTATCTTTCATAGTCGGTAATTGGTAATTTTCTTCAACAGATACCTGCCCAATTGAAAGTACATGGCTCAGTAATTCAATTCCAACGCTCTGCTTAAGAAAAGCTCGCGCAACTGCCCCAAGTGCGACCCTGGCCGCAGTTTCTCTGGCACTTGCTCGCTCTAAAATAGGACGAGCATCTGAAAAATTATATTTTTGCATTCCTACTAAATCTGCATGGCCTGGACGTGGTCTGGTTAATGGTGCATTCCTTGCTAAATCTTTTATCTCCTCATTAGGAACTGGATCAGCACTCATTACCTTTTCCCATTTGGGCCATTCAGAGTTTGCAATCTGAATTGCAATAGGACCACCTTGAGTTACCCCAAGTCGAATGCCGCCAGTAATTGAAATTTTGTCTGCTTCAAAATTTTGTCTAGCCCCTCGCCCAAAACCTAATCTGCGACGGGATAAATCAGAATCAATCTCTTTGCTTGTAATTTCTACATGAGCAGGAATGCCTTCAATTATTGCTGACAGAGCAGGACCGTGTGACTCACCCGCAGTTAACCAACGAAGCACACCACTCCCCAATCAATAATTAGAGAGTTATTATCGCAGATTGGCTACTTATCTCGCTTCTATTTAACCCCGTAATTAGAAAATTCTTGCTAGATATGTTCCACAGATCATAAATGGCGCGAAGGCCACCGCTGATGGTCTGAACAAGATTGCATAAAAGCCACCAATAATCCAAGTTATGGAAAGTGCATTGAATAATTGAAAATATGAAGAAAATAGGAGTCCACATATAAAAGATAGTTTTATATCGCCGGTGCCAATTTTTCTTTTTGCTAAAAGATTGATTGTTAAGTAAATAAATAAGTTTGCAAGTGCAAATTTGAAGCCAATTAACAGGGTTGGGATAAACATTACGAATATTACTAACAAATCAACATTTCGAATCAAATGGTACTTAATGTCATAGAATGCAACCCAAATCAAACAGGCCAGAATTACAAAATCGAGTATCACCTAGACAGAATATTTTAATTTGCCTTCTTAAAAAATAGGGCTGTGGATTACTTCTTTATCTCCGCATAGCCAACTTTTAGTAATTCTTGGCGCATTTCATCAAAGTCAAAATCCTTTTGCGTAAAGTAATTAATTTGGAAAAGTGCTTGCTCAACCAAAAGTGACAAGCCACCGATAACATTTCTACCAAGATTTTGATAACGCTTTGCCAGTTCAGTTGGCCATGGATGATAAATAACCTCAAAGAAATCTGCCTTAGTTGAAATTATTGATAATCCATCAGTTGCCCCAGCTGGTGTTGTAGAAATGATCAGATCTCTATCTTGAATCTCTTCAAATCTATGCCAATCTATAAAATTGATATCAAGATCAACTGCAGCGGCATGAAGTTGGTCATGACGATTCATAGACCTAGTTAGAACTGTTACCTCTGTGCCAGTTCCTTTAAGGGCGCCAATTGCAGCCCTTGCAGTTCCACCGGCTCCAAGTATCACAATTTTCTTACCGAAGTATGGTCGTAATAAGTTTTTAAATGCTAATAAATCAGTTGATAATCCAATACTTCCGGTTGATTCAAAGATAATAGTGTTTACTGATGATATTTGTTTAGCAATTGGATCTACCCTATCAACGAATCCAAGTGAAATCTCTTTGAGAGGCATTGTTAACGCTAACCCTCTGTAGCCAGAATTCTTTGAATTAAAATAGTACTCACCAAATTGATCTTCAGAAATTTCATCTGTTAGAAAATCAGCCTCTATTCCAAGTAATTGGTAAGCAGTTTTATGAAGAAGTGGTGATAAGGAATGACCAATAGGCTTTCCAGCAACTGCCATTTTAATCATTCGAATAAACCAGCCTTTTCATTTTTCCTAAATTCATTAGCCCAAATGTTGAACTGATCAAAGGAATTTGTAAATCGAGTATCGTTTGGCTTGACCGTAACAAAATATAGCCATTCACCGGGTAGTGGATTGGTCGCAGCATTAAGGGCTGATTGACCAGGATTGCCAATTGGGCCTGGTGGTAAGCCTCGAAATTTATAAGTATTATATCTTGAATTTATCTCAAGCCTTTTGTATGGCAGGCGAATATTCCCTCGCAAATTTGCAGCATAATCTATTGTTGCGTTCATTTGAAGTGGCATTCCAATTTTCAAACGATTATAAATAACTTGAGCAATTTTTGTAAAATCTTGTTCGTCACCTTCAGCTTGAATTATCGAAGCGATCGTTACCAATTCTAATGGTAAAAATCCTTTAAAGCCCTCTTCAATTTTGCTCTCTTTAGCAGCGATATTGAACCTTTGTACCATTTGATTAACTGCATCATCGATTTGGGTTCCTGGTAGAAAGGCATACTGGGCTGGAAACAAAAAACCCTCAAGGTTGCTAGTTTTATAGATTGAATCAGGCTTGACATCAGACGATAACCGCCCCGAAACTAGGTTTGATTTCTCTAATAAATCTATAACTTCAGCCGTCCTTAATCCTTCAATGAATCCAAATAAAGCTCGATTCCGTTTAGGATCCAGTAATTGATCAAGCGCAGAGCGAGCAGAGATTTTTATATCAATTTCATGAATTCCTGGCGAGATTGAGTTGGATCTCTTATCATTAATTGCAACCTTATAAAACACTTTGCTTGCTTTAATTACTCCCGCTTTTTTTAGCTTTTGGGCAATTTGAGTTCCAGTATCCCCATCTTCAATAACAATTTCTACTTGCGAAGTGGTAGTTGTTGACAAATAATCATTGAGCAAAAATTTACTATGTATTGTGTTTGCAATAAAAGTAAAAATAATTAGGGCAGCGAGTAAGCCAATCAAACGTCTCAAAGTAACTCACCTATTAAATTTCCTGCTTTTTCACTCAACAGTGCGCTTTCCAATATATTAACCGCTGCTATTTGATCAATGACAGATTTACTTTCTCGTTCAGACTTTCCAGAATCTCTCATTTGCGAATATGCATTTGAAGTCGAAAGTCTTTCATCAACAAGGTATATAGGGCCGGAAAAAACACTTCGCACTAAATTTGCAAAATCACTCGCTTGTTTAGATTTTTCGCTATTATTTCCAGACAAATGCATTGGGTTTCCAACTACAACGTAGACCGGCTCAAATTCAGCAAGAATCGCGATTAATTTTTCTAAAAGCTTTTCATCATTAAGAATAGTTGCATGAGGTGATACTAAAATTGATTCTGGGTCAGTAGTTGCAACACCGATACGTTTTTCACCAAAATCAAAGCCGATTCTTCTGCCGCTCTTTATTGGCTCACTCATTTTCAGTCCAATTACTAATTGACTTTCCCACTTACAAATTTTGTAACCTCTGCTATAGCTTGAGTGATGGCTTTAACATCGACACCGCCACCTTGTGCGAAGTCATCTTTTCCGCCACCGCCACCGCCTAAAACTGTTGAACCAGTTTTGATTAATTCACCAGCTTTAATGCCTAATTTATTTGCTTCGGGCGATACAGCCGCCACCAGCAAGGGTTTAGCATTGTTAATTGTTGCTAGTACTACTACACCAGACTTCAACTTACCGCGAAGATCAACTGCAATAGATCTCATGTCATCTACTGAAATCTCATCTGAAAGTTGATCGATAATCAAATTAATACTCCCTATTGCTTTAGCTTTTTTCACTAAATCTCCAGCAGAAGCCATTGCTTTAGCACTTCTGACAACAGATAACTCCTTTTCCATACTCTTCATTTTTTCTACTAACTCAGATACTCGTTGAGGCAATTCATCAGCCCTAGCACCTTTAATAATCTCAGTTAAAGAATTAAGCAGGACATGCTCTTTCGCTAAATATTTGTAAGCATCGTAACCAACTAATGCTTCAACACGTCTTACGCCTGCACCAATTGAGGACTCTGATAGCAACTTCACTAAACCAAGTTGGCCAGATCTTGATACATGAGTGCCACCACAGAGTTCTTTTGCCCAGTCTCCAACACTTACTACTCGAACTTCATCTCCATATTTCTCACCAAATAAAGCCATTGCTCCCATTGCTCGAGCAGCATCTTGGGACATTACCTCAGCATGCACCTTCAAATCAGCGATAAGTAACTCATTAACTCTGCTTTCCACATCGTTAAGAACTGAAACTGGAACAGCGCTGGTTGAAGGAAAATCAAATCTGAACCTACCAGGTGCATTTTCAGAACCCGCTTGTGTTGCAGTCTCTCCTAATGCTTCACGAAATGCTTTATGAACCATATGAGTTGCGGTGTGTGCTCTTGAAATTGCTAATCTGCGTTCTAAATCAATATCTGCAACCACTTGTTCGCCATTCTTAACTACTCCACTAACTACTTTTCCCCGGTGGACAAATAAGCCAGGAAGTGGTGCCTGAACATCATCAATCTCAATTACAGCTCCGTTTGCCAATTTTATTAGGCCACTATCGGCCAACTGTCCTCCTCCTTCGGCATAAAAAGGGGTTCTATCTAAAGTTACTTCAATTTCAGATCCAGCATTTACTTCAGAGACTCTTTTACCATCAAACAATAATCCAGTTAATTTTGCTTCCGTTGTGATATTTTCATAACCAACAAACTTAGATGTTCCTGATTTATCAACAATTGCCCGGTATTCAGTTAAATCAGTATGCCCGCTCTTCTTTGCCTTTGCGTCAGCTTTTGCTCGATCACGCTGTTCATTCATTAATTTTCTAAAGCCAACCTCATCAACACCTAACCCCTGCTCTCTGGCCATTTCAAGAGTTAAATCAAATGGAAATCCATATGTGTCATGTAACTTAAATACTGTATCAGCGGCAAGAGATTTACTTTTCGCTACCTTCAATTCATCCGCAGCTAAATCAAAAATAGTTGTGCCGCTCTTTAATGTTTGAATAAAACTATCTTCTTCAGCCTCTGAGATTGCTAAAATTCGATCTGACCCAGTTACTAACTCTGGGTACTGTGGACCCATTGCTTTAATTGAACTTTTAATTAGTTCACCCATGATTAAATCTTGAGATCCAAGTAGGCGCATATTTCTAATAGTTCGTCGCATCATTCGACGCAATACATAACCCCGGCCTTCATTTCCTGGAATAACACCATCACCAATTAGCATCATTGCTGTACGGGCATGATCAGCAATGACTCGAAGAGAAACATCTGACTTCTCATCCTTACCATACTTAACTTTTGTTAATGCAGATGCTTTATCAAGAATAATCTTCGTAGTATCAATCTCATAAATATTCTCAACGCCTTGCAACAAAGCTGCAGTTCTCTCAAGCCCTAAGCCGGTATCAATATTTTTTGCAGGTAACTCGCCTTCGATTGGAAATGAGTTTTTATCCCCACCTTCGCCGCGAATATCTTGCATAAAAACCAAATTCCATATTTCAAGATAGCGATCTTCATCAGCTATTGGCCCGCCCTCTTTGCCGTATGCACTCCCGCGGTCAAAGTAAATTTCAGAACATGGACCGCATGGGCCAGGAACTCCCATTGACCAAAAATTATCTGCCATTCCGCGCCGCTGAATTCGATTTTTAGGAACTCCGACTTGTTTCTCCCAGATTTGCGCTGCTTCATCATCATCTTCGTAAACAGTTACCCATAGTTTGTCCTCAGAAAAACCATAACCACCATCTGAAGTGGATTTAGTTAGTAACTCCCAAGCAAGTGAAATTGCACCCTCTTTAAAGTAATCGCCGAATGAGAAGTTTCCACACATCTGGAAAAAAGAAGCATGTCTAGTTGTTTTACCAACCTCATCAATATCCAAAGTACGCACACATTTTTGTACTGAAGTAGCACGCTTATATGGCGGCTTAACCTCGCCAAGAAAATAAGGCTTAAATGGAACCATTCCAGCATTTACTAATAACAAGTTTGGATCATCTGCGATTAAAGACGCAGACGGGACAACAGTGTGTGAAAGATTTGCAGAATTTCCTGATTCAAAAAAATTTAACCAGCGAGATCGAATATCTGCGGAGTCCATCACTACGGCTTCGCTTTACTTTTTTTCTTACCCTTTTTCTTTAGCTTTGCTGCAGTAAATAATGTAGCTGCTGCCTTCATGGCTAATGGGTTTTCATCTAAAAACGATTCCGTAGCAGTAGTAACTTTTTTAGTTAAATTCTCAATTGACTTGCCCGCATTTCCAATGCTTTTCAATGGGCTATTGATCATTGAAACTGTCTTTGTGATTTCATCAATTAACCTTGAAGCGCGTACAACTGTGTAGGCGATTGCTACCGCAATAACGGCAAGAGAAGATGCTGCGATTATCGTTGCAATTCCACCTGGACCCATGTTGGGAAGAATACCTGAAAAGTTGGTAACTACTTGGCAGCGGCTGGAGTATCGACCCCAGTCTCTTTACGTTGTGCTGGCGTAATAGGTGTTGGTGCACCTGTTAAAGGATCACCACCACTTGCCGTCTTAGGAAATGCAATTACTTCACGGATTGATTGGGCTCCGGCAAGTAATGCACAAAGTCGATCTAATCCCAGGGCAATTCCGCCATGTGGTGGTGGCCCATAATTAAATGCTTCGAGTAAAAATCCAAACTTGCTTTCAGCCTCTGCAGTAGACAAACCAATTGTTTTAAAAACTCTTTGTTGAACATTTCGTTGGTGAATACGAATTGATCCACCGCCAATCTCACTTCCATTTAAAACAATGTCATATGCATATGCAAGTGCATTGGCTGGATCTTTATCAAAACTATCTGCAAACTCAGGCTTAGGTCCGGTAAATGGATGGTGGACGGCAGTCCAACCTGCTGCAATGTTATCTGCATCAACTGGTTCAAACATTGGTGCATCAACTACCCAAACAAACTTCCAAGCTTTTTCATCAATTAGATTGCAACGCATCCCAATCTCAAGGCGAACTGCGCCTAATAAACTTTGCGATGCAGCAATACTTCCAGCTGCAAAGAAAATTGCATCGCCATTTTTTGCCCCAACTTTGGCTGCAATTCCTGCGCTCTCCTTTTCAGATAAATTCTTTGCCACTGGTCCAGAAAGGGTTCCATCTGCACCAACTAAAATATAAGCCAAACCTTTTGCACCCCGAGCCTTAGCCCAGTCCTGCCAAGCATCTAACTCACGTCTAGGTGAATCAGCACCTGCTGGCATAACTACTGCACCGACATATTCAGCTTGGAAGACTCTAAATGAAGTCTCTTTAAAAAACTCAGTAACATCAATTATTTTATTATCAAAACGTAAATCTGGTTTATCTGATCCATAATCCTTCATTGCATCTTTATATGTCATATGCGGAATTGGAAGTGGAATTTTATAACCTATAACTTTTTCAAAAACCGAGGATAAAACCTTTTC
>Ga0164293_10003686_pt1 | contig 13080 bp, 2 predicted proteins | sample GEODES118metaG_FD_111487 | JGI IMG/M metagenome (GOLD analysis project Ga0164293, IMG submission 111487) | Eutrophic lake water microbial communities from Lake Mendota, Wisconsin, USA - GEODES118 metaG | ecosystem: Environmental > Aquatic > Freshwater > Lake | place: USA: Lake Mendota, Wisconsin... | reverse complement strand
TGTGCTGAAGGTCAACGGCCGCCTGCTCGATGCCGCCCTCGTCGAGGAGGTGTTGACCAGGATGGATGCCGAGGTGCAGGCGGCCCTGGGAAGGCTGGGAAATCAGCCCTGAGGCGAGACTGCAGCGGCTGAGCTGCTTCGGCTGGCAGTTCCGCTGGCGTACCGCTCGCTGCTGGCGAGGCGTGTCTGTGCTCTGCAGGGCGCGCACCGAGGTCACCTGCGCGGTATCACGAGCGTCATGCCTTCGAGCCCGTCGGCCTGCGTGGCCCGGCGCAGGATCAGGGCTCTCAATCGAGGGACGATGCTCCGGGCCGACGCGCGGTGCCGGACTCCGTGTTCGTCCATCCATGCGTTCTCGTGCACGGTGGCGGTCACCGAGATGACGCCGGGCAGGGTGAGGAGCCCGGTCTCGATGGCGCTGATCATTTCGGGCGCGATATTTCGGTTTCTAATGTGAAACACCAGTTCCGCGCCACCGCCGTGGAATACCCCACCCAGGCTGGCGCCGAGGGCCGAGAAGCGCTGGAGAATTGCGCCCCGCAAGGCGCGCGACCGAACGGTGTCCATGGTCGCGTCCAGCACCATGCAAAGGGTTGCGGCGTTGTAGGAGAACTCTCCGACGGCGTATTTCTTCCTCTTGCGCTTGTTGAGCCGGCGCAGGATGCTGCCGACTTCGGACCGTGTGGGAATCTGCTTCATGGCGAGACGGGCCGTGCTGGCCTTCCGTGGCAGACCGATATTCTGATCGAGAAATCTGTTCTATTTGGAAAGCGCAATGTAAACGGTTGTCACCGTTACATATGTTACTCGGGGCAGTTTCAAGTCCGAAGCGAAACACCCGGCGTCTGCTGGCCGGTTGCGGGCTGTCGTTCGAGGACGCTTGCCTCGAGCCGCTCCAAGGCGAGTCCGCTCGTACTTCATGCGGCGACGGTCTCGCTGGTCTCGAGACGTGGCGCCACTTCCGGCCCTGGTTGGGGCCGCTGCGGCAGGCGCTCGGGGGCGAGCCCGCCGGGCGAGGGTGTTCCGACGGGGTCACCAGGGAAAGCCTCTCCTGCTGACCTTGGGCGGGCGCCTCGACGCGCCGCAGGGCTGGATGAAGATCATTTGGCAGGGTTTACACTTTTTGGATTCGATCATCGGACTCCCGGCGCTGCGGCGTCCATGGGTCGCTTTGCGTATGTCACCCTCGCCGCAGTTCCCTCCCGATCCATCGCGTGGACGCTCGACTGTCCTGTTCGCGGTCACGCTGGCCCTGTCGGTCGCTGCACTGTGCTCGCGCCCGGCAGCCGCACAGGGCTCGGGGCAGGCCGTGGCTTCGGGCGTGACCCAGGCTGTGCAGGAACTCAAGCTCAGCATGACGGCGGCCGGGCGGGTCGAGTCGCTGCTCGTGCGCGAGGGCGACAGGGTGGCCGCCGGCCAGCTGGTGCTGCACCTGGATCGCGCGCTCGAGAACCTCGAGGTGAAGCGGAGGCGACTGCTGTTGGAGGACCGCGCTCGGATCACCGAACTGCGCGAGCGTGAGTTGGTGTTGCAGTCGCAGGTGGAGCAGTTGCGTCCGCTGCTGGCCTCTGGCGGTGTGGCGCGCAAGCAGCTCGAGGACGAGGAGCTGGCACTGCGCGCGGTGGTGGCCGAGCGCCGTGCGCTGGAGGCCGCCAAGCAGCGCGAGGAGGTGGAGCTGGAGCTTGCTCTCGAAGCCTTCGAGCGCCGGCACCTGCGATCCCCGATCAACGGCATCGTGACCCGGATCCTCCACCGCACGGGCGAGAGCGTGGCCCCTAACGAGCCCGTGATCCATGTGGTCGACGTCGCGCGGGTGCGTTTCCTCGGCACCATCCCGGCGGCGGCGGGCGTGCGCCTGCGCGCCGGCTCGGCCGTCACAGTGCGCCTGGGGCCCGAGGACGGAGGACGGGCCAGGCCGGCGCGGGTGGTGTTCGTCTCGCCCGTGACCGACCCCTCCAGCGGCTTGGTCGAGGTTGTCGCCGAGTTCGAAAACGCCGACGGCTCGGTGCGCCCGGGCGTGGCGGGGCGCATGCAGTATTGAGGGCGTTCAAGTCCATAGGTAGAGCATAAAGACAGCGTATAGTCCTTCATCCGTGTAAACAATGGCAAAGTCTGTGATCTGGTGCGTCCCGTCGAGTACTGACGCTTTGGGCAGGCAGGCGTGAAGCTCAGGCGATCGTCTGCGCCGACGGTCAAGCCGCCGCGCCTGCGCCGCGGCTGGTTCGACGACCGCTCCCAGGTGGAGCGTCTGGAAGACCGGGTCCTGCTCGCGGCCGAGCCGATGCTGCAGGTCTCGCGCCCGGACCCTGACGAGCCGCTATCCTCGGCCAATGTCGTCGTTGAGGCCCTGGGCCGACAGTCGGTGACGCGTTCCGTGGCGGACGTGCTGGCGGCAGCGGCGCGCATCGACCTGAGCAAGGATGCCAGGCAGAGTGCCCAGCTCACCGGCAGCGGGAGCCTGCTGACACTGAACGCGTCATTGCAGAACCTGGTGCTGGACCTGGGCACCGGCGACGACAGCGTCCTGCTGCAGCAGCAGCAGGACGGCACCCTGAAGCTGGCGCGGGATGGCGGGGGCGGCAACGGGCTGTACGAGCTGGTCTTCGCCCGCCCGACGGGCTGGCTGGCGATCCGCGGCGGAGCGGGAGCCGACCGCGTGGTCCTGGGCAGTGCCGACCTCGGACAGGGCTCACTGTTCATCGACAGCGAGTCGATCCAGCTCGGTGCCGGCGATCTTCTGCGTACCGGCGGCAGCGTGCTGCTCGGCGCCGAGTCCGTGGTGTCGACCGAAGAGGAAGAGGTTTCGCGCGTTGCCGAGATCGGTGTCGACGGCACGGTCATTGCCGGCGGCGCGCTGGTGCTCGACGCCCGGGTTGCGGCGTCGGTCACGCTGGTGGGCGAGGTGCCCATTGCGCTGACGGACCTGTCCTTGAGCACGCGGGCGAGCGCCTGGATCGGCGCCACCGCCACGGTGAAGGCGGCGTCGGTGGAGGTGGTGGCGATCACCGAAAACCGCGTCGTCGTCGAGAAGGGCGCCGCCGGCGGACTGGTGCAGGTGACGGCCGACCAGGTGACGCTGGCCGGCATGGCGGGCGGGGCCGACATCACGATCGAGGCGGCTGCGAGCGGGGGGGACGGCGTGGACGTCCCGGCAGTGGGGCTGTTGATCGAGGCGCTGGACCGCAGCCGCTTCAGCGTCGTGCTCGACACGGCGGAAAGCCTGGCTTCGGAAGTGCTGGGGGGCTTCGGACTCCAGGGCTTCGATGCCGGAGTCAGCCTGATCGACCTGTTCCGCGACACCCGGGCGCTGCTGGGCGATGGGCTGACGGCGGTCACCTTGCAGGGCGTGGGCGGGGCGAATGCCGGTCACGTCCACGTGGCGGCGGCGTCGCTGGACGCGCCGCAGGACGAAGCAGACGAGGTGGAGCGTCCCGGCGTCTTCGGCGAGGTCATCTCCAGTCTGATCGGCGTGCAGACGCTGTCGGTCACCGACAACGTCGAGGCGCTCGTCACCGGGGTGGGCGTCGATGCCGAGTCGCTGGCGGTCTATGCGTTGTCGGGCGCCACCCATGGCTCCAGCGGCAAGGTGGCCGCCAACAAGGGCCGCGGGGTCACCCGGGCGGTGCTCGCGGACGCCGACGTGGCCGCGCCGGGCCCCGTGACCGTGCTGGCGCGCGACGCGACCGTCTTCAACGCCAGCAGCGCCGGCTTCTCCGCCGACGTGCCGATGCTCGACAGCATCAAGGTCGGCATCGCCTCGGCCAGCAACACCGTCGAGCGCGCGATCGAGGCCTCGGCCCTGCGCTCGGTGATCGAGGCCGGCGATCTCGCCCTGATCGCCAGCGGCGCCGCGGAGCTGGGCGCGGTCACCGAATCGCTGGCGGTGGTCGCACCCGAGGGCGAGGCGGCTGAAGATGAGGGCGCTGCAGAGGATGGCGGGGCCGGGTCCAGCCTGGCGCTTGGCGGCACCTTCGCCTGGAACCAGCTCACCGGCTCGATCCAGGCCCATGTGATCGACACGAGCGTGGACGCCGGCGACGGCAACGTCTTCGTCGAGGCGAACCAGGCTTCGGCGCTCGCGGCCGAGTCGAGCGCGGGCACCGCGGTCACCGGCGCGGCCGGGTCGGCGGCGGGCGCGACGCTGGCCTTCAATGCCATCGGCTGGGACATGGGCAACATCGCCGCGGCCGGCCTGAACAGCCTGCTCGGCACCGACGTCGGCACGACCGAGCGGCCGCTGGTCGTCGACGCCCTGGTCGAGGGCAGCGACATCACGGCCGGGGGGGACGTGAGCGTCGTCGCCACCGACGAGGCCGGCATCACCGCGGCCATCAGCAACGCCTCCAGCGCGAGCGCCAGCGGCACCGGCTTGGGCGTGGGCGCGTCGGCCATCCTGGCAAGCAACCGCATCCGCACCGAGACGTCCGCGGCGCTGCGCGGCGCCGGTGGCGGCCGCCCGCGCGCCGAGGTCGAGGCGGGGGGCGCCGTGACGGTCAACGCCGCCGAGGCCGCCGAGATCACGGCCGACGTGACGATGTCGGCGGTCTCGTCATCGGGTGGCTCGAGCGTGGCCGTCGGCGGCATCGTCGTGCGCAACGACGTGCGTGCGGGCGTGCTGTCGGACGTCGAGGACCTGAACCTCGCGTCCGGCGGCGACGTGGCCATCGACGCCAGCCTCGGCGCGCGCATCGAGGCCACGCTGAGCGGCACGGTGCGCGCGTCCAGCGAGTCCGGTTTCGACGAAACGGGTGAGGATTCGGCCGCCGCCGAGGGCGATGCCGGCACCGGCGAGGCGTCGGACGGCGCCGGTGGCGCCGACGCCGCCCCGAGCTCGGTCGCCGTCAACGGGCTGATCGCGACCAACCTCGTGCTCTCGCAGGCCGAGGCCGTGCTGCGCGATGCCTCCGTCGCCGCCGAGGACGGGGGCCTTTCGGTCACCGCCGGCAACGAGTCGTCGATCACGGCCACCAACACCGCCGTCACCGAGAGCTCGGGCACGGCCGTGGGCGCGGTGCTCGCCTTCAACACCATCGGCTGGGCCGCGCAGAACGTCTTCGCCGCCGCGCTCGACACCTTCCTCGGCACCGACGCGGTGGGCACCGAGGTGCCGGCCGAGGTGAACGTCCGCATCGAGGACGTCGAGATCGACGTCGCCGGCGACCTGGACGCCGCGGCCGTGTCGGTGCCGCAGATCACGGCCACCATCGTCAACGCGGTCAGCTCCAGCGGCGGCGCGGCGGTGGGCTTCGTGCTGGCCAGCAACCTGCTGAGCTCGCGCGCGACGCTGGTGCTGCGTCCGCTGGGCGCCGGCGAGACCGATGCGGTCATGGTGGGCGGTGACCTCAGCGCCCGCGCCAGCGACACCGCCGGCATCTCCGCGCGCATCGGCGGTTCGGCCTCGAGCAGCGGCGCCGCCTCGGTGGGCGGCAAGCTGGTGCGCAACGACGTGCGCAGCGTCGTCGACACCCTCATCGACCGGGCCACGGTGGCGGTCGAAGGCGATGTGGCCATCCAGGCGCGGGGTTCGTCGACGATCACTGCGCTGCTGACCGACGAGCCGCTGGAGGACGTGGACATCGAGGCCGTGGACGAGGCCTCTCCTCTGGGCCCGGTCGTCCCGGAACCGGAGCCCTTGCCCGGGGAGGTCGAAGATCCCGAGGAGGCCTCCTTCGCCCTCAACGGCCTGATCGCGACGAACACGGTGCTTTCGCAGGTGCGCAACACCGTGCTCGACAGCCGCATCACGGCGGGCGGCGATCTGTCGGTGGAGGCGCGCAACGGCTCGCTGATCGAGGCCGACAACGCCGCGACCGCCGCCGCGTCGGGGGCTGCGGTGGCGGCGACGCTGGCCTTCAACACCATCGGCTGGGAGTCGCAGAACGTCCTGTTCAATGCGCTGGACGCGCTGCTGGGCACGAGCATCGGCGACGAGGACCCGGCGCTCGTTGCGGCCAGTGTTCTTTCGAGTGCCCTTCAGGCCGGCGGCGCGTTGGCCGTCGAAGCCCGGGCGCGCGAGCGCGTGAGCGCCAAGATCCTCAACGAGGCCACGTCCTCGGGCGCCGGCGCCGGGGCGGGGCTGGTGCTGGCCAGCAACATGATCAGCGCCCGGGCACTCGCCGAGATCGATGCGGGTGACGAGGGCGATGCGCAGGTGTCGATCAGCGCCGGCCGCACGCTGTCGGTGACCGCCGAGGACGAGGCGCAGATCGAGGCCGAGGCCGAGATGGTGGCCGGCAGCGGCGGTGGCGCCGCCGTCGGTGGTCTGGTGGTACGCAACGATGTGCGCAGCCAGGTCGATGCGCGGGTCGAACGCGTGCAGGGCTCGGTCGTCGAGGACATGCTGGTGCTGGCGCTGGAATCGGCGGGCATCTCGGCCACGCTGACGGGCGAGACCACGTCCACCGCCCCGGCCGAGGAAGCGCCGGCGGACGAGGCTGGCACTGACGCCGGGACTGAGGCCGGGACTGACGCTGCGGCCGGCGACGGAGCCGATGCGGGCGCTGACGCCGGGACCGATGCCGGCACCGACGGCGCGGGCGCGGCGGAACAGCCTGCGGCCCCGCCGACCAGCCTGGCGGTCAACGGCCTGATCGCCAACAACCTCGTGCTCAGCCGCGCCGACGCCGTGGTCACCGGCAGCGAGCTGGTCGTCGAGGGCGCGCTCGAGGTGCTGGCCGACAACGTCTCGACGATCGAGGCCTCGAACACCGCGACGATGGAGTCCGACGGCACCGCCGTGGGGGTGATGCTCGCCTTCAACTCCATCGGCTGGGTGCCGCAGAACATCTTCTCGAACTCGATCAATGCGCTGCTGGGCACCAGCGCCGGCGCCGAGATGCAGCCGGCGCTGGTCCGCGCCCGCCTGGTGGCGAGCGACGCGATCGTCGGCGGCGACCTGCGTGTGCAGGCCGGCGCGCTGGAAGAGGACGACCCCGACGCCCAGCACGGCGCCTACATCAGCGCCACGCTGAGCAACGAGGCCACCGCCGGTGCCGGCTCCAGCGGCGCGAGCTTCGTGCTCGCGGCCAACCGCCTGGCCACCGACAGCCTGGCCTGGATCAGCCCCTCGGTCGACGGTCCCACCACGCTGACCGCGGGCGACGACCCGCCCGAGCCCCTGGCCCTGTCGGCCGGCGGCAATGTGTCGGTGCTGGCGCGCGACAGCGCCATCATCGGGGCCGACGCGAGTCTGGCCGCCACCAGCGGCGGCGGCGTGGCCATCGGCGGGCTGGCCGTCAACAACGACCTGCGGGCCGGGGTCCGCTCCGGCATCGACCGCGTCAGCCTGGAGGCGGGCGGCGACGTGACGGTCGAGGCGCTGGAGGTGGCCCGGCTCTCGGCCACCGTCAGCGGGGTGACACAGTCGCTGTCGGAGGAAGAGGCCGCCGATGCAGGCACCGACGCCGGGGCGACCGACGGCGCAGCCGCCGACGCCGGGTCCGCGGATGGCGCAGCCGCTGACGCCGGGGCGGCGGATGGCGCGGCTGCCGACGCGGGTGGCGAGTCCCTGGCCGGCGGCACGAGCACCCCGATCGCGGTCAACGGCCTGATCGCCAACAACGTGGTGCTGTCGAGCGCCAAGGCCACGCTCACCGAGTCCGAGCTCACCGCCGGCGGCAGCCTGACCGTCAACGCCGAGAACGAATCCGAGATCCTCGCCGAGAACACGGCCTCGATCACCTCGGGTGGCACGGCCGTGGGCGTGACGCTGGCCTTCAACACCCTGGGCTGGCAGCCGCAGAACATCTTCAGCAAGGCGGTCGACGCGCTGCTGGGCGGCAACATCGGCACTGAACAGCCGGCCGACGTGCTGGCGAAGATCGAGAACACGACTTTCGATGTCGGCGGCGACCTGAGCGTCAACGCCGCGATGACGGCCACCATCGACGCGAGCACGAGCAACGAGGCCAGTGCCGAGGGTGGCGCCGCGGCGAGCATGGTCCTGGCGACCAACAAGGTCAGCTCGGGTGCCGACGCCTTCATCCTGATGCCCGCCGGCTCCGAGGAGGAACTGGTGGTCGGCGGCGAGGTCACGGTCGAGGCCGCGGACGCGCCTTCGATCAATGCGGTCACCACCGTCGTCAGCGCCTCGGCCGGGGGTGATGCCGGCGAGGGCGACGGGGAGTACTTCGCGGTCGACTTCAACAGCGCCGACGGCGAGCAGGAGATCGACTTCGGCATGCAGGTGCTGGTGGCCGAGGACCACGAGGCCGGCGGCACCCCGGGCCGCATCTACCGCTACCTGGGCGGCGAGGCGACGACGGTCGACCTGTCCGAGACCAACTACGGCGACACCGGCTACTGGCACGAACTGCTGCCGCCCGTGGGCTTCGTCGGCAATGTGCTGGGCTTTCTCGAATCCGAGATGCCCTACCAGGAAAAGGAAGTCATCCTCGGCACCATCCCCTTCGGTGGCGACGAGTACGACGTCGGCTTTGCGGTGGGGGGCGGCTGGGCCGATCTGACGGTCAAGGACTTCCTCGACGGCAAGGGGGCCAAGGGCGCCGAGGCCGGCTTCGAGGCGACCGACACCGGCTTCGCGCTGGGTGTGGGCAGTCTGTTCGACCGGGTCGGGCCCGAGCTGAGGCTGGACTTCAGGCTGCCCGATCCGCAGATGCCGTACTACGAGCACGATCTCGTGCTCGGCACGATCGACCATGGCGGCCAGTCCTTCGACTGGGGTCTGCGCGCGGCGATCGGCTGGCCCGAGACGACGCTGCTGCAGATGATCAATCTGCCGGCGCTGCTGCAAGGGCGCTTCTCGCCGGTGCTGCCCGAATTCGGCGCCACGGTCTTCTTCGGCGACGTCGAGATCGACTCGCTGCAGTTCCTGCCCTCCAAGTTCGTGCTGCGCGTCCCGGCGCTGCAGGTCACGCTGTTCGGCAAGCCGGTCCAGATCGTCCACGGCGGGGCGATCGAGATCGACACGCCGCAGTCGCTTGCCGACTTCGTCGACCCGGGTCGCGACCCGATGGTCATCGAGATGGACCCGATCGACCTCGACGTGCTGCTGGGCGCCGAGGGCGTGGACGAGCGGGCCGAGGGCTACTGGGACGATGCGATCACGATCGACATCAACAACCCGGACCTGCCGTATTTCGAGCAGGACCTGGTGCTGACCACCGTCGACCTCGCCGGCCAGGAATGGGACATCGGGCTGCGCGCGGGCATCGGCTGGCACGACAAGTCCCTGTTCGAGATGTTCATGGAGCAGCCGGCCGAGGGCTCCATGACCGAGCTCGAGACCGGCGTGTCGATCCAGGCGCCGGGCTACAACGTGCTCGGCGAGTCCATCCAGGGCCCGCAGGTCGGCCTCGAGCTGCTGCTGCCCAACCCCTCGATGCCGCAGGCGCAGTTCCGCCAGTCGGCGCTCGATGACGAGCCCGCCGAAGGCAGCGCGCCGACGGTCGACTGGGGACTCGAGGTGTCGGTCGGCTGGAAAGACCTCGCGCTGTTCGATGTGGTCGACGCCGAAGCATGGGCCGAAGGCGAACTGCGCTTCGTGCTGCCCGAGCTGGACCTGTCGATCTACGCCGACGACGGCGCCACCACGCCCTTCCTGCCCGCGTCGTTCGAGGTGTCGCTGGCCCCGTTCAAGGTCACGGTGCTGGGCCAGGAGCTGCTGCTGGACTTCGGCGACTCGATCACGATCGACACGCCCGATGCCTACGCGCACCTGATCGATCCTTTCCTGGATCCCGGCGAGCTGAGTCTGTCGGCCGTCGATCTGGACGAAGTCATCGCCCTGATGTCCGAGCTCGACCCGGGCGGTCACGTCAGCGGCCTCGACGAGTACGAGGCGTCCGGCGAGGAGATCGAGGTCAACGTGCTCGACCCCGACTCCGACGAGGACGACTCGGTCGCGACCGTGCTGGGCGACCTGATCAAGATCATCCCGTCGAGCTTCGTCCTCGCCGACCTGGGTGTCGTCGGCCAACTGCTCGGGCTCGACGTCGAGTACACGCTGCCGGTCAGCGCCTTCCTTCCCGAGGAACTGCGCGCGGCCGACAGCGACGAAGAGACCTTCGTCATCGGCCTCGACAAGCTGCTGCCCGAGAGCGTCTACAGCTACCTCGAGCCCTTCATCGACGACGAGTCGGACCCCGCCGATGTCGAGGCCGATCCGATCGAGTTCGGGCGCTTCGATTCCAACGCCGAGCGCGCGCTCAACGTGCTGGGCGCGATCGGCGTCGTGCAGGCCGAGGACGACAGCGTCGGCCTGCCCTGGATCGAGCAGGAGTTCAGGCTCTCGGACGCCGAGGCCGACTTCGAGAGTTCCGACGGCAGCCAGTGGGTCGAGCCCGAGATGCTGGTCAAGGTGGCCGCCGACCACGAGCCCGGCGGGGACCCGGGACGGCTCTACCGCTACCTGGGCGAACAGGCGCAGCGCATCGACCTGTCGCGGATCCGGTTCGACAAGGACGAGCTGTGGGAGGAATACGCCCCGCTCTCGGCCGAGGCCTGGCAGGTGGACCTGCGGGTGACGGTGGGCTGGGAGGGCATGGGTCTGGTCCAGATGCTCGCCGAGGAGCCTGGCGATGAGCCCGAGACCCTGGAGCGCCCGCTCGTCGAGGGCGACGACCCCTTGGCCACCCGGCGCGCCGGTGTCGACCTGCAATCTGCCGGCTTCGAGATCACCCGGCCGACCGCCGACGGCGAGAAGGTGCTGGCGGTCGCGCTCGGCCCGAAGATCGCCATCGAACTGGTGGTGCCCGACCCGGACCTGCCCTATGTGGAGTACCGGCAGGAACTCGGCACCGTCGACGCGGGCGAGGCCGGCGAGGTGCGCTGGGGCGTCAAGGGCTCGGTCGGGTGGATCGACACCTCGCTGCTCGGCCTGGTCGACACCTTCGAGTTCGGGCTGGGCGCCTTCGACATCGCGATGCCCGAGCTCGGGCTCGAGCTCTATGTCGACATGCCCGAGGGAGTGAGCGCGGCCGACCTCGAGCCCTTCCTGCCGGCCAACTTCGCCTTCGATTCGCCCGGCTTCAAGCTGACCCTGCTGGGCCGCGAGCTGCTGCTCGATTTCGGCACGATCGAGTTCGAGACGCCCGAGGACTACGCCACGCTGGTGTCCGACGAGGTCGACGAGGCGGACTTCGAGGGCGAGCTGTTCGACCTCGATCTGGACGAGGCGCTCGCCCTGTACCTCGAGGCGGACGATGGTGAGGCGCTCGAAGAGCTCGAGGCCTACGAGCGTTCGGGCGACGAGATCTTCATCGACCTGACCAGCCCCGACTCGATCGAGCGCGGGCTTGCGCCGGTGCTGCAGGTCCTGCCGTCGACCTTCACGCTGAGCGATCCGCAGCTGATCGGACAGTTCTTCGGCATCGACATCGACCTGACGCTCGCGGTGGCCGACATCGACGACAAGTTCGTCGAGTTCTCGCTCGAACAGCTGCTGCCGGGCGAGTTGTACGAGCTGCTCGAGCCCTTCATCGTCAGCGACGACGGCGCCGATCCGGTCGAGCTGAGCCTGCCGACGATGGAGTTCGCCTCCGTCGGGCCCGAGATCCCCGGCGTGGACAGCGTGCTGGAACTGCTGGAGGTCGTGCCCTCGGAATTCCGCCTCTACGACCCGACGGTCACCCTCGGGCTGCTGGGCCTGCAGCTCAGCGCGGAGGTGCCCATCGTCGAGGGACTGAATCTGCTTGCGCAGGAACTCGACCTCGACGGCTTCCAGTATGTCGAAGCCGCGGCGCCTGAAGACAGCTACATCAGCTTCAGCATCTACGACGTGTTGCCCGATGCGGTCACCGGGCTGCTGAGCTACTTCATCGACGACGGGCTCGACGCCGACGGCCTGCCGCAGACCGATGCGAACGGCGTGCCGGTCGAGAACTTCTTCGCGATCCGGATTCCGGAGATCGACCTCGGCGACATCACGCCGTCATGGCTGGAGAAGTACACCCCGATCGCGCAGGCCGCGTTCAAGCTGGCCGAGCCCATCTTCGAGCGCTTCGGCATCGACCTGCCGATCTCGACGATGGACCTGTCCGAGACGGCCGCCGAAGGGGGCGGGACGGGCGAGGACACCACGACCGGGGCCGACGGTCAGGACAGCACCGCCGGTAGCCAGGGCGAGGACACGGCCACGGGCGGCGCGGGCACCGACACCGTGGCCGGCGGCGATGGCGAAGACACGACGACCGGCGGCCAGGACGGTGAAGAGCCGGTGGAGGCGGGCGACGACCCCCGCGTCTGGGCCGATGCCGTGCAATCGGGCGTCGGCGAGGACGCGCGTTCCGAAGTCCAGGTGCTGGACCTTGCGCGGGTGGTCTCGCCTGCGCTCGACCAGGCGGTGGTCGACACCAGCGACTGGATCGTCGTCACCGAGGCGGCCAAGGGCGCGAGCACCGGCGCGCCCGGCATCGAGATCACCTTCAAGGCCCGGTTCGTCACCCAGGAGTTCAAGGTCTGGCTCGGCAGCGACTCGGCCCACGGCGTGGTCGGCCTGTTCGCCGGGCGGGACAACGAGCGCACGATCGCCGAGCTGAAGACGGCCTACGCGAAGCTGCTCGACCGCAAGATCGACGGCATCGCGGTCCGCGCCAGCGACATCATCGTCACCCGGGACCCCAGCCTGACCGGGGAGGGCGTGCGCTTCCGCGTGGCCTTCGGCGGCGCGCTGAAGGGCAAGACCATCCCGGCCACCGGCTTCGGATTCCACCTGGGCAGCGCGCAGCCCAGCAGCACCGGCTTCATCCACAAGCGGGTCACGCTGGCCGGCGAGGCGACGCCCGAGCAGCAGCGGCTGAGCTTTGCCCCGGCTGCCGCAGGCGAGTTCCAGCTTTCGCTGACGGTCGACGGCAAGCGGCTGCTGACCGGCGAGATCGCCTTCGGCGCGACCGCGGCGACGGTCCAGACGGCGCTCAACAAGGCCCTGGGGACCGCCGGTTCGGCCCAGGTGACGCAGCAGTCCGGCGCGCTGGTCGTGGAGTTCGCGGGCGCGCTGGCGGGCCGTGACCTGCCGCTGCTCGAGACCGTGGTGACCCCGCCGGCGCTGGTGCCGCCACAGCCCCAGGCGCTGGAGTTCACGCTCTCGCTGGGCAAGCGCAAGACCACGGCGCCGATCCCGGT
>Ga0164293_10003685_pt1 | contig 13080 bp, 10 predicted proteins | sample GEODES118metaG_FD_111487 | JGI IMG/M metagenome (GOLD analysis project Ga0164293, IMG submission 111487) | Eutrophic lake water microbial communities from Lake Mendota, Wisconsin, USA - GEODES118 metaG | ecosystem: Environmental > Aquatic > Freshwater > Lake | place: USA: Lake Mendota... | reverse complement strand
GTCCCGTCGCCGGACGCTCGCTTCGGCCATCCATGGCCTCCGCTCGCTCGGACCCGCCCGCGCTTCGCCCTCCGGGCTCCGCTTGTCGGCTACGCCGTCTCCCGGAACACGGGCGACCCCTCACCCGGCGCGTTGGGGTGTGCTTGTTCATGCCAACTCGCACGCCGAAGAGTGAGTTGGTGCGATCGAAAAAAAAGCGGCGGTGGCCTTCGCGAGGAGGGCCACCGCCGCCGTTGTTCACTGCGAGGGTCGTCGGTCAGACGCGGGCGATCTCGAAACCCTTCCGCGGTGTGCGGGCTGCAAACGTGGCGGCCTGCTCGTCGCCGACGATCTTCTCGGCCGCCGGATCCCACTCGATCGTCCGGCCGAGGCGACCGGCGATGCTCGCGAGGTGGCAGGTGTTCATCGCCATGATGTGGCTGTAGACGTCGGAGACCGGCAGGCCTCCTTCGCGGATGCAGCGGTAGAAGTTCTGCTTGTGCCCTTCGTAGGGCTTCCCCTTGTAGAGCTTCTGGATGTCGGCGTCGGTGAACTGGTCCTTGTCCCAGTTCTCCTCGATCGGCTTCCCGGTGCACTTCTCGCGGTTGACGAACATCCGGCCCTTTTCACCCTCGAAGAGGACGCCGTTGTCGGAGCGGCTGTCGATCACCATCTCCACGCCCGAGGGGAACTTGCAGACCACCGCGAAGTCGTGGGCGGTGTTGTAGCAATCATCGACGGTGGCGTAGCCGTCCTTGTAGGGGACCGGGTGCTTGACGTCGGTGCCGTTGATGCTCGTCGGCCCCTTCCCCTTCGAGTCTTCCTGGAGAGCCCACTGCGCGATGTCGACATGGTGGGCACCCCAGTCGGTGAACTTGCCGCCGGAGTACTCATACCACCAGCGGAACTCATAGTGGCAGCGCTTCTCGCGAAAGGGGACCGCCTTCGCCTGGCCCTGCCACATGTCCCAATCGAGTTCCTTCGGCACCTCGGCGATCGGGAAAGGACCGCCGGTCGGGCTGCCGTTGATGCCGACGGTGACCTTCTTGATCGGGCCGAGGAGCCCCTTGTGGACCATGTTCACCGCGCGGAGGAACTGATCCTTCTGGCTCCGCTGCTGGGTGCCGATGAGGAACACCTGCTTGGGGTACTTCTCGGCGGCGTTGCGGCAGAGTTGGTTCTCCTCGAGTGTCAGCGAAAGCGGCTTCTGGCAGAAGACATGCTTGCCGGCCTGGAGGGCCTCGACGGCGATCTTCACGTGCCAGTGATCGGTTGTGACGATGCTGACGACGTCGATGTCCTTGCGGTCGAGCACCTTGCGATAGTCGCGGTAGGCGTCGGCCTTCCCCTTGCCGAGATTGCCGTCCTCGCGGGCCCGCGACGAATGGCGATCGTCCACATCGCAGACGGCGAGAATGTCACCGAACTGGGCGTGCTGGTGGGCGTCGCCGGTGCCCATGGAGCCGGTGCCGATGCAGCCGATCCGCGGGCGGTCGTTGGCAGCGTCATTGGCAAACGCGCGGCTCGTCCAGGCGAAGGCGGGGACAAATCCACCGGTGACGGCGGCGGCGCCGAGGGCGGAGGAACCGAGGAACTGACGGCGTGAGGCGCCGGTGGTGCGGGACATGGCGAGCGGGTCTCCCCTGGATGGTTATGGTTGAAGGTGGATCGTGATCCCGATGGTGGCCGAAAAGCCACCCGCTTCCCCCTGGGCGGCAGTCTAACGCCGCTCTCCCCGGCCCGCCAATTCGGGTCCGGTCGAGCGCGGTGGTGTGCTCCTTCCGGATGGGGGTCGCGGTGACGCCAGGGACGTCGCGAGCCTATGCTGGCTGCTCGTGCGGACAAGCGGCCATGACGCAGTCACGGCAGGTGTGGATGGCGTGGCGGCGATGGAGAGGGCGGCGGAGGCCGTGGCCATGATGGAACCAGGGAAGGCGATCGCGGCGCTGCGGCCACACCTGCCGGAAGGCACGCTCGGCTACTGTCAGGAATTGCTCCATGGCGGCCATCTCGGCGTGCCGGTCGAGATCCGCTCGGTGCGTGCGCGGCGGACGAAACTCGGCGACCACCGCCCGCCCGTCCGCGGCAAGAGCGTCCACCGGATCACGGTCAACAACGATCTCAATCCCTATGCCTTCCTGACGACGCTCCTTCACGAGATCGCCCATGCGGTCACGTGGGAGAAGCATGTCCGCCCGCGGAAGCCGTTCTCGCGACGCGTCCTCCCCCATGGGGCCCAGTGGAAGAGCGAGTTCGGCCGGATCCTCGCGCCGCTGGTGGCAGAGGGCGCCCTGCCGGAGGATGTCTCCGAGGCGCTTGCCCGCTATCTGCGTAATCCGGCCGCGGCCACGTGCAGCGATCGGGGCTTGCTTGTCGCCCTCTCGAGGTACGACGTCCCCGATCCTTCCCGGATCCTCGTCGAGGACGTGGTGGTCGGGGCCGCGTTCCGCGTCGAGGGGGGGAGGATGTTTCTCAAAGGCCCGAAGCTCCGCAGCCGTTTCCGCTGCTACGACGCCAAGACCGGTGCCGAATACCGCATCCACCCGCTCTGCCGGGTGACGCCCTGCGAGGCGACGGTGCTTGGAAGATGAACGACCTCGCCGGGCAGCGATGGCCTGCGACCACCCGGTTGGGGAGCGTGGATGGGCGCTTCGCGGCGGCTGCCGTCGTTCGCGGGACGCACGCGCCGACGGTCAGCCCGACGGGGCGAGGTCGAGCAGAAGCTCGGCCCGGTCTCCCCAGCGGCGGACGATGCCGAGCTCCTCGGCCGTTGCCGGGCGATTGCGTTTCCCCCGCACCTGCCCGATCCGCCGGCTGCCAAGATGGACTTCGATCGTGACATGCGGCGTGGTCGTGCCCGCGACGCTGCTCTCCATCGTCCAGATGCTCGACCGCCCCGCGGCGCAGGACCCGGCGTAGCTCGCCACGCAGTGCTCCATCCTCGCTCCCTCGCGGACGAGCCCGTCGCCGGAGACGATCTCGCGGATCCGCCAGGTGCGGGATCGCGCTGCCTCGGTGCCCTCGACGAACTCGAACGCCTCGATCCCACTCGGTTGCCAACTCGCCGCCGCGGTGGCGGCCGTCGTGCGGCCGAGCCGGGCGTGCCACGCCTCCACGTCACGAAGCGTCGCTTCGACCGTGCGGCCGCGCATCGAAAGCTGCGGCCGCGGTGGCAGCGCGCCGGGCTCTGGAAGCACGGCCCCGGGGGCGACCTCGGGATCGAATCGCTGCGCCTGGATCCAATCGACGATCGGACCGATCTGCGTCCGGTCGAGGAGGGGATTGGCGACGAAGAACCGGATCACCTCCTCCCAGAACGGCCCGGCGGAATAGTCGCCTCCGAGTCGCGTTCGCCGGACCGCATCGGCGAGCGCCGCGTCGCCGCCGCAGGCACGGACCTGGGCATGGCGGAACGCCGCGCCGACGGGGCAGTCGTCCGGAGCGTGGTGAAACCAGTGGGCAATCGAGCGCGACACCGGCAGCGGCAGATCGGGCGCGGTCCGCAGGCTCTTGCCGCTCCCGAGGTGGACAAACCACCCCTGCTCGCGCGGGCCCCCGTCGGTCCATGCCCGATCGAGAAATCGGGGGAGATCGTGGCGGGCGTACAGATGGCGGGCAAGCGCGGCGAACTGCCGCTCGGCGTTGTGCGTCGCCGGTTGCCAGCCATCGAGGGCACGCACCCGTGGGGCTTCGTGGCCGAGCAGCGCCACGAGTCCGTCGGTGAGCCGTGGATCCTCGTCGATCGAGGTGCAAGCTGCCACGTCGACAAGTTCGACGGCGAGGCGATCGGCCTCCGCAGCGCTCCGCGCGGCGAAGGCGCGCCGCAGGCTCGTCTCCCGAGGCGTCCCGCCGTTGGCCGGCGGGGCTTGGCGACAACGCCGCACGAGCGTGGCAAACGGCTTCGGCTTGCGCTCCTCGAGGGCCTTGTCGGCGGCGGCGATCACCTGCGGAGAGAAAAGGGGGCCACGGATGGGCTTGCGGCGCCAGACAGGGCCCTCTTCGACCGGCATCGGCTCGGCCAGCGCGATCCCATCGGCCGCCGCCCGGAAGGCATGGCAATGGACCACGAACGGATGTTCGTCGGCGGGGAGCGGGGCCGCGAGTCGACGCTTGCCGAAGCGTCGGTCGAAGCGCGCGAAGCCGCGGAGGAAGACCGTCGGGCTCGCGACGAGATCGTCGAAGGGCATCTCGAGGGAGCGGTGGAGGAGATCCCCGATCGTGGCGATCCGGCCGTCGTGAAAGAGGACGCTTTGCGGGTCGGAGGGGGCGAGGCGGTCGCGATCGATCCGATCGACGCGCTGCCAGGTCATGTATTCCGGGAGCGTGAGAATGTCGCGGCCGTCGAGGGTGAGCCAAGCCCGGTCGAGGCTCGAACTGCCGTAGCTGGCCATGTGGACGTCGACACGCTTCGCCACCGACGGCGCCAGCCGCTCCCGCACGCTCGCTCGCAACCGACTCCACTGCATCGCTGCCACCACTCCCCACTGCCTGTCACCGGTCGAACAAGAGTATGATGCCTCGCATGATGCCATCCACCAGACTCGACCGAACGTTGCCCATCGCCACGGCCTTGGTGGTGGGGTTCGTGTTCATCGGCTCGTCCGCCCCCCGAGCCGATTCCCCGGCAGGCGTTTCCGGTTCGCCACGCCACTGGCCCGGGCTGCGTGGCGATCAGGCCGCGGGGCAGGGGGGCACGCGCCGCTTCCCGCCGTCCATTGAAACGTGGGCATGGTCGGTCGATCTCCCCGGCATCGGCCACTCGTCGCCGGTGGTCTGGCAGGGGCAGGTCTACTCCGCCGCGGCGCTCGTCGACCCGGCCGACCCCGCCCGGTGCGAGCGGACGTTGTGCTGCCACGACGCGGCCTCCGGGAAGCTTCTTTGGCAGCAGACGATTCCCGGGCCCGTCGAAGCCTTCAATGCCCAAAACAGCCTCGCCTCGTCGACGCCCGTGGCCGATGCCAGCGGGGTCTTCTGGCTGTGGGGCACGCGCGACAATCTCCGGGTCGAGGCGTTTTCGCATGCGGGGGAAGGTCGCTGGCACGCCGATCTCGGAGCGTTCAACACCGAGCATGGTTTCGCCGGCTCGCCGAGCCTGTGGCGGGATCTCCTCGTCGTGCCGATGGAGCAGGACGGCCCGAGTAAAGTCGTGGCCCTCGACACCGCCACCGGAACGATTCGCTGGACGCTCGAGCGGGAGAAGGCCCGGACGGCCTACTCGCCGCCGCTGGTCCTCGATGGGAGCGAGGAGGCGGGCCGGGCGTCACTGATCGTCCTCGGCAGCATGGCCCACGGCCTGTCAGGCATCGATCCTGCCACCGGTCGCGTCCTCTGGGAGCGGAGATGCCTCCCGAAGCGATCGGTGTCGTGCCCGGTGGTCGTGGCGACGGGCACCGGGAACGATGGGGAGCGAATCATCGTCGGCACCTGCGGGGATGGCGGTGGCGACAACACGCTCGTCGCCCTCCGCGCACCTGGGGTGGAGATTCCCGCGACGGCTGATCGCCCCCACGAGCCTGCCGTGGCCTACCAGCTCGACCGCTCCGCCGCGCCGTATGTCCCTTCGCCGCTGGCGGTGGGGGAGCGGCTCTATCTGTGGGGCGATCGGGGGGTGGTCACGTGCGTCACCGCGGCCACCGGAGAGCTCCGTTGGCGGGGCCGTGTCGGCGGGACGTTTTCCAGCTCGCCGGTAGTTGTCGGCGGGGCGATTCTCAATGTCTCTGCCGACGGCGAGGTGATCGTGATCGCCGATGGCGATACGTTCGAGATCCTCGGCCGCACCCCCCTCGGCGAAGAGGTGCGGTCGTCGCCGGCGGTGGCCGACGGCCGGCTGTTCATCCGCTCGGCCGGCCGGCTTTTCTGCCTGGCGGCGCTGCCGGAGTGAGTCCCCCGACCGTTGCCCGGGGAGCTTCGCCACACCGATTCGATGCAGCTTCCGTCGTTGTTTTTTATGATTGGATCGTTCACCGGTGGCTGCCCGATCGGCTGCCGCTCACGCTTGCCCACATTCCGCGCCGGAGATTCATCGATGCCGATTCCTGTCTCGGTTGCCCGTTGGCGGAGAATGGTTCGGAGGCTCGTGCTGGCCATGGCGGCGGGATGGCTGGCAAGCGGGCCGGCGACGGCGCTTCTCGCCCAGGAATCGGTGCTCGACCGAACCGGCGTCGCCAGTGCGACCGACGGCAACGGCGAGGCGGATGACGCAGCGCTCCGGCAGGCGCTCGACGCGGCGACGCGGGCCTATGTCGACGCCACCAACGGCCGACGGTTCGAAGCGCTCGCCGATCAATGGACCGATGGGGCAGAACTCGTCGAAGGCGGGGGGAGGATCGTGGGTCGCGAGGCGATCGTGGCCTCGATCCGCGAATGGCTCGAAGCGAATCCCGAAGCTCGCCTCACCATCCGGATCACCGGCGTGAAGCCGCTCGGAGCCTCTGTGGCGCGGGTCCGCGGAGTGATGAGCTTCACGCGCGAGCCCGGCGGCAAGCCGATCGAGACCGGCTTCGAGAGCCTTCGCGTTCTCGAGGGAACCACCTGGCGCCTGGCCGAGTCGACCGTGGAGCCGAGCCAGGTCGATGCCGTCGAGTCCCTTGCCTGGATGGTGGGCACCTGGAAGGCGACCGACCCGGACAGCGGTGCCACGATCGATGCCAGCTACCAGCGGGTCGCCGGCGGGCATGTGATCCTCGGGGGAATCCGACACCGTGCGCCGGCCCGCGACGGGCAACCCGCCTCCGAGATCGACGTCGTGGAGTTGATTCACCCCGACAAGGCGACCGGCAGTGTCCGCTCGTGGGTCTTCGACTCCACCGGCGCCCGGGCGGAGGGAGTTTTCGAGACCGACGGCACGTCGTTCAACCGGCGGTTCGTCGGCACGACCGCCGACGGGGCCGTCGGCGACGTCGCCGGTTGGGTGCAGGTGATCGTGCCCACCGGTAAGAACTCCTGCACCATGCAATCGATCGAACGCACCCTCGACGGCCGCCCCCTTCCCGACAAGGCAGCCGTCCATTTCAAGCGACAGGAAAAGCGTTGACCGAGCCGCGACGCGTGGCGGGCCAGTCTCGTTGTCGCGTCCGCTCTCCCTGTGGTGACTCTTCCGCTCTCCCTCCCAGGATCAACCCCATGAAGACCTTTCCTTTTCCCCGGCGGCTCTGCGATCGCCTCGATTCCCTCACCCGCGGCCTGGTCGTCGCGGCGCTCCTCGTCTCCGGCACGCTGCCCCCTTCGGTTGCCTTCGGCCACGGAGGTGGGGGGGGCCACGGCGGTGGCGGCGGAGGAGGGGGCGCTCGGATGGGCGGGGGCGGCGGCGGAGCCCATTTCGGCGGCTACGGCGGCGGTGGCGGTGGTCGTCCCGGCGGCTTCGACGGCGGTGGAATGCGGGATGGCGGGTTTCGGGACGGCGGCTTCGACGGCGGCGGTCGTCCCGGCGGCTTCGACGGCGGTGGGATCAGGGACGGCGGCTTCCGGGAAGGCGGCTTCGCCGACGGTGGGATCCGCGACGGGGGATTTCGTGACGGGGGCGTGGTCCGCGACGGCGGTGTCGTCCGGGATGGGGGCATCCGTGACGGAGGGTTAGGACGCGACGGCGGAGCGATTCGCGACGGTGGAATCGCTCGTGACGTCGGCCCTGGTCACTTCGCGGGGGAGGGGACGTTCTCGCGGTCGCAACTCGACAATCTTCGTGATCGGGGCCTCGGCGATCGGGGCCTGGCCGATCGAGGGCTCGGCGATCGCGGCATCCGCCCCTACTCTATCAACAACCTCGAAAACCGCGGCTCGACCATTCGCAACAACTTCTATCAGGGCGGCTGGTACGGCGGCCGTGGCTGGTATGGAAACCACTTCGGGGCGTGGTGGCCAGGCGCGTGGTGGGGGGGCTTCGGGATCGGACTCGGTGTCGGCATGCTTGCCGGCTGGGGTGGCATGGGCTGGGGCGCCGGTGTCGGCTACGCGCCGCTTTGCACTTGGGGGGGCTACGGTCAGGCTCCGGTGGTTTACAACTATGGCAGCACGATCTGTTATCAGGATGACGGCGTCTATGTGTCGGGGGAGCGGGTGGCTTCGGCGCCGGAGTATGCCCAGCAGGCTGCGACGCTCGCCGATCAGGGCAACGCCACCGTCAAGATCGCCGACGACGACCAGTGGCGGCCGCTGGGAGTATTTGCCCTTGCGCGTCAGGAAGAGACCGCCCCGAGCACGTTTTTGAGTCTTGCCATCGACCAAGCGGGGATCCTCCGCGGCACGTATTACGACGCGGTCTCCGACACGCAGCAGAACATCACCGGCAAGGTCGACAAGAAGACGCAGCGGGCCGCCTGGACGATCGGCGACAAGAAGACGCCGATCTATGAAACGGGGCTTGTGAACCTCACGCAGTCGCAGACCACGGTTCTCGTCCACCGCGATGCCGGCACCGACGGCGGCACCGGCAAGGTGGAGCAGATGCTTCTGGTGCGTGTCCCCGATCAGGGGAACGAGCCAGTGAAGGGGGGCGGAGTCTCCGCTGCTTCCAAGCCCGGCCGCCCCACGATCGGCGGCCCGGCTTCCGCACCGGAGACGCTCTCGGTGCCCCCCGCCGACGGTGGTAACGGCAACTGATCTGCGGTGACCACCGTCGCGGAGACGATTCAGCGAAGCCAAATGCGTGAAAGGGAATCGATGCGGCGATTGACCTGTGGCGCGATCGTCGGTGTGGTGCTCGTCGTCGTGATGGGCCTCGGCCCCCTCCCGGCAGCGGCGGCCGAGCGGTGGATCGATCTCACGCATCCGTTCGGTGCCGACACGATCTTCTGGCCGACCGAGAAGGGGTTTCAATTCGACGAGGGAAAGAACGGCCCGACCCCCAAAGGCTACTACTACGCCGCCAACCGGTTCACGACGGCCGAACACGGTGGGACCCATCTCGACGCCCCACGGCATTTTTCGTCGACCGGTCAGACCGCCGACGCGATCCCCGTCGAGCGGTTCGTCGGCGATGCCGTGGTCATCGACGTGTCGGCGAAGTGTGCCGCCGATCCGGTCTATCTGATTTCGGCCGACGACCTCGTTGCCTGGGAGGAGAGGCATCATCGGCAACTCGTCGATGTGATCGTGCTCCTCAAGACCGGCTGGGCCTCGCGTTGGCCTGATCGCAAGGCCTATCTCGGCACGGAGCTCCATGGCGCCGAGGGGGTGGCGGCACTGCGGTTTCCGGGCCTTGCCCCGGAGGCGGCGAAGTGGCTCGCGGAGCATCGCCGTGTGAAGGCGATCGGCATCGACACTGCCAGCATCGATCACGGCCCGTCCACGCACTTTCAAAGCCACCAGGCGCTGTGCGGGGCGAACATCCCGGTGATCGAGAACGTGGCGGCGCTCGACGGGATCCCGGCGACGGGTGCGTTCGTCGTGGCGCTCCCGATGAAGATCGCCGGGGGGAGCGGCGGCCCGGTGCGGATCATCGCCCGGGTGCCGGGAGAGTGACATCCGGGCGCGGTGCACGATTTCCGTCAGGCAATTGACGAAGGCCGATCCGTCGATCGGGTTGGTTTTTCGGCGAGGCGGAAGCACAATCTCTGCCCAGGGGGATCGATCGCCCGTGTCGGCCCCTTTCATTCCGGCGGGGGCCGTCGACGACCCGCCCATCCACCCATTCGGAATACCACAGGAAGTTCAACGATGGCGCGAAAGAGGATCGTGATGCGGACGGGGGAGGCGCTCGTCGAGGCGGACGAGGCGTGGAGTGCAGCCGAGCCGGAGGTGGTGATCGGCGAACTCGACGGGCCGGTCGGCCACGCTATCGCCAATCTGATCGGTGATCAGGTCAAGGGGCACACGCGCGTCTGGGCGATCCTCAACAGCGACGTGCAGGTGCGGCCGGCGACGCTGATGGTGAGCAAGTACACCGCCCCCAACGCCCGCTACACGAACATCCTCATGGGGACGGTGCAGGCGGCGGTGGCCAATGCCGTCCTTGATGCGGTCCGGGCCGGTGACATCCCCAAGGGGGCCGTCAACGACATCGGTGTCATCGTGGCGGTGTGGCTCGATCCCGCCGTGGCCGATCCGAAGGTGAAGATCGATCACGAGGTGCTTTTCGAGACGCACCGGGCGGCGACCGCAAAGGCAATCCACAAGGCGATGAACAACGAGCCTTCGATCGACTGGCTGCTCAAGAACCAGAAGAAAGTCGGCCACTATTTCCATGAGCTCGGTGTGAAGGGGGAACTGTGAGTCGGGCGTTCGCCCGTCGGCCCGCTCCTTCATCGCATTGTCCGCCCACCGTGTCGCCAACGTCACTTCCCGAGAGATGACCATGCCCCGCGCTTCCCGTGCCCCCGCCAAGGCCTCCCCCAAGCAGGTCGATGCCGCCTGGAAACTCGCCCGCGAGCGGTATGCGGCCGTGGGCGTCAACGTCGAGAAGGCGCTCGAGCGGCTCCGGGCGATCCCCGTCTCGCTCCACTGCTGGCAAGGGGACGACGTCGGCGGCTTCGAAAACCAGGGGGACGCGATCGGTGGCGGATTGGCCGTGACGGGAAACTATCCGGGCCGTGCCCGCACGCCGGATGAACTGCGGGCCGATCTCGACCAGGCGCTCGCGCTCATTCCGGGAAGTCACCGGCTCAATCTCCATGCTTTCTACGGCGAATTCGCCGGCAAGAAAGTCGACCGCGACGCCATCGAGCCGGCCCACTTCAAGCACTGGATCGCCTGGGCGAAGGAGCGGGGCGTGGGCCTCGACTTCAATCCCACCTGCTTCGCCCATCCGAAGGCCGCCGACGGTTTCACGCTCGCCAGCGCCGACAAGGGTATCCGCAGATTCTGGATCGAGCATTGTCGTCGGAGCCGTGAAATCGGCGCGGCGATGGGCAAGGCCCTCGGTTCCCCGTGCGTGACGAACGTCTGGGTTCCCGACGGCTTCAAGGACACGCCCGCCGATCGGATGGGGGCCAGGGCGAGGCTCGCCGACTCGCTCGACGCCGTCTTCGAGAAGAGCCTTCCGGCCAAGCATGTGCTCGACGCGGTGGAGCCGAAGCTGTTCGGGATCGGGGCCGAGGCCTGCACGGTCGGGTCGGCGGAGTTCTACCTCGGCTACGCGATCACCAGGAAGAAGCTCCTCTGCCTCGATGCCGGGCACTTCCATCCGACCGAGACGATCTCCGACAAGATCTCGAGCGTGTTGCTCTACCTGCCGGAGATCCTCCTTCACGTCAGCCGCGGCGTCCGGTGGGACAGCGATCATGTCGTCACCTTCAGTGACGATCTCCAGGCGATCGCCCGGGAGATCGTCGCCTGTGGCGATCCTTCGCGCGTGCACGTCGGCCTCGACTACTTCGATGCCAGCATCAACCGGATCGCCGCCTGGACGATCGGCACGCGGAACATGCTCAAGGCACTGCTGCTCGCGCTTCTCGAGCCCCCTGGGATCGGGGCGGCGGAGCAGGCGGGGGACACGACCACCCGTCTCGCGCTGCAGGAGGAGGCCAAGGGGCTTCCGTTCGGGGCGGTGTGGGACTACCACTGTGAGGTCGAGGGGGTGCCGGTCGGAGAGTCGTGGCTCGCCGACATCCGCCGCTACGAGGATCAGGTCACGGGGAAACGGACATGACGCCGAACGATCGCGGGCACGCCGGACACGGGATGGTCGACGAGGTCGAGTCGCCGGCCGTCGGCTCCGAGTACGAGCGGATCCGGGTCCCGGAGCGGGCCCTCAAAGGTCCGAGCGCCTTCTGGGGCATGTATGCCGGCGAGCACACCGCCGGCACCGAGTTCATGATCGGCCCGCTGTTCGTGAAGTGGGGGGCCGATGCCTTCAGCCTGATCGTCGGTCTGTTGATCGGCAATCTTCTCGCCGTCCTCACCTGGCGGTACCTGACGGCGCCGATCGCCTGCAGCGAGCGGCTCACGCTCTACTTCAAGATGGAGAAGATCGCCGGACGCGGCTTGGTGACGCTCTACAACCTCGCCAACGGCCTCCTCTTCTGCTTCCTCGCCGGATCGATGATCACGGTGTCGGCGACCGCCGTCGGGCCGTTCTTCCCCGAGGGAACGATCGCCATGCCGACGTTCTCCTCGACGATGCCCACCGGCCCCGCCTGGATCGCCTCCTGCATCGCCATCGGAGCGGCGATGACCTTCGTGGCGCTCAAAGGCTATGACGTCGTCGCCTTGGTGGGACACTACTCCGCCCCGTGGATGTTCTTGATTTTCCTCGCCTGTGCGATCGTGACCCTGGGGAAACTGGGGACGACCGACGTTTGGGCCCTGCTCACCCCACCGCCAGGCACCACGCAGTCGATCTCCTTCGTGGGGATCGTTCTCTTCGCCTGGTTCTGCAATGCCGCCATGCACATCGGCATGGCCGACCTTTCCGTGCTCCGCTTCGCGAAGAAGCCGAGTGCCGGATGGGCGAGCGCCGCGGGGATGTTCCTCGGCCACTACGTCGCCTGGATCTGCGCGGCCTTGCTCCTCATCTACTGGGTGAAGGAGAAGGGGGTCAGCCCGCAGGAAGGGAAGGACCCAGGCACGATGGTCAACGATGCCGTCGGCTGGGCCGGGCTCGTCTGCATCATCATCGCCGGATGGACGACCGCCAATCCGACGATCTATCGGGCAGGGCTCGCCTTCCAAGGGGTGCTCCCGGCGCTCTCGAGAACCGGAGCGACGCTCCTCGCCGGCGCCGTCTGCATCGCGGCGGGGATTTTTCCGGCCTTTGCCATGCGGCTGCTCGATTTCGTCGGTGTCTATGGCACGATCCTCGCGCCGGTGGGGGGGCTGATCGTCGTCGACCATTTCCTCGCCGACCGTGTGGGGATCGACCGCGATCCTGCGGAAAAGAGCGGGACGTCCTTCAACATGGCTGTTCTCGTGGCCTGGCTCGTGCCGGTGCTCGTCGGCCTGTCGATGACGGCCGTCTCGCCTGTCAATCCGTGGGGATTCGAGGTGCCCCCGTGGTATCTCCCGCTTCCCTGCACGATTCTTTGCGGCATCCTCTACATCCTCCTCTCGAAGCTCGCCGGCGGCGCTCGCCGCGGCGGCAGACTGGCCACGGGAGCCTGACGTGTCGACATCCTCCGAGAAGTCCCCCTACCACACTCCGGCCAAGGTCGTCGGTCTTGCTGCGCT
>Ga0164293_10003684_pt1 | contig 13081 bp, 17 predicted proteins | sample GEODES118metaG_FD_111487 | JGI IMG/M metagenome (GOLD analysis project Ga0164293, IMG submission 111487) | Eutrophic lake water microbial communities from Lake Mendota, Wisconsin, USA - GEODES118 metaG | ecosystem: Environmental > Aquatic > Freshwater > Lake | place: USA: Lake Mendota... | reverse complement strand
TTTCCCAATGTTTGAATACTTTTGGTACTGTTTTGGGTTTGACACGGCTGGCGTTGAACATGACTAGACCTTCTCGTAGGGCAACAATAGTTGAATCAATATGCACACCGGCATAGAAGTTGCACAACTCAATGTTTACCTTGGGTAGCTCTTTGCACAACCAATTGTATGCTGCACGATTGCCGCTGGCTGATTCCAAAAACAACATTTTGTCTGGGCCCAATCTCAGTACATTGGCAGCATCCAGTACCATACCTTCGTTACGCGGCATAAAATGGTAATCAGTTGCACTGTCCACAATGTCATGGTAGCATTGTAATTCCATGTCACGACAAGGATACATCATAGCAGGATTGATAATAGTATTACCATGCACTATTAGTCTATCACGTGGACAATAATTGTACAAGCCATCGTGTGTTTGAAAGTTCATAGGTGTTGGGCGCAATACATCAACTCCTAGACCAGTTAATGTATCCGACAGAATTTGTAGATCTTCGTTGGCTTCGTCGATAATATGCTGCGGTACTGGTCCTTGCGGTAACGGAGTTTCTTTCCACAATGTGTGTTTAGCTTCTGCACTAAAAACCGGATCGTGTATTGGCCAGTTAGCGTATGTGGCATCACCTACTACCACTCGTTTAAGAGTGTCCCATTCATTGCAAGAACTAATCATGTGTGTCCTGTAATTTGAAGTGTGAATCTAGGATCCAGGCCCAGGTTGGCCGCCAGGTGCGGAGCATCATAGTTCCATTCTATCACATCACCGGCACGCCAATTCACTGTGGGATTACCAAGGCCTTCAAAGTAATGTCCTGATTTCCAGTTTTCCAAGAATACAATAGCTCGCCGTATCTTGTGCTCTTGCCCTTGCAGTTTGAATAGATCTATGTAGCGCAAATACAAATCACCATGTGTAGGCAAGATGGTACCAGTTGCCATTCGATAGTAACTGGTGCCAATATCTTTCCATCCCATCTCTTTAAAGATGTTTATAAACTGATAATTCCATGTAGGCTGTGGACTACGCATGTCACACATGTCGCCTGTGAACTTGTTGGCATATCCCAGTGCGGTCCATTGTGCAAGACTTACAGAGTCATTGAATGACTCGTTGGTGTACTCTAATGTTTTAAACTCATCATCCCAGAATACTGGGATGTGATATTTAAGCAACTCGTGTGTTACCATAGTGTACTACCTTGACATCAGTGGTACTGGATAGCTTTCGCCAGGGATCAACAATAATGCTGCCTTTTTGTATTTCGCAATAGGGCAGTGTATCCAATTGATCGCCAGTGTATTCGTAAGTGATTTTGCGATTGTGTGCCCATAAAAATACCGCAGGGGTATCAACCGTGGCCACTACATCAGCAGGGTCGTCAGCCAAGGGGTCGACATATTTGACTAGCACTCCTAACTCTTTCAAGTAGTGTCCGACCAAGGTACTGTAACTGCCGATACAATACGGAACGTCGGGCTTGTAGGCTTTGCCGTGAATCACAATGGGCATGAACTTTTGGTCCTGGGTAGCAGTGTCAAACAAGAACTGAGCAAGGTTCTTTGCTTGTATTTCTCTAGCATGCATCACTGTGTCAAACAAGTCGTAGCCAATGTTGTATTCTTTGGCCAACCAACGCAGAGCAATGTTGTCACGCGGATGGCAAGCACCTGCATCACCCATGCCTGCTGTCATGTATTTCGGTCCCATGATACGCATGGTGCTTCGGGCAAGAGCATCGGTTACAACATCAACATTGATGTGACCAATTTTTAGCGCAAAGTCTTGAATCATGTTGACCAATCCAACTTTAGCACTGATAAATGTGTTGTAGAAGATCTTGATAGCTTCGCACTCGTCCCAGGTGCCAATTTCGTAGCGTGGATTGTTTTGCATGATTGTTTTGTAGATATCAATCAGTTCGCCTGCTAGAGTATTAGGGTTACCGTCTTCAGTACCAATCATGATCATCTCAGGATTAACCATGTCCCACTTGACACTGCCCATAGCAATCAAGTAAGGATTGTACAAGAACTCGTGTTGTTTGTCCAGCAACGAATAAAATTTGCGGCGGGTGGTGCCAGGTAGCACAGTAGAGATCAGCACAATCTTCTTGGGACTTGTTGCATACTTGTTCACATTGTGGATAGCATCAATTACTGCTTCGTGACCAAAGTCCTTGGGTTCCATATGGCTGGACGGGACTGAGCCGTCATAACCTTCAGTGTGCGGCGTTGGAACTGCAATAAAAATCCATTCGCTTTGCTCGATCGTATCTTTGATGCTGCAAACTTTAACACTAGAGCTCTTGCGTGAGTAAATATCATAGCCTCGCACTGTGTGTTTTTCTGCAAATACTTCTGCACAGTCCATGCCTAGTTTTCCTAGACCAATAAAACCAATATTTTTCATAGATGAGTATCCCCTTAGATAGATTATACGATCACTTGTACCACAAAAGCAACCACGATATGTTAATTTATGGTTGGAAACCACACGGTTCAAAAAAACTAGAACAATTTTGGTTAATGCATCAATCAGTTGTTACTTGTTAATTGAAGCTATCAAACCTTGCACTATTACGTATTATACTAATTAAACAAACCCTATCAAATGAGTATTCCCTTAGATAGACTATACAACTTCTTAGACAGCTCCGTTGATCACGACGTGGTAATTTATGGATGGACTCCGCACGGATCAACTAATCTTAAAGATTTTAATCCGTTAAAGCCTATACCTAAATTATGGCACGAGAAAAAAACACACTTTTCGTTAATTTTTCATGATCAAGAGCCTCTGAACTATGAGCTCACTCAATGCCAGATTGATAACGAATTTTGTGAATTAATTAAAGACACTGATGATTTTGATCTAAGGTCTGCACCGTTATTAATAGATTTTTACAAAAAGATGCATATTAGATCAGTAATGTTAGATACTTTTTATGATTTAACTTTGCTTGTTCATTCAGAAAAAAATAGTCATCAAGTGACTAAATTTGAACAAAACAATTTTGTATCAGTTTACTACTGGAGTCATGCTGTTATTGCTAGAGATTGGTTCAGATTTGCAGAACACGACCCGTTGTTGCAACAAAAATCTGATAATGCTAAAACGTTTCTAATTTATAATCGTGCATGGTCAGGAACTAGAGAATATCGATTAAAATTTATCGAGCTGTTGGTTGATGCTGGACTAGTGCAAGACTGTATTACTAGTTTTACAGAGTTTGAAAATGATCTCCGATATACCAATTTATCATTTAAAAATTTTAAGTTCAAACCTAGTAGATCTGACCTAGAGATAATCTTACCAAAAAACAATCACAGTTCCTCTTCTTCTGCAGATTACAACAACGCCGATTATCAGAATAGTATGATTGAAGTGGTATTAGAAACAATATTTGATGATACGCGGCATCATTTAACCGAAAAATCACTAAGACCAATTGCTTGCGGCCACCCGTTTATTCTTGTTAGCACACCGGGTATCTTGCAGTATCTCAGAGATTATGGATTTAAAACATTCAATGAATTTATCAACGAATCCTATGATACAATTCAAGACGGTAGATCGCGACTAGACTCGATTATACAAGAAATGCAACGGATATCTAATTTATCTAATCAAGAAAAGCATCAATTGGTTATAGATATGCAGGCAATTGCGGATCACAATCAAAAATTGTTTTTTTCAAAAACTTTCCAAGAACAACTAATAACGGAATTTAAACAAAATTTAAATGACGCTGTTGCCAAAGTGAAATTAGGACCAATTAAGGTTAGTTGGGATTATGTAAAAACTGTGACAAAAGAACATTATCCTGAAATATATCTTAAAACACTGCCTAGTCTTGAAAATTTAGCCTGGGCAGATGCCTGGATGCGTAATCAAGCTAAATCTTAATACGTAATCCATCCCAATCATCAGCTGGTGGGATTTGTTTGAATGCAATTACCCGTTGCAGCAGGTCGGAATAAAATGTGTCTAGTTCACCGTTCCACTTGCCCATAAGATAGTCTATTGCATGTTCACAGTAGTTCCACTGTTTTTGTCGGTAAAAATCCAACAATTCCTTGTGTATTTTTGTGTTGTCCGCAGCAGTAGCAAGTTCAGCTAGGGGAATTCTCTCAATCACTGCCCAGGCAGTAACCGGAGCAGGGCTATCCATGACACGAAACGAATCCAGTGGCAACACTGTAAAGCTGTCAGGGATGGACTCAATAGGGTCTCCAAAAATTATGTTCATGTTGTTTTCCTTTTAAATATGTATCATGACGTTTGCATTTGATTTAATTTCTGATTTACACATAGAGACCTGGGGAGGCCAATTTGACTGGACTGGTCGAGCCACAAGCCCTGTTTGCGTGGTTGCTGGTGATATTGCACGAGATAGGACTACTGTACTTAGAACTCTTAGACATCTTGGTCAATGTTATCAAGCAGTGTTTTATGTTGACGGTAATGATGAACATACTGATTATCTTGAAGACTTGGGGGCAAGCTACAATGATCTAGTAAAAAAAATTAATCGTATACCAAATGTGGTTTATCTTCAAGACAATGTGGTAGTGGTTGACGGAGTTGCAATACTGGGCACAAACGGTTGGTGGGGATTTGACTTTGATCTAGGCATTGACATGATTGGTGCATCAGAGTGGTATCAAGAAAAATTCAATTTATCAACAGGAGCAGTTCGTAGTGTTGCTAGAATGGCTACCACAGACAGTGTCTACATGAGCAGCAGTATTAAAAAATTACAGACGCACCAAGACGTTAAAAAGATTGTGATAGTTACACATACTGTACCAGATCCTGCACTTATTGAACATGACATTGATCTCGAAGGTCACTTGCGAACAAATACCATGGGCAATCGCTACATGATGCAGGCCCTGGCACTAGATACAGAACATAAAATTGACACCTGGTGTTTTGGACACTATCATGGATCAGTAGATCAAACTCGCAGCGGCGTGAGATTTGTCAATAACTGTCGCGGGCGAGCAGACACACAATTCTCTCAGCATGTGTATCATGCCAAAAGAATCGTAATCGACTTTTAAAGCATTGGTTCAGGCTCTAGCTTGATCTGCAATGGATAGCTTTGCGATCTAGCCAGCACAGTGACTTCGACACCTTTTTGTTCTGCAATTTCATAAGGCAGTACAGCAACACATGCAGAGCCTTCTTCATGAATGTCTACTGTGATTTGTGTAGCAGTCTCAGCATTGTAATCAAAATACTCGATCAAACTTTCTACAACAAACTCCATGCTGGTTTGATTGTCATTGATGTAGACCACGCGGTACATTGGGGGCTCTTTGACAGATTCTAGTGGCTTGATACGTGTGCGGATATCTGATTGAGGCATTGTTGTTTTCCCTTGATAGCAGTGGCAGCGAATTGCTGCCACTGTATTTACACTATTATATTACAAAACGTGAGTAATAGCAATGGTCTTTGGCTTGGCACTTTCGGGAACCTCGCGTTTTAGGTAAACGCTTAAAATACCAAGTTCAAGATGGGCGTTGCTGATTTCCACATGGTCTGCAAGTTGAAACTCTCTGCGAAAGTCTCTATTGCTGATACCTTTATGCAAATAGTTTGGCACAATTTTTTCACTATCGGATTGATACTCTTTGCCTTCAATTACCAAGAAGTTTTTGTCCTTGGTAACAGACAGGTTATCATGACCAAATCCGGCTACTGCAAGACTGATCTTGTACTCATCTTCACTGATTTGTACAATGTTGTAGGGCGGATAGTTTGTGCTGGATTGTTGAGAATTCACACGCATGAGTTCATCAAACATGTTATCGAAACCGATACCAAATTTAGTGAGTGCGGGAATGTCGAAACTACGAAGGGTGAGAGTTTTTGTCATTTGTTTTCTCCTTATTAAGCAAGATGACTTGTAATGTAGACCCCACCACGGGCATCTACAAGTGTATTTATACAGGAGATCTCTATTGTTGTCTAGTTTCCATCGGCTCAATTAAACGGAATTTGAGCTGATGATTCTGTGCGGGATTCCAGGTCAGCACGAAATGACTGTAAAGATTTTCATCTTCAAAAGTCACACGAACAAGGTATTTGATATTTTTCTTAACGTAGGCAACGTTGTATTTTTCTGCCCAGATTACCAGTGCTTTTGAGATTGCAGCATTGGCAAGTTGTGCAGCAAGCCCACCCGCACCATTGGGCAGCATGAACTCAATGTACATTACTCGTTGACTTGTTTTAACTCTGCAGGGGAATTAACCAAATCTACATCAATGTCCACACACTTGATGCCTTGTTTTTGATAGTTTCCTAAGTAAAACATGTGCGGCAGTAGAACTCGTTCCAGTTCTGAATGCAGACCACGAGCACCAGTTTTGTTCTTGAGTGTGCGTTCTGCAATCAGTTCGAGACTTTCTTTGCTGAACTTGAGATCAACTTGGTCGCGACTGAACAACCAGTTGTACTGACTGATGTAGTTGTGACGTATGTCTGTCAATATCAAGATCAAGTCATCTTTTGACAACTCTTGTAGTGCAACCCAACCTTGGAAACGTCCCACAAACTCTGGAATCATACCAAATCTCATGAGATCTTCCGGAGTTACTTGATCAAGCCCGCCGGCATTCTTGTTGCTGACTTCTGCTCCGAAGCCAATGCTGGTGCCCTTGACACGGCTTTTGACCACATTCTCCAAGCCCACAAACGCACCACCTGCAATGAACAAGATGTTCTTGGTATCAATTTCTACTGTGTCACCAGATGGATGTTTGCGGCCACCTTGTGGAGTGATGCGACACTTGGTGCCTTCGACCAGTTTGAGCAGGGCCTGTTGTACGCCTTCGCCTGAGACATCACGGGTGATTGAACTGGACTCGCTTTTGCGAGAGATCTTGTCAATTTCGTCAATAAACACAATACCACGCTGTGTTTTTTCAATGTCGCCGCCGCTGGCAGCAAACAGTCTAGAAATCATGCTTTCTACATCGTCACCCACATAACCTGCTTCTGTTAGGCTAGTAGCATCTGCAATCACAAACGGCACATCCAAGTAACGTGCTACGCTTCGAGCCAGCAGAGTTTTGCCCGATCCTGTGGGGCCAAGCATAAGGATGTTTGTTTTTTCAATTTCAACATCGGGGTCTACATTTGAAATACGCTTGTAATGATTGACCACAGCAACACTTAGCACCTGCTTGGCACGATCTTGGCCGATAACATACTGGTCAAGGTGATGTTTGATCACTTGTGGATCTAGCGTGGCCTCCGGCACAGACTCGGTTGGCAAATCGTCTTTGAGTAGTGTTTCGCACAAGTCCACACACTCGTTGCAGATAGCAACACCTTCGCCTACAATAAGTTTGGTTACTGCGTCTTTATGTTTGCCACAAAAACTACAGTTATCAATTGCTTCGTTGTTTTTCATTGTTTGGTTTGTTGTAATCTAATTGTGACTTGTTCACGTTCGCTGTCACTTAGTAACTCGGCGTCATATTCACCTACGCTGATTTTTTCAATAAGATAATCAATGTAGGCTTCATCGTAAGTGTAACTGTCACTAAGGTGTTTGTCAACCTGTATCCAGTTAGTACCATTAAACTTATATACCTGATTAGGCAGCCGGTCAACACGAATAAACGTGTCACCCTTGCTGGCAGTAGTTGGAAAATTGACACCAAATCCTGAATTGGTAGCAGCAGGTAGTGCATTGTCTGCTACCAGCCCCATCCAAGGCAGTTCAGAAATTTCTCCACGGCTCAGTTGATATCGTTGATCCTTGATGGTCTTACCAGGATTGGCCAGTTTCCAGGCCTTGATAGCTTCTTTGATGTTGGGATGTTCGTCTTCGGGCGGCATGTCATCGTCAATCTCTTCTGCAGGTGCTGGCACCGGTGTACCAGCACGATACACCATGGGCACAAGATTTTTAAAATGTACAAAAGGCTTGGCTAGATAGGGATGCTGTTCTAGCAGTGACTTTGGTTGAGCACTAGCTCTAATCTGATCTAGTTGTTCGTTAGTTAACGGTCCGTCATCCGCTTCGTAGGCGGGTGCTTGGTCCACAGCAACCTGATCTTTACGTGACCGACGTTCCCACTTTAGACTCTCAGTAGCTGCCAACAGCATCATGATGGCCAATGGATCAAACACAATAACCAACAAGATAATAACCCAGCGTACTGCTGCTTCCAGCATGTTAACGTCGGTGGTATCACTGTAGATCAGCGCAGCTATGTACTTGATCGGGCCAACCTCTGCCTCAACCTTTCTAACTTCCGCTGCGATAGGCGCACGAGTCTCATTGATTGTAGCAATAGTTTTTTGCTCGGCGGAGATTTCGGATAGTAAACGAGCACGTTCTTTAGCTTGAGATCTGCGGAGTGATACGGCTTTATCGGCACCCTTTTCATCTGCACTCCGACCCATAACTTGGTCGACTGCCTCATCCATCTGTTTAAGTGCCTTACGATTTGCATCTATGTTGTCCCTTGCTGTTCGAATTTTTTCATCATACACTAATATTTTGGCTTGCACATCACCTGACACTAGACTTTGATCACTGTGGGCCTTGCTCAAGAAGCCAAAGATACCCATGCTGGTGATCAGCATTAGCACTGCCACAGCAGGCACCAGGTACATTTTCATCAGCAGTTGACAGCGTGACCAGTATTCATGCAGCCACAGCGTGACAACTACTTTGCCCAACTCTAGGATAGAACCCATCACAATAATAGGTATCACAGCCGCAGCAAAGATGGCCGCCAGGCCCATGATGGAGTAATAGGCAGCAATAACCGACAGACTTAACGCTACTGCCAACGTGATATAACTAAGGAACATAGATTATTTATTGGGACCTATTTTGGCCACAACTGCATGCTTAACTGCAATCCATGTCGCAAAGCCCGGATCTGGCACTTCAAACCAAACAGGAATATCCTTTGGTTGCCACTGATTTCGGTCAAGTCGGCGTTTCACGTGTGGCTGACATCGCCAATCTTTGCCATACTGGCGTTTGGCTTCGTGTATAATTTTATACCATGTCTCCTTGGTGGACACAGTAAACCAAATACGGTGCATGGCCAAATGCGTTTTTTCAAGCGAGTCAAGTGACTCAGGCATGCTCAGCGCAGAGGCCTCAATTTTGACAGTCATTACTAACCTTTCTAGATTTATCCTCTCGGCATACCCCCGGCTACCAACCGAGTTTTGATTGTTTTACCAATCGAGGTCCTTGTCGCAGCCTACAAGACTAACGTTCAAATGCCACGGTGAGTGGACCCGAGTTAGCTACTCCACTAATCACCATTGAACTGCTCAACCTCTTTGACCATGCATAGTAATTATACTAAAAATCTACAATGCTGTCAATTTATTCGGGCTTGTTAGCCAGGCCGCGCCACTGTGCAACACTGTCATCGTTCCAGGTAATTCCATCCCAAGTAGCATACACAGGGAACGGCCAGTTGGGATTCTTGTTGTTAGTCACCTGGTACTGCCCTGTGTGTACAGGTGCAATAGATGCCAGAAACCACTCGGTCACAACTGGATCGGCCTCTTCGGGAATGATGTTGCCGTTTTCATCTAGCACACTAAATTCTTCACCGGTGTCCCGGTTGACCAGCTTCAGTGGCCCCTGGAAGTAGTACTCTGTGTCATCTTGTGACCAACCTTGTGCCTCTAGACCATCATAGCGATCTTCATCCCAGATGGCTTCCAGTCGTTCACGCTCTGCTGCATCAACTTCGTCGGGCCACTGCCATTCGCCCCAACAACCATCATCAAGATTGTCTAGCTCCCAGTCATATCCGCTGTAGCCAAGTTCATATTCACCATCGGGGTTGCGAAGATCAACATCGGGCTTTTCGTCGCTTTCGCAATAGAAAGTGCCCCAGCGATATCCTTCAATGAACCGAGCAGTCATTCCATCCTTGCACCAAAGTTGCACTTCGATTGCATTTTTCTTGTGTTCAGTTGAAAGTTCCCAGACTGCCATTATTGATTCTCCTTGGTAAGTTCACATACTAATTGAAACTGTTCGTACGCAGCTCGCACACTTGCATGTTTCATCAGTTTGCTAGCTTCTTCCTGCATGGCCTTGACACCTGCCTCGGCCAAATCTCTAGCACTAGAGTGCATCAGTGGACACAATTCATCACCAAATTCCTTGGCTAATTTTTTCCAAGCCTTCAGTTGCCCCGGAGTGATGGGAGTTTTTTGTGGCCGCATTTCACTGGCCTTGTGTAGGGCCTGACAGATGGCATCTTCAGCCAATCGTCCAGCGGCAATCATGGCCGCATGGTTAGGTTCCACGTTAAACCTACGGGATGAGCCCCCGGGGTAGCACATGATAAGATGTGTGCCCTTGGGAAGACTGTCCATCCAAGTGTCGTCGTATTCTGCTACAGGTACATACCTGCGTCCAACTTTTTCATAGTAAATTTTGTTCATCGATATTCTCGGTCCAACTTGACATTGGTCAATCCAGCTAGCATTTGAAACTGATCCCATGCTTCTTTTACCGCCGGACGAGTTTCTAGTTCTGAATCAGGCAACACAGTTTCCAACCAGTACTCGCCACGACGGCTTGGGTGTGCTCCAAACTTGCGTGGCTGGTGCAGCTTGCCCCACTTCCATAAGTCTACACTCACACTACGGAAAAGAGCTTCATCAGTTTGCCCGGCCCACTCTGGCGCACTACGACTAAAGCCCATACGACTAAAGCCCATGACAGGGTTAAATTCAGGATTGCCGCCACCGTAGGCAGACCACATGTTTGCCCATTGCTTGTCGTCATTGGGATCAAAATCTGTACGAGCAATGATCACCAGCACATCGTCGATGTCTACTCGACCTTCCACAATGTCTCGAACACATCGGCTGTAACTGAGTCCAATTTTCATTTAACCACCAAAATGTTTAATAACAACATCCAGAGCCTGCACCACACGAGTGTTGTTCACAACATCATCGGGATGCAGATATTCGCCTTTGTTAAAATCTTTGAGTTCTTTTTTAAGATATTGCCGCTGCTCCTTGAGCACAATTACTGCAATGCGATCGGCTGTTTCAAAATCAATTTCAAGTTTCTTGCTCACAGTTTTTCTCCTGGTTCAAAGCCGCGAAAGCGAACATGCCGCGGAAATCTCAAACTGAATGATCCGTCTTGATTTTGAGTAACTGCATCAGCTTGGATTTCGCCAATGACACCAAGTAGCCGATCCCGTAGGGCCCAAAACTCATCACGATCGCTATCACTATAGCCAGTACCAACATTAACCCGAATGTTTCGTTCATTGTCAACTCCTTCGTAAATTATAGCACCAAGCCGGCCAAGATTACGACCAGTTCCTTCTTCAAATCCCACAATTGTCAGATCAACTGTGATAGTAGGTTTCCACTTCATCCAAAAATCACTACGCTTGCATTCGTAAGGTGCATCAAGATTCTTGATCATAATACCTTCGTAGCCTTGCTCTACACTAGCTTGAGCAAAACGCTGCATAACGTCATGTCCTTCGGCTGTGTCCAAGTCCACATTCATACCAGGCATGATTCTCAAACAGTCAGTTTGATCCAGCACAGCCTTTGCACTGTCAATCCAGTCTATGCGCTTGTTCTGTGGAATATTGCAATGACCTTCTTTGAGTGCATCCAAAGGGATAATGTCAAAGATATGATACACCATGCCGGCAGTTTTGGCATTGCTTTTTCGCTGGGCCTGTTTCATAAGGGCTTGAAAGCTCTCGCCCACAATCTCGCCATCCAGCACAAAGTTGCCACCGGTGCCACGACCATACTGGAATGCTTTGCGATTGGCTTCAATAGCTTCAGACACTTGCGGAAAGTTTTCAAACTCTTTGCCGTTGCGACTGTATAGTGTACAAGTTGCACCCTGCACCACAGCAATAACACGCACACCATCTAGCTTGACCTCTAGGCGTTTGATGCCCTTCATCTTCTTGGGCTGGTCAGTTGAGTCCTGTGCCAGCTGTACATTGAACACAGGAATCTTCCACTCTGTTTTGCCCACGACTTTGTTGATGGTCTTTTCACTGATGCCGCAACGCAGATCCTTGATCAGCACTCGGCGGCACAGCATGTTCCATTCATCACTGTCAAATTGTTCGGCACATTCTTGGATAGCGTCACGGGCACGATGTCCTGAAATACCGCGAGTACGAAGATCCTCTAACAATGCCCAAAAGCGTGGCCACGGGTTTGGGCGGCCAACAAGGTCAACAGTTTCTGGCACTTGCCGCACACCAAACACATAGAATGGATTGTATGCTTGGTAGCAGTTGAACAAAAAACACTGAGCATCAGTTGAACCTAACTTAGAGGCCAGCAGGGCTTTTTCGATTACCTTTTCTTTGTGTATTCGACTATCACTTTGTTCAAGGTCGCGGATCCATCCTGCTGCCACTACGCCGCCAAACCTTGCATCACTAAAATCAATTTCATTCATATATTTAATCTCTCACCACGAGCTATTATAAAACACTTTTAGGCCCAGAAACAATTCTGCTCGGGCTTCTCGCACAAAGCGGAGATCTTGTTCGTAGTAGTCTTTATCGGCATCTTGACCAAAAAAGAATCCACTAGTGGACGGTAACTGTTTGTGTGTTACAGCCTGCTCCAGATCCTCAATGTCTTGCCAGGTTAGCTCAAGCTCGATGCCGTTGAAGCTGGTGTCTTGTTGTTCGTCAATGCCAGGACGACCTTTGCGATCCCACAATCGATTCATCCAGCCATGCAAGTTAGGATGCTTTCGCCAGTATGCAAGTTCGTGTGGCTTAGATACAAGATCTTTAGTGACCCATTCGCGAGTCTCCGGATCCCAATCACCTTCTTGTTCATTATATTCATCCTGCTGGCCTGCACGAGCAGCCACATAGGCGTACATGTCCAAGCCCATTATGCTGCCACCAACATGGATGCTGGCACATTGTAGCGCACACCAACATCGGTATCCACCAGCACAAATTTCTGCTTGACCTTGTTGACCTTGCCGGTAAATCGTACACCGGTCTTGCTGTTAACAAATGCCACACGGCTACCGATCATAAAGGT
>Ga0164293_10003683_pt1 | contig 13082 bp, 6 predicted proteins | sample GEODES118metaG_FD_111487 | JGI IMG/M metagenome (GOLD analysis project Ga0164293, IMG submission 111487) | Eutrophic lake water microbial communities from Lake Mendota, Wisconsin, USA - GEODES118 metaG | ecosystem: Environmental > Aquatic > Freshwater > Lake | place: USA: Lake Mendota, Wisconsin... | reverse complement strand
TATAAATATACCATGCCACGCTTATCCCTATTCCGCCCCAATCGCACCAGAGACTATCAATTCCTGGACCGCACCATCAGTGAAATGTACACTGTGGGCGGCCTGGACATCTATGTTCACAAATACATGGGACCACAGGCAGGTGGCAATGATTCGGCCTTGAGTGGCAATTTTGACGCCACACAGCCCACATATGAAGCAGTGGATGTGTTGAACATTCAAGACTTGTTGTTGCTGGAAAACCGTGATAGAATTTATGACCCTGATGTGTATGTCATGCGCGGGGTGTACAACACACAGGACGTTGACTTTGACCTAACTCAATTTGGCTTGTTCTTGAACAACGACACCATATTCATGACGTTTCACTACAACGACATGATTGACACATTTGGGCGCAAACTCATGAACGGTGATGTGATAGAGATACCCAACTTGCGAGACTATCATCCGCTGAATGCCAGCATACCCCGGGCCTTGCCCCGATACTATCAAATTCAAGATGCTGACTTTGCGTCCGAAGGGTTCTCAGTCACTTGGTTGCCGCACTTGTGGCGTGTGAAGTGTACACCACTGAAGGATCAACAAGAATTCAGCAACATCACAGACAAGCCGTTTGTGGCAGAAAACATCTGGGATCCTGGCAATTTTTATCCTTCAGGTACCATTGTCAATCAAGGCGATGACTATTACCAAGCACAGGTTAATGTGCCTGCTGACACTGATATTACAAATACTAATTTTTGGGCACCGTACACACCCAACACCATCAGTGATGTGCAAGGCACACGAGTCAAGGACCTTGAAATCAACGACGCTATCCTGGCACAAGCAGATGCCGAAGTGCCACTGTCAGGCTATGACAATCAAACTTTGTACATTGAGCCTACCACACCCACAGGTGAGCCTGCCAATCCCACCAGTTTGACTGCTGACGAAACTGTCACTGTGGATGGCTCACAAAGTGGCATGAGTGTGTCCCCGTCTAGAGAAGGATACGCTGAGGGTTATCTCACAGGCGGCGGCACAGCCCCAAATGGTATACCAGTTACTCCTGCTGTTAACTTTCCGCCTAATCCAGTAGCCGGTGCCTATGTGTTGCGACTGGACTACAAACCCAATCGCCTGTTCCGCTATGATGGCGTGCGTTGGGTCAAGGTTGACGACAAGGTTCGCACTGATCTCAACAACGGGTCAACAAATAAAACACTGCGCAGTGGCTTCGTAAATAACACTGCTACTGTCAACACCAAAGATCTGGGCAACATTCCAAGTCGTCAAAGTCTCAGTGAAATACTTAGACCACGTGCTGACAACGGCGACCAAGGTGGATTTTTACCACCTGGCACCTAACCTGGTCTACACATGCAACAATTCTTTTACGACGAACAAATACGCAGATTTTTACTGCAATTTACCAGAATTTTTTCTGGATTCCAGATTGAGTATGGTAACGAAACTGACGGCGTAAACGCTGCTGCGCTGATACGTGTGCCTATTCGTTATGGTGATGCCAGTCGCAATGCTCAAACCATCATACAAGAAAACAGTCGCAACAGTTTGCCTTCCACTCCCTTGATGACATTTTACATCACTGGACTAGACTATGAGCAAAGCCGCATGCAAGATCCTTACTTTGTGAGCAGAATCAATGTGCGCCAACGCACTTATGATCCCAGTACAGAAACCTACGAAACCACACAAGGCAATGCATTCAGCATTGAACGTTTGATGCCTGTGCCGTTCAAACTCACAATCAACCTTGACATCTGGACCAGTAATACCAATCAGAAGTTGCAGTTGTTGGAACAGGTGTTGACCTTGTTCAACCCCAGTTTGGAAATACAAAGCACAGACAACTACATTGACTGGACCAGTTTGAGTGTAATGTATCTAGATCGCACTCAATGGAGCAGTCGTAGCATACCCGTTGGCACAGACAATCCCATAGATGTTGCCACCTTGACGTTCAGCATGCCCATCTGGATTTCACCACCTGCCAAAGTGCTAAAACTAGGTGTGATTGAACGTGTGATTGCGTCGATGTATGACGCACAAGGCGACTTGAACAATGCCATTGACAATGAAGACTTGCTGATGGGCACCAGACAAGTTATAACACCGTTTAACTGGGCCACAGTGTTGATTGGCAACAAACTGCAATGTTTGCAACAACAATATCTAGCACAGGAGCCCGATAATGACAGTGTTGCGCCTCCTGAAATTGTGCCTGACTCTAACCTGTTGTGGCCAGCAGTGATTGACCTGTATGGATCACTGCGTCCTGGTATCAGTCAAATCAGACTGATACAACCAGACGAAACTGAAGTAGTGGGCACTGTTGCACTGGATCCCAACGATGACCGATTCTTGTTGTTTGACGTGGATATTGACACCACTCCACAAAACACACTTGATCCTATCAATGCCATTATCAATCCTTTGGCAACAGGCCCAAGACCCGAAGATTCTGTTTTGCAAGGAGTGAGATATCTGCTGACTGAAGACACAGGGTCATTGGACAATTCTGCGCCAGCCGCAGATTGGACCGGTGCCAATGGTCGCGGCCTAGTAGCACAGGCCAATGACATCATTGAGTACTCAAACAACTACTGGCGTGTGGTATTCCGTGCCGCCACAGAAACCAACAACACACAGTATGTGACCAACATCACCACAGGTATTCAGTATCGCTGGACCGGCGAAGCCTGGGTCAAGAGTTATCAAGGCGTGTATCCAGGAGGCACCTGGAGGATTGTGCTGTGAAGGCAGTGGGAGTTTGGTTTCGTAGCAGTGCTACAGGGCGTTACTTGTATTTGCTACGCAATGATACTAGGCACCCCGGCTCGTGGGGACTACCTGGTGGTAAAGTAGAAACCGGCGAAACCCTGCTGGGTGCCATGGAACGTGAGTGCATTGAAGAACTAGGCTCAATGCCTGAATATCAACGCTTGGTTCCCTTGGAAAAATTCACATCATCAGACGGTCAATTTGAATACAACACCTGGGTTTGTGTTGTGGCTGATGAGTTTGTGCCTGTGCTCAACAACGAGCATATGGGCTATGCCTGGATCGATCGTGGGCAATGGCCTAGACCCATGCACCCCGGCCTGTGGTCAACTGTGAACATAGAAGCAGTACAAAGCAAGATAGACACTGTGGAGCGGTATCTTGCCTTGAGCAGTTAAGCCTGGCTTTCTTGGAAACTCAACTGAATCTCGCCAACTGGACTGGTCTGTGTGGTCAGGGCTGTGATGGTCACAGCCAACACTTCTGGACCATTGGGATAGGTGCCGGTACCGGGTACAGCACTCTGTCCAATCTGTTTGATCTGTGCTAGATCTAACTTGTTGGTGCCCAGGGCATTGATGGGAAAGGCAAACAGGCGTTCCCCACCGGCAATGTCTGTAGCAATGGTCAACACAGTTAGATTCAAGTCATTAGCGGGAGTTGATCCGCCCAAGACATTGCCAAGAATTTTCAAGCTGTCGCCCACAGCATAACCCGAGCCAGGATTTTGAATGCTGATGGCTGTGGTGGTTATGTTGTACACAGTGCCTGCACGAGTCACAATGACTGAAACATTGGCACCTGTGCCTGCGCTAGATACCACAACAGGTGTAAGATTGGCAAAGGTCCTGGTGCCCGATGTGCCAAAAAACGGTTTTACCCCTGAGCGACTGAAACCACCTTGTGCGTTTTGTGGTGCTTCCTGCACACCACCAGTGTTATCACCTGCAAATGTTGGAGCCACTGAAAACTGTGAAAAACTGGGCTGAAAGCCGCCACCAGCATTGTTCAAGCCAGTGAACACTGTGTTAGCCGAGTCTATGTTGCTGGGATTTAATATACCAGTCACTAGGTATCGCCCGGCTGACACATTCAACACAAGATCTTGCAGGGTCAACTGCGCCCGGTTGATGAGATCACGCTGCCCTAGATCGCCCACAATACCGTTGCTGACACTGGGTGCCAGGCGCATCAAAAATGCAGTTTGTGTGGCACCAATGCTGCCCGGCAAACCATAGTTTTGTCGATTGTAGGTGAATGAAAATCCTTCGTCACCATCAAAGTTGCCGTCCATGATAACTGAACTGCCCCAGTGGTTGACCAAAGGTGTGCAAGTGGTTGAAATCAGGATCACACCAGTGTTGTCAGCATGCGAAGCAGCCGCACCGCCGGTGAAACTGCGACTGGCGCCTTCATTCCATTGAGTAAAAGTGGCAGATCTGGTACACCCAGTGAGTGTATTGCCTGATTTGCCTGAATACTTGATGATTTCACTTTCAATCATCACATACACCGGATAAGTCACAGATGCTGCGGGATAATCAGTGGCATCTCGCAGGGTGATCGAAGTCACTGTGTCATCAATGGCTCCATCCAGACTGCTGATGGCAGTTTCATTGATGGCTTCGTATCTGGCCGGCAAGTTGCCTGATCGCATGTAGGCTTCGTTGTTGCGATTGTTGTTGGGTATGCGGTGAGCGTGGATGAATCTGCCGTCTTGACCGCGCACCATCCAGGTCACATAACCAGCACCATACCAGGAATATTCCAATGCCAACATCTGCATTTTGTTAGCATCAATGGTATAACCTGATGCTCCTGTGCCATCCAAAGTGTCAATGTTGAAGTCTGCTTGTCGCACACGAATTTCGTTGCGCAGAGTCATTTTTACTCGAGTCTGATTATTTACCCCACGGAAAGTGGGCACCACTGTCATGCGATTGTTGTTGGTAATGCTGGTCACATAATGACTCATGCCGCGTATGATCACTAGATCACCATTGTTGATCTGATCTTGAAATCTGCAGTCGCCGTCGCCGGTCACAAGATTTGATCCAACACCTACATTGACAAAACCAGCCAGTTGAAATGTGCTGGTACGCTGTACCACATTTAAACTCTGCCCATCGTGTTCCCAGAACAGGCCATTTTGATCGTCAAAAATGCCGGCTCTGATACTGCTGCCATGCCAGCCAGTCACACTGACTCTGGGCTGTTGACCCAGCTCAACCAGGGTGCTGTCGCCGCCGCCCAGGGGATTCTGAGCCTGCACCACAAAGGTCACATCGCTGGTGATACTGGTCACAACATAACCTGTATTATTATAGCCTGAGGTTGTGACCCCAGATATGGCCACCACAGCACCGGCCTGCAGGCCATGCTCCACGTCAGTGGTCACTGAGATATTGTCATTGACATTGTCTCCATCGGAGTCAATAAACACAATGTCAAAACTGGGTTTGAGCATAGTACCTGATGAAAACAGTATGCCTTTGCCGGACTGATATCTAAAGTATTTCTTGGTCTGTCTTGACGCTGCCGAACCACGTGACGGTGATCCAGGTCCCATGAGCACGCCGCCGTCAAAAGGTCTGGGCAAGAAGGCAGCATTGCTGCGTGTGTTAATAGTGGCCGAGGCTGGTGAAGTCACTGCTGCCCCTGTTTTGGCTTGATAGGTAAATGTAGTGGTGGTTGGGACACTTATAATCAAAAACGATCCTTCAGCGTACACAGCATTGGTACCAGACCCCAACACCACCATGATTGGCGTGCCGGGTACCAGACCGTGTGCATAAGTGGTGGTGACTGTGATGGTGCTGGGATTGCTACCATCACTGGCAATGCCTGACACATCCAGGTCCGAACCAGTGTAAGGGAAGGCCTCGCGAATCACAGTGTCGGTTTGACTTAGCGGATAACCTGGTGAGAGATTCAGCGCACGTCGTGGATAATAACTGAAATTGTTGGTTTCGCCCAGGTTGACCAGATTCACTCCTTCGCCATTGCTGTTGACTAGATTCAGCACACTTACATAATTATCCACTGCCAAATTAGAATCAGTCACGTTGACTCCCACAGTGGGGATGGTGTTGCTGCCACCGTACCAGGAACCTGTGAGTCGCAAAAATGGTGATCCCGCTGCTGCGGTGTCCAGAGCTGTGGTGTTGAACTGTGCTCGAGCAATGGTCTGAGTACCGTTGACCCCTGTGTCGACCACAGTGTGCTTGACGATTTCTACGTTGCTGCTGAGACGTTGGAAAATTGAGCCTGTGAGATAGGCATTGGCGGCGGTGGTATTGAACCAGCCGCGTTGCAGTTGCAAGGTGGTAGCATTGGTAACTTCATCCACCTGCGCAATTTCCATTGTGGTCACCACATGCACATCATTGCCAATGCCAATGTTGACACTGCCACCGTTGGTTTGGTTGACCTGTCGGACCACTGTCAAAGTGTTGGTGATTTTGTTGGTCACTGCCATCACTTCATATATGCCAGCAGTGTCAGTTTCTACTATGATGTAATTGCCTATAGTGATGCCTGTGCCGTCCACTACCACCACTGTGGTAGTGGCGGTGCTGATAATTCCTACTGCTATGGTAGTGGCCACTGCTGAGGGACGACCCACCAGCACAATGTTGTCCAGTGCTGACACACCAGTGGTTGACGACACAGTGAATGTGCGTTCAGCTGAACTGTTGACATTGGCTGTCAAACTGCTGCTGACAAAAGGTGCGGTATTGCCCTGTGTTTGACTGATGATCATGGCATAGTCATTGGCGATCCAGGGCGGGGTGCCTTGGTCCACTGCATTAATTGATGTGTCCACATTGCTGGTCAAGGTGTTGGGACTGGCCAGCATCGTGATATAGCCGTTGGTGTTTACTATAAGGTCAGCTCCCACGTCTTCATAGAAATTGGGAATGTACTGTGTTAGTGAAAAATTCTGCCATTTGGTGTTTTGTAAACCGTATTCAAAGTCAGCGTCGATCAAACTTTCTGGGTTGGCCACACGACTGCGACCAATAGCATCTTCGCCAAACTCCCATGGTTCAGTTTTGAGACTTTGACTTTCTACATAAATGGCCAGCTGATCATTGGCACTGAGTGCGCTGGTATCAAGATCCAGATTCAGTGTGGTCACTCCAGCATAGGCTGTGGGAAACTCTGCAGTGACTCCGGCTGCCCAGCTTGCAGTGCCGCCTTGTGTGGGTGCTCCAAAGTTGTAGATACTGCTGTTTGTGGTGGTATCGTAAATGGCCAAAAAGTCTGCCAGGTTGTAGCGACCTTGTACTTTCACAGTACCTAGACCTGCTGTGCCTGGTGCAAATACGTACTCGTATAATCTTTGTCTTGCCATTTTAGTTAAACTCCAAATATAATTTGATTCGCAGTCAATGTTGCTTGTGTGTCAACGCTGAACCGGTCGTAATTGATTGTGCCTTGTGCAATTTTGCTGTTGGTCACAGTGGCATCGCTGGGCGTACCTGTATATAGCGTGTCTCCAAAGATCAACGCAAAGAATGGAGTAAACGCTGCAGGTGCTGAGGCAAAACTAATGGTAGATCCTGATATGGAAAAGTCCACACCAGGATTCAATGGGTTGCCGTTCAGCACTGCCAACATGGCAAATGCTGTGGGAGGATTGAATGGCACTCCACTTATGGTGATGTTAAACGTCTGTGTCACACCGTTGAAGGTCAATGTGTCCATTTTACGGTATTGACCAATCTGCGGAGTATTGCCTAGGTATGCCATTTCTTATCCTTACATTCTTCCAACAACAATTTCAATCGTACCTGCGCCACCTGGATGATCCTGCAAGGCTTTGCCGATCACACTGCCTATTCTGGGTTCTGCACAGGCTTTGGCTCGGCCGCCGCCGGCTGTGACCATCATGTCACCTTTGGCCACCGGGCCCACTACCAATGTAGGCACACGACCGGTCAAGGCCACGGCTGCTGTATGGGGTGCTTTGAGTCCTGAGTTCATGATGTGTGCAGGATTGGTACTGACTACTCCTGCCACACGCACATCGTTGATTCCCACAGCCAAGGTAACTTCATTGCTACCGCCAAACACCAACACAGTGCCTGGCGCATAGTCTGCATCTGCGTCGTACCATTCTGCCAAGTCAGCGTATTGTGCTGATGTTGCTTTGGCAAATACTGTGTTGAAGAATCCGCCTGTGGCACCAATGTTGCCCACACCGTTGCCATTGCCATTGGTAATGTTGCCCAGTGTAACTGTGCCAGTGGACACTGTCAAACTGGTACCAGTTATGCCTGCACCAGTAATTGCGCCGGTAGCGGATATCACACCTGCGGTGCGTAAGTTGCCACCGGTCACATTGCCAGTGACTGAAACAGTGGTACCTGTGAGTGTGGTGGCATTGACGTTGGCTCCGCCCAACACATTGCCACCTGTGATATTCCCAGTAGCTGAAATCAACCCAGCAGTTAAAATATTACCACCGGTCACATTGCCAGTGACTGAAACAGTGGTACCTGTATGAGTGGTAGCATTGACGTTGGCTCCACCCAAGACATTACCACCTGTGATATTGCCGGTGACCGAAACTGTGGAGCCTGTATGAGTGGTAGCATTGACATTGGCTCCGCCCAATACATTACCACCAGTGATGTTGCCAGTGGCTACCACACTCACTGCACTCACTGCTGTGGTAGCAATGATGTTGGCTCCAGTGATGTTGGCCGTTGTAGCAATACCCGATACCACATTGCCACTAAGGCTTAATCCAGTGGCGTTTAAATTGCCAGCAATCACATTGCCTGTGGCACTGAGTGTGGCACCTTGCACCATGTTGGCTGTGAGTATGTTGCCACCTGACACATTACCAACTGCTTGCACATTGCCTGTGACACTGATCAATCCAGCAGTATTAATATTGCCACCTGTGACATTGCCTGTGGCAGTGACCAAGCCGCCGGTGCTGATGTTGGCACCTGTAATATTGCCAGCACCAATTACTGTGCCACTGGCACTGACTGAAGCAGCACTGACTGCTGCTGCTGTGATGATGTTGCCACCAGTGATGTTGCCAGTGGCACTTGCTGTGCCACCTGTGGCCAAATTACCACCAGTGATTGTGCCTGCAGCTGATACTTGTCCACCGGTTTGGACGTTGGCACCAGTGATATTACCGGCCACGCTGAGTGCTGTGCCCGATGTGTTGGCGATGGCCACCACTGTGGCAGTTTGGAAAGTCACTGTGCCTGCGGCTGTGGTTGCTGTGGCAGGACCAATGTCAATCAGTGTGGTTGATCCAGCCAACCCATTTTCGCCAATTTGAATAGTTTTTGTATTGCCTGTGCCTGTGGCACCATGACCAATGTTTATGGTCTGTGGATTTGTGCTTTGGCCAATTAAAATTGTGCCAGTTTGTGTGGCTCCACCTATGTTGACATTGCCTGTAGTTTGACTGGTTCCAATATTGATATTTGAACCCGAGGTGCTAAAAGTCACTGCGCTGGTCACAGTTAAGTTTTGTCCAGACAACAATCCGTTGGTCAAAATGTTGCCAGGTATCACATTGCCAGTGGTAGAAATATTGCCTGTGCCAGCGTTTAAGTTACCGCCTGTTACATTTCCACTTGCACTCACTATGGTAGCGTTGACATTGCCATATAGCACACCATTGATATTAGCACCAGTGATGTTGCCAACAGCAGTGAATTCGTTGCCAAATATGTTGCCAGTGGCACTTACTGCACCTGTTGTGTTAACATTGCCTGCTGACACATTGGCACACAACACATCGCCTGTGGCCGAAACAAATCCAGCAGTTTTAATATTACCACCCTGCACATTGCCACCGGTGCTGACTGCTGTGGTACCAATTACGTTGCCGCCAGTGATGTTGCCAGCTGCTGACATGGCTCCGCCTGTGAGCACATTGCCGCCGGCCACATTGCCAGCTGATGTTATGTTGCCAGTACCCGTAATCACACCCACAGTGATAATGTTACCACCAATCACATTGCCTGTGGCACTGAGTGTGGTAGACGCACTGACTGCGCCAACAACACTGATACCACCTGACCAAACATTGGCAATTTGCACACTGTTTACAACTATGTTGACATTGGCGTTGATTGCAGCGATAGCCACACTGGTATTGCCGTTGAAAATATTGCTGGTGGTAGTTGATATGCCGGTGAGTGCTGAGCCGTTGCCAATAAAGTATGTGCCTTCTACATTGCCTGTGGCACTCAAGTTAGCCAGAATTAAATCTGTAAATTGAAAACTGGGATCAGTGGTATCTACTGTGGTGGTTGGTTCAGTCAGCAAGTTTGTAAACAACTTGTACTTGGCGTCAGTTATGTCGCGGAAATAACCAGTATATCTAAGGTTGGCACCATCAAAGAACTGACTAATTACCCCAGAGTCAAAGTTATCGCCAGGATTGTTTTCGGCCAAAAAGATAAAAGGATCTGTCACAGCCAGGCTGTCTGTGCCTGTGGTGGTAAATGTTCCATTCACTGTGAAGTCGCCCACACAGGTGATGTCACCGCCCACATTTAGATTTCCTGCAATTCCAGCACCACCTGCTGTGATCAAACTACCAGTTGATACACTGCTGCTTTCGGTGGGATTGGTGATATTGGCTAGGCCTTGAATGAAAATATTACCATCAATGCCGGCACCGCCATAAACTACCAAAGCGCCCGACGTGGTGCTGGTTGAAGTTGTGTTGGCATTGAATGCCACTCGGTCTGATCCACTTGTAGTCACAACCAATGATGATGCATTGGCCCAATAAAGTCCTGTGTTGTTTGCTGCCAGACTGACTACGCCTGGTGCTGCGGCTGTGCCTGCATTAAACGTGCTTACTGTCAAGTCAAGACTGTTTAGTGCACCAGCACGATAGGTCACTGTGATGTTGTTGGTTCCAGTTGCGGGCGCTGAAATGAATTGCAAACTTACGTTGCCAGCTGTGTAATCTGCAAAAGGTCTTTGTAGTGTGCTGCCAATCATCACGTCTAGATCAGACGCTGATGCCACCGATCTGGCCAGAGTAAACTGTGTGGCCACCGAATTACCGCTGAACGTTTGAGTGCTGGTATTCAGCAGCGGTGTGTTGGGTTGAAGACCAAGATAACTCATTAGGTGATTTCCATTATGCTCAAAATTGCATCAATACTGGTGGCAGCACTGCTTTGCACGTATATTTTGTCTCCAGTGATCATCACAATCTTTTGATCTCCACCAATGGGAATCAACGAAGCTCCAGAACTGATGGGTGCGTTGGCCACAATGTAGGTGTTGGCACTGGCATTGGCCAAGAACACATTGGCTGTGATTGCACTGCCTGTGGTATTGGTACAAGTCAATCCAATCACAATGGTGGTTGTGGCCGATGGCACTGTGTAATTGCCAATTATATCAGGGCTTGCGCCAACATTTTGTGAAGTTTTTCGTGTGAAAGTATTTGCCATTTGTTATCCTAAAGCTATTGCCAATGCAGCCGCATCATCTATGGTTGCCACAGTTGCCCCTGCAATATTTATCGAGGTTGTAGCGGTGATATTGTTGGCTGTGATATTGCCAGTGACACTCAATGGGGTAATCACATTGCCACTCAGGCTCAATCCTGCAGCATTTAAATTGCCGCCAGTGATGTTGCCAGTAGCAAACACAAATCCACTATTGGTTATTAAATTGCCACCCACAACGTTGCCGGTCACTGCCAAACTGTCCAATGTGCCTACTGAGGTAATGTTAGTTTGTGCGGCTGTGGTCAATGTGCCAACAATGCTGGTTCCTGACAAATTACCACCAGTGATGTTGCCAGTAGCTGTGATCACGCCTGCTGTTGACACATTACCACCAATCACATTGCCCACAACTGACATCAATCCCGCAGTGTTTATATTACCACCAGTCACATTGCCTGTGGCTGTGATTAAGCCTGCTGTTGAAACATTGCCACCGATCACATTGCCTGTGGCACTTACAGTTAGTCCTTGCACCAATGCGGCTGTTATAATATTGCCACCAGTGATGTTGCCTGTGGCCACCACTTGTGCGCCTGTGTTGATGTTGCCACCAGTGATGTTGCCAGTTGCTACCACTTGTGCGCCAGTGTTGATGTTGCCACCAGTAATGTTGCCTGTGGCAGTGATCACACCACCTGTGTTGATGTTGGCACCCACAACATTTCCTGCAGAACTCAACAATGTTGCCGCCAAAATATTGCCGCCACCAATATTGCCAATGGTACTGCTGATGTTGCCAGTGATAGTGGCTGAACCATCTACAGTAAGTGATCCACCATTGGTGGTTGTCACTGCACCGCCTACAGTGAGTGCATTGGCTGCAAAATCAAATATTAAACCTGTGTCACCAGTCAAAATGCCACTGCTGTTGAACAACACCTGACTGTTGCTGCTGCCAGTCAACGCTATGTTACCCAGCAAATTACCGATAAAATTGGCTGCTGATATGTTGCCTACTGCGTCAATATTACCAGCAGCACTGATTGCCGCTCCAGACACAATGTTTCCTGTGGCTGTGATCAACCCTGCAGCATTTAAATTACCGCCACTGATGTTGCCTACTGCTGTGATCAATCCTGATGCACCCAAGTTGGCGCCGTTGACATTGGCCAGAGTGTTTACGTTGCCAGTTGCAATCACAGCACCTGCTGTAATTAAATTACTACCAGTAATATTGCCTGTGGCAGTTATTAGTCCTGCCGTTGACACATTGCCACCAATCACGTCACCTGTGGCGCTGACAGTCACTGTGTTGACATTGCCGCCAGTAATATTGCCAGTGGCAGTGATTACTCCTGCTGTTGAAATATTGCCGCCAGTGATGTTGCCAGTTGCTACCACACTCACTGCACTTACGTCTGCAATAGAAATTACGTTGCCACCGGTCACATTGCCTGTGGCAGTAATCATGCCTGCAGTGTTGACATTGCCACTTGTAACATTGCCACTTGCACTGACAGAAGCAGCACTTACGGCAGCAGCAGTGATCAAATTGCCACCTATGATATTTGCTACAGCACTGACTTCAGCCAATGCGTTCAAGTTGCCTGTAATGATGTTACCGGTTACGCTCAAACTTGGCAGTGTACCAATACTGGTGGCTGTTACACCAGTAAGCTGTGAACCATTGCCAATGAAGTAATTGCCAGTTATGTTGCCAGTGGCTGTGATCACCCCTGCTGTGTTGATATTGCCACCGGTCACATTTGCTGTAGCAACCACACTCACTGCACTTACATCTGCAATAGAAATTACATTGCCACCTGTGACGTTGCC